>WNGG01001324.1_pt1 | contig 27926 bp, 25 predicted proteins | sample 5400661 | NCBI WGS metagenome assembly WNGG01 (sample SAMN13153372, study PRJNA577476) | soil metagenome | isolation source: 100 cm soil or saprolite under Garry oak tree replicate 1 | place: USA:California | collected 2016-06-15
GCCGACGCCGAGGAAGGACAGCGTCGCCTCGGTGATGATCGCGGTGGCGATATGGATGGTCGCGATCACCAGCACCGGGCCCATCACGTTCGGCAGCACATGCGACAGCATGATCGCGAGCGGGTGGCGGCCGATGACACGGGCGGCCTGGACATACTCCTTGCCCTTTTCCACCATCGTCGAGCCCCGCACAGCGCGCGCGTACTGCACCCAGCCGGCAAAGCCGATCGCCAGCACCAGGACCGGTATCGCGATCTCGTCATGGCGCTCGCTGGGCAGCGCGACCCGCGCCACGCCGTCGATCAGCAGCGCGATCAGGATCGCCGGGAAAGAGAGCTGCACGTCGGCGACGCGCATGATGACGGCGTCGATGCGCCCACCGAAGTAACCGGAAATCAATCCTAAAGAAACCCCTAAAAGCAGAGCGAAAAATACCGAGGCCAAGCCGACCCCAAGCGAGATGCGCGCGCCGTGCATGATCGTCGAGAGGATGTCGCGACCCTGGTTGTCGGTGCCCAGCGGATAGCGCGCCAGCCCCTTCTCGTCCCAGCCCGGCGGCGTGAACGCGTCGTTCAGGTTGAGCGCCGCCAGGTCGAACGGGTCCTGCGGCGCGAGCCAGGGCGCGAATACCGCGGCGCCGACGCAGATCAGCGTCAGCGCCGCTGCGGCGACGGTGACCGGCGACCTGCGGAAGCTCCAGGCAAGATCGCTGTCCCAGGCCCGCCGCAGAATCACTTCACGGTGAAGAAGCGCGCCTGCGGCCGGTCGTCGGGGCTGTGCACGGCGATGACGTTCCGCTTCATCGCCCACGGCCTTAGCTGGTGATGCAGCGGGACGTAGTAGGCCTGGTCCCGGGTCACCTCGAGCCCCTCCTTGAGCAGCGCGTCGCGCGCGACCGGGTCGGTGGCGACCTTGATTGCGTCGATGGTGGTGTCGAGCTTCGGATCGCTGATGCGGCCCTGGTTGAAGCTGCCGTCGGCGCCGGTGGTCTTGGTGCGCACCAGGGACTGCAGCGTGTAGAGCGCGTCGAAGGTCTGCACCCCCCAGCCCAGCATGTAGGCGCTCGTATCGAGGTTGAGGATCTTCGGGATGAAGTTGGCGAACGGTATCGCGTTGAGCTTGACGCGGAATCCGGCGCGGGCCCACATCGCGACCAGCGCCTGGCAGATCTTCTCGTCGTTCACGTAGCGGTTGTTGGGACAGTCGAGCGTGAACTCGAAGCCGTCCGGATAACCCGCCTCGGCCAGCAGCTTCTTCGCGCCGGCGGGGTCGTACTTCGGCACGCTGTCGAGCTGCTTGGAATAGCCGTGCACGCCAGGGGCGACCATGATGCCCGCCGGGATCGACAGGCCGCGCATCGTGACCTTCCTGATCGCCTCGCGATCCACCGCCGTGTTCAACGCACGGCGCACCTTCAGGTCCTTGAACGGGTTCTTGCCCTTCACGTTCGAATACTTGAGCTCGTCGCTGTACTGGTCCATGCCGATGAAGATGGTGCGCACCTCGTGGCCGTCGAGCACCTTGATGTTGGCGTCCTTGCGCAGCCGCTCGACGTCCTGCGTCGGCAGGTCGGTGACGAGGTCGACGTCGCCCGAGAGCAGCGCCGAGACGCGCGTGGCGTCCGACTTGATCGGCGTATAGATCACGTCGGTCACGTTGCCGTCGAGCTTTCCCCACCAGTCCTTGTTTTGCGCGAACACGATGCGCTTGTCGGGCTCCCAGGTCTTGATCAGGTAAGGGCCGGTGCCATTCGTGTTGCGCGAGGCGTAGGTCTCCTCCTTCGCCTTGTAGTCCTGGATGTTCTGCGAGCGGTTCTTCTCCGACCAGGACTTGCTCATGATGCGGAAGTCGATGATGTTGCGCAGCAGAATGGGATGCGGTCCGGAGAGGATGAAGTCGACCGTGTAGTCATCGACTTTCTTCACCTCGGAGATGCCTGCGACGTAGATCTGCATCGTGCCCTGCGGTTGCCGCAGGCGCCCGAAGGAGAACACCACGTCGTCGGCAGTGAAGGGCGAGCCGTCGTGGAACTTGACGTTCTTGCGCAGGTTGAAGCGCCAGTGCGTCGGCGACAGCTCCTTCCAACTCACCGCCAGCGACGGCTCGACCTTGTAGTCCCGCGTGTAGCGCACCAGGCCTTCGTAGGTGTACTGCAGGATCGAGAGCGTGGTGGCGTGGTTCTGCGAGTGCGGGTCGAGCGTGAGGATGTCGTTCTGCGCCGCCCATTTCAGGGTCACCGCATAAGCGGGGTTTGCTGAAAAAAGCAAAACTAGGGCGACGAATGCGATTCTCCTCATGATTTCCCCTTATGAAGCGGCAAGGCGTCTTCCACCAGCGCCGCCAGGTAACCGGCGCCCAGCGGAATCACCTCGTCGTTGAAATCGTAATTGGGATTGTGCAGGAAGCAGCCGCCCGGCGCGCCGCCCTGGCCGAGAAACACGTAGGCGCCAGGGCGCGCGAGGAGCATGTAGGAGAAGTCCTCGCCGCCCATAGTGGGCGCCGGGTCGGTGATGACGTTGTCCTTGCCGAACAGGCGCTCGCCGACCGACGCCGCAAAGGCCGCTTGCCGCGCGCTATTCACCGTCGCAGGGTAGCCGCGAACGAACTCGATCTCGGCGCTGCCGCCGAGCGCTGCGGCGACTCCGGAGCAGATTTCCCTGACTCTTTTCTCTGCGAGGTCGCGCGTCGCGGGCCGGAAAGTACGCACGGTGCCCACCAGCTTCACGGCGTCCGGGATCACGTTGAAAGCGCCGACCTGGCTGGTCTGCATCGAGCAAACGCTCACCACGATCGCATCCACCGGCTCGACATTGCGGCTCGCGATGGTCTGGAGCGCGGTGATCACTTGCGCGGCCGCAACCACCGGGTCCACGGCGAGATGCGGCATGGCGCCGTGACCGCCTTTGCCGCGCACCGTGATCTGGATTTCGTCGGTCGCGGCCAGCATCGGGCCGGTGCCGACCGCAATCTTGCCTGGCGGCAACCCGGGCCAGTTGTGCAGCGCATAGACCTCGTTCGCGGGGAAACGCTCGAACAGACCCTCCTTCACCATCACCTGGCCGCCGCCGCCGCCTTCCTCCGCCGGCTGGAAGATGAGGTAGGCCGTGCCGTCGAAGTTTCGCGTCTCGGCGAGGTAGCGCGCCGCACCGAGCAGCATGGTCGTATGGCCGTCGTGGCCGCAGGCGTGCATGCGTCCTTGATGCTTCGACTTGTGTTCAAAATCATTGGATTCATGCATTGGCAGGCAGTCCATGTCGGCGCGCAGTCCGATGCCGCGGCCGCTCGCGCTGTGCCTGCCTTTGACGACGCCCACTACGCCGGTTTTCGCGAGCCCGGTGTGCACTTCGATGCCCCACTTTTTCAGATGCTGAATGACTACCGAAGACGTCCGGCTTTCTTCGAAGGCGAGCTCGGGGTGGGCGTGGATGTCGCGCCGCACTTCCTTCAGCTCGGCGTGGTAGCTGCGGATGCGTTCGATGGGGGTTGTCATGTCGGTTGGAGGCGAAGCCGCGGGTCGACCGCATAGTAGAGGAGATCGACCGCCAGGTTGATGATGACGAAGAACAGGCCGGTCAGGCAAAGGTACGCCGCCATCACCGGCACATCGGCGAAGCTCACGGCCTGGATGAACAGCAGCCCCATGCCGGGCCACTGGAACACCGTCTCGGTGATGATGGCGAAGGCGATGATGGCGCCGAGTTGCAGCCCGGTGATCGTGATCACGGGGACCAGGGTGTTCTTGAGCGCGTGGCCGAAGTGCACCGCGCGGTCGGTGAGCCCGCGGGCGCGCGCGAAGCGGATGTAGTCGGTGCGCAGCACTTCGAGCATCTCGGAGCGCACCAGGCGCTGGATCAGGGTCATCTGAAACAGGCCGAGCGTGATCGAAGGCAGGATCAGCGACTTGAGGCCCGAAACGGTGAGAAAGCCGGTGCTCCACCAGCCGATCGCCACCGTGTCGCCGCGGCCGAAGGACGGCAGCCAGCCGAGCTGCACCGAGAACACCAGGATCAGCAGGATGCCGATCAGGAAGGTGGGCAGCGACACGCCGATCAGCGACACCGCCAGCAGCGCCTGTGACAGCCAGGAACTCTTCTTCAAGGCGGTGTAAACCCCGATCGGAATGCCGGCAGCGAGCGCGAACAGCGCCGCGACGAATGACAGCTCCAGGGTTGCCGGCAGGCGCTCCTTGATGAGCGTGGACACCGGCTGCACCTGGCGCAGGCTGAGGCCGAACTCGCCGTGCAGCGCGCGCTCGACGAAGCCCGCGTACTGCAGGTAGAACGGCCGGTCGAGGCCGAGCTGGCGCGTCACCCGGCTGCGGTCCTCCGGGGTCGCATCCTGGCCGAGCATGAAGATCACCGGGTCGCCGACGAAGCGGAACAGCGCGAAGGCGATCAGCCCGACGGCCAGCATCACGAGAACGGCTTGCCCGACCCGGCGCAGGATGAAGGCGAACATGGACCATTAGAATCCGACTGTGACGAATTTCGCAAGTACGCTCGTCGCCTGGCAGCGTCGCCACGGGCGCAGGCATCTGCCCTGGCAGGGGACGCGCGATCCGTACCGCATCTGGCTTTCCGAAATCATGCTGCAGCAGACCCAGGTCGCCGCCGTGATCCCCTACTACAAGCGCTTCCTGAAGAGATTTCCGACCCTGGAAGCGCTCGCCGGGGCCGAGGAGAGCGAGGTATTGCGCTTGTGGAGCGGGCTCGGCTATTACGCCCGCGGACGCAACCTGCTTCTGGCTTCTCAAAGAATCTTTTCCGATCATCACGGCAAATTTCCGCATGCTTTGGAACAGATCGCGGAGCTACCGGGCATCGGCCGCTCCACCGCGGCGGCGATCGTCGCTTTCGCCTTCGGCCGGCGCGCCGCGATCCTGGACGGCAATGTGAAGCGCGTGCTCGCGCGCCATTTCGGTATCGAAGGCTGGCCGGGAAACAAATCAATTGAACAGAAGTTATGGAAACTGGCGGAACGCCTGTCGCCGCAGCGTGACATCCAAATCTATACGCAGGCGCTCATGGACCTTGGCGCGACCGTGTGCACGAAGCGCCAGCCGCGCTGCGGGGATTGTCCTGTGCGCTGCAGTTGCATCGCCCGGCGTCAGGGGCGCACGCACGAGCTGCCGGCGCCTCGCCCGAAAAAAGAACTTCCGGTAAGGCAAGCGACTTGGCTGGTGCTGCTGAAGAGCGGCGAAGTGCTGCTCGAGCGACGCCCGAGCTCGGGACTCTGGGGCGGGCTGTGGACCTTCCCCGAGACCGACGAGAAGGATCTCGCCGCGTACTGCCGGCGCGCACTGGGTTACGCGATCGGCGCCACCCGAAAACTCGAGCCGCTCGAGCACGGCTTTTCGCATTTTCGATTGCGCGTTCGCCCGGTGCTGTGCGAGGTGGGCAGGATCCTGCCCCGCGCGGAAGCCCCCGGGCGGCTCTGGATCGACATTGCCGAAGCCGCGCAAGCCGCGGTGCCGACACCGGTCAGAAAATTATTGCTGGGGCTTTAATAAAGCAGCATGGGCGGCGAGTGTTTTGATTGTCCATCCAGCTGTCGGGATCAGAACTCATGCTTAAGGAGCGCTTTCTTGTCGTACCCAATTGGGCGATATAGCGTACTTGGCCCGAATAGCAATACGTTTGCGGGCAGACTCGCCAGCAGATGTTGTGAAGGTGGTGTGCCAAGCGCCGCTAGTAATGCCAGAGCGATAAATGATTCGCCGCCGTCCCCGGCAAGTCGACTGAAGTGAGGTTGCAATGAACACTCTGACGTCTGATCGCCCGCGCGGTGCCCGATGGCTAAACTTTTTTTTGCCTGTCGTTTTTATGGCCATCAGTTGCAGCGCGGCGGACGATTACTCGGGGGACGGCAAGCTCATAGACAACGGAATATTCGCCGCAACAGACCGATATGTCCTAGACCTTGGACCAATATCACTTAGGAACCGCGGGGTCGCTCTTAGGTCCCGAGGGTAAGCCCGTGCTCTCGGCAGCCGCGGAGGTAGCTTCTTGGACATGGGAGATTCCCTCCACTGGCGAACGTGCGTTCGTCTACACGGAAGGACCGAGGGGATCCCGCTTTACTCCAAAGCCGAAGACCTCATATCAGCTAAAAGTTGAGGTGTTAAAGCCTGATACGAGCGGTCTGCAATATGAGGCCACGCTGAAGGCGAAGTCCGGTGGCTGGAAATAGCTAGCGGTCGGGCGTAATCCGCCCTGATCGGGCAGTTAAGAGCGCATTGAGCCGCTCGAGCCGCGCGCGGGCGTCGGCGAGTTCGAGCAGTTCCTGCTTCTGAACCAGCGGCAGCGGCAGGATTTCGGCGAGGCGCGAGCTTACCCACGAGCAAGAGTCGAGCTTGTGAGGAGCCTCGAACAGTGAAGGCTGCTGCTGGATCAGTCGCTCAAGCAGCCGTGCGCAACGCTTGCAGTTATCGGGTATTTCCGAGTCGGTCTCTTCTGCGAGGATCTCGACTGAGGCGCGGGCGAGGCCGTCGGCCTGCACGCGCCGCGTGAGGATGCGGAAGCGCGTCTCGCCGCGCGCGATGACCTGGAGCAGCCCGAGCTGGGGCATGTCCCATTCGGCGATGCGCGCGAGGCAGCCGACCGACGCCGGCACCGCCGGGGCGCCGGCACCTTCGACGAGAACTTCTGCGCCCTCCCGGATCAGGCAGACGCCGAACGGCGCGCCGTCGCGCAGGCAGGCTTTGGCCATCTCCATGTAGCGCTGCTCGAAGATGCGCAGTGGCAGGCGGCCGCCTGGGAACAGCACCGCGTTGAGCGGGAACAGAGCAAGGTCGTCTATCAGGCGCCCTCCCGCGCGAGCGCGCGATGGCGCACCAGCACCTGCCAGCCGGAGCTGAAGGATTCCCCGAGGCGCTCCGCCAGGTAGACCGAGCGGTGGCGCCCGCCGGTGCAGCCGATCGCCACCGTGACGGAGCTGCGGTTCTCGCGCACGATCTCGGGCAGCCAGCGCGCGAGCAGGGCGCGCACGTCCTCCAGCCAGCGCGCCACCTCGGCATCGCGCCGCAGGTATTCGACCACCGGCGCGTCGCGCCCGGTGAGCGGCCGCAGCGCGGGCTCGTAGTGCGGGTTGGCGAGCATGCGGCAGTCGAGCACCCAGTCGGCGTCGAGCGGGATGCCGTCTTTGTAGGAGAACGATTCGAACAGCAAGCTGAGCGAGCCCGAGCCCAGGCCGATGAAGTCGCGGATCCAGTTCTGCAGCACGCGCGGCTGCAGCTCGCTCGTGTCGACGCGCTGTCCGAGCGCGGCGACGCTCGCCAGCAACGCGCGCTCGCGCTCGATCGCCTCTGAGAGGGTAAGACCCTGGCCGGCGAGCGGGTGGCGGCGCCGCGTCTCGGAAAAACGCCGCAGCAGGGTGCCCGGCGTCGCCTCGAGGTACAGCACGCGGCAGTCGACGCCGCGGCTGCGCAGCCGCGCGATGTGCTCCGGAAGCGTGGACAGCGCCGCGCTGCGCGCATCGACGCTCAGCGCGACGCGCTCGTGGCCCGCCTCGGCGAGAAAATCGACCACCTCGAGAAGCAGCTTCGCGGGCAGATTGTCGACGCAGTAATAGCCGCCGTCCTCGAGCACGTTGAGCGCGATGGTCTTGCCCGAGCCCGACAGGCCGCTGACCAGGATGAGCTGCACTTATTCGCTGTCTTGCATCTGCTGCTTCTGGCGAGCGAGGAATTCAGCGGTGGAGTCGATGCCGCGGAGCTTGAGAATCTCGTTACGCACCGCGGCCTCGACCAGCACCGCGAGGTTGCGCCCGGCGGCCACCGGGATGATCACTTTGCGCACCGTGACGCCGAGAATTTCCTCTGACAATTCGGCGAGCGGCAGGCGCTCGGACGGGTCGCCCCCCCCAGGCACAGGCTTCTCCAGATGCGCGATCAGCCTGAGTTTCATCTTGCGGCGCACTGCGGTCTCGCCGAAGATGGTGCGGATGTTCAGCAGCCCCAGGCCACGCACCTCGATGAAGTCCTTGAGCATCGGTGGGCAACGTCCTTCGAGCGCATTCGCGGCGATGCGCGAGAGCTGGACCACGTCGTCGGCCACCAGGCCGTGCCCGCGGCTGATGAGCTCGATGCCGAGCTCGCTCTTGCCGACGCCGGACTCGCCGGTGATCAGCACCCCGAGGCCGAGCACGTCCATCAGCACGCCGTGGCGCTCGACCGTTTCGGCGAGCGCCTTGGCGAGGTAGCGCGCGAGCTGCTCGATCACCCGCGGCGCCGGCAGCGGCGAGGTGAAAAGCGGCGTGCGCGAGCGCGTGGCCGCGTCGATGAGAGGCTGCGGCGGCGCGACGCCGTCGGCCACGATCACCGCGGCCGGCGCCGACTCGAACAGCCGCTCGACGAAGCCGGCGACGATGCCGGCTTCGTACGCACCGATGACCTGGATGCTGTTGGGGTGGGTGAGGTTGAGGTGGCCGATCAGCTCGGCGGCCGCAGCCGCCTCGCGGCGCACCGCGGTGCCGCCTTCGCGCCCGGCCACCCAGGCGAGCGAGAGCGCCTCGCGGTTGTCCTCATGCAGCCGCGCGACGTTGACCTGCAGCATCGGGCTGCCATGCCGTGATCAGCTGGTGAAGCTCGTCGGCGCGGGCGGCGCGGCTCATCGCCTCGCGCAGCGCCTTGTCGCAGAACATCTGCGCGAGCTCGGAGAGGATCTGCAGGTGCTTCTCGGTCGCCTTCTCCGGCACCAGCAGGACGAAAACCAGGCTGACGGGGTTGCCGTCGGGCGCGTCGAAGGGCACCGGCTGCGCGAGCCGCACGAATGCGCCGAGCGCCTCCTTGAGCCCCTTGATGCGCCCGTGCGGAATAGCGACGCCCTGCCCGAGGCCGGTCGAGCCGAGCCGCTCGCGCGCGAGCAGGCTGTCGAACACCAGGCTCCTCGCGATGCCGTCCCGGTTCTCGAACAGCAGCCCGGCCTGCTCGAACAAGCGCTTCTTGCTCGACGCCTGGAGGTCGAGGACGACGTGGGACGCGGAAAGCAGCTTGGCGACGAGGCTCATCAGAGGCGTTTCTCGTACAGTTTATCCTTGTAGCGCAGAACCTGCCGATCGAGCTTGTCGGCAAGCAGATCGATCGCCGCGTAAAGATCGTCCTCCTCGCTCTCGCAATGCAGATCCTTGCCGCTCACGTGCAGCGTGACTTCGGCTTTCTGCCTGAGCTTGTCCACGGTGAGGATCACGTGGGCGTCGATCACGTGGTCGAAATGCCGGGTCACACGCTCCAGCTTCGACTTCACGTAGCTGCGAATGGCGGGAGTCACTTCGAGATGATGGCCGCTCACGTTCAGGTTCATGGTCACAAGGCCTTTCTCTGGTTGACGGGAGGGATCTGCAGTGACTCCCGGTACTTCGCGATGGTGCGCCGCGCCACCACGATACCCTGCTCACCGAGGATCTGCGAGATGCGCGCGTCCGAGAGCGGCGCGCGCGTATCCTCGGCGGCGACGAGCTGCTTGATCAGCGCCCGGATCGCGGTCGAAGACGCCGCGCCGCCCGCCTCGGTGGCGACATGACTGCCGAAGAAGTATTTCAGCTCGAAGGTGCCGCGCGGCGTCGCCATGTATTTCTGCGTCGTGACGCGCGAGATGGTGCTCTCGTGGAGGCCCAGCGTCTGCGCGATTTCGCGCAGCACCAGCGGGCGCATCGCCACTTCGCCGTGCTCGAGGAAATGGCGCTGGCGGTCGACGATCGCCTGCGACACGCGCAGGATCGTGTCGAAGCGCTGCTGCACGTTCTTGATCAGCCATCTCGCCTCCTGAAGCTGCGAGGAGAGGCCGCTCGCGACATTGCGCGCGCCCGCGGCGAGCTCGGCGTAGAGCCGGTTGATGCGCAGGCGCGGCATCGCCTCCGCATTGAGCGTCGCGCGCCACACGTTGCGGCTCTTCCTGACGACCACGTCGGGAATCACGTAGCGCGTCTCGACCTTGGCGAATGCCGCTCCCGGGCGCGGATTGAGCGCGAGGATCAGCCGCTGCGCGGCGCGCAGCGCATCATGGTCCGCACCGGTGAGGTTTTTCAGGCGCGTGTAGTCGCGCCCGGCGAGCAGCTCCAGGTGCTTCCCGGCGATCTCGAGCGCGAGGTCGCGCACGGCATCTTTTTCCACGGTTTTTAGTTGTAAACACAAACATTCGCCAGGCGAGCGCGCACCGACGCCCGCGGGCTCCAGGTTCTGCAGGTGCCTGAGCGCGATCGACAGCTCCTCGGGAGCGGCTTCGGCCTCGGCTGGCAGCAGTGCCGCGATCTCCTCGAGCGACTGCGTGAGGTAGCCGTCCTCGTCGAGCGCGTCGATCAGCAGCGCCACGAACACGCGGTCGCGCTCGCCGAGGTTGGTGAGCGTGAGCTGCGTGCACAGGTGATCGCGCAGCGTCGGGGTGTCGGGCGCGGAGAAGCTGCGGTCGCTGTCTTCGTCGTCGCCGCCGCGCCAGCCCGCCGCGATGTCTACCGACCAGTCGGCCTCGGGCGCGGCCGGCTCCGAGGCCTTTTCCTGCGTCGCCGGGCCCGCTGCAGCGGGTGCGTGCGGCGCGTCGGCCTCGCCGTCGTGGTCCTCGCGCTCGAGCGCCGGGTTTTCCATCAGGATGCGCTCGATCTCCTGGTTGAGCTCGACCGTGGAGAGCTGCAGCAGGCGGATCGACTGCTGCAGCTGCGGCGTCAGCGTGAGGTGCTGCGACAGGCGGAACTGCAGCGAGGGTTTCATCAGGTGTTCTGCAGTGTGCCGGAACCGCGTTAAAAACTACATGCGAAAGTTCTCACCCAGATAAACCCGGCGCACGCTGTCATTATAGACAATCTCCTCGGGGTGGCCGGAGGCGAGCACCGCGCCCTCGTTGATGATGTAGGCGCGGTCGCAGATGCCGAGCGTCTCCCGCACGTTGTGGTCCGTTATGAGCACCCCGATGCCGCGTTCCTTCAGGAACCTGATGATGCGCTGGATGTCGAGCACGGCGATCGGGTCGACGCCGGCGAACGGCTCGTCGAGCAGGATGAAGGTCGGGCGGGTGCCGAGCGCGCGCGCGATTTCCAGGCGGCGGCGCTCCCCGCCCGAGAGCGAGATCGCGGCGTGCTTGCGCAGGTGGGCGATGTTCAGGTCTTTCAGCAGCTCGGCGAGCCGCGCCTCGATCTCGCCCGCGGCGAGGCCCTGCAGCTCGAGGATCGCCTGCACGTTCTCCTCCACCGTGAGGCGCCTGAACACCGAGTTTTCCTGCGGCAGGTACGAGATCCCCAGGCGCGCGCGCCGGTGGATCGGCAGGTGCGTGAGCTCGGTATGGTCGAGATGAATGCTGCCGGCATCGGCGGGGATCAGGCCGACGATCATGTAGAAGCAGGTCGTCTTGCCCGCGCCGTTCGGGCCGAGCAGGCCCACCACCTCGCCGCTGGAGACCTCCAGCGAGACGTCCTGCACCACGGTGCGCGATTTGTAGCGCTTGCGCAGCTTCTGCGAGGCGAGCTGGCTCACCGCGCGCTCACTTTGCGGCTTCCGCGGTCGGTGCCTTAGGCTGCAGGATGGCCCGCACCCGGCCGTCCGCGGCGCTCGGGCCCTTGCCCGCGCTCACCGAGAAGAAGTCCGAGCGCTGGTCGACGAAGATGTAGTTGCCCGCCACCTCGTCGCCGCCGCGGTTGACGCGCGCATTGTCGAACAGCTCCATCTTGCCGCTGCGGTCGTCCATTTCCATGCGCAGCGCCTCGCCTTCGAGCCACCCGCCTTCGGTGTCGGGCGGCTTCGGGTCCTGGCGCTGGCGAAAGCGCACCGGTTTCCCGGTGGCGGTGGCGAACTGATAGCCCTCGGTGTCCTGGCGCACGACGAGGCGCTCGGCGCGCAGCGTGATCGTGCCGCGCGTGAGCACCACCGCGCCCTCGAAGATGGTCAGGCGCCGGGTGTCGTCGGCGCTCATGCGGTTGGCTTCGATCTGCGTCGGCTTGTCGCGGTCGGCCTTGTCGGCGAACACGGCCACCGGCCACGCAAGCAGCGCGGCGATGAGGATGAGAAGCGGCGCGCGTCTCACGGCGCGGCCGCCTCGAAGCGCGCCTGCACGTCGCTGCGCAGCATGAGCTCGCGCGACTCGTTGTTGTATTCCATTCCCCGCCCCGACAGCGAGCGGCGGCCCTCGACAATGCGCACTTCGCGATCAATACGCACCAACGAACGATCCCTAACGATGTGCAGGAGGCTCGTCGTCATGCGCGCTTCAGGACGTTCGGCGTCCGCCTCGCGCAGCAGCAGCACGTTGTCGTAAAGGAAGATCTCGTCGCCCTCGCGCGAGAGCGCGCCGCGATCGGCGCTCACGGTGAAGCGCGGCTCGGCGGGCTTCGCCTGCACCACCCGTGGAGAGACCAGCTCGGTCGAATCGTCGTCGGGATAGTGCAGCATGCGCGTCGCCAAGACGACCGTCTCGGCGCCGCCTGCGCGGTTGTAGGTGGTGCTGGTGAAATTGGTCGCCAGGTAGTCCGGGTCATGCCGGCGCAGCGACGGGTGCTGCTCCTCTTCGCGTACCGTGCGCTCGAGCCAGAACGTCAGCAGCGCTAGCACGAACATCAGCGCGAGCGGGAACAGCCGCGCGGTCGACAGCCTCACCTCAGGTATTCCTGCAGCGCGCGCTCGAGCGTGCCCTGCGCGCGCATCAGCAGCTCGCACACTTCGCGCGCCGCGCCGAACCCGGCGGGCGCGGAAGCGATGTAGTGCACACGGTTTCGCACTTCCTCGGGGGCTTCGCGCGGCGCGCAGGCGAGCCCGCAGCGCGTAAGCACGGGCAGATCGACCAGGTCGTCTCCCATGTAGCCCACCGTCTCGCGTTCCAGGCCAAGGCGCTCCAGCAGCTCCTCGAAGGCGGCGCGCTTGTCTCCGACGCCCTGCAGGACGTGTGCGATGCCGAGCTCCCTGGCGCGGCATCCGACCGCGCCGGAACTGCGCCCCGTCAGCAACCCGGTCGGCACGCCGCTTTGCGAGAGCATCTTCAGCCCATGGCCGTCGAAACCATGGAACGCCTTCGCTTCAACGCCCATCGGGCCGTACCAGAGCTGACCGTCGGTAAGCACGCCGTCGACGTCGAACAGCATGAGTCGAATACGCCGCGCCCGTTCGAGCGCGTCGCGAGCGATGTATTGCATGCCGTCGCTAAATGACTTTGGCGCGGAACAGGTCGTGCATGTTGAGCGCGCCGACCAGCTCGCCGCGTTCATCAACGACGAGCAGCTGATTGACCTTGTGCTCCTCCATGACGTGTACGGCCTCCGCCGCCAGGGTTTCGCGGCGCACGGTTCTCGGGTTCATCGTCATGACTTCGTCGACCGTGCCGGCATCCAGGGCGGTCGTCTTTTCTAGCGTACGTCGCAGGTCGCCGTCGGTAAATATGCCTTTGACCGCGCCGGCCGAATCGAGGATTGCCGTCATGCCCATGCGGCCTCGGGACATCTCCACCACCGCCTTTCTGATCGTCGCTCCGCTGCGCACCTGGGGGATATCTACTCCGGTCCGCATCACGTCTCCGACACGCAGAAGGGCGTGCCGGGCCCGTGCCTGATCGGGCAATCCCCCGCGGGGGTGCATGTGCGCGAAGTCGGCGGCGGAGAAGCCGTGCGCGTCGAGCAGCACCACGGCGAGCGCGTCGCCGAGCGCGAGCGCAGCGGTCGTGCTGGCAGTCGGCGCCAGGTTGTGCGGGCAGGCTTCCTGCTCGACTCTCGCGTCGAGCAGCACGTCGGCCTCGCGGGCAAGCGCGGAATCAGCCCTGCCCGTCATGGCGATCAGCTTGGCGCCGCGGCGCTTCACCAGCGGGACGATCTCGAGCAACTCCTCGCTGGACCCCGAATGGGATATGGCGATAAACACGTCGCCACTCTCGATCATGCCGAGGTCGCCGTGGCTCGCCTCGGCGGGATGCACGAAGTAGGCCGGAGTGCCGGTGCTCGACAGCGTGGAAGCGATCTTGCGCGCGATGTGCCCGGACTTGCCGATGCCGCTCACCACCACGCGGCCGCTGCGATTGCGGATCAGCGCCACCGCGGCGAGGAAGCGCTCGTCGATGCGCTCGGCGAGCGCGCGCACCGCGTCTGCCTCGATTCTCAGCACGCGCCGCGCGAGATCGAGCGGGTTCACCTTGATGCCGGGTTCCCCGCTTTTTTCCCCGCTTGGTTGTCTCTTGGGCGCTGCCTTTATCATGCGGGGAAGTATAGCCCATGGACCACGCCGTTTCGCTCCAGTCAGTGCTGGTGCTGCTTGCAAGCAGCGTCGCCGCGGTGGCGCTCTGCAGGAGCCTGCGGTTGCCGCCGATCGTCGGCTATCTCGCCACCGGCCTCGCGCTCGGCCCGCACGCGGCCGGGCTGGTGTCCGACCGGGAGGAGACCCGCCACCTCGCGGAATTCGGCGTGGTGTTCCTGATGTTCTCGATTGGCCTCGAGTTCAGCCTGCCGAAGCTGATCGCGATGCGCCGCGTGGTCTTCGGCCTGGGGATGTTGCAGGTGGCGGCGACGATCGCGCTCGCGGTCGGCGCCTGCATGGCGCTCGGCGGCGCCTGGCAGACCGGCATCGCGCTCGGCGGCATCATCGCGATGTCCTCGACCGCCATCGTGTCGAAGCTGCTTGCCGAGCGCGGCGAGCTCGACAGCGCGCATGGCCGCGAGGTGATCGGCGTGCTGCTCTTCCAGGACCTCGCCGTGGTGCCGCTGCTGGTGCTGATCCCTGCGCTCGGGCAGCCGGTGGATGCGATCGGCGTCGCGGTCGCGGTCGCGCTCGCCAAGGCGGCGCTCGCCCTCGCCATCGTGATCGTTGGAGGGCCGAAGCTGATGCGCGCCTGGCTCGGCGCGGTGGCGCGGCGCCGATCGAACGAGCTGTTCGTGCTGAACGTCCTGCTCATCACGCTGCTGCTCGCCTTCCTCACCGGTCTCGCCGGGCTGTCGCTCGTGCTCGGCGCCTTCCTCGCCGGCATGCTGATCTCCGAAACCGAGTACCGCTTCCAGGTCGAGGAGGACATCAAGCCGTTCCGCGACGTGCTGCTGGGGCTGTTCTTCATCACCGTCGGCATGATGCTCGACCTGCGCCTGATCTTCGGCGAGTTCCTGCTCGTGCTCATGTTCTTCGTGCTGCTGGTCGGGCTCAAGTTCGTCCTCATCGCGGCGCTGGCTCGGGCGTTTCGCAGCCCGCCGGGGACCGCGCTGCGGGTCGCCCTCGCGTTGGCGCAGGGCGGCGAGTTCGGTTTCGTCCTGCTGCCGCTCGCCGGCGCCGCCGGCGTCGTGTCCGACGAGATCCTGCAGGCGCTACTCGCGGCAATGATTCTCTCGATGCTCGCCACGCCGTTCGTGATCGGGGCGAGCGATCGCATCGTCATGCGCCTCTCGCGCTCGGAGTGGATGCAGCGCTCGCTCGAGCTGCACCGCGTCGCGTCGCAATCCATGGAAGCGGAGCGCCACGTCATCATTCTCGGCTACGGCCGCAACGGCCAGCGCCTGGCGCGGCTGCTCGACGCCGAAGGCGTGCGCTACGTCGCGCTCGATCTCGATCCCGAGCGCGTGCGCGAGGCTGCTGCGGCCGGCGATGCCGTCGTGTTCGCCGACAGCTCGCGGCGCGAGGCGCTCGCGGCGGCCGGGATCGCGCGCGCCGCGGCGGTGGTGGTGACCTTCGCCGACACCGCCGCGGCGGTGCGGGTGCTGGCGCATATCCACGGCCTCAATTCCGCCGTGCCGGTGATCGTGCGCGCGCGCGACGAGAGCGACATCGAGCCTCTCACCGCCGCCGGCGCCACCGAAGTGGTGCCGGAAGCTTTCGAGTCAGGCCTGATGCTTGCCTCGCATACGCTCGTCATGGTCGGCGTGCCGCTCAGCCGCGTGATGCGCCGCGTGAGCCAGGTGCGCGACCAGCAGTACCGGCTGTTGCGCGGCCTGTTCCACGGCCCGAGCGAATGGCGCGGCGATGGCGAGGCTGCAGCGCGGCTGCACGCGGTGACCCTCGACGCGAACGCGCACGCGACCGGCAGGCCACTCGCCGAGCTCGGCCTCGACGCCCTCGGCGTCGAAGTGAGAGCGGTGCGCCGGCGCGGCGCGAAAACCAAGCTGAGCGCCGCCGAGGCCGGCGCGCTGCAGGCCGGGGACATCGTGGTGCTCCTGGGCAGTCCCGAAGCTCTCGACGCGGCCGAGCAGCGATTGCTGCAAGGCTAGACAAAAAAAAGCCGGCACGAGGCCGGCTTGTGGAGCTGCCGCCCGCTTACAGCGAGCGGCAGATCGTATAAACGTTGGTGCCGGTTTCTTGGTACGCCGGAGCCGCGGCGGTGGCGGCGACCACGTCGGGGTTGGGCGCGGTTTGAAGAACGGCCCGGACCGTTCCCTTGTCAGGTACCCCGTCATCCATCTGCGTGTCGGCAGCGATGGCGACCTTGTCGGGCAGGTTCGCCGAGCAGATGATGATGCCGGCGAAGCCGCCCAGCGCCGCGCCGCCCGCCGTGTCGCCGGTCTGTACGCCGATCTGGCCGGTCAACGCGTTGAACGGCTGCTGATCGCCCACCCCAGAGACGAAGCCCGCGCGGCGCAGGTGATCCCACCACAGGCGCGACTCGTCGGCGGCGCTGGCGCTGTTGTATTTGCCTGCGATCTGGCCGTTGCCGTCGCCACCTGCGGCAGGAGCAGCCCAACGGGGGGTCGTGGTGCCGCAGTTGCCCACCGTCAACCCGGCGCCCGCACCCGCGCAAGGATCGTCGCCAGGGATCTTCTTGTAGCGGTCCACATAGCCGTGGTAGGCGGCCGAGATGCCCGAGAAGTCGGCGATCACGTTCTTGATCTTCGCCTGCGTGATCATCTCCTGGCCCTTCAGGATGCCGCCGAGCAGCAGCCCGATGATCACCAGCACGATCGCGATCTCGACCAGCGTGAAGCCTTGTGTCTTTTTCATGAATCCTTCTCCCATGGTTCTTCCAGGTATAACCGCTGCTGCAATAGGCATGCCAGAAGGTAGTTTTTTATAAACAAGAACATAGCATACACATTGTGGGGGAAAGCGTCGAATTCCCAACAAGTGCGTTGATGGGATGACACTATTTAACCGGTTGCCTCGCCTCCAGCTCCTCGAGGCGGTGGCGCAGGAAACGCGCTTCGTCCGGGTCGCGCACGGCGCCGCTCGCGAGCAGCCCTCCGAGCATGATGCGCGCCGCCTCGAGCTCGTTCATGTCCTCGAGGATGAAGATCTCCATTTGCTTGGCCCACAGTGGCACGTTCTCCGCAGTGGTGCGGCGGTCGATCGCCGCCGCATAGCGGAGCGCAAGCGGCAGGTCCTTCAGCCGGTGCTTGGCGAGCAGCGCGGCGTGCGCGAGCCAGGGCCAGCGCCGGTTCGGGTCGAGCAGGAATTCTTCGTAGATGAACTCGAGGATCAACCGGCAGCGCTCGGCATCGGGGACTTCGGCATAAACGCGGGCCGCTGAAAACAGCGGATATGCGCTGCGCGGATCGAGCGAGAGCACCGCGCGCAGCCAGCCGACGAGGCGCCGATAGTCGAGCTTCCGGTACGGAGCCGCGTTGGCCCCGCCGAGATCGAACGCCTGCAGGTACAGCATGGCGATGCGCGCCGCCGCTTCCGGCTCGCCGAAGCTCGCGAGCCGCAATGCTTGCGGCCCGGGGGGCGGCGGCAGGTCGGACTCTCCAAGGCTCGGCGCCGGGCTCGCCGAGCGCCAGGCGATCTGCAGGGCGAGCGTGGCGGCAAGCGCCGCCCAAAGCCAGGCCGGCACGTCGGCAAGCGCGCGCGCGTCGCGCTTCACGCACTCCTCCTGTGAAAGTCGAACAATCCGGCCGCGATCAGCACCGCGGCATAGATTGCGAGGCCGGCGAGCGCCGCGCCGTAGGCACCGGGTCCGGGCGCCCCATAGAGCAGCCAGTCGGTGCGCGTCACCGCGTCGAGCGGCGGGAGCAGAAGCGCGACGCCGCCCACCGCCATGCGCGCAAGCTCGCTCGGCAGCGAAGGCTCGGTGAGCGGCCCGCTGGCAATGGCCTGGATGGCCGCGATCGAGCGCGCAAGGAGGTAGAAGCCAGCGGTTGCCGCGATCGCGGGGACGAGCTGGGCGAGCGTCATGGCGAAGAAGAGCGCCGCAGCGGCGATGAGCGCAGTCTCGCAGGCGAGCGACAGCCCCCACAGCGCGACTGCGCCGGCGGGCGCCCAGACGAGCAATGGAGCCGCAAACACCCCCGCCAGCGCGGCGCCCAGGACGGTGAAGCCGGCCAGCCGGCCGAGATAGTGGGCCGAGCGCGGCAACGGCAGCGAGAGCATCAGCTCAAGGCCCTTATCGTTGATTTCTCGAAGCACGCTCGACGCGACCTGGGCGGCGATGAGGAACACGGCGCAGGCGCGCAGCAGCGCCGCGACGACCGCGACCTGCAGCGCGCGACTCTCGGTCAGCGCGACCTGCGAGAGAAATGCGGCGAGCGCGAGCCCGAGGGCGATGCTGCCTGCGGCGAGCCAGGGCAGGCCGCCGCGGCGCGCCTCGAGCAGGACCAGACGGGCGAGAATGGCCGCAGGCATGAGTTCGTTTGTAGACTAGTCGCGGGACACCCCGCATGCAACCGGCGACGCTCACCGAGCCCTTCTTTTTCCGCATCGCGAACGCCGTCTGGGGCTTCAGCCAGCGCTACTGGCGGCTGGTGGTGGTGGCCATGCTCGCCCTGCTGCACGTGGCGGTGTTCCGCGGCGTGGCCGACCCGTGGGCGCGGGCGCTGCTGCTCGCGCACCTCGGTCTGCTGCTGCTCTGGCAGCCGTTCATGCGGGCCGAGCAGCGCATTTCCCCGATGCAGGGCCTGATCCTGTCGCTGCTCGCGTTGGTCATAATGATGTACCTCGACTGGTGGCTGCTTGCGTTCTGGGTGGTGGTGATCGCCGGGCTGGTCGGCGGCAAGGTGTACCAGCACCACGCGCGCTGGCAGCGGCGCTGCTACCTCGTGGTGCTCGCGTACCTGCTCGCGCTGCTCGCGGTCGCGATCCTGCCGGAGATCGCCCCGCGGCGCGAGATCGCCCCCGAAATACGCAGGGCGGTTGAATACCTGCTGCCGCTCGCCTTCTTGGTGATCGCCCTCTTTCCGGCCGAGGCCGAGACGGCCGAGACGGCGCAGGTGATCGATTTCTTCTACAGCGTGTTCCTGATGCTGCTGCTGGTGGTCGTGATCCTCGGCAGCTTCACCTTCATGACCGTCACCCGCTCGAGCTACCTCGAGGCGCTCACTTCGACCGTGTTCCTCACCGCGGGCACGGTGCTGCTCGTCGGGCTGGCCTGGAACCCGCGCAGCGGCGGCGGGCTCGGGGTGTTCTTCGCGCGCTATCTTTTCTCGATCGGCCTGCCGGTCGAGAGATGGCTGCACGTGCTCGCCGAGCTGCTGCAAGACGAGGCGCGTCCCGAGAAGTTTCTCGCCGAGGCGGTGACGGCGCTGCAGCGCCTGCCGGCGGTGGCGGGGGTCAGCTGGCGCGCCGGCGCCGTGCAGGGCGAGCGCGGCGAGCGCACGCCGCACGGCGTCGAGTTCGCGAGCAGCGAGCTCGCCCTCACCATCTATTCGCGCTTCAGGCTCGGCCCGGCGCTGCAGTGGCACTTGCACCTGCTCGGGCAACTGCTCGCCGAGTTTTATGCCGCGAAGCTGCGGGAGGCGCAGCTGCGCGAGGCGAGCTACCTGCAGGCGGTGCACGAGACCGGGGCGCGCACCACGCACGACATCAAGAACCTGCTGCAATCGCTGAACGTGCTGTGCTCGGTGGCCGGGCACGAGGAGTACCGCGACTCGGCCCAGCTCCAGGGGCTGGTGCGCCGCCAGCTGCCGATGGTTGCGCAGCGCCTTTCGGAGACCCTCGAGCGGCTGCAGCATCCCGAGCCCGCCAGCGAGAGCTACGTGCCGGCGCGCAGCTGGTGGGAAGCGCTCGCGCGCCAGTACCGTGGCGAAGGGGTCGAATTCCGGGCCGCCGAGCTGCCTGCCGCGGCGCGCCTGCCGCGCTCGCTGTTCGACAGCGTCGCCGACAACCTGATCGGCAACGCGCTTGCCAAGCGGGCCGCCGAACCCGAGACGCGCGTGCGGGTCGCGCTCGAGTGCGGCGCGCGCATCGAGCTACGCGTCTGCGACAGCGGCAGCGCCGTGCCGCCGGAAATCGAGGCGAGCCTGCTGCGCTCGCCGGTGAGCTCGCGCGGCGGGCTCGGCATCGGCCTCTATCAGGCCGCACGCCAGGCCGAATCGGGCGGTTACCGCCTTGCGCTCGAGACGAACCGGGATGGCGAGGTGTGCTTCGCGCTGAGCGGCCCGGCCGCCTGAGGCTCGCTCAGGGCACGATGCCGGCGGCGATCATTTTTCCGTACAGCTCGCCCACAGTAATCCAGGTGAACTGATCGTCAAACTCGCCGTTCGCGAAGTCGGCGGGGGTCGGAGTGTGGAAAACGAACACCGGGTTGGCGTTTCCGGCGCCATCCAGGTTCGCCGCCTCGTCGGCGCCGCTGCCGCCGCTGATCGCGCCGTTCTTTCCGGTCGAGAAAACGATGGCCACAATGAGGCCCTGGGTCATTATCTGGTTGGCTGTACCTCCACACGCGCTCGGCGTGATGCCGGTTGCCGATTTGCAGATCAGAAGGTCGCCGGGCTGGCACGCCATGCCGTTGTTCCTGAGGTTCATCGCGTTGACCCAATGAGGATTGGTAAAGGCGCCGGCGCAGGTGCCGGCGGCGATGGACTTCGCCACTGCATAGCGGATCCGGTTTTGCCAGGCATCGACCGCGAAGCCCCCGCTGTCGATCTGCGTGTAGCCGATAGTTGCAGCCGGCAGGAAACCTCCCGTGACCCCGCCAGCGAGCGCTCCTCCGTAATAGTCTTCGACGGTTCCGTCCCAGCAGCGGCGGCTGGCTGCGTCGCGCACCTCGGCCCCGGCGCTATTGCTTCGCGCCGGGCAGGGCAGTTGTCCATTGACGATGGCATAAGCGAGCACGAGCTCGCGCGCCTGCTCGAGGCGCCGTCGCGTCTCCTCGAAGTTGCGCTGCTCGGTCTGCGCCGAGAGCGTGTACATAAGGCTGCCAAGCAGAAGACCGACAATCGCAAGAACCACGGCGAGCTCGACCAGCGTGAATCCGGTCGCAAGCGACTGTCGTTGTGCTCTCGCGCCTTGCATCAAGGATCGACTGCCACGACGCGGTCATTGATCACGGAACTCGACGCGCCGCGCCTCAGGACCTCGTCGAGTGGCGACAGGTTCTCGCCTTCGAGGTAGTCTGCCAGCGCTGCGCTGGGGCGCACTTGTCCGGCAAGCGCGCGCCCGGCGAGGATCAGCGCAGCGCGCTTGGTCGTCGTCGGATAGCGCGAATTGTTGATGGTCAGGCAGGGAGGATTGGCCCCGCCGCAATCACCGACCGGTGTGGTCGGCACGCCGCCCGGGCCAGGGGCAAGGCCCTTCGATACCATATACGCGGTCAATTTGTGCCAGCCATTGTAGAAATACCAAGTCTCGTTGGTTGAGATGTCGTCGGTCACCGCGTCAGCGGCATTGATTGGCAGGCTGACGGTAACCGTGCCCGCCACGGGAAAGGACGGCGTGATGGTGATGCGTACGCGCGCCGATCCATCCGAGCGCAGCGAGTTGCTGACCGTTCCCGTGCCTCCAGTGGCGACGAGGTTCGACTGCAGACCGGGCGCCTGCCGGAATCCGGTCCCGATATTGGAGGCGTCGACGTCCAAGGTAAAGGACGATGCGACGAGGAAGACGATACTGCAGCTGAATAGCGTCGAGTTCGACCCGCTGCAATCGGTGATGCTGAGTACACCGGCACCGAGAAGGCTCAACGTAAAACCCGTCGCCGGGTTCACCCATGCAACGCTTCCAGGGATCTGCTTTGCAATGGGGATGAGACCTACGTAGTTTCCTGCGGCGCCGGTGTAGACCACGCGGTCCGGAGTATTCGGAGTGTCCGGGATGGCCTCGGGGTTGGAGAAAGGCGCGGCGTACGGATAAAGGGACGTGCCTGCCGGGAGCGCGACACCTGGCGAGAGAGCCCAGCCGTTGGCAGCGGTATACACCTGCTTCAATTTCGGGCCTATATCACGCTCCATGCGGTGTGCGACGGCCGCCTCGATGCCCGGTAACAGGTCGGCAGCCGTGACCCGCAGCACCTGGTCGTTGAACGAGCCGCTTGGCCCGCTCGTCACGAATATTGAGTCGGCTGGCGACGTCGCGTTTTCGCATTCGAGATAATTCCTCCAGTCGAGAGCACCGCCGCTCGGGCGGACCTGAGGCCAAGCGGCACAGCCGGGCGCGGCCGCAACCTGAAAAGCCGGACCGGGCGCGATGATGAGGGCCACCGCGTCGTTCAGCGCGCCGTCTACGGTAAGTTGCCCACTGGTATTGGAGTTGATGATCGGGTCTGGAGAACCGCTCGTATATGCCCATCCCGGACCGACGACGTACCAAAGCGGTTCGCCGGACGCATCCACCAGCTGGTCCGTGCCGATGGTGCGCCAAGGAAAACGCCCGACTTTCGGCAGCGAGCAGTTCCCGGCGGCCTGGCCGTCGGTACCTGCGGCTTCGGGGCAAGGCAGGGCTCCGGGGCGGGGCTCCGCGGATTTGGCGGCCTGCGCGGCCACGTAGCCGATGAGGGCCTGCTTCGCTTGATTCAAGACGAGGGCATTGCGCATGCGCGTGGCGGCCGTGAAATCGCCGCTTGCCGCGCTGAGCCGCGAAACCAGGTACCACATGCCGCCGAGCACCAGCACTGCGAGCATTGCCAGGAGCACCGCGCCGCGCTGCCGCCCTAGGGAAGCGGTTTTCATCGCGGCGTGCCTGGACGCACGCGGATCTCGCCGTCGCCGATGACGTCGCGCACTTCGCCCGTGCCGCGGTCGAGGATCTCGCCGGGCTTCAGGCCGACGCGCGCGCCGCTCTCGCCGACGGTCACGGAGACGCGGCCGTCGTTGGTGCGCGTCACCCCGATGCGCGGTGCTTCGGGCGAGGTCTCGAGCAGCGACTCGCCGTTCACCCACACCGTCGAGGGCCCGCTCGAGCGCTTCACGTAGCCGTCGAGGCGCGTGGTCGGCGAGGCAATCGTCGCGGCCGCAGGCTTGTCCGGCACGCGCGCCTTGCGCCGCGCATCGAGCGCTGCGCGCTGCTCCGGCGTGAAGAACAGGCGCCCGAGCTGCTGCGCCGAGCACGTTTCAATCCCCGAGAAAAGCAGCATCACGGCGAAAAGCGGAAGGGCGCGCCTCATCGCTTCGCCGCCCGGTCGATGATGGTGACGAGGTCGATGTCGCACGCGGCGTGCAGCCTCGGGGTCATCGTGGCGCCGCCCACCGCCTGGCCGGTGCGCGACAGCGTGCATTTCCTGACCGAGTAATAGGCGTTGCCCGAATCCCTGAGATCGGCAAGAAAGCGCAGCAGGTCCTCTTCGTGAAGCAGCTCCAGGTCGACCCGCATGCTGCTGGCGAAGAAGTCGACGTTGCCTGGCTTGCCCGGCGCGGAGACCAGCAGCTTCTGCCGCTCGACACGATAGCGCACATCGAGCAGCTCGCGCTGCACGCGGATGCGGTTGATCGCGTCGGCCCACTCCAGGCGGCGCTCTTCGCCGAGGATGTTGAGCTGCTTGAGGCGCTGGTAGACGTCGAGCTTTTCGCTCACTTCGCGTTCTTCCTCGGCGATGCGCGCGAGGCGCTCCGCGTTCTGCCTGCGCTCGGCTTGCGCCACGGCGAAGCGTGTGTTCGAGCTGCGCAGCGCTTCGCCGCCGCTGACGATGAGGGCCGCGCCGGCTGCCAGCAGCGCGGCTGCCGCGAGCAAGGGCAGCGCGAGCTGCTTCAGCTCTTCGCGGGTCAGGGTCACGGCAGGTTCCGGGCGAGCACGATGGTGAAGCGCGGCGCGTCACCGGTGTCGGCGCCGCCGATATCGCCGGTGAGCGTGCCCTCGGAAGTGATGTCGAACGGCAGCTTCCGGTCGATCAGCTGGTAGCCGGAGGTGGACAGCGCGGCGGCGAAGCTTTCCACCTGTGCCGTGATGCCGCGGTAATCATTGCGCTGGGTGGCGTTGACTCGGCCGGAGAGCTCGACAATCACCGCGACCTCGACCTGCGGCTCGGGTTTCGCCCTGGGGCCTGCGGGGGCTGGCGAGCGGATGGCGCCCCGCTCGCCGGGGCGGCCGATGCTCCAGTTGAGCGTTTCGAGCTCCATCTGCGGAAACTGCTCGAGCATCCGGGACACATGGACGAAGGCGCGCTCGGGCGAGGCGCTGCGCTCGGCGATGCGCCGGAACTCGACCACCGCCGCCTTCAGGTTCTCCGTCGAGGTCTGCGTGACCGGGAAGGTCGCGGTGATCCTCTCGTACTGCTCGGCGGCGACGCGCGCCTCGCGGCTCTGCATGGCAGCCCGTTCGCGCAGGTCCATCACTTCGAGCCACTTCGACCCGCCATAGATCGCACAAGCGGCGAAGCCGAGCGCGCCGGCGGCAATGATGCCGCGCTGCAGCTGCCAGACGTAATAGCGGCGCCGGTCCTGCCTGCTGGCGAACTGCTCGCGCGGCGCATGGTTGGCGGCGAGATGCAGGAACAGCGCTTCGGCGCGGGTGGCTTCGGGCGCGCGGCGCAGCTTGACCGCCTGCAGCGCCTCCTCGTAGTCGATGGTGCGGAACACCAGCCGGGGGTCCGAGAGGAGCGCCTGCTCGAACGCCTCGCGCTGGCCGGGAGGCGCGACCACCAGCACCTGGACCGGCGCGCCTTCGCGCGGCAGGGCGCGCAGCGTCACCAGGTACTGCGCCAGGCGCTGCGTCTCCGAGCGCACGAACATGGCGAGCGCCTGCGGCACCATGTCGATGGTGCGCTCCAGGCGCGCAAAGCGCAGCCGCCCCTGATCGATGTAGCACTGCCGCAGCCCGGCGCGCGTCGCGGTGACGAGCAGCGCGCGCCCGCCTCGCGTGCCGAGCTTCGCCGCCAGCGCGGGCGCGAGCAGCGGCACCGAGTACACGCCGGCGAGCCTGGCGCCGGCCTCCTCGAGGGCGTCGAGCCAGGGCGCGAGCTGCTGCGTGTTCGTGAACGAGGCGAGCAGCAGCCGCTCGTTGCGGCGTTCCGCGCTCGGCGCCTCGCCGAGCGAGAGCGCGGTGGCGAGGCGCGTGTCGCGATAGCGCTGGGCGATGCGCCGCCGCACGATCGCTTGCCGGTCGGCGCCGCGCAGAAAGGGGATCTGCTCCTCGTGGAAGTCTTCCCCGGACAGGTCCGCCACCACCGAGAACAGGCCCTCGCGGTGCGTCACCAGATGCTCGCGAAACGCGGTGACGCCGGGGTCGTCGCCGGAGAACTTCGCCTCCAGCTCGAGCGCCGCTCCCGCGCTGCGGTAGAGATAGTGGTCTTCCGCGGTGACGTAGAGGATGCGGCGCGTAGCCATGGCGTGGCGCTGCCCTAAAATTTCATCTTGGAAATCGAGTCATACACCGGGCCGAGCACCGAGAGCATCACCCAGCCGAGGATCGCCCCCAGCAGGATGGTCATCGCCGGCTCGATCATCGCCTGCATCCTGCCGATCGCCTCTTTGACTTCGCGGTTGTAGAAGTAGCTCACGTTGAGGAGCGCAGTATCGAGGGCGCCGGTGTTTTCGCCGATGCGCAGCATGCGGATCACGAGCGGCGGGAATACCCCGAGGTCTTCGAAGGCGGCGGTCAGGTTCTTGCCTTCGGCGATCTGCTGCCCGGCGCTGCGCAGCGCCTGCTCGAGCGGCTTGTTGCCGAGGATCTCCTCGCAGCTGCGGATCGCGTCGAGCACGGTGATGCCCGAGGCGTACATCATGGCGAAGCTCGACGCAAAGCGCGACAGGATGATCTTGCGCAGGATCGGCCCGATGAGCGGCATCGCGAGCTTGTAGTGGTCGATCACATACTCGAGCGCCGGGTTCCGGAGCACCGCGAGCTTGAGCCCCGCCCAAGCGACGAAAGGCGCGGCAATGATCGCCCACCAGTAGCCGACGAAGAAGTTCGACACCGCAATCAATAACCGCGTCTGCAGGGGAACGTCTTGCCCCATGTTGCGGATGAAGCCGGTCATCTGCGGCACGAGATAGATCATCAGGAAGAACGTCACCAGCATCACGATGCCGCCGACGAAGGCGGGGTACACCATCAGCTTTTTGGTCTGGGCCGCGAGCTCGTCCTCCCACTTCAGCGTCTCGGTGAGGCTTTTCAGCACCTCGGAGAGCTTTCCGGTCTGCTCACCCGAGCGCACCAGGCTCACGAACACCTTGCCGAAGACCTCCGGGAACTCGGCAAGCGCCTGCGACAGGCTCCTGCCGCCTTCGATCGACTCGACCAGCCCCGACACCACTTCACGAAAGCGTGGATTCTCGACGCTCTCTCGAAGGTCGACGAGCCCTTCCATCACCGGCACGCCGGCAGTGGCGAGCTGCTCGAGGTGGAAGCAGAAGTTGATCAGATCCTGGCGCGCCACCCGGCCGCCGAGAAAGCGCGTGCGCTGGCTCGAAGGCCCTCCGCTGACCAGGTCGAGCTCCATGCGCGCCAGACGCTGCTCGAGGTCGAACAGGTTGACCGCCTCGACCCGGCCGAGCACGCTCTTGCCGCGGGTGTCGATCGCCTTGTAGGTGAACAGCGGCATCGACGCGCCATACGCCATGCGGTCGGTCAGGTCGACCACGCGCATCACCTCATCGAGGCCGGTGGTCCCCGCGCGCACCAGCCGCACGCCGTCGTCGGCGAGCGTCCTGAAGCCGCTTGCCCGGGCGGCCGTGAGGATCTCCCTCGCGGTCGCCCGCCTTGCGACCAGCTCGTCGATACCCGGATCGATTTTCAGCAGCTCGAGAATCGACTGCCTGCCGCGGTAGCCCTGGTAGTCGCACTGCTCGCAGCCGACCGCGCGGAACAGCGCCATGGGCTCGGTGGGCGTCACGCCGAGCAGGCGCCGCTCGCGCACGTCGGGGTCATAGGACTGCCGGCAGGTGCGGCACAGTTTTCTCACCAGGCGCTGCGCCAGGATGCCGATGATGTTGCCGGCGAGGATGTCGGGCACGATGCCGATGTCGAGCAGCCGCGGGAAAGCCCCGACTGCCGAGTTGGTGTGCAGCGTCGAGTACACCTGGTGGCCGGTCATCGCGGCGCGAAACGCCATCTCGGCGGTCTCGCGGTCGCGGACCTCGCCCACCAGGATCACGTCGGGGTCCTGGCGCATCATCGCGCGCACGCCGTTGGCGAAGTCGAGCTTCGCCGCCTCCGCCACGGAAGTTTGCCGGATGAGCGTCATCGGGTACTCGACCGGATCCTCAAGCGTCATGATGTTGAGGCCATCGGAATTGATGTGGTTGAGGATCGAGTAGAGCGTGGTGGTCTTGCCGCTGCCGGTCGGGCCGGTCACCAGAATGATGCCCTCGGGGCGCGCGATCATGCGCTTCAGCATCTCGAGCTGCGACTCCTCGAGGCCGAGCTTGTCGAGCGGCACGATGCCCTTCTGGCGGTCGAGGATGCGCAGCACCAGGTTCTCGCCGTGCGTGGTCGGCAGGCTGGCGACCCTGAAATCCACCACCCGGCCCGACAGCGTGGCCGAGATGCGGCCGTCCTGCGGCGCACGCGTCTCGGCGATGTTCATTTTCGCCATGACTTTCATGCGCACCGCCATGGCCGGCCAGTAGGTCTTGTGCAGGCTGCGGATCTGGCGCAGCACGCCGTCGATCCGGTAGCGGATGCGCAGGAAGTTCTGCTCGGGCTCGAAGTGGATGTCGGAGGCGCTGTGCTCGACCGCGTCCGCGAGCAGCGCCGAGATCAGCCGCACCACGGGCTGCGCGTATTCGTCCCCCTCGGTGACCGTGGTGTAGTCGACTTCGCCGGTCTCGATCTCCTTCAGGATGCCGTCGATCGAGAACTCGTGGCCGTAGTAATGCTCGATCGCGCGCTCGATGTCGGAGTCGCCGGCAAGCCGCAGCTCGATCTCGTATTCGCCCTTGAGGTGGGCGCGCACCTGGTCGACCGCGACGAT
>WNGG01001325.1_pt1 | contig 27921 bp, 26 predicted proteins | sample 5400661 | NCBI WGS metagenome assembly WNGG01 (sample SAMN13153372, study PRJNA577476) | soil metagenome | isolation source: 100 cm soil or saprolite under Garry oak tree replicate 1 | place: USA:California | collected 2016-06-15
CGGACAGCCAGTGCTTATGATCGTTGAGCCGCGACCACGCCGTTCCGGTGGCTCCGGCGTACAGGAGCGCGGTCGCCCAGGGCCGGTGCAGCTCCGCCGAGAGGGACGTGGCTAGGGCAAACGCCATCGTCGCGTGTCCCGACGGAAGGGCGTCGTGGTTCGAGAACGGTCGAAACACGTACTGATCGGTGGTATCGTCGGGGCGGAACCGTCCGGTAACCTCCTTGAGCGCTCCCGTCACCAGGCCGGCGGTCACGACGGAAGCGAGCACGCGCCCGCCGCTCCGCCGTAGTCCCGGCCGCCCGCTGATGACCCCCGCAGCCAGAATGCCGCCGGGAATACCGAAGACGACTTCGGGTTGACCGCCGTTGCGGAACGTCCGCGCCACCCGATCGCTGCTCGACGAGCGGTGGTCCTGCACCCAGTCGTCGACCCCATGGTCGAACACGCTCACGACGCCGAGGGCGCCGACGGCCATCGCCGCTTCCCACCAGCGGATGTTGTGCGCCTGTGCAGAGGCGCCGGTCGCCAGCACGCACTGGCAGGCGAGTGCGAGCCCCCAGATGTGCTGCGCTGTTGGGATCAGGGCGCGGCGCGTTCGGTCGCCTCGACGTCGATCGTGATGCGGACCTCATCGCCCACGATCTGTGCCCCTTCCATGAGCCGGTTCAACGTGATGCCATAATCCTGACGCTTGAGGCTGGTGGTGGCCGAAAATGCGGTGCGCCGGCCCCGGGGCGAGGCGAGCACGCCGCCGACCTCGGCATCGAGCACGACGGGATGGGTGATACCCCGGATCGTCAGGTTGCCCGTGATGCGCAGGTGATCGGGCGCGACGCGCTCCACGCGCGTGCTGGTGAACGTGATCTCCGGAAAGCTGTCGGCGACGAGGTAGTTCGTGCGCAGATCGTTGTCACGCCGGTCATTGCCGGTCGAGATACTGGCCGTCTGGATGTGCGCGGTGACACTCGCCGCGTCCGGCTTGCTGGGATCGTAGCTCAAGTCGGCGGTCCACTGCCCGAAGGTGCCGTTCACCCACGTAATGCCGAGGTGCCGGACGCGGAACGCGACCGCGCTGTGCGCGGGGTCCGCAGACCAGCGATTGGTGGGTGCCGGCGGTGGCGTCGTTGCAGCCTGTTGCGACGTTTGCCCGGCCAGCGAGAACGCAGCTGGCGCGAGCAGAGCGAGGACAACGATGGATCGAGTCATGCTTCAAGATAACGCGGCAAAGAGACCGACGACCGCGATGATCAACCCCAGTGCGATTTTGATCGCGGCCCCGGCGGCGCGTCCTACCACGGCACCCCAGCCGGCGCGAGTTGCAACGCCAGTGTGCCGGGAATACGTGTACTCGAACAGTGCCGCGCCGAGAAAGGAGCCGATGAAGGCGCCGATAACGCTGCCGATGACGGCGACGGGTACGCCGATCACCGCGCCGACCAGCCCACCGATCAGCGCGCCCCAACCGGAGCGCGTGGACCCGCCGTAGCGTTTGGCATATCGAAACCCGATCCAGTTCTCGATGATTTCACCGAGGAACGCCAAACCCAGCACGATGGCGATCGTGGCGACGCCGACCGTGCGAAAACCGGTGAGCCAGCCGAAGGCGAGAATGCCACCGACCATGACCCACAACCCCGGAAGGCCGAGCGGGATCATGGCGAGGCCGGCGATTCCCAGGACGATGAGCAGAACGATCGCGAGCAGCGTCATGGCTTCGTGCGCACGTTCAGATGCGCCCAGATCACCCGCGAGTAGCGAAACACCAGGGGAATGCAGATCACGTGAACAGCCACTACGCATGCGACTGCCCAGGCGATTCCGATGCGGGGCACGAGCAGGAGCTGCGCCAGTACTCCCAGCACCGCGAGATACGAAACACCCAGCACCCAGCTCACGTACATGGCGCCTTGGAAGAATCCCTGTTCACGCTCGAAGCGATGTCCGCAGACGGGGCACCTCGGATTCATGCGCAGGCGACCGTCAAACATTTGCCCCTTGAGGCACAGCGGGCAGCGCTGTTTGAGGATGGCGCGCAGGCGAGGTGATATGCGCATATATTGCTGGTCAATCTTAACGAACCCCTCCTCGATCCGGTGAAGCGCTGATCCTGCTCGCGGTCCTCCTCCAAATCGCTGTTCCGCCGCCACGCGGATTCGTCAACGACTTCGCGGGCGTCCTCGACGTGGCGTCCGTCCGGCACATGGAAGCCGTCATCGCCGAGGTGCGAGAGAAGACGCGCGGCGAGATCGCCGTCGTGACGCTGGCCGATATTGGCGACCGCAGCGCGAGCGACGTCGCGCTGGAGATCGGGCGGGAATGGGGCGTGGGCGCGCAAGGGGATGCCGGCGATCGCGGCAAAAACGCCGGCGTGGTCGTGCTCCTCGTTCCCCGGAAGAATCACCAACCGGGCACCGGCGATGTCTTCATCGCCGTGGGCCGCGGTGCCGAGGGCTTTCTCACCGATGCGCGGGCCGGCCGGATCCGGGACGCCATGCTGCCGGCCCTCGGCGCCGAAGACTACGGCAAGGGCCTGTCGCTCGGCGTCGACCTCATCGCACAGGCGTTTGCCGCCGAGTTCGGCGTCACGCTGACCAGTCCGGAATACGCGATGCCGCCGCCCATGCAGGACGATCGTAAACAAGTCGCGATCCCGGCCGGATGGGTCATTGCGATCCTGATCCTCCTCTTGATCGTCAGCCGCGGCCGTCTGCTGTGGATCCCGCTCTGGATCTTGAGTCAGGGCCGCGGCGGCGGCTGGAGCGGCGGGGGAGGAGGATGGGGCGGCGGTGGCGGCGGTGGTGGGGGATTCGGCGGGTTCGGGGGCGGAGGCGGGTTTTCGGGCGGCGGAGCAGGAGGAAGATTCTGATATGGCGCGCATGACACTGGACGCTTTCAGCGCCGCGGTTGCGGCGGCGCTCGGCACGCGGCTCGTGACGCTACTGCTCTACGGCTCGGCCGCGAGGGAGCAGGGAGCGGGCGGCGGGGAGCCGTCCGCGATGAACACGCTGCTGATCGTGGATCGTGTCGACACGGAACTGTTCGGCCGGCTCGCGGCGCCGGTGCGCGATTGGGTAAGCGCAAAGCATCCGTCGCCGCTCGTGGTGACGGACCAGGAGTGGCGCGATTCCGCGGATGCCTTTCCGATCGAGTATGAAGACATTCGTGCCCATCATCGGGTGCTCGCCGGCCGCGACCCGTGGCGCGGCATCACCGTGCAGCGCGAGCACGTGCGCCGCCAGCTGGAGCAGGAGCTCCGGGGCAAGCTCATGCATCTGCGGCAAGCGTACGTCGCCGACTGGCATCGCCCCAAGCGTCTGGCGGACGTCGTGCGCGGCACACGCGCCGGTTTTCTGACGATGTTGCGGGCCGTGCTGCGGCTCGCCGGCCGCACCGCGCCGACCGACTCCGCGGCCCTGGTGCGCGACGCCGCTGCACTGATAGGATTCGCCTCGGATGGACTGGCCGAGCCGGCCGCGTATCTCGACGCGGTGACGCGCACGGCTGAGTACGTGAACCGTATGGAAAGGAACTCTTCGTGAACGCCCATCGACGCCGGTCTGCACTCGCCCTTCCGTTCGCGCTCGCCCTGGTCGCCGGCTGCGGCTACAACACCATTCAGACCATGGATGAGAAGGTGAACGCGGCCGAATCCCAGATCAAAGTGCAGCTGCAGCGGCGCGCCGACCTGATTCCCAATCTGGTGGAGACGGTGAAGGGATACGCCAAGCAGGAGCAGACGATTTTCATCCAGGTGGCGGAGGCCCGTTCCAAACTCGCGGGAGCGGTGCAGAGCGGTGATCTGCAGCAAATGGCGGCGGCCAACGCGGCCCTCACGGCGCCGTTGGGCCGCCTGATTGCCATCGCGGAGAACTATCCGCAACTCAAATCCAACGAGAACTTCCGTGCCCTGCAGGATCAGCTCGAGGGCACCGAGAACCGGATCGCCGTCGCCCGTCAGGACTACAACGAAAGTGTGAATACCTACAACGCCTACATTCGGCGCTTTCCCCAGGTGCTGACCGCGAAGGTACTCGGGAAGAAGCCGCGCGCCTACTTCGAGCTACAAACACCCGCCGCCGCGGACGCCCCCAAGGTCGATTTCTCGCACTGAGCCGGGCGCTAGCGGACGAACCTTCTCCGGTCGCCCTTCGGGGGCGTCTTCTTATGTGCGTGCGCGGCGATCTGGAGCCGGCTGTGCAGCGCCAGCTTCTCCAGGATGTTGTGCACGTGACTCTTCACCGTGTACGTCGCGATGTTGAGCCGCTGCGCGATTTCCTTGTTGCTGAGCCCCTCGGCGATGAGGTCGGTGATCTGCTGCTCGCGCTTGGTCATCCGCACCGACGCCATCATCGGCGTATTGCGCAGCACGGATGCCTGTTTGGCGATGTGCGAGAGCAGGGTGCCCGTCAGCGCCGGGGGGACCACGTCGCCGCCGTTGGCGACCTGCCGAATGGTGTTGACGAGATCCTCGAACGCGGCGTCCTTCGCGATAAAGCCGTTCGCGCCCCGTTTGATGAAATCGATGACGTCTTCCTCTTCGGGCTGCATATCCATCATGATGATGCGCGCATGCGGCGCCGCCTCTTTGATACTTTCGACGAGCCGCTGACTGCGATTGCGCCCGAGCGCGGCATCCACCAGCACGACATTCGGTTTGGTCTCCTGCAGCCGCTGCAGCGCGGCCGATCCGCCCTCGGCGGACGCGACGACCTTGAATTCGCGTTCGGAGTCCAACATGCCCGCGAGACCGTCACGCAGCAGGCGATTGTCCTCGATGACCAGGATCTGGATTTTTTTCGTCATTGCACTGACCGCCCTCGTTCCGGGTGGAGAGTGACTGAATAGGTTGGCGAATTCCCTAGGGATTAGTCAAGACGAGCGGCTCCGGTATTGGTCTCATCCTTTGGGATGAGACGCCGAAATCGGCATCTAACCCCTCAAAACAAGCCGGCGCCCCCGGGAACCGGTGGCGCCGTGCCGCTCAGATGTGGTGGGTGGCTACAGCTTCACGACGTTCTGCGCTGCGGGACCTTTCTGCGCCTGCACGATTTCGAACTCGACGCGCTGGCCTTCGGTCAGCGACTTGAACCCTTCCCCCTGAATCGCGGTGTGATGCACGAAGCAGTCTTTGCCGCCGTTTTCGGGCGTGATGAAGCCGAAGCCCTTGGCGTCGTTGAACCACTTCACGGTACCGGTGATGCGTGCCATCTGTTCGTTGCTCCCTAGCTAGTGCGGTTGAGCGGCGGGACGGACGCTCGAACCAGAAATGACGCGAGGACCGCAGGCGAACAGCCCAGGTCCTCGATCAGTCCACTGGTGTCCAGCACACGGCCCCGTGCCGTGGCCCCTGCGCTCGCCCGAAGCATCACCAGAGCGCAAAACCAAGTCAATGGCCCCGCGCGGTTGAACGAACGGGCATCCGGATGCAACTTACTCGCCCTATGCGCCCCCTCCTCCTTCTCGCCGTGCTGCTCGGCGCGGCGTGCCGGCCGCATCACGCGGGGACCGCGCCGCCGGTGCGCGCACCCCGCGACAGCGCGCGCGTGACGCCGCGGCAACCCGTGGTGGTGCGCGACACGGCGCTGGAGCAGCGGGCGGCACGTCTCGAGTTGAAAGTGTTGGAGCAGGAAGCGCAAGTGGACGAGCTGCAGAGCCGGCTCGACGATGCGCGCCGCGAGGTGGTGCGGGCGATGGCGAAACTGCAATCGCTTGCGACACGGGCCGAGGCGGCATCCGGGATGGCCGAGGCCGAGATTGCGCTGCAAGCGTTGCGGACCGCGAACGGCAGCAACGCCCCGGCTTCGCCGGAGTACGACCAGGGCAGCCATCTCCTCCAGCTCGCGACGGCGGAATTCGATCAGCAGAACTACGCGGGCGCCCTGTACCTCGCGACTGAAGCCAAGAATGCCGCGGCGGCGGGGCAGGGACGGGTCGGCAGCGACGATCGGCAAACGACACGCAAGGGGGAGGTTCCGTTCGCGCTGCCGTTGCGCCTGCAAACCACGGGACGCGCGAATGTGCGCGAGGGGCCGGGTTCGGGATTCAAGGTGCTCTTCACGCTGGAGACCGGCGTCCCGATCGTCGCGTACTCCTACGTGGAACAGTGGGTGCGCATCAAGGATGATTCCGACCGGCCCGGCTGGATCCATCAGACACTGATCGACCGGCGGCAGTAACCCTCGACTACCGCGCCGGCACCTTCGGGCGCGCCGCCGCGACGACGCGGTCGCCACCGGCGCGTTTCGCGAGGTAGAGCGCGGCGTCGGCCTCTGCGATGAGCTGGTCCGGCGTGTCCCCGTGCATGGGGAATGCGGACACGCCCAGGCTCAGCGTGATCTTCCCGGCAGGTAACGGCTCACTCGCCAACTTCTTCCGAATCCGCTCGGCGAACTGGGTCGCGCCCTCGATTTCCGTCTCGGGCAGCATGATCAGGAATTCCTCGCCGCCGTAGCGCGCCACGAAGTCTACGTCCCGGCTCGCCTCACGCATGATCGCCGCCACGCGCTTGAGCACCACATCGCCGGCGGGATGCCCGTAGTCGTCGTTGTACTGCTTGAACAAGTCGACGTCGGCCATCACGACCGAGAAGCGGTGATGCAGCCGCCGGGACCGGCGCATCTCGTTCTCCAGGCTTTCCATCATCCGCAGGCGGTTGTACAGGCCGGTCAGGGCATCGGTGACCGAGAGGCGCTCGAGCTCGGCGCGGCTCTCGCGCAGCCGCGCGACCATGTCGTTGAAGACCTCGGTCAGATAGCCGACCTCCCCGCCCGTCGTCACGGGCAGGCCCACCTCGAGATCGCCCTTCGCGACTTTGCCCGCGGCTTGCGTGAGCCGGTTGACCGGACGCACGATCAGCAGGCTCAGCAGATACGCGAGCGCACCGAGGACGGCCAGCAACAGTGTCACGATCCCCAACGTGACGTTGCGCAGCCGGGCGACCTGTCTGAACGCCTCCGCCGACGGGATCTCGGACACCACCACCCAGTTGAGGGCCGGCACGACGCGCACGCTGCCCACGACGCGCTCGCCCGTGAAGCTCCCGAACTGGATCGCGCGGCCTTCGCGCGCCAGCAGCCAGTTCGCGGCGTCACGGGCGTAGCCTTGCCGCATCAGCTCGCGCGAGCTGCCGCGCGAGCTGACGATAAGCCGGCCGGTGCGGGTCATCAGATAGATCTGGCCCGAGTCGCCCGGCGCAAAGCGCCGCAGCGTGTCGGCCACCGCGTGCAGGTTGACGCGCGACGCCAGGGCCCCGAGCAACTGCACCCCGCCGGCGCCCCGCCCGGCGCGCCGTGCCGACTCGATCGGCACGGACACGAGCATCTCCGCGTGGGTGCCCGTCGAGTCCCAGTACGGCGCGCCGAGGGCCCAATCGTTCTTGGTGAGCTCGGTGGCCCAGTCGGGCGGCAGCGGCACGGCGCGGGCATGTGCCGCGCTCGTCGCCACGAGGTGGCCGTGCTGATCGAGTACGAGCAGCTCGGCGTAATCGGGGAAGCGGTCACGCACCGAATTGAGGTAGTCGGTGAGCCGCTTGAAGTAGATCCCCGAATGGACCGGCTCGCCGTTCGCGAGGGGGATGCGCTCGAGGTTCTCCGTGACTTCATACGAGCTCGAGAACACGCGCAAGTCGTAGCGCAGCCCTTTGGTCCAGAGATCGACTTCACGCTGCGCCTGCGCGGTGACGCCCAGCAATTCCTCGGAGGCTTTGGCCTGGAGCGCGCGCTTGTTTTCGATATAAGAAATCCAGACCGTCGTCAGCGACGGCAACAACGTCGCGACGACGGCGAACATCAGCATCTTCGTCCGGATGCTGGTAAATCGGGAAAAGCGCAGAAAACTCAGGTTCGGATCTCCCCCAGGGCTGCCACAAGATTCATGCGGCGGAGGTTATTGCAAGATGGGCGCCGGAACCGTGCTTGGAATCACGTGATCTGGCGCGCTGGAAATCACGGAATCAGACTTGGGGGCCCCTATCGGAGACCATGATGACGGACGATTTGAGTCGGCGCTCCTTCCTTAAGTACGGTGCTGGCGCGGTTGCCGGATCGATGATCGTGCGGCCTGTAGGGGCGCAGCATGCTGCGCCCCTACCTGTCACGACGACCGATTTTGACCTGGAAGAGATCACCGTCGCCCAGCTCCAGGATTCCATGCGCACCGGCGCCCGCACGGCGCATTCGATCTGCGCCGCCTACCTCGCGCGCATCGCCGAGCTCGATCCCGCGCTCCATGCGGTGCTCGAAACCAACCCCGACACGCTCGCCATCGCCGACCGGCTCGACGCCGAGCGCAATGCGGGCCGGGTACGCGGGCCGCTGCACGGCATTCCGGTGCTCGTGAAAGACAACATCGCGACGGTGGACCGGATGATGACGACGGCCGGCTCGCTCGCCCTCGCGGGCGTTACGCCGCCGCGCGACGCGCCGCTCGTGGCCCGGCTGCGCGCCGCCGGCGCCGTCATCCTCGGCAAGACGAATCTTTCCGAATGGGCCAACATCCGCTCCAATCAATCGTCCAGCGGTTGGAGCGCGCGCGGCGGCCAGTGCGCGAATCCGTACGCGCTCGATCGCAATCCTTGCGGCTCGAGCTCGGGCACCGGCGCGGCCATCGCCGCAAGCTTTGCGGCGGTCGGCATTGGGACCGAGACCGACGGCTCGATCGTCTGCCCCTCGAGCGCGTGCTCGTTGGTCGGCGTGAAGCCGACGCTCTGTCTGATCGACGGGGCGGGAATCATTCCGATCGCCCACAGCCAGGATACCGCCGGACCCATGGCGCGGACGGTCGCCGACGCGGCGGCGCTCCTGGGGGTGCTCGCGAGCCGTGACTATAGCGCCAGTCTCGATCCTGCGGGGCTGCGCGGCGCGCGGATCGGCGTGGCGCGCAAGAAATTCTTCGGGTACAGCCCCGAGGCGGACGCGCTCGTCGAGGCGGCGATCGACGTGTTGCGGCGCCAGGGTGCCGTGATCGTCGATCCGGCGGACATCCCGCACGCCGCCGAATACGACGATTCGGAGCTCACGGTCCTGTTGTACGAGCTCAAGGCGGATCTCGCGGCGTACCTCGCGGCGTGGGCGCCGAGCGCGCACGTGAAGACGCTCGCCGACGTGATCGCATTCAACGAAGCGAACAAGGCTACCGAAATGCCGTACTTCGGGCAGGAGTTGTTCCTGCAGGCGCAAGAGAAGGGACCGCTCACCGATCAGGCGTATCGCGATGCCCTCGCCAAAGACCAGCGGCTCTCACGGGCCGAGGGGCTCGATGTCGCCTTCGCGCAGAACAATCTCGATGCGATCGTGGCGCCCACGGGGAGCCCGCCGTGGCCCACCGATCTCGTCAATGGCGATCACTTTCTGGGCGCGAGCTCGACGCCCGCCGCGGTGGCGGGATATCCCAGTGTCGCGGTTCCCGTCGGCTACTCGTTCGGTCTGCCGGTGGGGATGTCGTTCATCGGGCGCGCCAACACCGAGGCGACGCTCTTGAAGCTGGCGTACGCGTACGAGCAGGCCGCGAAGCCACGGAAGACGCCGCGGTTCTTACCGCAGTGGCGCCCCGCCTGAGATCCAGCGGCCCAGCAGCGCGCGCTCGTCGTCCGTCATGCCGGTCTTGTTCGCGAGCGGCATCGTTTTCGTCTCGACGGCGCGGACGCGAATTCGCTCGGCGAGGCTGGCAACGCTCTCCGGCGTGTCGAAGGTGACGCCGCCGGGCGCTGGCCCAAGCGCGCGGTCGGTCTGATAGTGCGAATGACACGGCTGGCAACGCTGCGCGATCACCAACCGCACGGCGGCAAACGATGGGACGGAGTCCGCGCGCGCTGTCGTTCGCGGTGTCGAAACCACCATCGCTGCGGCCAGCGCGAGCGCGGCGGGCAGGAGTGCCCGGCGGGCGGATGGCCCGCGCCCGATCATCGCATGCCGCACCGCCGCCCCGGCGACGAACAGCAGCAGCAGCACGAGCCAGTTGAGCGGGCTCGCGTACGTCGCCGGATAGTGATTCGACAGCATGATGAACAGCAGCGGGAACGTGATGTAGCTGTTGTGTACGGACCGCTGCTTCGCCCGCTCCCCGAGCGTGAAATCGGCAGGCCGGCCAGCGCGCGTCGCGTCGAGCATCTGCTGCTGGGCGGGAAGAATTCGCTCCCACACATTCGCGACCATGATCGTGCCGAGCAGCGCCCCGATGTGCATGAAGGCGGCGCGACCGGAGAGAAGACGGCACATCACGAGGGTTATCGCCGTCAGCAAGGCGAGCGAGATCGCGGATGCGATCGCGGGCCGCCGAGCGAGGGGCGACCGCCACAACCCGTCGTAGATCGGCCAGCTGAGGACGATCGAGCCGATGCCGAGTGCTGTCGCGGCGCCGCGGCCGATGCGGGAGACGTTGGGATCGAGCAGGTAGGCGCTGCCCAGATAGAAGACGAGGATGAGCAGGGCGATCCCCGTGATCCACGTCAGCATCGCTTCCCATTTGAACCAGTGCAGCACGGGCGGCACTTCCCCCGGCCCGGGGCGGCGCTTCTCCACCTGGTAGAAGCCGCCGCTGTGAACCATCCACAGGTCCCCTTCGACACCCGGCTTCGGGTGTTCGGGTTTGGTTAGCGCGCGGTCCAGCCAGATGAAATAGAAGGAGCTGCCGATCCAGGCGATGCCGGCAATGAAATGCGCCCAGCGCAGTACAAGATTCGTCCAATCGCCGAGCCAACTCGTCATAGGGGCAGTAATTTCACCATGAAACCGTGCCCGGCCAGCCCCCGTCGTAGGGGCACGGCAGTGCCGTGCCCCTACGCCGGGGCATCTCCTCTCCGAGGGCCGTTTCATGAACCGTGCGCTCGTTCTCGCCGCTGTCGCTTCCTGCTTCCCCCTCGGCGCGTGCAAAAAAGCCGATGCCGATGACGGCTCGAGCCGCCCCTACAAGGTCGGCGTGGTCGAGCGCGGCGAGATTCGCGTCATCGTCGAGGAGACCGGCGTCGTCTCGCCCGAACGCAGCATCGTCGTCAAATCCCCCATCTCGGGTGTCGTCCAGCAGCTCTACGTGCGCGAAGGCGATCGCGTCGAGACGGGGCAGGTGCTCGCGCGGATCGTGCCCGACATGGCGCAGGCGAACAGCCTTGCGCAGCTGCGCAGCGGGATCGCCGCGGCGCGTATTGCGCGGGACAACGCGAAGCGCGATTACGATCGCGCGCAGCAGCTGTCGGCGATCGGCGGCATCACCCAGGCGGATCTCGATCTGCGCCGCGTGACCTACGAGCAAGCGGAGAACCAGTGGCGCACCGCGCAGGACCAGCTGCAGCTCGTGCAGCGCTCGGGTGTCACGGCGGGTGATTCGACCGGGTCAACGGTGCAGTGGGCGCGCATTACGGCGCCCGCCGCGGGCGTGATCATCGGACGGGGCGTGGAAGAGGGAGAGACCGTCGTGGGCGGGACCAGCGCCTTCGGCGGGGGCACCGAGCTCTTCACGATGGCCGACCTCTCGACGCTGCTCGTGAAAGCGGCGATCAACGAAGTGGACATCGGGAAGGTGAAGAAAGGCGACCGCGTCGCGCTTACCGTTGACGCGTTCCCCGGCGACACGGCGCAGGGCGTCGTCCGTCTCGTGCCGCCCGCGGCACGCCTCCAGGACCGCGTGCGGGTCTTCGACGTCGAAATCGTGGTGACCGGTGGCGCCGGTGTGCTGCGGCCCGGCATGACCGCGAACGTGCGGATTTCGGGCCCGGTGCGGACCGGGACCGTACGTGTGCCGGTCGAGGCCGTCCTATTAAAGGAAGGGAAGCCCGTCGTCTACAAGCTCGGCGGCAGCGGACCGCAGCCGGTGCCGGTGACGCTGGGCCTTTCCGATCTCTTCTACGTCGAAATCATCAACGGTCTGGCCGCGGGGGATTCGATTGCGCTGGAGGATCCGGTCGCCGCGGTCGAGCGGGCCCGGAACCCCGCGCGGCGGCGCTGATGAATGTGTTGATCGAGGCGCGCGGCCTCGCCAAGACCTACCGGTTGGGCCAGGTGGATGTGCAGGCGTTGCGGGGCGTGGACGCCGACGTAGCCGCCGGCGAGTTCATCGCGATCACCGGGCCGTCGGGCTCCGGCAAGAGCACGCTGATGCATATCCTCGGATGCCTCGACTCTCCCACGGCCGGCAGCTACCGGCTGGACGGCGAAGACGTCGGGACGCTGTCCGGCAAACGTCTGGCGCACGTACGCAATCGCAAAGTCGGCTTCGTCTTCCAGACCTTCAACTTGATGCCCAGGCTCACGGTCGAAGAAAACGTGGCCTTGCCGCTCAAGTACCGCGGCGGCGTCCCCCGCGCCGAGCGGCGGGCGCGCGCGCTCAAGCTGCTGGAGCGGTTGGGGCTCTCGGACCGCATCGGCCATCGCCCCGACGAGCTGTCGGGCGGCGAGCGGCAGCGCGTGGCCATCGCCCGCGCGCTCGTCGGCGAGCCGGCGATCCTCATGGCCGACGAGCCGACCGGCAATCTCGATTCCCAGGCCGGGAGCGAAGTGCTGGCGACCTTCGCCGAGCTGCACGCGGCGGGCCACACCATCGTGCTGGTGACTCACGATCCAGGCGTCGCGGCGCGCGCCGAGCGCGTGATCCACATGAGCGATGGGCGCGTGGTGTGAACCTCATCGAATCGCTGCTCACCGGGCTCGACGAAGCGCGCCGCCACTGGGGCCAGACGCTGCTCTCGCTGCTCGGCTTGATCCTGGGCACCGGCAGCATCGTCACCGTGCTGGCGCTGTTCGGCGGCCAGACGGCATTAACAGAGCAATTCCTCAATGAGGTCGGGGGGCGCGGCACGATCATCGTGTCCGATCGGGAATCCTCGGCGCATCCGGGAGCGCGTGAGCTGGCCTCCAAGCGTCTGACCTTCCGCGACGCTCAGTACCTGCGCGACCGGGCGACCGCGCTGGCCGCCGTCAGTCCGGGTTGGGCACGGCAGCTTTCCTATCGCGCGGGTAACAAGAGCTTCAGCGGCCAAGTCATCGGCACTACACCGGCGTACATGATCATCAACGACATCAAACCGCTCGTCGGCCGCTATCTGAGCGATCTCGACGTCCTGCATCAGGCGCGGGTGACGGTGCTCGGCTGGAAGTACGCCGATTCGTTATTCGGTCGCGCGCCGGCGGCGCTGGGCAAGATCGTGAGCATCGGCGACAAGAGCTACCGGGTCGTCGGCGTGCTCGAGCGGGAGGAGTTCTACTTCGCGGCCTGGGAGAACAACGCGCTCGAGTATCGCAACGAGCGGGCCTACATTCCGATTTCGACGGCAATCACGCAGTACAGCGCGACTGACCGGCTCGACTTCCTGACGCTGAAAGCTCGGCCGGCGGTAGGCGGCATGGCCGCTCAAACGCAAGTGCGCAGTTTGTTGTTCGCGCGCCATGGCGTCGAGGATTTCGACATCCGTTCGTCGGGGCAGGGCGCGGGGCAGCAATCGGGGCAATTCCTGCTGCTCTTCAACTTCATCTTTCTCGTCGTCGGGGTCGTGTCGCTCATCACGGGCGGCATCGTCATCGCCAACATCCTGCTCGCCTCGGTGGTGGAGCGCGTGCGCGAGTTCGGCACGCGCATGGCGCTCGGCGCCACGGCGGGCGGCATCTTCGCGCACGTCCTCGCGGAAGTCCTCGTCGTCACGATCATCGGGGGGCTCCTGGGCCTCGGCCTCGGGGCCGCGCTCACCGGCATCGTCGCCCGCGTGATGCAGATGCCCGCCGTGGTAAGCCCGTTCATCGCCACGGTGTCGCTGGGGACCGCGGTCACCGTGGGACTCGTGGCCGGGCTGTTCCCCGCGCTGCGCGCGTCGCGGCTCGCGCCGGTCGAGGCGCTCCGCTATGCGTGACTGGGTCGAGCTCGTCGTCGACGCGCTGCGCGAGATCCAGGGGCACAAGCTGCGCTCGCTGCTGACTCTGTCCGGCATCGTGTTCGGGGCGGCCTCGGTCGTATCGATGACCTCGCTGGCCGCGGCGATGAAAACGCTGGTGTACGACGACCTCATCGCGATGGGGCTGTCGCGCAGCTTCTTCATGGACGATCAGGGACCCCGCTCGGACGCGAAGGGCGCGGCGGCGTTGCGCCACACCGGCATGCGCCTGACCGATCTCGAGGCGCTGCGCGCGCTGCCGGGCGTGGCCAGCGTGCATGGCCGCAACTGGGGCGAAGAGCAGGTCGTGAATGCGCCAGCCGACCGCCGGCGGGTGCGGATCGACGGCGTCGATGCCGGGTACCTCGAGCTCCGCAATTGGCGCATCGTGGCCGGTCGCAGCATCCGGCCCCTCGACGTCACGAACCGGGCACGCGTCGCCGTGCTTGGCGAGGAGATGTCCCACAATCTGTTCGCGAACACGGATCCGGTCGGGAAGACCATCACCATCGACGGCGTGCGGTTTCTGGTTGTCGGCATCGTCGCGCCGATCGAGTTCGACATCATTCCGGCGGACTTCAGCTTCGTCGGCCGGCGCATCTACGTCCCGTACACCTACATCACGCGCTATACCAAGGGCGAAGGGCGCGTCGACGAGGCGCTCGTGACGGCCAGCCAGGCGGCGCGGTTCGGCGACGTGCTGCGGCGCGGCACCGCGCTCGTGCGGCAACGCCATGGCGGAACCGAGGACTTCACGATCGATAACCAGGCCGCCGAAGTGCTGTCCAATCTCGCGATGGCGGACAACATCCTGGGCGGGTGGAACGCGGTGATGTTCACGATCGCCGGCGTCACGTTGATCGTGGGCGGTATCGGGTTGTTCAGCGTGCTCCTCATTTCGGTGCGCGAGCGGGTACACGAGATCGGCATCCGCAAGGCGTTAGGCGCCGACGATGGCGCGATCGTGCAGCTGTTCCTGGCGGAATCGCTGACCCTGGCGTTCCTCGGCGCGGTACTGGGCATTGCGGGGGGCGCGGGCCTGACGGTGATTACCGAGCTGATCGGACGGCAGTTCGGCAAGCCGTTCGTGATTCCGGTGAGCGGGCCCGGTGTCATCCTCGCGGTGGTTTTTGCGCTGGTCGTGGGACTGTTGTTCGGCTGGTACCCCGCGCGCCGGGCGGCGCGGCTCGACCCGATCGAGGCTATCTCCGGCGCCTAGTCTGCGTAAAATTCAGGCATGCTCGCACTGCTCCTGTCGGTCCTGATCCTGCCGGCGGATACGGTGACCGGCCGGGTCGTCGACAACGCCGGCCAACCCGTGCCGCAGGCCATCGTGGAGATCACGCAGCTCGGGAAGAGCGTCACCGCGGGCGCGGACGGGGCGTTCTTGGTTGCCCTGGCTCCGGGCCGGTACACGCTGGCCGTGCGGCGCCACGGCTTCGCGCCCGCGGTCCGGGAGATCGCGGTGGGCGTGGGGCAACCGGCGATTGAGATCGTCCTCACGCCGAGTGCGTTCCGGCTCGAGCCGGTGACCGTGACCGCGACGCGGCAGCCGCTCGCATCTGCGAGCTCGCCGCTCCCGGCCGACGCGCTGGCCGGCGACGAGTTGCGGCGCGCGCAAGGTATCTCGCTCGCGCACGTCGTCGACGCGCTGCCCGGCGTCCGCGCGATCACCACCGGCTCGCAGATTGGCAAACCGGTAATTCGTGGATTCTCCGGCCCCCGCGTCCTGGTACTCGAGAACGGCAGCCGGCTCGAGGACTATTCGTGGAGCGATGAGGACGGTCCGTCGGTCGAAACGGCGTTCGTGCGTCGCGTCGAGCTGATTCGCGGACCGGCGAGCGTGCTGTACGGCTCCGACGCGGTGGGCGGCGTCATCAACGTGATCCCTGACGAGCTTCCCGATGCGGCGGGCGGGCCGGGGTTCATGCACACCGGATTCGCGCTCACGGGGGCGAGCAACAACATCGAGGTCGGCGCGGGCGCGCGCGTCGAAGGGGCACGCGGCAACTTCGGGTGGCGGGTCAACGCGATCGGGCGTGGGTCCAGCAACCTCCACACACCCGCCGGTGAGCTCGACAACACGGGGTTTGGAGCCTTCAACGGAGAGGCCGCCGCAGGGTGGCGCTGGCACTCGGGCAGCAGCCTGGGCGTCCGCGTGATCCATTACGGCGGCGAGTTCAAGCTGCTCGAGGCGAACGCGCCTCCGGGAGAGACCGGTGGACCGGAACGCAAGGCGGGCGATGAACGCGTCCAGATCACGGGCCAGCGCCCCTTCGGGACCTGGCGACTCGAGGCCAAGGCGCAGGTGCAGCGACACTCGTTGATCGAAGTGGCGGATGACACGACGGGCACCGAGTCCGAGCAGTTCAATTTGCTGCTGCAGACCGGCTCATTCGATTTGCTCCTGCATCATGGCGGCACCACGTTCGGCATCGCGACAGTGGGCCAAAACAATAACGCCAGCGGTCGCGAACCGATCGTGCCCGACGCGAGTGTCCTCTCGGGCGCCGCGTTCGCTTTCGAGCAGTGGAGCCCCGGATCGGGGCGCTGGACGCTCCTGGCGGGGCTGCGCGGGGACACACGGCGTCTGAGCGCCGAGCGCGATGATTCACTCGGCGTCGTTGCGCAGGATCGGTCCGCCCACGCGTGGTCCGGCAACGCCGGCGGCGTCTTCACGCCGGTCGCCGGTTTCGCGTTGAGCCTGAATATCGGCCGAGCCTGGCGGGCCCCTACGCTGTTCGAGCTGTTCGCGAACGGGCCGCACATCGGTGAGGCGCGCTACGAGCTGGGCGATTCGACGATGCGGCCGGAGGCGAGCCGCGGTGTGGACCTCGGCGTGCGCTGGAGTGGCCGCCGGGCGCGGCTGGAATTGGCCGCGTACCACAACCGCTTGTCCGGCTACATCTACATCACGCCGACCGCGGTGTTCATCGATTCGCTGCGCGTCTACCAATACGGCCAGGCGGAAGCGGAGATGCTCGGCGGAGAGGCATTGCTCGAAGCGGAGATCGGGCGCGGCCTCGTGGCGCGCGGCAGAGTGGAAGGGGTGCGGGGCACCAACCTCACGTCACACGCGCCGCTGCCGCTGCTGCCGCCCGTGCGTGCGGCGGTGGGGTTCGGTTGGCGGGATCGCTTCAGCGTGGACGTCGATGCGTACGCCCGTCCCAAACGGCTCAACCCGCTCGACATTCCGACCGCCGGGTACACGCTGCTCCATTTTGGCGGCGGGACCGACGTCCGGCTGTTCGGCCGCGCGATGCGGATCGACATTTCGCTGCGCAACGCGCTCAACCAGCGCTACAAGAGCTTCCTGAGCCGGTACAAGGAGTTTGCGTTCGACCCCGGACGGAATCTGATCGTCCGCCTGTCGAGCGGATTCGTGGACTAGGCCGGTACGCCGGCCGCGGTCGTCGCGGCGTCGAGAATCGACCAGATCCGATCCACCCACTCGCGGTGCTCCGGCTTCATCAAGACGGAGCGCAGGCAGACGATCGTGTCGCCGTCGCGTTCCATGTCTTGTACGTCGATCAATTGCACGGGCAGCGTGACGATCGCGAGATGCAGCTGGCGTTGGGCGGCCTCGGCAAAGACGCGCTGCGAGAGCGCGGACGCCTGGCTGATCCGCCGGGCGCGGGGCGCCCAGACGACGATGTCGAGCTCCGGCGCCGAGCCGTTCACGAACCGCCCGTCCCGACGCACGCGCTCGTAGAGATCCAATGCGGCCGCCCGGCCGCTCGCCAGCCCCTTCGCGAATTCGCCGTCCGGAACCAAGGGAAACAGCCGCTGCGTTGCCCAGAGCGCCACGGCCGCGGCGCCTGGGCGCGAGCACTCGAGGGAGATCTCCCCGAGATGCATGTCGGTCGACGTGAAATAGGTGTACGGCGAGTCGTGGCGGTAGAGTCGGCCCACGGCCGGATCGCGGAACAACACGCAGCCGCATCCGTACGGCTGCAGTCCATGCTTGTGCGGATCAATCACCACGGACGCCGCCGCGGCGATCCGGTCAAACGCGCGGCGCGTCTCCGCGGCGAGATCCTTGACGAGCAGGAAGTAGCCGCCGTACGCGGCGTCGGCGTGGATGCGGAAATCGAAGCGGTCGCGTAACTCGACGATCGCATCGAGCGGGTCCACGGCGCCCGTCGCCGTCGTCCCCAGCGTCGCGACGACGGTGCCGACGCCACCCGCGGCCAGGCGCCGCTCGAGTGCCCGCACGTCCATCCGGCCCCACCGGTCACAGGGAATCGTCTCGAACGGCAGGCCGAGCACGCCCGCGATCCGCTGATGGGTGTAGTGCGCCTGCGTCGATGCGAGAACCGCCTTGCCGGGATGGAGCTGCCCCGCGACCCACAGCGCCTCGAGGTTCGCCATGGTGCCGCCGCTGCACAGGTGGCCGAGGTGCGTGTCCCAGCCGATCATCTTGGCCAGCGCGGCTATTGCTTCTTTCTCCATGGCGGAGCTGGCGCGGCCGCCGTCGAGCGCGTGGTTGTTGGGATTGATCTTGAGGGCCATTTCATATGCGCGGCGCGCCACGTCGTGCGGTGGCTTGAGCATCTGGCCCGCGTACAGCGGATCGCCGTATGGGTAGTTGTCCTTGAGGCGCTCCGCGACTTCCTTCAGGACTGCTTCAAGATTGTCCTTCAAATGCCCTCAAATACATGCGATCCCAGGCTGCCGGAATGCTCTCGCGCGGCGAGTAGGGGCCCGGCGCGTAGACCCGCGAGCTGATGCCGAGCTGGCTCTGCTCGCAGATGTGCCAGTCCTGCCGGTTGGTGCGATCCCAGAACTCCTCGGCATCCTGGATGTTGTAACCCGCCGCGGCCGGCGCGTCCGGATGGACCATCCATTCGCACACCACGCGCGACTGCGTGACCGCCACGGGCCAGACGGTATAGAAGACCGCGTAGTCGGGATGCAGGCTCAGCATCATCGTCGGGAACAGCGCATAGTAGAACGCGCGGTGCTGATCCTGCGGCGCCAGTGTGCCCAGCGGCAGGGCGCACGCCCGGCCCGTCATCGTCGCGCTTTCGTTCGGCGCCTTGATTTCCATGTAGCCGCCGAGGAACGGTCCCTCGATCAAGTCGTTCGCGCCGCTGGTGTAAGGGAGCTTGGTCGAGAGCTCCGGGTGAATCGTCGGGCAATGCAGGCATTCGTTGTAGTTCTGCAGGATCAGCTTCCAGTTGGCCCGCACATCGTATTCGATGCGACGCACGGTCTGGAGCCGCGGCAGGTTGTAGCCCGCAAACCGGTCCTTCAACGGGGCGAACCACTGCGCGGCGGGCGTCGCGGCTCGATCGAGGTTGACGAACAGGAACCCCGCCCATTCCGCGAGCGCCACCGTGTGCAGCGGATATGACTTCTTTTCGAAGCCTTCCACCTCGTTCATGTGCGGCGCGCCGATCAATCGGCCGTCGAGCGCGTAGGTCCAGGCGTGATAGGGGCACTGGATCGTCTCCGACAGATGTCCCGTCGGGGCTTCGCACAACCGCGTGCCGCGGTGACGGCAGACGTTGTAGTAGGCGCGCCGCTCACCCGATTGGTCGCGCAGCACGATGATGCTCTCGCCGGCGATCTGGACGACGAAGTAATCGCCGGGCGTCGCGAGCGTGGCATCTCGGCCAATGCAGATCCAATGGCGCGCAAAGATGCGCTCCTGCTCCTCAGCGAACACCTCCGGCGCCGTGTAGTAGCGGCCCGGCAGTGTGCGTGCGCCCTGGCGATAGCTCTCGACGGTCTTGAGAAAACTCATGGGATCTCGCGCGCCGCGTTCCGCCCGGCGGCTCCAGGAATCCCGCCGCCCGGATGGGTGCCCGAGCCGCACAGAAACAGCCCTGCGATCGGCGTGCGGTAGCGGCTCCAACCAGGGACGGGTCGCATGAAGAGAATTTGGTCGAGAGTGAGCTCGCCATGGTAGAGGTGCCCCTCGGTCGCGCCGCGCTGGATCTCGTCCTCGTCGGGGGATTGCAGCCTCACCTGGCCGGGCTGGGCGCTCAATAGCTGCGCGACTTTTTGCTGCAGCGCCTGATGGCGCTGGACGTTCGCCGTCCCGTCGGTGTAGGGCACGTACTGCACGTGCAGCTCCAGGCGGTTCCCATCGGTGCGCTGCACCTCGACGTATGGGGCCGCCGAATCCCCGCCGTACTTGGCGTCGTCGTACGCTCGCTCCAGGTACTCGAGCGACGGCGCGACGCAGAGATTCGCATAGCTGGGCGCGCGGTCGAGGGTGAGCGTCCCGCGCGCGACGACACCGCGAGCCTTGATGTTATCCACGGCGCGCGCGAATTCGGGGTCAAGCTCGATGGCGACCGGGTCCAGCGTGGCGCGTGGATCGGCGCTCGACACCACGAGCGGGGCAAGAATCGTATCACCACTCTTGTCGAGCACCACACCACTTGCCTGGCCATTCTTGGCGAGAACGGTCGCGCGATTGCCGCGACGCACCTCGACACGCTTCATCCCCTCCAGCGTCTGCGTGACGTTGGAGCGCGCCGGCCGGAACGTTCCGGCCGGACTGCCGGCGAGATGGTGAAGGAAATTGAACGCCGTGCCGCCCGAGCGCGGCCCCTGCTTCAAATGCCAGACGCCGAGCGCGCCGAGGAGCCCCTTCAGCACGTCGCTCTCGAACCAGTCGTCCAGCAGTTCGGCGATCGACATGGGCAGGATGCGCGCGAGATCGATGACGGTCTGCTTGCCGAGGCGGCGGACGTACAGGCCGAGCCCGGCGATGCGCGCCAGCTCGCGGGCGTTGTGCGACTCGATATCCGGCGGCGGCACGAGATACAGGCGCTCCAGCACGCCGGCGAGCGTGCGCATCCGCTTGCAGAACTCCGGCCACTGCGCCGCGTCGGCTGGACTGATCCGGCCGATCGCCTCGGCTGATCGCCCGATATCGCGCGACAGCTCGAGCGTGCCCCCCGCGGGGAGCGGTGCCGTAATCCACGGATCGGGTTCTTCGATCCGCAGGCCGCCACCCGACAAGCCCAGGTCACGGATGATCGCGTTGGGGACCCATCCGATATCGGCTGAAGGGTCGGGCGCATGGCGCTGCTCGACGACGAGGACCCGCTTTCCCGCCCGCGCGAGATAGTGCGCCGTCACGAGGCCGTTGGCTCCCGCGCCGATCACGATCGCGTCGTAATTCACGTGCCGTCCTTCAGGATGCGCATCGCCGCGAGACGTCCCGACGCGCCCATGATGCCGCCACCCGGATGCGTCCCCGAGCCGCACTGATAGAAGCCGCGCACCGGCGTCGCGAACTTCGCCCATCCCGGCGCGGGACGGAGGAAGAACAGCTGATGCAGCGCCAGCTCACCCGCGAAGATGTTGCCCTCGGAGAGGCCGGTGATCCGCTCGATATCGAGGGGCGTGATCACTTGCCGATGCAGGATGTGCGATGTGAAACCGGGTGCGAAGCTCTCGACCGTATTCACCACCGCGTCGCCGAAGGCCTCGCGCTTCGCGTCGGTCCAGCCGCCGTTCAGGTTGTAGGGCGCATACTGCACGAAGATGGACATGACGTGCTTGCCGGGCGGCGCCATGCCGGGATCGATCATGGAGGGGAACACGATGTCCATGTACGGCCGGCGCGAGAACTCACCGTACTTGGCGTCGTCATACGCGCGCTCGACGTACTCGAGGCTGGGACTGATCGAAAACGCGCCGCGGTGCTGGCGGCCGACTCCCGGCATGCACGTGAAACTGGGTAGCGCATCGAGCGCGAGGTTCACCTTGCCTGACGAGCCGCGGAATTTGAAACGCTTGATGTCCGAGACGAAATCGGACGGGAGCTGATCGGATTCGAGCAGCTGCAGGAACGTGCGCCGGGGGTCGAGACTCGACACAACGGTTTTCGCGTGCAGCTCATCGCCATTTTCCAGCACGACGCCAGTGGCGCGGCCGTTACGCACGAGGACCTTCGAAACGCCAGCATCGCACCTGATCTCAGCCCCGAACGAGCGGCCGGCGGACGCGATGGCTTCGCTCACCGCGCCCGTGCCCCCTTTCGCAAACCCCCAGGCCCTGAAAACGCCGTCCAGCTCGCCCATGTAATGATGAAGGAGCACGTACGCCGTCCCTGGAGAGCGAGGCCCCAGGAACGTGCCGATGATGCCGCTCGCGGACTTCGTCGCCTTGAGGACGTCCGTCTCGAACCACTCATCCAGAAAGTCCGCCGAGCTCATCGTCATCAGCTTGACGAGCGCGTGCAGCCGCTCGCCGCCGAGGCCGCGGAAATGCTTCCCCAGCTTGAGCAGGCCGGCGAGATCGCTCGGCGCGAACGACGTCGGATCGGGCGGCACCATGCCGAGAATCGGCTTCACCGCCTGCGCCATGAAGTGCATCAAGCGGCCGTACTCGTCGTACGCCTCGGCATCGCGCGGCGAGTGGCGGTAGAGCTCGCGCCGCGTTTCGTCGTGATCGCCCCAGGCGGCGAGGTAATCGCCGTTCTCCATCGGTGTGACGGTGCTTTCGAGGGGCAGGATGTGCAGCCCATGTCTGGGCAGTTCGAGATCGCGAATGATTTCCGGGCGCAGCAGGCTCACGACATAGGAGAACATCGAGAACTTGAAACCGGGAAAGATCTCTTCGGTCACGGCGGCACCGCCGACGTGGGGCCGGCGCTCGAGAACGAGCACCGACTTGTTCGCGCGCGCGAGATACGCCGCGGTCACGAGCCCGTTGTGGCCGCCTCCGATGACGATCGCGTCGTAGTGCGTCATGCCCGCTTGCGCTCGGGGTTGAAGAACGGCAATGGGGTCACGTGCGCCTTGGCCTGCTTACGCCGGTGCTCCACCGTCACTTCCATGCGCACTTCGGTGCCCGGCTTCGCATGGTCCGCGCCGAGGTGCGCCAGCGCCATGTAGCGCTTCAGCAGCGGCGACCAGCCGCCGCTCGTCGCATAGCCCAGCTGGGTGCGGCCGCCGGGGTCGTAAATCGGGACGCTCGTCCGCCACGCCTGGCTGGGCAGCCGCGGCGGCAAGCCGACATCGGCGTACAGTTGCTCCAGCGAGTCCCAGTCGACGGTGAGGCCGGTGAATTGCCACGCCGGGCCGCGCGTGCGCTCGGCGTCGAGCGCCGCCTGCCCGTTGTAGCGTTCCTTATCGGTCGCGACGGTCCATCCAAGGCCCAATTCGAGCGGCGACGATTTCTGCGCCTCGATCAGCGCGTGCCGCGACGAGAAGTAGTCGACCTCGATCAGGAGCAGTCCGGCTTCGATGCGCGCCACGTCGAGCGCCAGCATTCCCGCCGGCGTGATGCCGTACGGTGTCCCCGTTTCGACGATCGCGTCCCACAGCGGCACCGCCTGGCCGGCGTCGACCCAGACCTCGTATCCGAGGTCGCCGGTGTAGCCGGTGCGTGAGATGGTCACCGGGACACCGCGAATCTTGGCGCTGGTCAGCCGGAAGTACTTCAGCCCGCTGAGATCACGCTCGGCGGCGATCTGGAGAATCTCGCGGGAGCTGGGTCCTTGCAGTGACACGGCGGCGGTGCTCTCGGAGACGTCCTGAATCGTCACCTCGAGACCCGATGCGTTCAGATGCAGCCAGCGCAGGGTCGGGTCTGCGGACGTCATGCGGAACGTCTGCTCGCCGAGGACGGAGATGGTACCGTCGTCGATCTGCTTGCCTTCGTTGTCGCACCACGGGGTGTACAGCACCTGCCCGACCTTCGCCTTCCCGATGTTGCGCGTCACGACATGATCGAGCAGCCGCGCGGCGCCCTTGCCGGTGACGAGGTACTTGTAGAGCGGCGACACGTCGAAGAGTGCCGCGGCGTTGCGGATCGCGTGGTACTCGCGATCGTGCGACAGCTCGTAGGAGCTGGCGACGACGTAGCCGGCCCAGCGCCGCCAGGCCTGTCCCTCGGACAGCGGACCCGTACGGGGATGGAAGGGCGTAGTCCGCAAACTCATGTCGCCGTCGGGGTTTCGGCGGGGGCGAAGACGACGAGAACCTGCAGCTCCGCAGTGATGGAATGGAAGTGATGCGGGACGCCCGCCGGCACAAACACCGCAGAGCCGGGCCCCACCGGATGATCTTCGGCCCCCGCGCGAATCGTCCCCCGGCCGCCCACGACGTAGTACAGCTCGTCCTCGTGGTGCGGGACCTGTGGATCCGCCTCGCCGGGCTGCAGCGCGTACAATCCGGCCGACATCGCGGGCACGCGAATCAGCTCGAAATAGTTGTGGCCGGCGGGACGATCCGCGAACAGCTGGGGGAGCTCGAAGTTCTCCATGGTCGGGCGCGAAATCTCACTTCGCTGCGCGTTTCGTGCAAATTGTTCGGGCGATGCGGCTGCACCTCGTCGAGATCCACGACCTGGCGTCGTGTCCGCCGTCGCTCCGCGACGCGCTGACCGACTTTCTCGCGTTTACCGAGAAGGTCGCGGGCGCCTATGACCCGGTCGGCCCGCTGCTGCGTCAAGCGGTCGAGCGCACGAAAGCACGCCGGATCGTGGACCTTTGCTCGGGTGCCGGCGGTCCCTGGGCGCGGCTCGGCGCTCAAGTCCCCGTGCCCGTGCTGTTCACGGATCTATACCCGCACGGGGAAAACGTAATCCCTGCGGACGCACGGGCCGTACCGGAAGGGCTCGACGGATTCCGCACCATCTTCACGGCGTTCCATCACTTCCGCCCTGCGGAGGCACGAGCCATCCTCGCGGATGCCGTGCATCGAGGGCAGGGCATCGGGGTGTTCGAGATCGCGCGCCGGGCTCCGCTCGAAATCGCGGTCGTGGCCCTCACCTGGCTGGGCACGCTCGTATCCGTGCCGTTCATTCGCCCTTGGCGCTGGTCGCGGCTGGTGTGGACCTACCTGCCGCCTGTCTTGCCGCTCGTGGGAACATTTGACGGCGTCGTCTCCTGCCTCCGCACCTATTCTCAGGCCGAACTAGCGGAACTGGTGCGCGGACTCGACACATACGACTGGGAAATCGGGGATTTTCGGGGCCGGTGGTCACCGCTGCGGGGGAGTTACTTGATCGGCGTTCCCAAGCTTTCTTAGAGACATCCTTCAATCCGCCCGTCCGCGGAGGCACTATGCGTTCCGTGATTCTGGCCGCACTGCTCGTCGTTCCATCGGTAGTCTCGAGTCAAGAAACCGCATCCGATACCCTGCTTACCGTCAACCACTATCTCGACTGGGAACAGGTCGCCGATCCGCAGGTCTCGCCCAACGGTGCGCAGATCGTCTACACGCGCCGCTGGGTGAACAAGCTCGAGGACCGCTGGGATTCCGGGCTGTGGATCATGAATGCCGACGGCTCGCGCAACCGCTTCCTGGTGAAGGGTTCGAATGCGCACTGGTCGCCTGATGGCACGCGCATCGCCTATTTCGCCGACGGCGACCCGAAGGGCACGCAGGTGTTCGTACGCTGGATGGATGCCGAGGGTGCGACGTCGCAGGTGACGCGCGTCAGCGAGACGCCGAGCAATCTGAGCTGGTCGCCCGACGGTCGTGCCCTCGCCTTCACGATGCTTGTGAAGAGCGAGACGCCGTGGAAGATCAGCATGCCGATGGCGCCGGAAGGGGCGAAGTGGACGCCCGCCCCGCGGGTCGTGGATCGGCTGCATTATCGCCGCGACCGCGTCGGATTCGTGGAGCAAGGCACCACCCAGATATTCCTGGTGCCGGCCGATGGCGGGACGCCCCGCCAGCTCACCACCGGCGACTTCGCCACGAGTGAGCTCGGCGGCTTCGGCGCGCCGAACTACGACTGGACGCCTGACGGCCGCACGATCGTGTTCGACGGGTTGCGCGAGCCGGACGCCGACTATCGCTATCGCGAGTCCTATCTCTACACGGTCGACGTCCAGAGTGGCGCGATCAAGCAGATCGTCAGCAAGAAGGGTGGCTGGACCGGCCCCATGGTCTCACCCGACGGACGGACCGTCGCGTTCACGGGACACGACTACGGGAAGGAGTCCTATCGCGCCGACGAAGTGTGGGCCGTCGGTATCGACGGCACCGGCATGCACGCGCTCACGACGTATGATCGCGACCCGGCATCGCTCCGCTGGAGTCCCGACGGGAGCGGCGTCTTCTTCGCGCTCGCCGAGCAAGGCACGAGCAACGTGTACTTCGCCGGCGTGCGCGGTGGCAACCGCAAGGTCACCGACGGCACGCAGATGTTGTCGCTTACGTCGATCGCGCGCGACTTCAGCGCGGTCGGTGTCCGGTCCGACGCGAATGATCCGGCTGACGTCGCTCGGTTCAGCCTGAAAGGCAGCCGCGCCGCGATCACGCGGCTCACGAGCGTGAACGCCGACGTCCTGGATCGCATTCACCTGGGATCAACGGAAGAAGTCTCGTACCTCTCGACGGGGGGCACTCGCGTCGAGGGGTGGATCATCAAGCCGCCCGGCTTCGACCGCAGCAAGAAGTATCCGCTCATCATGGAGATCCACGGCGGGCCGCACGGGATGTACAACGGGGCGTTCAGCTACCAGCTGCAGAACTTCGCCGCCAACGGCTATGTCGTGCTCATCACCAATCCGCGCGGCAGCACCGGCTACGGCAGTGCGTTCGGCAACGCGATCGAGCGCGCCTATCCGAGCGTCGACTATGACGACTTGATGGCAGGCGTCGATACTGTCGTCGCACGCGGCTACATCGACACGCAGCGCATGTACGTCGGCGGCTGTTCGGGCGGCGGCGTCCTCTCGAGCTGGGTGATCGGTCACACGACGCGGTTCGCCGCGGCGGCGGTGCGCTGTCCGGTGATCGACTGGATGAGCATGGCGGGAGAGACCGACGTGCCGTTGTTCACCTACGGCTTCTTCGACGCGCCGTTCTGGGAAAAGCCGGAGCAGTGGATCAAGCAGTCGTCACTCAGCTACGTCGGGAACGTGAAAACGCCGACGCTGCTGATGACCGGCGAGCTCGATCTGCGGACGCCGATTCCCCAGACCGAGGAGTACTACTCGGCGCTGAAGATGCTGAAGGTGCCGGTCGTGATGCTCCGCTTCAACGGCGAATACCACGGCACCAGCTCCAAGCCGTCGAACTTCCTCCGAACGCAGCTCTACATGCTGAGCTGGTACCAGCAGCACCGGCTCGGGAGTGAGGCGGCGGCAAGCGGCTCAGGCGAGGCCCGGCAGCACTAGGGATACGAGCGTTTTCGTACGCCATATTTCGAGCATGCACGCGGACTTGCAAGGGATGCTCGCGCAGATCGAGGCGATCAAGGCGGAAGGGCGGGCCGTGACGGCCGGCCTCAGCGACGACAAGCTCAACTGGCATCCAGCCGAGGGCAGCTGGTCGATCCTCGATTGTCTCGAGCACCTGAACGTCGGCGTGACGAAAACGCTGCCGGCGTTCGACCGCTCCATCGCGGAAGGACGGGCGAAGGGACGGATGTCGGGTGGGCCATTCCGCTACGGCTGGTTCGCGCGCATGGTCGTAGCCTCTATGGAGCCGCCGCCGAAGTTCCGCATGCGCTCTCCCAGGTTGATTCGCGTCGCGCCGTCCACGACGCGCCGCAGTGCGGAGGTCCTTCCGGAGTTTGTCAGGGTTCGGGATCAGCTCGCCGAGCGCGTGCGCCAGGCGAACGGCCTGGATCTCGCGCACGTGCGGCTGATCTCGCCGGTTAACCGCCTGCTGCGCGTGCCGTTGGGCTGCTACTTCGACTTCATCCTGGCCCACGAGCGCCGTCACCTCTGGCAAGCCCGCAACGTCCGTAACCGCCTCGCTTGACAAGAAAGGCCCTTATGCTACTTTCTTAGCAGTGAATGCTAATTTTTTAGCATACAACCGCTGAGGGGCCCGAGATGTCCAAAGAAACGAACACGCAACTGAGCCGTCGTGAACGAGAAATCATGGACGTGATCTACCGCTCCGGCCGCGCGACTGCCGCCGAAGTGCTCGATCAGCTCGCGGAACCGCCAAGCTACTCCGCGGTGCGCGCGCTGCTGCGTGTACTCGAGGACAAGGGGCATCTGCGGCATGAGGAGGACGGGCCACGCTACGTGTTTCTTCCCACGGTGCCACGCGCGCGCGCGCTCCAGTCGGCGCTGCGCCAGCTCCTTCACACGTTCTTCGATGGTTCCGCCGAGCAGGCCGTCGCGGCGC
>WNGG01001398.1_pt1 | contig 27913 bp, 25 predicted proteins | sample 5400661 | NCBI WGS metagenome assembly WNGG01 (sample SAMN13153372, study PRJNA577476) | soil metagenome | isolation source: 100 cm soil or saprolite under Garry oak tree replicate 1 | place: USA:California | collected 2016-06-15
ATGGCGCGGCGGGTGGGGGAGGGCGTGCTGCCGGACGAGAACGCAGCGGTCCGCCTGCAGCCCACCGAGCTGCTCGTCTTCCTGCAGTCGCTGCCGGAGCTGCCTCCGGAGGTGTGCGATCAGCTCGACTCGCTGCTCGCCGGCGATCGCTCGCTGGTCAACGTCATCGCCCACGAGCTGGCCCACGCCTGGACCGGCAATCTGGTCTCCAACGCCACGCTCGAGCACTTCTGGCTGAACGAGGGCTTCACCGTCTACGCCGAGCGCCGCATCCTCGAGGCGCTGGAAGGCACCGAGGCCGCCGAGCTGCACGCCGCGGTCGGGCTGCACGAGCTGGAGGTGTCGCTGCAGCGCTTCGCCCAGCGGCCCGAGCTGACGCGGCTGCGCACCGAGATGAAGGACGTGGATCCCGACGAGGCGTACTCCACGGTCCCGTACGAGAAGGGCTACCTGTTCCTGCGGCGCCTCGAGGAGCTGGCCGGCCGCGACCGCTGGGACCGCTTCCTGCGCGACTACCTGGAGCGGTTCCGGTTCCAGTCGATCGTCACCGACGACTTCCTGCGGTTCCTCGACGAGCGCCTGCCGGGCGTTTCGGCGCGAGCGGGCGCGACGCGCTGGATCGACGGTCCGGGGTTGCCCCCCGACGCGCCGCGGCCCCAGTCGCGCCGGCTGGACGAGCTGCGCGAGATGGCGCGGCGGGTGGGGGAGGGCGTGCTGCCGGACGAGAACGCAGCGGTCCGCCTGCAGCCCACCGAGCTGCTCGTCTTCCTGCAGTCGCTGCCGGAGCTGCCTCCGGAGGTGTGCGATCAGCTCGACTCGCTGCTCGCGCGCCGGGGTCGAGGCGGGCCGCGACGCCGCGCGCCGGCTGCTGCGCGAGACGGGCCGCATGAAGTACCTGCGGCCCGTCTACACCGAGCTGGCCCGCCGCCCGCAGACGCGCGCCCTGGCCCGGGAGATCTACGACGAGGCACGCGCCTCGTACCACCCGATCGCGCGGACCGTGGTGGAGTCGATCCTGGGGTGAATCCCCCGATCGGTGGTGCTCGGGCGCGTGGTCCAGCCCGGCCAGGCGCGTCAGTTAGATTCGTTAGATTCGGGGACACCATATGCAACTCCCCATCTCAAATCCCCTGCCCGTGGCGAATCGGCACGCTGAGTTGCGTATGGTGTCCCCGGATCTTCGAAACGCAGCCATCCGGCTCGCATCTGGATCTCTCTGGTGAGTGAAGAAGAGTGAGAGATCATCATCGACCACCTCGCGCAGCATCACTCCTGTTCGCACGGAGTCACACCCCACTCGCTCAGTGGTGCTCCGGCGCGTGGTCGAGCCCCGCGAGCCGCGTGAGATGCGCGATGCGGGCGCCCGCCTTGCGCAGGCGGCGGACGAGCTCGCGGTTGATGTTCTGCAGGACCAGCACGTAGGCCTTCAGGTCCTGCTTGTAGAGCTGGTAGAGGTCCCTGCTGTCCAGCTCGAGCAGCTTGGTGTCCTTCTCCGCGGTGATGGTGAACGGCCGCGGCTCCATCTCGATCAGCGTGGTCACGCCGACGAAGTCCCCCGGCCGGAAGAGCAGCATCCGGACGTCGCTCCCGTCCTCGCACTTCCGGGTCGCGTAGAGGGCCCCCGAGACCACGATGTACATCGAGTTCCCGGTCTCTCCCTCCCGGAGCACCACCTCTCCCTTCTTGACCTCTCTGTCGCGCAGCATGTCGGCGAGGCGATCGAAGACCGGCGTTCCCGCCAGCCCGCCGAAGAACGGCGTCTTGGCGAGGAACTCCCTCAGGGCCGCCTCGGCCATGCAGCCATAGTACGCCTGCGCCGCAGGCGCAGTTAGATGGCGTCGACCGGGTGGCCAAACCAATTGCACCACGGAGAGCACGGAGCTCACGGAGCTGGTTTTGAAACAACCAAACTCTGTGTCCTCCGTGTGCTCCGTGGTGCGATCGCTTGGTCGAGGTCGAGGTCGAGAGTTTCTCCCACACCGTCCCACCCGCCCCGCCCGACCCGCAGGGGCGCAGCCCCTCCGAGGCACCACCTGTCGCGCTGCTCGGCAGTTCAGGCGAGAGCTTGCTTGACAGCTCGAGGACCTTCGCCGAGTCTGCGCATGCGGTGGATCAAAGTGGGAAGAAATGGAAAGCAGGACCCCACCGCGGATCGAGGAGCCACGGGTCGTGTCCTTCACCGGCGTCTACCAGCACCAGATCGACGCGAAGGGGCGGACCAGCCTCCCTTCGCGCTTTCGCGAGGTGCTCGCGGCGCAGGGCGCGGACAAGCTGTTCGTGACCACCGACCTGTTCGACGCTTGCCTGCAGGCGTACGGGCCCGCGCAGTGGACGGCCTTCACCCAGAAGGTGGCCGCGCTCTCCCAGTTCGATCCCTCGGTGCGCCTGCTGGTGCGCAGCTTCGTCGCGCCCGCGCAGGAGTGCCCGGTCGACAAGGTGGGCCGGATCCTCATCCCGCCGCCGCTGCGCGAGCACGCCGGTCTCGCCGACGAGGTCACCTGGGCGGGCACGGTGGAGCGCATCGAGATCTGGTCGCCCGCGCGCTGGCTGGAGACGCAGAAGGCGGCGCGCGCACCCGAGGCCCAGGCGCAGCTCGCGGCGCGCCTCCACCAGCTTCTCTAGGAGACGACGATGAGTGAACGGACGCGCATCCGGGGAATCGCACAGCGGGAGGCGCCGCGCCCGCGCAGGGTGGAAGGCGCGGCGGTGCTCGCCCTTACGCCCGCGCCGGGTCCGCGGCCGGCCGGCCAGAAGTGGGAGGCGTCGCAGGCCACCGTGGCGGTGCGGGGCGAGCTGGACCGCGACGCCCTCTGGGCCATCGACTACACCATCGGCCGCGCGTCCCTCGAGGCGGGCCGCATCGTGCTCGACCTGCGCGAGGTCACCCACCTCGACTACGCGGGCGTCCCGGAGCTGGTGGCGCGGCGCCGCGAGCTGCGCGCCCGCGGCGGCGAGCTGGTGGTGGCGGTGCGCAATCCCTACCTGGCGAACATCCTCAAGGCGGCGGGCGGCGCGGAGCTGCCCGTCTGCCGCACTCCGGACGAGGCGTTCGCCGACGTGGCCGTGGCGCGCTCGAACGCCTTGCGCCGCAGGCAGCAGTAGGAACCTAAGGCGGGTGGAGACCTCTTCGTGCAGCCTTTCGAGCATCGGACCGTGCTGCGCCGCGAGGCCGTGGACCTTCTCGCGCCCGCTCCCGGCAAGGTGTTCCTCGACGGCACCCTCGGCGGCGGAGGGCACGCCGAGGCGCTGCTCGACGCCGGCGCGCGCGTGATCGGCCTCGACCAGGACCCGGCCGCGCTCCGCGCGGCGCGCGTGCGCCTCGCCGCCCGCGGCGAGCGGTTCGTCGCCGAGCAGGCCAATTTCCGCGACGCCCGTTCCGTGCTCGACCGGCTCGGGGTCCGCGAGGTGGACGGCGCGCTGGTCGATCTCGGCGTCTCCAGCCCGCAGCTGGACGATCCGGAGCGCGGCTTCTCCTTCCGCGCCGGGGGCCCGCTCGACATGCGGATGGACCCGACCCGCGGGGAGCCGCTCGTAGCCCTGCTCGCGCGCTGGGACGAGAAGGCGCTGGCGCGCATCGTGGGCACCCACGGAGAGGAGCGCTTCGCGCGCCCCATCGCGCGCGCCATCCACCGCGCGCACCGCGAGGGGAAGCTTACGGACACCGCTCAGCTCGCCGAGGTCGTCGCGCGGTCGATCCCCCGCAAGGCGTGGCCCAGGGACCTCCACCCGGCCACCCGCACCTTCCAGGCGCTGCGCATCGCGGTGAACGACGAGCTGGGCGCCCTCTCCGACTTCGTCGGCGACCTGCCGCGCATCGTGGCCCGCGGCGGGCGCGCGGCGGCGATCAGCTTCCACTCCCTGGAGGACCGCGTCGTGAAGCAGGGATTCGCGCAGCTCGCGACCGGCTGCATCTGCCCGCCACGGCTGCCGGTGTGCGCCTGCGGGCGGGTCGCGCAGTGGAAGGTCCTGACCCGGAAGGCGGTGCAGACGAGCGAGGCCGAGAAGCGCGAGAACCCGCGCTCGCGCAGCGCGCGCCTGCGCGCGGTGGAGAGGCTGGCATGAGCTGCGCAGTCCGCAAGAAGGGACTTCGCGGCGGGCGCGTCGCCTGCGGGCTGCGCCAGCTCGGGGCGGCGACCCTCGCCTGCGCGCTGCTCGCCGCCGCGGCGCTGCTGCAGATCTGGGTGCGCACCCGCGTGACCGAGCAGGGCTACCGCCTCTCGCGCCTCTCCGCCGAGCGCCAGCAGCTCGTCCGCGATCACGAACGGCTGCAGCTCGCCGCCGCGCGGCTGGGCGGCGCGCAACGCATCGAGGACCTGGCGCGCGCGCGCCTCGGCATGGGCCCTCCCCCGGCGGATCGGGTCATCGTCCTGGTCGGCGGCGCGCTGCGCTCGAGCGCTTCGACGGTCGCGTCCAAGTAGGAGGGGCGGTGTACCAGCGCGGGCGCAACGCCAGAGGAGAGGCCGGCCGCTGGATGCGGGTGCGCGCGGCGCTGGCCGGCGCTGCGCTCCTGCTCGGCTTCGGCGTGGTCCTCGCCCGCGCCGCCAAGGTGCAACTCTTCGATCGCGGCCGGCTGTCCCGGCTGGCGCGCGACCAGACCCGCCGCGAGATCGAATGGGCTCCGCGGCGGGGACCCATCGCCGACCGCCGCGGGACCACCCTGGCGGTCACCCAGGAGGTGGACTCGATCTTCGCCGATCCGGCCGCGTTCACCACGCACAGGGAGCGCGCCGCCGCGGCGGACCTCCTCTCCCGCGCGCTCCGCGCCGATCGCGCCAGGGTGCTCGGCCGCCTCGCCGGGGAGAAGCGGTTCGTGTGGCTCAAGCGGCGGGTGGACGAGGACACCGCGGCGCGCGTCGCCGGGCTCGGGCTCGACGGCGTCGAGCTGGTCAAGGAGCCGAAGCGCTTCTATCCGCAGCGGGCGCTGGCGGGGCACGTGCTCGGCTTCGTCGGGGAAGAAGGCGGCCAGGAAGGGCTGGAGCGCGAGCTGGACGCCTCGCTGCGCGGCAAGCCGGTCTCGGTGCAGGCCGTGCGCGACGCCCGGGGGGCCACGGTGCTGGCGCAGGGCGCGCCGGATCCGGCCGACTTGACCGGCGCGACCGTCACCCTGACCCTCGACTCGGCCATCCAGCTCACGGCCGAGCGCGAGCTCTCGCGGGCCGTCGCCTCGTCGCGCGCGTCCGCGGGATGGGCGGCGGTGATCGACGTGCAGAGCGGCGCCGTGCTCGCGCTGGCCTCGAACCCGGCGTTCGACGCGAACAAGCCCGGCCGCGATCCGGCGGTCTGGCGCAATCGCGCCGTGCAGGACCAGCTGGAGCCGGGGTCGACCCTCAAGAGCTTCGTGGTGGCGGCGGCGCTCGACGCCGGGGTGCTCGATCCCGGAAAGCCGCTCTACTGCGAGAACGGCGTCTGGGAACGCAACGGCCACCTGCTCCACGACAGCCACAAGGTCGGCTGGGCCACGCCCACCGCGGTGCTGCGCGAGTCGTCCAACATCTGCGCCGCCAAGATCGGCGAGGCGCTCGGCAAGCAGCGGCTCGTCGCCGCGCTCCGCGCCTTCGGGTTCGGCGAGCGCACCTTCGTGGGGCTCCCCGGCGAGGCGCGGGGCGCGCTGCCCGATCCGGGCCGCATGCCGATGATCGCGGTGGACACCGTCTCCTTCGGCCAGGGCCTGTCCGCGACCGGCCTGCAGACGGTGATGGCGATGGCGGCCATCGCCAATGGCGGGCTCCTGCTCAAGCCGTTCATCGTCTCCAAGGTGGTGGCGCCGGACGGCAAGGTCCTCTTGCAACGCCAGCGCGAGGAGGTGCGGCGGGTGCTGCGTCCGGCCACCGCGCGCGAGATCACCGCGATGCTCGAGCAAGTGGTGGAGAAGGGCACCGGGATGAAGGCCCGCGTGAGCGGCTTCCGCGTCGCCGGCAAGACCGGCACGGCGCAGAAGGTCGACCCGGTCCGCGGCGGGTACGGCGACAAGCGGCTGGCCAGCTTTCTCGGCTTCTTGCCCGCGGACGAGCCGCGGCTGGCGATCCTGGTCGCGATCGACGAGCCCGAGGGAGACGTCTTCGGCGGCTCGGTGGCCGCGCCTGCGTGGAGCGCGATCGCGGCGGAGGCGCTGCGCCAGATCGGCGTCGCCCCCGACAGCGCGCGCGAAGAGATCGCGTTCGCCTCCGTCGCGCAGACGCCCGATGACGAGGCGAGCACCGAGGAGCTCGAGCTGGACGGCGAGCCGCGACCCGCGAGCCGCAAGCCGGATCGGTCCGTGGTCCCCGATCTGACCGGCCTGCCCGCGCGGTCCGCCGTCCGCAGGCTCGCCGAGGCCGCGCTCGAGCCGGAGCTGCGGGGCAGCGGCCGCACGGTCGCCCAGTCGCCTCGGCCGGGCGTCATTGTCAAGCGCGGTGCACGCGTGCGCGTCACGCTGGCGCCGTCGGGATGAGCGGCGTACACCATGGGGCTCGAAGTGAGGCTTCCTGAGCTCTTCACAGGGATCGATGTCCGCCTGCCGCCGCGCGCGGAAGAGGTCGATGTGCGCGCTCTGGCGGTCGATTCGCGAAAGGTGGGTGCGGGTGCGCTGTTCGCGGCGCTCCAGGGCGCCGTGGCCGACGGCGCGGAGTTCGCGCCCGAGGCGGTCGAGCGCGGCGCGGCGGCGGTGCTGAGCGATCGCGAGCTCGACGTCGCGCCCGCCGCGCTGATCGTCGCGCCCGATGCGCGGCGCGCGTTCTCTCAAGCGGCATCGCGGTTCCACGGCGAGCCGTCGAAGCGGATGCGGCTGGTCGGCGTGACCGGCACCAACGGGAAGACGACCACCGCATACCTCGTCGAGCAGCTCGCGGCCGCGCGGGGCCTGCGGACCGGGCTGATCGGCACCGTCGAGTCCCGCTGGCCGGGCGGCCGCGAAGGAGCGACCCATACGACCCCTGAGTCCCACGACCTCCAGGAGCTGCTCGCGCGCATGGCCCAGGCGGGCGCGCAGCTCGTCGCCCTGGAAGTGTCGAGCCACGCCCTGGCGCAGGAGCGGGTCTCCGGGTGCACCTTCGCGGCGGCGGCGTTCACCAACTTGACCCGCGACCACCTCGACTACCACGGCACCCTGGAGGCGTACTTCGAGGCCAAGGCGCGCCTGTTCCGCGAGCTGTTGCCGGAGGGCGCGCCCGCGGTGCTGAACCTCGACGACCCCCGCTGCGCCCAGCTCGCGCAAGCGCTTTCCGGCTCGATCGGGTTCACCACGCGCGGCGCCGCCGGCGCGCGCCTCGAGGCCCGAGACCTGCAGAGCGACCTGGAAGGGATCCGCTTCGATCTGCGCGGCGGATTCGGCGAGGCGCGGATCGAGGGCCCCCTGGTCGGCGCGCACAACGCGGAGAACCTGCTCGCCGCGCTCGGCCTGCTCCTCGGGCTGGGCATGCCGCTCGCGGAGCTGGCGCAGGCGGCGGCGCAGGCGCGCGGCGCTCCGGGGCGGCTGGAGCGCGTACCCGATGAGGGCGGCCGGGTCGTGCTGGTCGACTACGCGCACACCGACGACGCGCTCGCGCGCGTGCTCGACGCGGTCCGCGCGGCCGCGGGGAGCAAGGCGCGCGTGATCTGCGTCTTCGGGTGCGGCGGCGATCGCGACCGCGGCAAGCGGCCGCTGATGGGTCAAGCGGCGGCGCGGCGAGCCGACCTGGTGGTGGCGACCAGCGACAACCCGCGGACCGAGGATCCCCTCGCCATCCTGGCGGACATCGAGCCCGGCCTGTCCAAGCACAAGCGAAAGATGGGGATGTCGGACGCGCGCGCGGGGCGCGACGGCTACTGCATCATCCCCGACCGGGCGGCGGCCATCGAGCTGGCGCTGCGCAGCGCGCGGGCCGGCGACGCGGTGGTCATCGCGGGCAAGGGCCACGAGGACTACCAGATCGTCGGCACCGAGAAGCGCAGCTTCGACGACCGCGTGGAAGCGCGGCGGGCGCTGGAGGCGCTGCGATGAGCGCCCGGTTCACCGCCGGGCAGGCCGCGTGGGCCGCGGGCGCGCAGCTCGTCTCGGGCGCCCCGGATCGGATGTTCGAGGGAGCGTTCACCGATTCGCGCAGCCCGGTCCGCGGCGCGCTCTTCGTGGCGCTGGTGGGGGAGCGGCACGACGGCAGCCGCTTCGCCGCCGCCGCCGCCCAGGCCGGGGCGGCGGGCGTCCTGGTCCCCTCCGCGGCCGCGCCGCGCGTGCGCGAAGAGCTGGCCGCGCAGGGCCTGGGGCCCGCGCTCCTCGCCGCGCCGGACACCGGCCGCGCGCTGGGCGGGCTCGCGCACGCCTGGCGCGAGAGCCTGCACGCGGTGCGCGTGGTGTGCGTCACCGGCTCCACCGGCAAGACCTCCACCAAGGAGCTGATCGCGGCGGTGCTCGAGACGGCGGGCCCGACGCTCAAGACGGAAGGCAACCTGAACAACGAGGTGGGCGTGCCGCTCACCTTGCTGCGCCTCTCGCCCGAGCACCGCTACGCGGTCGTCGAGGCGGGCATGAACCACCTGGGCGAGATCGCCCGGCTCGCCGCCTGGGCCGACCCGGACGTGGGGCTGGTCACCACCGTGGGCCCGGTGCACCTCGAAGGGACCGGCTCGATCGAGGGCGTGGCGCACGCCAAGGGCGAGCTGTTCCACGCCCTGCGGGAGAGCGCCACCGCGGTGGCCAACGCGGACGACCCGCCGGTGCTCCTCCAGGCGCGGCTCTCGCGCCGGCGCCTGATTACTTTTGGAGCCTCCACCGCCGCCCACGTCCGCCTCGTCTCCGCCCACCACGGCGGGCCCGGCTTGCGCGTCGAGCTGGCGTTCCCGGACGGGAAGATGCGCAGGGCCGAGCTGCACCTGATCGGCACGCACAACGGCCACAACGCGGTCGCGGCTGCGGCGGTCGGCTTCGGGCTGGGGCTCGATCCGGAGCAGATCGTCCGCGGCCTCGGCGATGCCCGCACGCCCGGCCGCCGGATGCGGCCGGTCCGGCTGCCCGGCGGGGGAATGCTGATCGACGACTGCTACAACGCCAACCCGCAGAGCACCAAGGCGGCGCTGCTCACCTTGACGCACCTGGTGCGCGGCGAGGGGCGCGCCATCGCCGTGCTGGGCGACATGCTGGAGCTGGGTCCGACCGAGCTGGACCTGCACCGCGACGTGGGACGTTTCGCCGCGGGCGCCGGGCTCGCTCTCCTGGTCTGTTTCGGCCAGCGGGCGCGGGCGATCGGCGAAGGGGCGATGGAAGCGGGAATCGCCCCCGAGCACGTCGAGTTCGCCGAGGACCCGGCGCAGGCCGTCGAGATCGTGCGCCGCCACGCGCGGCCGGAGGACGTGATTCTAGTGAAGGGATCGCGAGGCATGAAGATGGAGCGGATCAGCGATCCGCTCGCGGGCGCTTTGCCCGGGCAGGGAGCGCACTGATGCTCTACCTGCTGCTCTATCCCTTCGCCGACCGCGTCGCCGCCTTCAACGTGCTCCGGTACCCCTCGTTCCGCATGATCATGGCGGGGCTGGTCTCGCTGCTCGTCGGCCTCTTGCTCGGCCCCACCTACATCGAGGCGATGCGGCTCAAGCAGTACGGCGCATCGAACGTCCGCGAGGACACGCCCGCGGCGCACCAGAAGAAGAGCGGCACTCCGTCGATGGGCGGCGGTCTGATCCTCTGGGCGCTCCTGGTCGGGACGCTGCTCTTCGCCGATCTGACCAACCGGCTGGTCTGGGCCGCCCTGATCTTCACCCTCGGCTACGGGCTGATCGGGTTCGCCGACGACTGGCTGAAGCTCACCAAGCGCAACTCGAAGGGGCTGGCGGGCCGGAAGAAGCTCTTCTGGCAAACGGTGATCTTCCTCGCCGTGGTGGCGGTGCTGTTCGTCGACTGGAAGGGCGGGCTGCTCCATCCCCGCCTGCTCCTGGACACGCGCCTGTCGATCCCGTTCATCAAGGTGCGCACCTTCAGCCCGGTCCTGCCCTGGTGGCTGTACCTGCCGTTCGCCTTCATCGTCATCGTGGGCACCAGCAACGCGGTCAACCTGACCGACGGGCTGGACGGGCTCGCCATCGGTCCCACCATCGTCAGCTCGCTCACCTTCCTCCTGCTCGCGTACCTCGCCGGCCTGGTGATCAAGGGATTCAACGTCGCCGACTACCTGCTCATCCCGCACATCGAGGGCGCCAGCGAGCTGGCGGTGTTCTGCGCCGCGATGGCCGGAGCGGGCATCAGCTTCCTCTGGTTCAACACCTACCCGGCCAGCGTGTTCATGGGTGACGTGGGCGCGCTCGCCATCGGCGGCGGGCTCGGGGTCCTCGCCGTGCTCACCAAGAACGAGGTGGACAGCGCCATCATCCACGGCGTGTTCTTCGTCGAGGCGCTCTCGGTGATGCTGCAGGTCTTCTGGTTCAAGCGCACCGGCCGGCGCATCTTCCGCATGGCGCCGTTGCACCACCACTTCGAGCTGCAAGGCTGGGCCGAGCCCAAGATCATCGTCCGCTTCTGGATCGTCTCCATCATGCTGGCGCTGGTCGGCCTCCTCTCCATCAAGCTGAGGTAGCGATGCAGCTCGCCGGGCGCAGCGCGCTGGTCGTCGGGCTGGGCAAGAGCGGCGTGGCCGCCGCGCGCCTGCTCGCGACCTACGGCGCCCGCGTCGCGGTCGCCGACGACAAGGGCGCCGAGGCGCTCGCCGATTCGCTGCGGCAGCTGGAAGGCGTCCCGCACGAGCGGCACCTGGCGGGGCTGCGCGAGGAGGCGTTCCGCGGGCGCGATCTGGTGGTGGTGAGCCCGGGGGTGCCGCCGGGGGCCCACCCCCTCGCCGAAGCGCGTGCGCGCGGCGTGGAGGTGATCGGCGAGGTCGAGCTGGCGGCGCGGTTCGTCGAGGAGCCGATCGTCGGGATCACCGGCACCAACGGGAAGAGCACCACCACCGCCTTGACCGCCCACCTGCTCCGGGCCGCGGGCAAGAAGGTGTTCGCGGGCGGGAACCTGGGAGACGCGTTGTCCAACCGCGTCCTCTCGGGCGGGAAGCTGGACGCGACCGTCTGCGAGCTCTCGTCGTACCAGCTGGAAGGGATCGTCTCCTTGCGCTGCGCGGCGGGGGCCGCGCTGAACGTCACCCCGGACCACCTCGATCGCTACCCGTCGCTGGAGGCGTACGCCGCGGCGAAGGAGCGCATCTTCGAGAACCAGAAGCCCGGCGATGCCGCCGTGCTCAACCTCGCCGATCCGCGCGTCGCGGCGATGCGCACGCCGGCGGGGGTCCGGCGGCGCGGATTCGATCCGCGGGGGCGGAACGCGCAGGCGGCGGGGTTCCTGCGCGCCAAGGCCGTGCTCGCCGCCGACGGCGCCGAGTACGACCTGCGCGCGCCCACGCTGCGCGGGGCCCACAACGCGGAGAACGCGCTGGCGGCGCTCCTCCTGGCGCGGCACCTGGGCGCGCCGCCGTGGGCCCTGCAGCAGGGGCTCGACACTTATCCCGGGCTGCCCCACCGGCTGGAGCCGGTCCGCACCCTCGACGGGGTCGAGTGGGTGAACGACTCCAAGGGCACCAATGTGGACAGCGTGGAGAAGTCCCTCTCCGCCTTCGACCGCGGCGTGCTGCTCATCATGGGAGGGCGGGGGAAGGGCGCGCCGTACCGCCCGCTGCGGGCCCTCTTCCCGGACCGCGTCCGCGCCCTGCTCACCATCGGGGAGGACGCGCCGCGCATCGCCGAGGAGCTGGGCGACCTGGTCCCCGTCACCGCCTGCGGCGACCTGCGCACCGCGGTCGCGCAGGCCCGCAAGCTCGCGCGCGCGGGCGACACGGTGCTTCTCTCGCCGGCCTGCGCCAGCTACGACCAGTTCCGCAATTTCGAGGACCGGGGCGATCAGTTCAAGGCGCTGGTGCGGGGGCTCTCGTGAGCGCCTCGGCGGCCATCCGCGTCTTCCACGTCCGCGACGCGCCGCGCGCGCTGAGCTACGACCCGGTGCTGCTCGGCGCGGTGCTGCTGCTCACCATGCTCGGCGTGGTGATGGTCTACAGCGCCTCCGCCGTCTACGCGGGCGCGCGGCTCGGCGACGGGCTCTGGTTCTTCAAGCGCCAGCTCGCGGGCGCGGCGCTGGGCCTCTTCGCGCTGGTCCTCGCCCTCCGGTTCGGCTACCGGCGCCTGGAGAAGCTCGCCACGCCCCTGCTCTTGCTCTCGTTGCTCCTGCTCGTGCTGGTCCACGTGCCTGGCCTCGGCCGCGTGGCGGGCGGGGCGCGGCGCTGGCTGGCGGTGGGCCCGCTCCAGTTCCAGCCCAGCGAGCTGGTCAAGCTGGCGCTGGTGCTGTGGCTCGCGCGATCGCTGTCGCGCAAGCAGGACCGCATCCGGATCTTCTCCGCGGGCCTCCTGCCTCACCTCTTCGTGCTGGGGATCGTGGCCGCGCTTCTCCTCCTGGAGCCCGACTTCGGCACCACGGTGGTGATCGGCTGCCTCACCTTCGCCCTCCTCTTCATCGCCGGCGCGCGGATCGCCTACCTCGCCTCGGGAGCGGCGCTGGCCGCGCCGATCGCCGCCTTCCTGGTGTTGCACTCGCGCTACCGCCTGCAGCGCGTCCTCGCCTTCCTCGATCCCTGGGCCGACCCGCGCGGGCACGGCTACCAGGCGGTGGAGTCGCTGCTCGCCTTCGGCGCGGGCGGGACCTGGGGCGTGGGCCTGGGCGGGAGCCACCAGAAGCTCTTCTTCCTCCCCGCCGCGCACACCGACTTCATCCTCAGCATCGTCGGCGAGGAGCTGGGCTTTCTGGGCGTGGCCACCGTGCTGCTGCTCTTCGCGGTGCTGGTCTGGCGGGGCCTCAAGGCCGCGCAGGCGGCTCCCGACGCGTTCGGCTGCTACCTGGCGCTGGGCCTGACGCTGCTGCTCGCGCTGGAGGCGCTGGTCAACGCGGGCATGGCGCTGTCGCTGTTGCCAACCAAGGGCATGGCGCTGCCGTTCCTCTCCTACGGGATGAGCAGCGCGGTGGCCTCGCTCCTCGCCGCGGGCGTCCTCTTGTCGGTGAGCGGCGGGGCGGGCGGCTTCCTCCGGCACGCGCGGCCGGGCGGGGGCGCGCGATGAGGATGCTGATCGCCGGCGGTGGCACGGGCGGCCACCTCTTCCCCGGGCTCGCGCTCGCCGAGGAGGTGAAGACGCGCCACCCGCGCAACGACGTGCTCTTCGTGGGGACGCCCCGCGGCCTCGAGACCCGCATCGTGCCCAGGAGCGGCTTCCCGCTCGAGCTGATCGACGTCGGGCCCCTCAAGCGGCAGGGCGCGCTCGGGACTTTGCGGGGCCTGGGGCGGCTCCCGCGCGCGCTGTGGCAATCGCGCCGGATCGTCAGGAAATTCGACCCGGACGTGGTGGTGGGCGTGGGCGGGTACGCCAGCGGCCCGGTGGTGATGGCCGCGTGGATGATGCGCATCCCCACCGCCGTGCAGGAACAGAACGCCTTGCCCGGATTCACCAACCGGACCCTGGGCCGGTTCGCGCGGGCCTGCTTCATCGCCTTCGACGAGGCGCGGGCCGGGTTCCCGCCCGCCCGGACGCACCTGCTCGGCAATCCCATCCGGCGCGCGTTTCTGGACAACTACCTGCACTCGAAGGAGCCTTCCGGGGAGCGCTTGTCGATCCTGGTCACCGGCGGATCGCAGGGTGCGCACGTCTTGAACCTCCGCGTGGCGGAGGCGCTCGAGCAGCTCGCGCCCGAGCTGGGCCGGAGGCTGCGCGTCGTGCACCAGACCGGCGAGAAGGACCTGCAGGAGATCGCCCGGCGGTACCAGGCGCTGGGGGAGAGCGGCGTGGACGCGCAGGCGACGGCCTTCATCGACGACATGGCCAACGCCTACGCGCAGGCGGACCTCCTCGTCTGCCGCGCCGGCGCGACCACCATCGCCGAGCTGACCGTCTGCAAGAAGCCGGCGATCCTCGTCCCCTTCCCCTACGCGGCCGACGACCACCAGACGGTCAACGCGCGCAGCATGGTGAGGAACGGAGCGGCGATCCTCCTGCCGGAGCGCGACCTGACCGGGCAGAAGCTGGCCGGCGAGCTGCGCGCGCTGGAGGCCGACCGCGAGCGCCTGCGCCGGATGGCCCGGCAGAGCGGCCTCTTGGGCCGGCCGGAGGCCGCCCGCGAGATCGCCGAGGTCTGCGTCTCGCTGTGCTCGCGCAGGCTGGTCCGCGAAGGGCGCCACCTTCCCGCGCAGCCCGCGCCCGGGGTGCCGCCGCCCAGGGGTGGAGATCGGCGGGGGACACCATGAAATGGTGTCCCCCCAATGGCTCCACCATGAAATGGCAGGTGGGGGACACCATTGAAATGGTGTCCCCTCAGATGTATCGCGGTATTGATTATCGTGGATCGAATCGCGTATATTCCCGCGAAGGAAGGTGAGGAGGGTGTTCCGCAACAAGAAGGTGAAGGTCCACTTCGTCGGGATCGGAGGGATCGGGATGAGCGGCATCGCGGAGCTCCTCCTGAACCTGGGATACGGCGTGAGCGGATCGGACCTCAAGGAGAGCGAGATCACCCGCCGCCTGGCTTCGCTGGGCGGGAAGGTGGTGCTCGGCCACCGGGCCGAGAACGTCGGTCCGGACGTCGACGTGGTGGTGACCTCCAGCGCGGTGCGCCGCTCCAGCAACCCCGAGGCGCTGGCCGCCCGCGCCCGGGGCATCCCGGTGATCCGCCGCGCCGAGATGCTCGCCGAGCTGATGCGCCTCAAGGACGCGGTGGCCATCGCCGGATCGCACGGCAAGACCACCACCACCAGCCTGATCGCCACCGTGCTCGAGCACGCCGGACTGCAGCCCACCGCGGTGGTGGGCGGCAAGCTCAACGCGTTCGGGTCCAACGCCCGCCTGGGCAAGGGTGAATGGATCGTGGTCGAGGCGGACGAGTCGGACGGGTCCTTCCTCCACCTGACGCCCACCATCGCGGTGGTCACCAACGTCGACCCCGAGCACCTCGACCACTACGGCACGGCGGAGGCGCTGCAGCAGGCCTTCATCGAGTTCGCCGACCGGGTGCCCTTCTACGGCCTGGTGGTGCTCTGCCTCGACCACCCGACCGTGCAGCACCTGATCCCCCGGCTCTCCAAGCGCCACGTCACCTACGGCATCTCGCCGCAGTCCGACTGGCGGGCCGACGAGGTGAAGCTCTCCGCCTTCAGCGCCCGCTTCGCCGTGTGGCACCGGGGGAAGCGGCTGGGCGAGGTCGCGCTCAAGATGGTGGGCGCGCACAACGTGCTCAACGCGCTGGCCGCGTGCGCGGTCGCGCACGAGCTGGGCATCCCCTTCGAGCGCACCGCCGAGGCGCTGGGCGAGTTCGCCGGCGTGCAGCGCCGCTTCACCGTGAGAGGCGAGGCGAACGGCATCCTGGTGGTCGACGACTACGGGCACCACCCGGCGGAGATCCGCGCCACCCTGGCGGGAGCGCGGGCGTCCTTCCCGCAGCGGCGGATCGTCTGCGCCTTCCAGCCGCACCGGTACACGCGCACCCGGGATCTGATGGGCGACTTCGCCACCGCCTTCAACGACGCGGACGTGCTGGTCCTGGGCGACATCTACGCCGCCGGCGAGGAGCCGATCCCGGGCGTCTCCGGCGAGAAGCTGCACGAGGCGGTGCGGGCCTGCGGCCACCGCGACGCGACCTTCGTGCGGGAGCGCGCGGTGCTGGCCCAGGCGCTGCACGGCCGGGTGCGGACCGGCGACCTGGTCCTCACCCTCGGCGCCGGCGACGTCACGCACGTCGGCGAGGAGCTGCTCGCGCTCCTCGGCGGCGGAGGGCGCGCATGATCGAGCTGGTCTCCGCCCTCAAGCGCGCCTCGCGCGGCGAGGTGCTGCGCGACGTCCCGCTCGCGCCACGGACCAGCGTGCGCGTGGGCGGTCCCGCGCAGCTGTGGGTGCGGCCGCGCGATCCCGAGGCGCTGGTGGCGGTGCTCGGAGTGCTGTGCGACGCGGGCGTCCCCTGGTTCGCGCTGGGTGGAGGGGCGAACACCGTGGTCGGCGACGGCGGGGTGGAGGGCGCGGTGCTGAAGCTCGCCCCCGACTTCGCCGCCGAGCAGGTCGAGGAGGGCGGAGATCACGCGCTCCTCACCCTCGGCGCCGGCGCGCCGATCGCCCGCTTCGTCTCGCTGGCGCGCGAGCAGCGGGGCGTGGGAGTCGCCTGGGCGGCCGGCATCCCCGGCACGGTGGGCGGGATGGTGACCATGAACGCCGGCACGGCGACGGGCGCCGCGGCCGACCACCTGGAGGCGGTCGAGATCGCCACGCCGGACGGGCTGCGCTGGGTCCCGGTGGCGGAGCTGCGCCTCTCCTACCGCCACTGCGAGCTCCCTCTTGGATCAGTGCTCACGCGCGCGCGCTGCCGGGTGCGCCGCGGGGGCGGGCCGGAGGTGCAGGAGGACGCGCGCGCGGCCAAGGCGGACGTGGAGCGCCGGCGGGCCACGCAGCCGCTGGCGATGCCCAACTCCGGCTCGGTGTTCGTCAATCCGCGAGGCGACTTCGCGGGCCGCCTGATCGAGCAGGCCGGGCTCAAGGGGGAGCGGCGCGGCGGCGCGCAGATCAGCGACAAGCACGCCAACTTCATCGTCAACCTCGGCGAGGCGACCGCGGCCGACGTGATCGAGCTGATCGCGCTCGCCCGCGGCACGGTCCTGGCCCGGACGGGGATCGAGCTTTCGCCCGAGGTCCGGCTGGTGGGCACCTTCCGGCCGTCCTTGCCCTCCGAGTTGGAGCCCCACCACTTCGTTCCCGTGCTGCGCAGGAGGTCCGCATGACCTACAGAGGAGGGGACACCATGAAATGGTGTCCCCCAACGGTTTTCCACCCGGACCGCGGAGCCGCCGCGGCGCGGCGTACCTCCCCCTCGCGCGGGTCCGGGGCGCGGAGCGCGGGGGCGGCGCTGGGCCGCACCGCCCTCGCCATGCTCCTCTCGGCCGCGCTCTCCGCCGGGGCGTGGCAGGCACTGCGCTGGTCCACCACCACGCCGCTCTTCTCGGTGCGCGAGGTGCGCTTCTCCGGCCTGTCCCACGCGGCCGAGGCGGACCTGCTCGCCCGCAGCGGGCTGCGGCTGGGGGAGAATCTGATGGCGGTCGACCTCGCCGCCGCGGCCCGGGCGATGGAATCGCATCCGTGGGTCGTCTCGGCGCGCCTCTCCCGCAGCTTGCCGGGGACCGTGCTGGCCGAAGTCGCCGAGCACCGCGCCGCCGCGCAGGTGCAGCTCGGCGGCCTCTACCTGCTCGACGACGAAGGCCGCGTGTTCAAGCGGGCCGGGCCCGAGGACGGGGTCGATCTGCCGCTCGTGACCGGGCTCTCCCGCGACGCGTGGTTGCGCGATCGCGGCGCCGCGCAGCTGCGGCTGTACTCGGCGCTGCGCCTGCTCGAGGCGTGGCGCGCCGGGGGTCTGCCCGGGGCGTCGCTTTCGGAGGTGCGGCTGGAGGAGGACGGAGGGTTCAGCGCGTTCGCCCGGGAACCGGGCGGGCTGCAGGAGGTGCGCCTCGGAGCGAACGAACTGCCGCTGCAGCTGCACCGGCTCTCGCAGCTCCGGGCGGCGCTCGCCCGCCGCGGCGAGCACGCGGCGCGCATCGATCTGGACAGCCAGTCGCGGCCCGAGTGGGTGTCCGCGCAGCTCGTGCCGACCGTACGCTGAGGAGGGGAATTTCAATGGCGCAGAAGAAGGGCGAGCTGATCGTCGGGCTGGACATCGGCACCACGAAGATCTGCTGCATCGTGGGCGAGGTCGGGCCGGAAGGAATCGACGTCATCGGCATCGGCACGCACCCCTCGCGGGGACTGCGCAAGGGCGTGGTGATCAACATCGAGGCGACGGTGTCCTCCATCCGCCGCGCGGTCGAGGAAGCGGAGCTGATGGCCGGATGCGAGATCACCTCGGTCTACGCCGGCATCGCGGGCGGCCACATCCGCGGCTTCAACTCGCTGGGCGTGGTGGCGGTAAGGGACAAGGAAGTGAAGCAGGGCGACATCGCGCGCGTCCTCGATGCCGCTCGCGCCATCAACATCCCGCAGGACCGCGAGATCCTCCACGTCCTCCCCCAGGACTACATCATCGACGAGCAGGACGGCATCAAGGAGCCGCTGGGGATGAGCGGCGTGCGCCTGGAGGCGAAGGTGCACATCGTCACCGCCGCCGTCTCCAGCGCGCAGAACATCGTCAAGTGCTGCGCCAGGGCGGGCCTGCAGGTCTCCGACATCGTGCTCGAGCCGCTCGCCAGCGCCGAGGCGGTGCTGGCCGAGGAGGAGAAGGAGCTGGGCGTCGCGCTGGTGGACGTGGGCGGCGGGACCACCGACGTGGCGATCTTCTCGGGCGGCGCCATCCAGCACACCAGCGTCATCCCGCTGGGCGGGAACCACCTCACCAACGACATCGCGGTCGGCCTGCGGACGCCGATGAACGAGGCGGAGCGGATCAAGGTCAAGTACGGCAGCGCGCAGAGCGCCCTGCTCGACAAGGACGAGACCATCGAGGTGCCCAGCGTGGGCGGCCGCGCGCCGCGCGTGCTGGCGCGCCGCATCCTCTGCGAGATCGTCGAGCCGCGCGTGGAGGAGCTGTTCCAGCTGGTGCACCGCGAGATCCAGAAGGCGGGCCAGGAGGACCTGCTCGCCTCGGGCGTGGTGCTGACCGGAGGCTCGACGCTCTTGCACGGCATGCCCGAGCTGGCCGAGGAAGTGCTGGGGCTGCCGGTCCGGCGCGGGTTGCCGCGCAACATCGGCGGCCTCACCGACGTGGTGAAGAGCCCGCAGCACGCCACCGCGGTGGGCCTGCTCCACTACGCGACCAAGCAGGCGACGGAAGGCCGGGTGTTCGCCGGCGATGCGACGTCGCTGCGCGAGCGATTGCTGGGCTGGGTGAAGGAGCTGTTCTGAACCGGAGGCGTCATGGACGAGTTCGAGACTGAGCTAGGCGCGAAGATCAAGGTGATCGGCGTCGGCGGCGGCGGCGGCAACGCCCTGAACACGATGATCCTCGCCGGGCTCACCGGCGTGGACTTCATCGCCGCGAACACCGATTGCCAGGCCCTGCAGAACAGCCGCGCGCACGCCAAGATCCAGCTGGGCGCGCAGGTCACCAAGGGGCTGGGCGCCGGCGCCAATCCGGAGATCGGGCGGCAGGCGGCGCTCGAGGACAAGGCGCGCATCCTGGCCGCGCTCGAGGGCGCGGACATGGTGTTCGTCACCGCCGGCATGGGCGGCGGCACCGGGACGGGCGGGGCGCCGGTGATCGCCGAACTGGCGCGCAGCGTGGGCGCGCTCACCGTCGGCGTGGTCACCAAGCCGTTCCTCTTCGAGGGCAAGCGGCGCCTCAAGCAGGCGGAGAGCGGCCTCGCCGAGCTGAAGAACGCGGTCGACACGCTGATCACCATCCCCAACCAGCGGCTGCTCGCCATCGCCGACGAGAAGACCACCTTGCTCGACACCTTCAAGAAGGCCGACGAGGTGCTGCAGGGCGCGGTGCAGGGCATCTCCGACCTGATCACCATCCCCGGCCTCATCAACGTCGACTTCGCCGACGTGCGGACCATCATGAGCAGCATGGGCGTCGCGCTGATGGGCACGGGGACGGCGGCGGGCGAGGGGCGGGCGCTGGCTGCCGCGCGGCAGGCGGTGGAGAGCCCGCTGCTCGAGGACGTGCAGATCGACGGCGCGACGGGCATCCTCATCAACATCACCGGCGGGCCGGACATGACGCTGGTCGAGGTGAACCAGGCTTGCAGCCTCATCCAGGAGGCGGCGCACGAGGACGCGAACATCATCTTCGGCAGCGTCATCTCCGACGAGATGGGCGACAGGCTGAAGATCACCGTCATCGCCACCGGGTTCAACCACCGCGACACCCGCCGCATCGAGCGCAACGACGCGACCCGCGCCCTGCGGACCGCCGCTCCTGGCGCCGACCATGCAACGCCTCGCTCGCCGGTCCGGCCGGGCGAGGCGCCTCGCGCGACTCCCACCCCCCGCGCGGGGACTCCGCCTCCTCCTCAGCGCCCCGCCGGCGACCGCCCGGTCCGCAAGCTCTCCTGGGACGAGCTCCGCCAATTGACCGGCGCCAGTGAGGACGAGTTGGACATCCCCACCTTCCTCCGGAATAACGATTGACGTAAGCGGTTGAGTCCACGCGCTCTGCCGGCTCAGCACGCTCCTCGATCCGGCGCCTTCGGCGCCTCTAACGAGGGGGGAGCTCGCTCCCCCCTCGACCCCCCAACCGATCACGGTCAACTCAACAGAGCTGTGGCGCTTCAGTCGCGGGAGCGGCCGCTGAGGAAGTCGCCGGCGCGGGCGGTGAGCTGGGCGGTGCGGGCCAGCTGGGCGTCGAGGCGGGCGAACACGTCCTCGGCCCGATCGTGCAGCGCCACGTCGCGGCCCTCGCCGAGGCGGGCGAACAGATCGACCAGCTTCTGCAGCGTCTGGTGCTCGCGCAAGAGCTCGCGCGCGGCGCGGCTGCCCTTCTGCGTGAAGACGAGCCCGCTCGCGAACAGCCGCGTCAGCGCGGCGCGGTTCCCGTCCATCACCGAGCGCACCCGCCGCTCGGCAAGCTCGCGCCGCCGCTCCTCGCGGACCGACGAGAGATCCACCACGGTGGCCCGCGATCGCCGCCGTCTCCCGCTCCGCGCATGCCGCATCGCCTTCGCCATTCCCCTTCCCGTGGAACGGAACGCGCACAGGTTAGACGCGCACGCAGTGCCCGGTCAACGTGAGCGGCGCGCGCTCGGCTGGAGTATGCTGCGCCGCCTTTCCGCGCGGCCGGAGGCAACCCGACGTGTTCCACAAGCTGCTCATCGCCAACCGCGGCGAGATCGCCTGCCGCGTGGCGCGCGCCGCGCGCGCGCTGGGCGTCCGCACCGTCGCCGTGTACTCCGACGCCGACGAGCGATCGCTGCACGTCGAGCAGTGCGACGAGGCGGTGCGCCTGGGCCCCGCGCCCGCGCGCGAGAGTTACCTGGACGCGGAGAAAGTGCTGGCCGCCGCGAAGAGCACCGGCGCGGAGGCGATCCATCCCGGTTACGGCTTCCTCTCCGAGCAGGCCGACTTCGCGCAGGCCTGCGCCGCGGCCGGGGTGGTCTTCGTGGGCCCGCCGCCCGGGGCGATGCGCGCGATCAAGGACAAGTCGCAAGCGCGCGCGGTGATGCGCGGCGCGGGCGTGCCGGTCGTCCCGGGATCCGAGGGGCACGTGACGTCCGGGATCGCCGCCGACGAGGCGCGCGCGCTCGGCTTCCCGCTGCTGGTCAAGGCGGCGGGCGGGGGCGGCGGGATCGGCATGCAGGTGGCGAACGACGAGCCCGAGCTGCTGAAGGCGCTGCGCGCTTGCTCGGACCGGGCGCGCGCCTCGTTCGGCAGGGACGCGGTCTATCTCGAGCGGTACTTCCCGGCGCCGCGGCACGTGGAGGTGCAGGTCCTCGGGGACGGGCGCCTCACCCTGCACCTCGGCGCGCGCGAGTGCTCGATCCAGCGGCGCCATCAAAAGATTCTGGAAGAGGCGCCGGCCGCCGCCTTCGAGCTCCCCTCGCCCCGGCCGCGCCTGCGGGACGAGCTGCTCCAGTCGGGCCTCGCGGCGGCGCGCACGGTGGGCTACGCCAACGCCGGCACCTGCGAGTTCCTGCTGGTGGGCGACCAGATCTACTTCATCGAGCTGAACGCGCGGCTACAAGTAGAGCACCCGGTGACCGAGGCGGTGACGGGGCTCGACCTGGTGCAGCTCCAGATCCGCATCGCGGCGGGCGAGCACCTGCCCATCGGCCAGGGCGACGTGAAGACGCGCGGGTACGCGATCGAGTGCCGCGTCAACGCCGAGGACCCGGTGAGGTTCTTTCCCTCGCCCGGCGAGATCGTCCGGTTCGAGACGCCGGTTCCCGCCGACGGCCGGTCCCACGACGGCGTCCGCGTCGACGCCGGAGTCCGGGCCGGCGACACGGTGACGCCCTTCTACGACTCGCTGCTCGCCAAGCTCGTGGTGCACGGCCCCACCCGCGACGAGGCCATCGCGCGGCTGCGCGCCGCGCTCGACGCCTTCGCGGTCGAGGGAGTCAAGACCAACCTCCCGCTCCACCGCCGAATCGCCGCATCGCCCCTCTTCGCGCGCGGCGAGCTCGACACCCGTTTCCTGGAACGACTGACGTGATCGAAGCCTTTCCGAAAACCGCAGAGCCGCCCCGTCGGCCCCTGCTGAACGCGGAGGTCCCGCCTTGATCGACGTGCCCGCCCACATCACCGGCACCGTCTGGAAGATCGAGAAGAAGCCCGGCGACCCGGTGTCCGCCGGAGACGTGCTGGTGATCCTCGAATCGATGAAGATGGAGATGCCCGTCGAAGCGCCCGAGGACGGCAAGGTCTCGGAGGTCCGCTGCAAGGAAGGGCAGCCGGTCAGCGAAGGCGAGGTGCTGGTCGTGCTCGCAAAGTGAGCTCTACACGCGCGAGAACAGCTCGGGGAGCCGGATCTTCAGCGCGTGGGCGATCTTGTAGAGCGAAGTCACGCTGGCGCTCGATTCGGCGCGCTCGATCTGCGAGAGCAGGCTGACCGAGAGCCCGGTCCGCTTCGCGAGCTGCTTCAGGGTCAGGGTCCGCTTCTTGCGCAGATCGCGGATCGCCGATCCGATGTTGCGGTGCAGCTCCTCCTCGGGCAGGAGCGCCAGCCCCTTCGCGGCCAGCGCCCGCCGCACCGCTCCGAGCAGCTCGTCCTCGCGCACCGGCTTGCGCAGGTAGTCCACCACGCCGCCGCGCAGGGCGGAGACGGCGGAATCGAGCGTCGCATAGCCGGTCATGAGGATGACGGCGCAGTCGGAATCGTGGTGCCGGATCATCTCCACCACGTCCAGCCCGGAGATGTCGGGCATCTTGAGGTCCACCACCGCGAGGTGGATGTCGTTCTTGCGGATCTCCTCCTCGACCTTGCGGCCGTCGGTCAGCGTCTGGACGCGGTAGCCATCCTTCTTGAGGATCTTCTCGACCAGCTCGACGGAGTCCTGGTCGTCGTCGACAACGAGGATTCGGATGTCCACCGTAGCCCCCTTCGTTGGGACGCGCACCGGAGTCTAAACGTACCTACGGTACGGCAAAGCTTGTTATCCGGCCGCGCCTCAGCGGTCAACGGACGGATGTGTAGGCGTTTGCCGTACGCTGTCGCGTGATCCCGGGGGCGCGGAGTCACGTGACGATCTTGCATCGGGGTCGGTGATCGCGATCGTGATCGTGCCGGTGCTCGTGCTCGAAGTCGCGGGCGAGCGCATCTCGGCGCCGCGGGCGGTGCGGAGCCACAGCGCTGCCGCGACGGCGGAGGCGACGAGCACGGCTACGACGAAGGTCGTAATGCGCGCCCGCGCCCTTCGCGCGCCCGGTCCGCGCTTCGCGGCGCGAATCGGAGCCGTGGTCTCTTCCGCAGCTCGCGGCTCCGGCTCCGGCTTCTCGTCGGGGCCTCCTTGCAGCGTGAGATCGTACTGGCTGATCTCGATGAGGTCGCCTTCGTGGACGAGGCGCGGTCCGTGGACCCGGCCGCCGTTGACGCGGACGCCGGTGAAGCTCCCCAGGTCCTCGACGTACACGCGGCCGCTGCGGCGCAAGAGCTTGGCGTGGCGGCGCGACACGTCCTTCTCGGTGAGCCGGACGGAGCTCCCCTCGGCGCGGCCGATGATCAGCTCGTCCCGGAACAGCGGCACGACGGTGCGGCGGCCCTCGTCGTTCTCGATGATCAGCTTCATCTCGGCGGCTACCCGCCGAACTTGTCGATGAGCTGCTGCAGCTGTCCCTTGGTGGCGTCGTCCGCGAAGGGCATGTAGAGCTTGTACCACTTCACGGCTGCCTTGGTGTCGCCGGCGTAGACGGCCGCGGTGCCGAGCCCGCGATAGGCGTATCCCACGTATTGCTTGCTCGGCTTCAGGTCGATGGCGGCCTGGTACCTGGCGGCGGCGCCGCCGAAGTCCTTCGCGCTCACCTTCGCGTTGCCTTCCTGGATCAGCTGGTACGCCTTCTGGTCGCGGCTCGCCGCGGGCAGGCCGCCGCCCTCGTGCCGCGCCGGAGCCGCCTTCTCCGCCTGCGCCTGCTGCGGCGCGCACGAGAACGCCTGCGCTTCAGCGCTGCTCGCGTCGAGCGCGAGGACCTTCTGGACCTCCTGCTTGCACGTGTCGAGCTTCCCCTGCGCTTTGACCGCCTGCGCCGTGGCGAGGTGCGCGGCGGCGTAGCCGGACTTCACCTGGTCGCCCTTCTCCCGCACCCTCTCGCAGAACCAGGTGGTCTCGGTCGAGCACTTCTCGTAGAGCGTGCGCGCCTTGTCGAACTCCTTGGCGGCGATTGCCTTGTCGAGGGCCTGATCGACTTCCTGCGCGCGCGCCTCGTCCTGCGCCTTGGCGCGGTTCGCCGGCTTCTCTCCCTTGGCCGCCGCGGCATCGTAGTACTCGAGCGCCTTGAGGTAGTCGTGCTTCTTGAGCTCGCGATCGCCGGCCTTGGTCGCCTCGGCGGCGGACAGGTCCCCCTCGCCGCCTTCGTCGGCGCGCCTGGCCTTGCCCACCACGAGGAAGGCGACGACGGCGGCGGCGACCAGCCCCCCCGCCACCGCGGCCAGCGGCAGCTTGCCCTTCTTCGCCGCCGGAGCCCTCGGGCCCTCGCGGGCCCCCGCGATCAGCTCCGCGGTGGTGGGGCGCAGGCCCGGCTTCGCCTCCTCGGCCTTTTCCGCGGGCAGGGTGAACTTCTCGCCCGGCGCGCAGAAGCGGAACTTCAGGTGTCCCAGCTCGACCGTGTCGCCGGGCCTGACCGCGCCGATGGCGTACTGCTCGCCGTTGATGTGCACGCCGTTGGCGCTCTTGTTGTCGACCACCTTCCAGCTCGCGTCCTCGAGCACGAACCGCGCGTGCTGGCGGCTCATCGACTGGTGATCGATGGCGATGTCGTTCTCGTCGCTGCGCCCGATCTTCACCTCGGTGCGCATGAGGAAGAACTCCTTGCCGCGCACGTTGCCGGTGAGGCCCACCAGGCGGGGCATCTCGCCCTTCTGCAGGTCGCGGACGTCGACCTGCGGGGCGGACTTCATGATGTCGCTGACGCGGATGATGGCGGTCGCGCCGCCCGCGCTCGCGGAAGCGGTCGAGGCGCTGCCGGGGGCCGGGCCCGGCGCCGGAGGGGGCGGCGGCTCCGCGGCCGCGGCGGCGGAAGCCGATAGTTGTGGTTGGGTGATGGCCGCCGGCCTCTGCGCCATCATCGACGGCGGGATGGTCGTGCGCCCCATCTTCGGCTGGGTGGGAGGCGGCGTGGTGGGGAGCTCGAACCGGCCCTGGACGCCGAGGTCGTAGTCTCCGATCTCGATCAGGTCCCCTTCCTTGATCTTGGTGGGGCCGCTGATGCGCTCGCCGTTGACGCGCACGCCGTTGTAGGACCCCAGATCCTCGATCACCAGCGAGCCGTTGTCCTTCTTCAGGCGCGCGTGCCGGCGGGAGACGTTGCGCTCGCTCAGCTTGATGATGTTCCCGTCCTGGCGCCCGATGGTGATCTCTTCGCGCACGAGCGGGACGACGGTCTTCCGTCCCTCGTCGTCCTCGATGATGAGCTTCATGAGATCCTCCGCCCGAGGCGCTTTCTGCCTGGGGCGTGTGGTGAGCGAGGGCCTGCCGCGTAGCCCCCTCAATGATCATCCTAGTGCAGATGGGCGCGTGGACGGAAGAAGCGATTGTCGGGTCGCCGACGGCCGGGGATGCCGCGCTGCGTCCAGGGTCGGCGCGCGAAATGCTGGCCGTTTCCGGCATCCCCTGGGTGACGCTGCTCTTCCTGCTGGCGTGCGCCTGGGTGCTGCTGGCGGCCGGCGGAACGAGGGGGGCCCTGTCGGTTTCCGGACTGCTCGCGTATGGGGCCAAGGCCACTCCGCTGATCCTCGATCGGGGCGAGACCTGGCGCCTGCTCTCGGCGAACCTCCTGCACAAGGACCTCCTGCACCTCGCCTTCAATGCCTTCGCCATCTGGAACGTCGGAGGGGCGCTGGAGCGGGCGGTGCGTCCGGCCGACTACCTGGCGCTGATCATCTTCACCGCGCTGGGGACGACGGTGGCTTCCGCGGCCGGGGCCGATTCGATCTCGCTGGGGGCCTCGGGGATCGCCTTCGGGGTGCTGGGCGCGTCCGCCACCTTCGGCTGGCGGCGCGCGGTGCGCGGACGGCTGCGCGCGCATTTCGGCCTGCGGCTCTTGCCCTGGCTGTTCGCGCTGTTCCTGGCCGGGCTCGGCTCGGCGGGCGTGGACAATTGGGGGCACGGCGGAGGGCTGCTCGCGGGAGCTGCGTGCGGGTTGTTCCTGACTCCGCGGCAGTGGCCGGGCGAACCGGCGGCGCGCAGGCTCGCCGCCGCGACCGGGGCCCTGCTGGGGACGGTCTCGATGGGGATGTTCGCCGCTCCTGCGCTTCCGCTGCTGGGAGCTCTGCGCGAGGGTCCGCTGGGGATCTCGGTGCAGGTGCCGCTCGGATGGCGGAAGGCGGCGTCCTCGCCGCAGGAGATCTCGTACACGAACGGGCTGTCCACGCTGTGGCGGAGCTCGGTCACGCTGCTCTCGGCCCCGGGTTGCCGCGGATCGGCCGACCTCGTGCGCGGCGCGGTGACCAGGGACCTGTGGCGCCTGGCGGACGTGGGCGCGCTCCGCGCGGTAGACGTGGCGGAGCCGCACCCGGGGCGCGTGGCCGGATCGGTGCGCGTGGTCGCGACCGTGCTCGGAGAAGACGGGCAGGCACATCTCGAGGCGGTCTGCACCGAGCGCGACCGCACCGCGCTCGCGGTGGTGGTCCTGCAGCCGCTCTCGGAACGGCCGACCGAGCTGGCGGATCGGATCGCGCGGACGGTGCGGTGGCCGGTGGTGCCACCTTCGCCCTGAGTGCATGTCCTGATTGGCGGCGACCGATTCTACCGGGTCACGGCGAAGCGCGCCGAGGCCGAGGCGCCCAGGCCCACCGTGTCGACGGCGGTGAGGACGGGCTCGGCGGCCGTCGCCGACGGGTCCAGCGCGCCGGTGTCCACCGCCATGCGGAACGAGCCGTCCTGCTGGAGCGCGAGCGTCGTCCCCGGGGAAGTGGTCAGCGTCACCGCTGAGCCGTCGAAGACGTGCGCCCGGAGCTGGACGACCGCGCCCCGCGGCACCGGCTGCGCGGGCACGCTGCTCGCGTCGATGAACACCCGCGGGGCGAGGTCGTCCAGCGCGAGCGCGCCGGACAAGACGGTGGCGTGGCCCAGGTCGTCGAGCACGGAGACTTCCATCGGGACCGCCACCTCGACGCCGGCGGGAGCGAGCTGGAGCGGGACGTCGAAGCGGATCCGCCCGCCGGGTTCTCTCGCTCCCTGGACGGTCTTGCCGTTGATGCGGAGCGACGCGGTCGCCGCCTCCGCGCCCCCGTGCGCTCGGTCGACTCGCACGCGCACGGTGGCTGTCTGCGCGCGGGCGAAGAGCGTGCGCGGGACCTCGTCGAGGGCGGCGCGCGGCGGGCTCTGGCAAACCCCTTCGGCGCAGAACAGTCCGGCTGCGCCTCCTTCGCAGTCCGCGTCCCGGCTGCAGCTGCCTCCTGGATCGGGGACGCAAGCGGCCAGCGCGAGGGCCAGCGCGGCGCCGCCGGCTCCGAGGCATGCGGCGGGCGCGGCGCTCACCACCACAAAGCCACCGCTATCGCGCCGAGCACGGCCGCGCCTGCGATCATCGCGCGCCCCGCGATCGACTCGCGCCGCGCCCGCCCGTACCGCGGTCCGTCGGTCGCGTCGAGCTCGCCCGCCGCGAATCTCGCGTGCAGGTCGTCCGACACCCTCGCTCCATCCCACCACAGTGCTGCTCCTCCGACGGCGAGCGCCCCGGCTCCCGCGGCAATCCAGGGTGCCGCGCGGGCGCCGCGCGAGCGCGGGCGGGACGTCACCTCCTGGGTCGCGCGCACCGGGCCGCCGACGGCACCGGCCGGCGCGGCGTTGGCAGACGGCCCGACCGGAGTCGCTGTCGGGGTCGGGGTCGG
>WNGG01004174.1_pt1 | contig 27907 bp, 28 predicted proteins | sample 5400661 | NCBI WGS metagenome assembly WNGG01 (sample SAMN13153372, study PRJNA577476) | soil metagenome | isolation source: 100 cm soil or saprolite under Garry oak tree replicate 1 | place: USA:California | collected 2016-06-15
CCGTACGAATTTTTCCTGTATTTCGATCTCTGAGGGAGAGTTAGGGCACCTGGAGCAGTAACAAATTCATATCAAGTGTAAGGAGAATGGATGGACCCGAAATCAGTTTTAGAATTCGCTTCCAAGAACAACGCAAAAATCCTGGACCTGCGCTTTACCGACCTGCCCGGCCTGTGGCAGCACGTCAGCTATCCCATTGGTGAACTGGAAGAGAGTTCCTTCAAGGAAGGCTTCGGTTTTGATGGCAGCTCCATCCGCGGCTGGCAATCGATTCACGAATCCGACATGCTATTGGTGCCGGATCCCAAAACGGCGTTTATGGACCCCTTCCGCGATACGCCCACTCTGGTGATGATTTGCAGCGTGGTCGATCCCATCACCAAGGAGCCCTATGGGCGCGATCCCCGGCACGTCGCGCAACTCGCCGAAGCCTATCTGCACAAGAGTGGCATCGCGGAAAAGGCTTACTTCGGCGCGGAAGCGGAGTTTTTCATCTTCGATAGCATCCGCTTCGATTCGGATACCCAGCACAGCTTCTACTTCATCGACTCCGACGAAGGCCGCTGGAATACCGGCCGCGACGGCAATAATCTCGGCTATCGCCCCCGCTTCAAGGAAGGCTACTTCCCTGCTCCGCCGCTGGACCACTTTCAGGATTTGCGCACGGAGATGGTCACGCGGATGCAAGAGACCGGCATGGATGTGGAGTGCCATCACCATGAAGTGGCCACAGCCGGCCAGGCCGAAATCGATCTGCGTTACGACACTCTGGTCAACGCCGCCGATAAAATGATGAAGTACAAGTTCATCATCAAGAGCGTCGCCCAGCAGTACGGCAAAAGCGTCACGTTCATGCCCAAGCCCCTGTTTGGCGACAATGGCTCCGGCATGCACACCCACCAATCGCTCTGGAACGACAGCAAGCCGCTCTTCGCCGGCGATAAGTACGCCGGCCTTTCGCAGACCGCCCTGTGGTACGCCGGCGGGCTGCTCAAGCACGGGCGCAGCATCTCCGCCTTCTCCGCGCCGACGACGAATTCTTACAAGCGCCTGGTGCCCGGCTACGAAGCTCCCGTGAATCTGGCCTACTCCAGCCGCAATCGTTCCGCCGCCGTGCGCATCCCCATGTATTCGCCGAATCCCAAGACCAAGCGCCTCGAGTTCCGTCCGCCGGATCCTTCTTGTAACGTCTATCTCACCTTTGCAGCCATGCTCATGGCCGGCCTCGATGGCATCGAAAATAAGATCGATCCCGGCAAGCCGCTCGACAAAGACATCTTCGAGCTCTCCAAAGAGGAAATGAAGAGCGTGCCCACCATGCCCGGCTCGCTCGACGAAGCCCTCAATACAAAACCAAGAACGAAGCGGACCCCGTCCGCATGCGCCCCCACCCCTACGAATTCCACCTCTACTACGACATTTAGTCGCTGCTTGTCATTCTGAGCGAAGCGAAGAATCCCTCATCGCTCTTACAGTCATCCCGAGGGAGTAACGCGACCGAGGGATCTGCTTTCAGGCACAAAGGCCCATTGGATTCACCTCCAATGGGCCTTTGACTTTGGATCAGTGCCCAAGCCCGCTGTTTTCGCGGCGCCTGTGACGCGGTGTCATTCTGAGCGGAGTGGCCGCGCGCGCTTTTCCTCGGCCGGTCTTTTCGGGCCGCGCGGCCACGAAGTCGAAGAATCCCTCTTCGCATCGCAGAACGAAGAGAGGCTCACGTACGCGTGAGCCTCCTGGTCAAAAGTTGTCATTCCGAGCGTAGCTGGGGTCCTCGGCACACGCCTCTCAAGCGCGAGCACTCGCGCTCTAAAGAAGTCGCGCGTGCTGAGGTGGGGGAGCGAGGGATCTGCTTTCACGGTAAAGGCCGGAAGCGAAAAGCTTTCGGCCTTTGTTTTTCTGCGGCTGCACTGATGCTACAATTCTGCTTGTGAAACCCGAACTACTGCAGCGGATCACCATCGAGCCGGACAAATGCGGCGGGCGCCCTTGCATTCGGGGCAGGCGCATCCGGGTTGTCGACATTCTGCAATTACTCAGCGCCGGCGCTTCTTTTGAGGAAATCCTTGCCGACTACCCGTTTTTGGGGCGCGAAGACATCCTGGCGGCCATTGAATACGCGGCCATGCAGATCGACCATGTCGTGCTTCAATCTGCGTGAAATTCCTGATTGATAACCAGCTTCCATCGGCGTTCGAGATGATGCCAACTAAACGTGTTCAGCGATAGGCGCAGCTGTTGCGTCGGATCGTCCCGTTAATCTCGAATCCGCCCGCTTGGTTCATACAGCGCCGTCGTGGGTTTTCTTCAGACGCGCGGTTATGCCGCCAGGACAGTAAGCGTACCCTTGCATTTACTGGGCCTATTTGGGTCAACCTAGCACTTTCGCCTTACTTTCACTATTATTCAAGCTGGGCCGCTTGCTTGTTCTTTAGGAGCAATTCAGCACATGGAAAGAAAAATCATCTCTGTCGAATACGAAATTCCGGGATTTAGTCAACAATACTGCGAATATTCCAGCGACCAGTCTTTACTCGACGCGGATATCATCCTGTTCCGACCTCAAAACTTTTATAGTGGTAGCGGAAAGGCGTCATTCAGTGAGTCGGGATCATACGACATACAGCGAAGTTCGGAACACTGGCGTACAGAGTTGTTAACTGCCCTCGAGTACGGAAAGACAGTTTTCTTAGCCCTCGGGAAATACCAAGTGGCCTCAATAAGAACGGGTAAAACGGAGGCCAAAGGAAGGACGGTTATAAACTATGTAGCGGACTACGACAATTACAACTTCTTGCCAATTGTACTGCCTTCTATGACTGCCAAGAGCGGAACCGAGATGACTTTTACGGGCGATCCAGTATTCGCAATATTTTGGAAGGAGTTCAAGAAGCACCTGAAGTATGAGTCGTATCTAAATGAAAAGGTCCAGCGCCCAATATTTGTTACAAGAACCGGAGAAAAACCCATAGGAGCTGTGTTCAAAGTTAAGAAAGGGCATCTCGTATTGTTGCCGCTATTAAATTACGACGAAGATAAGTTCCTCAAGGAAAACAAGGACGGCGAATATTCTTGGACCAAAGTAGCTATCACCTTCGGGAACAAGTTCTTAGCGACAATCCAAGATATTGATAAGGCGCTCAGGTCCGAGTCAATCAGGACTCCTCCGCCCGTTTGGGTAAAGGATCCCGATTTTATTTCGCCGCAAGAAACGAAGCTACTGAGGATGATCGCCGATAAAGACGAGGAGATCGAAAGGCTGAAAAAGCACCAACAAGCGCTCTATGGCGATCTCAATAGGGAACAGGAACTGAAGAATCTACTTTTCGAAACGGGGAAGCCACTGGAATCGGCAGTTACCCGCGCCCTGCAAGCGATAGGCTACTCCGCAGAGAATTATGACGACGGAGAGCTTGAATTAGATCAGGTCATAATATCCCCCGAAGGCGAACGTTTCATCGGCGAATGTGAGGGCAAGGACAATTCAGCCATAAATATAGATAAATTTCGGCAACTTTCGGAAAATATACAGGCTGATCTTCAGAAGAAGGAAGTAGACAAACCGGCCGTCGGGATTTTGTTTGGAAACGGTTTTAGGTTAACGCCCCCATTAGATCGCCACGAGCAATTTACAGAGAAATGCCTGGCTAGCGCGAGGCGGGGGACCATCCTTGTCCAGGCCATGGATCTCTACCCGGTCGCGCGATATATCTTAGAAACGAAGGACCAAAGCTACATGAAACTATGCCGCGACGCGATAACAGCGAGCATTGGACGTGTTGTTGAATTCCCCGATCCGCCAAAGCCTCTTTCAAAACCGGCGCCGTCATAAGAGAGTCCGCGGCCCCCAATCCCGTCCGCTCCACGGGCCGCGCGGCCACGGTCAGCTATGATCCGAGCAACAGCGACATCACTTGGTCAGTTTCCTGTCCCGCGCCGCCGTGGGCACCGTTTCACCCAGCTCCACGCCGAGCGTTAGGCACGAAACAACTTAATCCTCTGACTGCTTTCTTTTCGTTCGAACGGCGAGGAAAATCTTTGCCCACCACTTCCGTCGCCGCGGAATCATTCGAACGGTCTCGCGCTCGAATAGCTAACCTATAAATAGGCCTTGATCTCTATTTACTTCTATGATAGCATGGCGTATGTTCATCGGACCCGGCCGGCATTTCCCCCCGCAGCCATCTGCGATCCGAGTCTCTGCGTCCACCGAATTTCGCGCGTGCATGCGATTTCCCTCCGCACAAGGCGCGAATGGGGCGAATTTTGCTAACCTGCGCAAAATGAACACTTACAAAAAGTCGATCCACAACTCCCCTGAAATCAACAGTTGCGATTTATTCAACTTAAAGTCGCGCAGAATGAACACTTGCAAAAATGACGGTCTGGCTACCGTCGTCCTCCCGTCTTGCGGCAAAAGCGGCCATCCGATCAGGATGGACGTCCCGAGCGAACAGCGTGAGCGGGGCGTGGCTTTGTGCGCTCCGGACGCTCTTGCGGAGGGACGCTCTTGCTCAAAGAGGAAGCCATTTAGAATGAACACTTGCAAAAATGACGATCCGACCAGGATCGTCATCCCGAGCGAACATCGTGAGCGAGGGATCTCTCATCTCTCCGGTAATCAACACTTGCAGAATAGCAAGCACAAGTCCCGTCAAATGAACACTTGCGTAGAAAACAGGTGGGGGTGTCCACCTTTGCCGCGGAGTTTCCCAAATCGGAAGGCGAAATCTTCGGCGCCCCTCGCGAACTCCAGGCTGCCACGTGCGCCTGCAAGATTACAAGGCGGCCTTCGCCTCGCCGGGGTGCAGCCGCGCGGTCCTTATGTTATTGTTTTCCGCTTGCCCTGAGAGGCGCGGAGCGAGTCGAAGGGCTTGCCCCGAGGACGTTATATCGTACGAAGGGCGTCCCGTGAGGCCGTTTTGCGAACAACAGGTGTGGCAGAGGGGCGGATGGGCTGGCCCTAAGCCGCAGAGCAGCGCATTGAATGGCCTAAGGCCCGGGCCAAAGGATACGAGGTGCAGTTCATGAAATCGTCGTACAACTCGCTGCCCGTGCCGCACGATGGCGAGGTCATTGAATATTCCGGAGGCAAGTTCCGCATCCCCGACCGGCCCATCATTCCCTACATTGAAGGCGACGGCACCGGCCGCGACATCTGGAAGGCTTCGCAGCGCGTCTTCGACGCGGCCGTGGACCAGGCTTACGGGGGCAAGCGCCGGGTCGTATGGTTCGAGGTGTTCGCCGGCGAAAAGGCCTACAACAAATTCCAGGAATGGCTGCCGCAAGATACGGTCGAGGCCGCGCGTGATTTTCGCGTGGCCATCAAGGGCCCGCTGACGACGCCGGTGGGCGGCGGCATCCGTTCGCTGAACGTCGCGCTACGCCAGATTCTAGACCTCTATGCCTGCATCCGGCCGGTGCGCTATTTCCCCGGCGTTCCGTCGCCGGTGCGCCATCCCGAGCGCATGAACGTGGTGATCTTCCGCGAAAATACGGAAGACGTTTACATCGGCATTGAATGGAGATCGGGCACGCCGGAAGTGAAAAAACTGATCGACTTTCTCAATAAGGAGATGCTCGGCGGCGGGCCAAAGCAGATTCGCACGGACTCCGCCATCACCATCAAGCCCATGTCTCCGTTTGGCACCAAACGTTTAGTTCGCCGCGCGATCCAGCACGCCATCGAAAACAAGCGCCGCGTGGTCACCCTGATGCACAAGGGCAACGTGCAGAAATTTACCGAAGGCGCCTTTCGCGACTGGGGCTACGAGCTCGCTCGCGACGAATTTCGCGCGCAGATCGTCACCGAACGCGAAAGCTGGATTCTCGACAATGTGGACAAAAATCCCGCGCTGAGCGTGGAGCAAAACGCGGCCATGGTCGAGCCGGGCCTGGCGCAGGGCACGGAGAGCCTGCGCAAGGAGGTCTATGCCGAGGTGAAGAGCGTCATTGATTCCATTTCCGCTACCCACGGGAAAGGCCAGTGGAAGCAGAAGATCATGGTCAACGACCGCATCGCCGACTCCATCTTTCAGCAGATTCTGACGCGCGCCGATGAATATCAAGTGCTGGCCACGCCCAATCTGAATGGCGACTACATTTCCGACGCCGCGGCCGCGCAGGTCGGCGGCCTGGGCATGGCGCCAGGAGCCAATATCGGCGATGGGTACGGCATCTTTGAGGCCACCCACGGCACCGCGCCCAAATATGCCGATAAAGACGTCATCAATCCGAGTTCGTTGATGCTCTCGGGCGCCATGATGTTCGACTTCATGGGGTGGAAGGAAGCGGCGCGTCTGATCGAGGACGGCATCGAGCACACCATCGGCCAGAAGCGCGTCACCTATGACCTGGAGCGGCTGATGGAAGGCGCCACAAAGCTGCGCACTTCCGAATTCGCGACAGCCATTATCGAGAACATGCAGACGCGCGTCGCGGCGGATTGACGATCCGATCAGGATCGTCATCCCGTCTTCCGGCGAAAGTCACCAACAGGATGAGCTTTCGCCGGTCAACAAAGTCGAACCGGAGCGAGGGATCTCTCATGAGAGCCGTCTCATGAGCTTGTGCCGCTCGTAATCAAATCCAGCAAGGAGCTTGCAGATGCGGAAGAAAGTTACGGTTGTGGGCGGTGGATTCGTGGGCTCGACGACGGCGCAACGCATCGTCGATCGCGGGCTTGCTGACGTAGTGATGACCGATATCCTCGAAGGCGTTCCGGCAGGCAAGGCCCTGGACCTGCTCGAGTCCACGCCCATCATCCGATCCGACGCGCAGACCCAAGGCATCTCCACCGCCACGGGCACGTATGAAGCGACTGCCAATAGCGACATCATCGTGATCACCGCGGGTTTTCCGCGCAAGCCGGGCATGAGCCGCGATGACCTGCTGCGCGCCAATTACGACGTGGTCAAAGGAGTCGTCGAGGGAGTGGTGAAGTTCTCGCCGAACGCCATTCTGATCGTGGTTACCAATCCCATGGACGCGATGGCGCAGTCCGCGTTCAAGGTCAGCGGCTTCCCGAAAAATCGCGTGATCGGCATGGCCGGCGTGCTTGACTCGGCGCGCATGAGCACGTTCGTGGCGCAGGAGCTCGGCGTGTCGGTTGAAAATGTGCACTCGTTTGTGCTGGGGGGCCACGGTGACGACATGGTCCCGTTGCCGCGCTACTCCACGGTGGCGGGAATTTCCATCCTGGAGTTGCTGCCCAAGGAGCGCATCGAGGCCATCGTCACGCGCACGCGCAACGGCGGCGCCGAAATCGTCAACCTGATGAAGACGGGCTCGGCTTACTACGCGCCGTCCGCCGCCGTGCTGGAGATGATCGAAGCGATTCTGAAGGACAAGAAAAAGATTCTGCCGTGCGCCATCTATCTGCAGGGCGAATACGGAATCGACGGCCTTTTTGTGGGCGTTCCGGTGAAGCTCGGGGCGCGCGGCGCGGAGCAGATCATTGAAATCAAGCTGACGCCAGAAGAAGACGCAGCTCTCAAGAAGTCGGCGGATTCAGTTCGCTCGCTGGTGAAAGTCCTCGGCGTCTAATGATCGCTCGCGGAAGTAGACTGCTTTCCCGGAACAAGAAAAAGCAGATTCCTCGTCGCTACCACGGGCGAGAGAGCGGCATGCGCGAATGCTGCTGTCGCTCCTCGGAATGACAACAGACAGAGCTTACGGCTTTGCCGCCGGTTGTCCCGAACCTGCGGGCGCGGGCATGGCCTCGGGCGCGTTGGGTGGCGCCGGACCCACGCGTTCCACGACGACATGCTGGATGTGCACGGGCGTGATCGGCTTATCGTTACTATCGCGCTGCACGCCTGCGATGGCTTTGACGACGTCCTGGTTTTGGCACTGCCCCCAAATGGTATAGCCGCCGTTCAGCGAAGGTTGCGGCGCCTCGGTGATAAAGAATTGGCTCGCGTTAGTGTCGCGTCCAGCATTGGCCATGGCGAGACGTCCGGGCACATTGAAGGTCAGCGCGGGCGATGTTTCATTCTGGTACGGAAACCCAGGCCCCTTCGGACTTCCAGTTCCATTGCCCAACGGATCGCCTCCCTGAATCATAAATCCGGGAATGACGCGGTGAAACGTGAGCCCGTCGAAAAATTTGTTGCGGTTCTGCTGTCCCGTGCGCGGATCAATATAAGAGATCTTGCCGATGGCCAAGCCCACCATCTTGCCCACCGTGATGGGCGACTCTTTCTCGAAGAGCTTGCAGACAATATTCCCTTTGTCGGTCTGAAACGTCATGTAGAGTCCGGGCTCGCGCTGCCCGGCCTCAGAAGCGCCAGTCTGGCTGGACGCAGCTGTTTGAGCGTGCGTGGCCAGCGGCACAGAAAACAGCAAAATTGCCGCAAGGTCGACGAGCTTTGGCGATCGCATCACGAACCTCCTCGAACGCGAATCAAGATTCTACTCCCGGTTGGCTAGGCAAGCACAAGCTTAACAATACTTTCGCATCGGCCAAAGAATAGCACCAGGACATTGGCTATAATTTCCGCGCCCCTTCCGGTGCGGGTCCGGACTTCACCTCGCGGGAGCTTTCCGAACTGCGGAAGCTTAATCAGGCGCTGGACAGGCTTCTGGCTCTCTGCCAAACGGCGGAAAAGGGGGCCTGAAACCCGCAATTTGCGGGATCGGCTTCGAACGTGAATTCGGGAAAGCGAACCGCCGCGCGCCCATATTGTTACAAACGGGTTAAAGTTATTGACACTGCTCGATGTTCTTGCTACTTTTCGGCCTCCACATTTCTCGCTCGCGGCAGTTCTAACCCAGGAGGCACCGCGGACCGGCATCTTACATGGCGTTCGTCGCGAAGCGAATTTTCCTGACAAAAGGCGTTGGTAAACATCGCGAGCGCCTGTCCAGCTTTGAGTTGGCCTTGCGCAATGCGGGCATTGCAGCCTGCAATATCGTGCGCGTCTCCTCGATTTTCCCGCCAAACTGCCGGCTCATCTCGCGCAGCGAGGGCCTGAAGCACATCCGGCCAGGGCAAGTGGCCTTCACGGTGATCAGCGAAAACTCCACGCGCGAACCGCACCGGCTCATCGCCGCGAGCATCGGGCTGGCGCTTCCCGCAGACAAATCCATGTACGGCTATTTGTCCGAGCATCACTCCTTCGGCGAGACGGAAGAGGTGGCGGGCGAGTATGCCGAGGAATTGGCCGCGGAAATGCTCGCCACCACGCTCAACGTCGAATTCGATCCCGATCTTTCCTGGGATGAGAAAAAAGAGGTCTATCGTATCTCCAACAAAATCGTGCGCACGATGAACATCACGCAGTCCGCCGTGGGCGATAAGCGCGGCCTGTGGAGCACGGTTCTGGGCGCGGCCATTCTCCTGGGCACCGAAGACGACTGAAATCCATCTATTTTGACGCCCGCCAAGAGAGTTCCTATAATCGCTCTCTCATCTTTTTTGATGAACATTTGTCCCAGAGAAGTCCAGCGAATGAGTTCCCGTGTATCACATCGTTGAGGCGCGGATTCGCGCGGCGCTGGGCGAATTCCTGAATCGCCACGGCATACAAGATATCCCCGTGGTTACGCAGCGCCCGCCCAGCGTGGCCATGGGCGAAGTGGCCACGCCGATGGCCTTCGAGCTGGCCAAGCGGCTGCGGCGCGCGCCGCGCCAAATTGCGCAGGAGATCGCCACGGAACTCGCGGCGATTCCCGGAGTGGCGCGCGCGGAACTGGCGGGCGCGGGCTACGTCAATTTCTTTTTCGATCGCGCGGCATTTTTCGCGTGGGCTTTTTCGGAAGCCGCGAACGCCGCCGCGAGCCCGCGCGGAGAAGCCGCCGCCGGCGAGCCGAAATGCGTGGTCGAGCACACCAACATCAATCCCAATAAAGCCGCGCACATCGGGCATTTGCGTAATGCGGCGCTCGGCGACACGTTTGTGCGCCTGCTGCGCCGGGCAGGCCGCCGCGTCGAGGTGCAAAACTATATTGATAATACGGGCGTACAGGTGGCGGATGTGGTGGTCGGGTTCGCACACCTGGAGAAAAAAACCGCGGACGAAGTTCGCGCTCTGGCGGCGGCGCCGCGCTTCGATTACTTCTGCTGGGACCTCTATGCGCGCGTCACGCAATTTCTCGAGGAAGACAAAACGCGCCTGGCGCTGCGCGCCCAGACGCTCGCGGCCATCGAAGAAGGCCACGGCGCCGCGGCGGAGCTGGCGGAAATCATCTCCGTCGCGATTGTGCGCTGCCATCTGCGCACCATGGAACGGCTCGGGGTGCAATATGATCTGCTGCCGCGAGAGAGCGAAATCCTGCACCTGAAATTCTGGGAGGCCGCGTTTCAGCAACTGAAAAAGCGCGGTGCGATTCACCTCGCGAGTGCGGGCAAAAATGCGGGCTGCTGGGTAATGACCGTATCCGAAAAGCCTCAGGGAACCGGGCGACAAATCCTTGAGGGCGCCGGCGCGCCGGCGCCGGAGCACGGTCAGCTACGATCCGAGTTTCAAGGGGCCGAGCCTGAAGAGGCCAGCGATGGTGATGATGAGGCTAAAGTGATCGTGAGGTCTAACGGCACGGTCACCTATGTGGGCAAAGACATCGCCTATCAGCTCTGGAAATTCGGGCTGCTGGGCCGCGATTTTGCCTACCGGCGATTTCACATCTACCCGAACGGGCACACGGTCTGGTCAAGCGCCGCCAACGGCGGCGAGGCGGGCGCGCCCGAATTCGGGCACGCGGCCGACGTCTATAACGTGATCGACACGCGGCAAGCCTATTTGCAAAACGTGGTGGTCGCGGGGTTGCGCGCGCTGGGATTCGAGCAGGAGGCTGCGCGTTCAGTCCATTTTTCGTACGACGTGGTGGCGCTTTCGCCGCGCTGCGCCGCGGAGATGGGCTACACGCTTTCGGAAGAAGAGAGGGGAAAGCCCTACGTGGAGGTGAGCGGGCGCAAGGGGCAGGGAGTAAAGGCCGACGATCTGCTCGACGAACTGGAATCGGCGGCGCGAGCGGAAGTCGACGCCCGGCATGCCGACGCGCCGGAGGCCGAGCGCGCGCGCATCGCTCACGCTATCGCCATCGGCGCACTCCGCTATTTTCTGCTGAAGTATACGCGCACGGCCATTATTGCTTTCGATTTTCGCGATGCGCTGAGCTTTGAAGGCGAGACGGGACCGTATTGCCAATATGCCGCGGTGCGTGCGCGAAATATTTTCCGAAAAATGGCCGAGCAGCAGCGGGACTTCTCGCTCGCGCAGCTTGACGATGCCACGCCCGATAAAAGCCTTGACGAGGCTTCGCTCAAGGATTTGCTGAAAGCCGGCGAAGGCGATGATGTATGGGAGCTCGCGCTGCTGGCGGGATCGCTCGATGCACAGGTGGCTACGGCGCTCAGCGCACAGGAGCCGGCGTTTGTGGCGAAATATGCCTTTGAGCTGGCGCAGGCATTTAATCTTTTTTATCATCGGCATCACATTCTCTCCGAAGCCAACGCCGCGAAGCGGGATTTCCTGCTGCGCCTGAGCCGTTTGGTGGAGCGGCAATTGGTGACCGCGCTCGACCTGCTGGGCATCGAAGCCCCGGACAAAATGTAGCCAATGGCGACCCCGCCCTGTTTACAACCGTGGTGTACAGATGTGCATACAATAGGCTATAATGGCTTACGAATGGGATCCGGACAAGGCCAAGGCGAATCTCGCTAAACATTACATTCAGTTCGCCGAGGCTGTCGTTGCGCTCGAGGATGAGCGGGCCCTTACCATCCGCGACATCTACTCCGAGGAGGAAGAGCGATGGGTGACACTCGGGATGGATGCGTTCGGCAGAGTCCTGGCCGTTGTTTATACATGGCGCGCGGAAAACATCCGGCTGATTTCAGCGCGTCTAGCCACGGAACGCGAGAGGCAGCAATATGAGAAGAGCGATGAAGAGTGAATACGATTTCAGCAAGGCGAAACGCGGGCCGGTGGTCTCCGTGCCGAAAGGCAAGACGCGAATTACGATTCGCCTTGATGACGACGTGCTCGAATGGTTTCATGAACAGGTGGACCGCGCCGGAGGCGGCAATTACCAGAGTTTGATCAATGATGCACTGCGGCAGCACATTCGCCGCACTCAGGAGCCGCTCGAGACCACGATTCGGCGTGCAATCCGCGAGGAACTCCGCCGCACGCGCTAGGCTAAACCCCTCGGGTCTGGCCCCCACATCGGCCCCGACCCGAGCTACAAAACTCCAAGCTTCGGAATTACTTCGCGGCGGGGCCGCGACCGTCGAAATTCATGGCCAAATCGACCAGAGTACGGACAGCCACGCCGGTGCCGCCTTTGCCGGCCCAGGGCTTGGCATCGTCGAGCCAGGCGGTGCCGGCAATATCGAGGTGCACCCACGGCGTGTCGCCGGTAAATTCACGGAGGAACCAAGCGGCAACGATGGCGCCGGCGCCGCGGCCGCTGCCCACATTTTGAATATCGGCGATGGTGCTCTTGATCAAGTCGTGGTAGTCCTCATCGAGCGGCATGGGCCACATTTTCTCGCCGGCGCGGCGCGCGCTGGCGAGCAGGCGCTCGGTGAAGGGGGCGTCGGAACCAAAAACGCCGGTATTGATGTGGCCCAGGGCGACGACAATGGCGCCGGTAAGCGTGGCCGCATCGACGAGATGCGTGGCGCCGAGTTGTTTGGCGTAAGCGATGCCGTCGGAGAGAATCAACCGGCCCTCGGCATCGGTGTTGATCACCTCGATGGATTTTCCGGACATGGCAATCTGCACGTCGCCGGGCTTCTGCGCGCGGCCCCCGGGCATGTTTTCGGTGGAAGGAATTACGGCAATGACTTTGACAGGAGGCTTCAGGCGCGCGAGTGCGCGCATCGCGCCGAGCATGGCCGCGCCCCCGGCCATATCGAACTTCATCTTCTCCATGTCGTTGGAGGGCTTGATGGAAATGCCGCCGGTGTCGAAGGTGATGGCCTTGCCGACAAGCCCCAGCACCGGCGCGCCGGGCGTGAGCTTTTCGGGAGTATACGACAGCACAATCACGCGCGGAGGCTCCACGCTGCCGCGCGCAACGCCGAGCAGCGCGCCCATTTTCAATTCCTCGATGCGCTTCTCGTCCAGAATGTCGATGGCCAAGCCGGCCTCGCGGGCCATGGCCTCGGCGCGTTCGGCAAGCAGGCGCGGCGTAAGCAGATTGGAAGGCTCGTTGCCGAGTTCGCGGGTGAAGTTCTGCGATTCGGCGATGATGCGGCCGCGCTCGATGCCGCTTTGCGCGGCGGAATCGAAACCCACGAGCGCCGCCGCCTCCACCGGCGAATTCTTCTTGTCGGTGCGGTATTTGTCGCCCTCGAAATTGCCGAGCAGCAGGCCTTCGGTGACCGCCTGCGCCGCCTCCGGCGTTCGCTCGCCTTCGCGCGCCAGGAAAGCGAGCCGTTTCACCGAGCGCGCTTTCAAATAACGCACCGCGGCAGCCGCCAACCTGCGCAATTCGGCGGTGTCGAATTTATCGCGCTTTCCGGCGCCGACCAGGACCGCGCGCTGCGCGGCAATGCCAGGGGCAAAGTGGACGAGGGTGAACTCCAGCATTTTGCCGGTCAGTTCGCCGGCGGCGGCGAGCTTGCTGAGAGCGCCCCCGCCGGCCCGATCGAGATCGGCGATAACGCCTTGGACGGCTGTTCCCTGCTCCTTTTCGGGCTCAAACACATAGCTCACGAGCGCCTCGGCCTCGACCTTTGCGGACGGCCGCGAATCCAAACTGATTTGCATGCTGGGTCCCATCGTTCTTCAACGCCTCCGGTATTTGTACATGGCTTCGCTCAACTCGCGCCGCGTTTCCTTTTCGCGTTCGCTTTGGCGGCGGTCCCACTCTTTTTTGCCGCGTGCCAGGGCCAATTCGCATTTGGCAATACCATCGCGAAAATAGATGCGCAGAGGAATGAGCGTCAGGCCTTTTTGCTGCGTTTTGCCAATCAGTTTCTGAATTTCCTGGCGATGCAGGAGCAGCCTGCGACGCGAGAGCGGCTCATGATTGAACGGGCCGCCGGGGCCGTACTGGGGAATGTGGCAATTCACCAGCCAGACGCTGGTTCCGCGGACTTCGGCGTAAGCATCCCGGAGGTTCGCTTTGCCGTCGCGCAGAGCTTTCACTTCGGTGCCCGCCAGCGCCATGCCGGCCTCCATCTTCTCGAGCAGGTGGTAGTTGTAGGAAGCGGCGCGATTCTGGGCAACGACTTGCTGCCCCGATGCATCCTTTTTGGTGGTTTTCTTTCCGGCTTTAGCCACGAAGGGCTATCTTAACGAGTGGTGGCAAGTACGGCAAGTTGCCTTGCTGGGCCTCCAATCGGATGTTAATATCCGAACCCGGCGCCCGCCCGGCCGATTCGTAAGCAGTGGTGAATTTGGGGCGGGCGATGACAGAGCAAGAAGGGCCGGAATTGTCCCCACCGGAATGAGGAAGACCTTGTTTTTCTTCTGCGGGGGCGCAGCGAGCACGATCATCGCTTCGCCCTTTGATCTCGCCAGTAAGGGCCGCAAAAAGTGAATTGGATGGAACGAAAAGGAAGGGCCGTCCACAAGGCGGACGACGGCCCGAGCCTAGAAATTTTGGGCGTTGCGGCTCGACATGCGGGAATCTTCGCGATCTCGCTGGCGATGCTGGTCCTCACCGGCTGTCCCAAGGGCAACTACGAGTACAACCAAGGCAAAAAGGCCGAGGCCATTGACGATTACGATTCCGCCGTAGTCCATTACGACCGCGCCCTGAAATCCGATCCCCTGAATACCGAATACAAACTGAAGCTGACCCGCATGCGCTTCGAGGCCGGGCAATCTCACGTGGACCAGGGCCGCAAGCTGCGGGAGATGGGCAATCTGCAATTGGCTCTGGCGGAGTTTCAAAAAGCACTGATGATCGATCCCGCCAGCCCCATAGCGCAGCAGGAAATACAAAACGCGATGAATGCCCTTGCGGCCAGGAGCGCGGCGGAGAAGCCCCCTGCACCCTCCGCTCCCGCCGAGGAACAGCCCAGAGCGATGGCTGGCCCGCCGCAATTGAAGCCGCTCGCGCGCGCGCCGATCAATCTAAAGATGACCAATGACTCGCGGGTGATTTTCGATACCGTGGCCAAGCTGGCTGGACTGACCGTGGTTTTCGATCCCGACTTTACGTCCCGGAGAATTGCCGCGGAGCTGACCGACGTAACGTTAGAGCAGGCGCTGGATATTGTGGCGCTGGAGTCCAAGGCTTTCTGGAAGCCGGTCACCAACGACATCATTTTCGTGGCGCCGGATCAGGCCCAAAAGCGGCGCGACTATGAAGAAGAGGTGGTCCGAACCATCTACTTGAAGAATACGATTCTTCCGCAGGATTTGACGGAAATCGTCAACGGGCTGCGGCAGTTGCTGGATCTGCGCCGCGTGCAGCAATTCAATGCGCAGAACGCCATCATCGTGCGCGATACGCCGGATAAAGTGATGCTCGCCGAGAAAATTGTGAGCGACATCGATAAGCCCAAGGCGGAGGTGGTCATTCAGTTCTCCGTTCTGCAGGCGCGGCGCGACCGCCTGCGCGACCTGGGCGTCAGTCCAGGCACCAGCGCGTCACTGACTTTCACCCCGCCTGGCACAACCACGACAAATTCCAATGCGAACAACAGCGGCTCAAACACCAGCAACAATACCGGTTTGGCTCTGAATCAACTCCGGTCTCTTACTACAGGCGATTACAGCATTACGCTACCCAGCGCCACAGCAACCGCCCTGCTCACCGACAGCCAAACCAGAATCATCGATGATCCGCAAATTCGCATGGTGGATGGCCAGGATGCCAAGCTGCGCATCGGCGACCGCGTTCCGGTGGCCACCGGTAGCTTCCAGGCCGGCGTGGGCGTGGGCGCGACGGGAGCGGGCGGGAGCATCGTGAACCCGCTGGTGAACACGCAATTCCAATACCTGGACGTGGGCGTTATCGTGGATGTGACTCCCAGAATCCACTCCGATAATCGCGAGGTCAGCCTGAAACTTTCCGTGGAGGTCTCCTCGGTAACCGGCCACCAAAATATCGGCGGAATCGATCAGCCCATCATCAGCACGCGGAAAATCGAGCACGACGTCCGGCTGCAGGACGGCGAGGTCAATATTCTCGGCGGATTAATCGAGCGCACCAATAGCCGATCCAATACCGGATGGCCCGGATTCTCGCAGATTCCCTTCCTGCGCTACTTCACCTCTTCAGAGAGCCTGGAAACTGAGGAGCAGGAAGTGCTCATCGTGGTGACCCCGCACATTATTCGCATTCCCAACGTCACGGCGGAAAATCTGCGCAGCATCGCCTCGGGGACGGATACAAATCCGGAAATTCGCCTGGAATCCGTGGTGATGACGCCGCCGATTCCAGCGGGAGCCAGAGTGGCAGCAGGAACTCCAGCTCCCGCAGGAGCAGGTACGCCACCTCCCACGTCCGGTGCCTCCGCAGGAACTCAGGTTCCGGGAGCGCCGGCCACCGGAGCGCCCACGGCAACGCCGCCGGTCACCGGCACGGCGCAATTGGGCTTCGACCCGGCCACGGTTTCGGTCAAAGCGGGCGAGACGACCACGATTGGCTTGGTCGTGCAAGGCGCGCAAGACCTGTACTCCATCCCCATGCTCATGCAGTACGATCCGAAAATCATCTCCGTGGAAGACGTGCGCCAGGGAGGATTTCTCTCCGGCGGGCAGCAACCCATCGCCGTGGTGCAGCGCGTGGACAAGGAGCGCGGCCAGGCCATTGTCTCCGCGACTCGCATGCCCAATACGCCGGGAGTCAGCGGCAGCGGCACAATTTTCGGTGTGGTCGTAAAAGGCCTAGCTCCGGGAAGCTCCAGTCTCTCCATTTTGCAGGTGAATGGGCGGGATTCCCAGCAGCGGCCGCTGCAATTCGTCACCAAAGAAGCGACCGTGAAGGTGCAATAGCCAACGCGGAAAAACTTTATGCACCAGGAAGCCTCCCCGCAAATGCGCAAAGCTTTCGGGCCAGCGGGCATGACGCTGCTCGAATTGATCATCGCCTGCGCGATTCTGTTGATCCTGGCATCGGCGGCGATGCCCGTGGCGCGGTATACGGTGAAACGGCAGCAGGAAACGGAGTTGCGCCGCGATCTCCGCGAGATGCGTGACGCGATCGATCGCTACAAAGACGCCGCGGACCGCAATCTGATTCGCGTGGAAGTCGGCAGCGAGGGCTATCCGCCTGATCTCGACACGCTGGTGAAGGGCGTGGACCTATCATCGCAGCAAGGTGCCGGCATTGCCGGAGCCACCACGCCCGGACAGCCGCTCGTGCCCTCAACCGGATTCGGCGGCTCTTTCGGACAAACGCAAAATCAAGCGCAAAACAACAGTTCCAGTCAGGGACAGGACCTGATCCGGCACGTCCGTTTTCTCAGGCGTATTCCCGTGGACCCTTAGTTTCGGAGATTGGTCTGCTGCGCCCGGCGGGGCTCGCAAGAGCAGCCGCGGATTCACCATGCTCGAGCTGATGGTGGTGATTGCCATCATCTTGGTGCTGATCGGCATGGCCGCGGGACGCTATGAAAAATCAGTGGTTCGCGCGCGGGAAGCCGTGCTCAAGCAAGATCTGCAGACCATGCGCAACGCCATCCAGCAATACACGCTGGATAAGGCCGCCGGGCCGCAGTCGCTCGACGACCTGGTCTCCGCAGGTTACCTGCGCGAAGTCCCCACCGATCCCCTGACTCGCGGCCGTGACTGGCATACCGATTTCGATAACATTCTGTTGAGCGCCGATCAGACCTCACCGGGCATTGCCGACGTGCATTCAACTTCCGACGCCACCTCACCACTCGAAGAGGACATTCCGGAACTCCGCGGCTTTGAGATCAAGCCACCCTCTTTCGAGTAATGATCATCCTCGATACGGATGTTTTGTCCGCGCTCATGAAGCACGAGCCGGATAGGGCTGTTGCTGCCTGGCTGGATACTCAGTCGCGGATCTCAATTTGGACCACCTCGGTCACTCTCCTGGAACTCCGCTTTGGACTGGAGATTTTGCCTGCTGGGAGGAGGCGTTCGCAATTGACGCAGGCGTTCGAGATTCTCCTCGCCGAAAAAATTGCAGAAAGAATCGCCCCCTTCGACATGATTGCTGCTCGGCACGCGGCAGATTTGATGGCCTCTCGACATAAGAGAGGGCGTCCTAGAGAGTTACGCGACACGATGATCGCAGGCATTGCTCTCGCTCATCACGCCTCCCTGGTCGCCGTGACGAAAAACGCTGAAGACTCCCTCGGCCATGGAGATCAGACGTCGGAGCGGCCGGCGATGTCTTCATCCCACAACTCCGGGTGCTCGGCGATAAATCGCTTCATCAGAGCGACGCAATCGGCATCATCGATCACGCGCACTTCCACCCCATGAGATCGCAAAAAGCCGATATTCCCGCGAAAATTCCGATCCTCTCCGACAACAACTCTTCGCACGCCAAACTGAAGTACAGTGCCCGCGCACATCATGCAAGGGCTTAAAGTGGTGTACAGCGTCACGCCATCATAGCGGGCCCGGCGACCGGCCTTCCGGAAGCAATCCATCTCCGCATGCGCGATGGGATCGCGTTCCTGAACGCGGCGATTATGCCCGGCGGCAATGATGGCGCCATTTTCGACCATCACCGCGCCGATAGGCAGCCCGCCCTCGTCATAGGAGTTGACGGCTTGCTCGTACGCCGCGCGCAGGAATTGCAGATCGGCGTCTGCCGGTTGCATGCCATGCATGCTAGAGGTTTGCTACACTTCGTGCAAACCAGTCCGGGCGGCGGATGATAACCAAAAGCAATTCGCTGAGAACAGCCGCGGTCGCGACCACGCTTGCTCTGCTGGTCATTTTTGCGTTTGCACTGAGCACGGCGCGAACCAAAGTCCGGCAGTCCGGTATCGCGCGGACTCTAGAATCCAAGGAACCCGTCACCTATTTCATTGCCGACGGAGGCAGGAGCACCGGTTTTCGTCCGGGAGACCGCGAACTAGCCCTCTGGGCCTTCCAAGACTGGCAGCGAAGCGCGGGCGCAGGCCTTCGATTCCAGCCTGCGAGCGAATCAGCCGCGCTCATTCGGCTTTACTGGGCGGATCCTGGTGGCGGGGAATACGGCGAGACCCAACCGCTGCTTGTGCGCGGCAGGCGCGGAGCAGCCGTTTTCATACGGCCGGACGTGGAGTCGCTGGGGCCGGATATCGCGCGCCGCGCCGCAGCCGACGATCTTCTGCGACATACGATCGTCTATTTGACCTGCCTGCATGAGCTCGGGCATGCGCTGGGGCTCGCGCACACACGCGATTTTCGCGACATCATGTATTACTTCGGGTATGGCGGAGACGTGGCTGCATACTTTGGCCGTTACCGCGCACAGATTCACACCAGAAACGACATCGCCATGGTCTCCGGCCTCTCGGATGCGGACGTCGCCCGCATCCGTGCGCTCTACACGCGGGAATGACCGAAACTTCCCTTGCTGCTTCGCTAGCCAGTCACACTTCGCAGTTTCAGTAAGCGGCTCCCGAGGCCAACTTAGATGTGACCGCGCCCTTGGCGTATTTGTGCAGTATCATCCCGGTGGTCTGCCCGCCATAAACGTTACCCGTGGCATCCGCGGTTATGCCTTCGATGCCGGCGTTGTTGTTACTGTTGGGGTCAGGCTCGACGAATGGAAGCATCGCTGTGACCTTGCCGTCCTTTGCGCTCCCGATGTAGATGCCTCTCTTGAATCCCGGATTTTGCTTGGCATTCGACTGCGAATCGGCCACGTAGATGTTGTCTTTCTTATCGATGTAGACGCCGCTGGGGCGGCCGAACTGCTTCCACTGATCGAGGAAGCGGCCGTCCTGATCGAAGATCTGGATTCGGCTGTTCCCGCGGTCGGCCACAAAGATCCGTCCTCGGGAATCCATCGCGATGCTGTGAGGTGTGATGAACTCGCCGGGGCCGGAACCGTGCTTACCCCAGGCCTTGACGAATTTCCCGTCTTTGGAGAATTTCACAACGCGCCCGTTGCTCTCGGGATCATGTCCGTCGCTGATGAAAATATCGCCGTTCGGCGCAACCACGACGTCGGTCGGTCCGTTGAACACATCCGGCCCCTCGCCGGCGACGCCAGCCTTTCCGAGCGTCATCAGGACTTTTCCATCCGGGCTGAACTTGAAGACCTGATGACCCTTGCCATCTTTCCCTTGTGCATCGGTGACCCATATATTACCGTCTGGTGCCATGGTCATGCCGTGGGGCTGCACGAACATGTCCGTGCCAAAACTCTTGAGCAGCTTGCCCGAGCGATCAAACTCGAGGATGGGCGGCTGAGCTCGGTGAAAAGCCCAGATGTTCCCTTTGGGATCGGCATCGACCGAAATCACCGCGCCCCATTTGATGTTGGAGGGGAGCGTAGGCCAACCCTCAACGACGTGGTACGGATTCTCTTGCGCGCGTGTGGCCGGCGCCGAGACGAGGACCGCCCCCATGACGAAAACGAATGCCCATGGCGTTTGCCGTGCGTAGGACATCGGATTACCTCCTTATCGCAGACGTTGCCGGGTTCCCGTGCGGCGCAAGGATATCACTTCCGTGCCCTAGAGGCGTACAATCGCACGTAGCCGCGCATGGCAATTGAACCGCATAATGTGGAGAGACACCATGAACACAAGAGTGGAAAGGATCCTGGGGATAGTGCTCGTATTTTTCGCTGCCATCGTGGCGATCGATCTGGCGCGAGCGGCAGCCGACAACCCCCGTAATTCGGGCGCCTCTGAGGACGAAGCGGCCATCAAGCAGGTCGTGGCCGGCTTCAGCGACGGCTGGAACAGCCACGATGCGCACGCCATGTGCTTATCGCTGGCCGATGACGTCCAATGGGTCAGCTGGCGAGGCGAAGCCTCCCATAGCCGCAAGCAGGTGGAGGACGACCACGCCGCGCTTTTCGCGGGGCTCTACAAGAATTCGCACCGCACCGATACCGTGAAGGCCATCCGCTACTTGACGCCCGACCTGGCGTCTGTGGACAACTACTGGAGCATGACCGGAGCCAAAGCGCGGGACGGCTCGGACTGGCCGTACCGTGCAGGCTACGTCAACTTCCTGATGGCCAAGCGCAACGGACATTGGGTGATCATCGTTTCCCACACTGCCGATTTCAACGCGAAAGCGCCCGACGCTTCACGCTAAAGCGATTTTTTGAAGTATGGCAGACGGAGGTTCCGAACAGCGAGGGCGCCCGATGGGAGATGTTCGCGATGGTCTGTCGGCAGGAAAAGAAATCGCCAGCCTGACACGCCGGCGAATCTTGCAGGGCGCGGGCGCATTTCTCGGCACCACAGTAATTCCAGTTTCAAAAGAAGCGCCCGCGGCGAATCTTCCCTTACAGGGATCACGCAAACCGGCTTCCGCCGATATCACCACGACGACGCCTCTTCCGAAATCGTGTAGCGGCTCGCAGAAATGCTATCAATAATGGATGCGGCGCTTCGGGCCTTGATGAGAGTTGCGGCTGAAAAAGGGTTGCGATGAAGAAACGATGGTCTGGTAACTCTACGGCGCGAGTCTCGCCAAGCATTCCCTTTGCGCTGACACGCAACCCGGCACGCTGAAACTGTTTTTCATACTCCTCGTTGACTCCGTAATTGCAGAAATACTGTTCCGAATGATCCTCACTTCCACAAAGTGAATACAGCATCGTGCCAGGAAGTATCTTCAGTTTTTCATCGCCCGAGCCTTTCGGGCCGTTCTCGCGCCGATTCGGCAGGGCGCAAGAAAGCGGCGTCACAACATAGTGCGAGGACCCGGAATTGTTCTCGGCTGAATCAGCGTCGGCGATATTCAAAACATTACGAGCATACTCTACCAGAGTATATTGAAAGCCCCCTCAAGTTCCCACGAACGGCCAATCACGCGTACGGGCGAACTCAATGCCACGTAAGTATCCTAGGAAGCTCTGATAGGGACTTCCCGGCGACGCAACAAGGCCGTCCCAGCGGCGTAAAACCTTCTCCGCGTCTCTGTGCTCCAGCGATGGTGTTGGCAACCAACGTAGCTTAAGAGGCATCTTCAGCTTTGTCGCAGCATCGTAGAGGGCTGCATTCGTCGCAAAGTGTGAGTGGTAAGCGGGCTCGAAATCTCCTATGATTCCAATCCGAATTTCCTCCGCCATCGCTTATTTCTCCTCTGGAGCTTGGTGCTATCGTTCAGCCCCGCCTTGTCGCCAGATACTCCGTATAGTAGACGATTTCAGTTTTGCTCCGTAAGGCGGCGCGTGGCGCAACAATAGCCCTCGTGCTGCCCAACACTAAAAGGCAACGTTTTGATTAGGCACTCTAGTGTGGCACGCCTGCGTCGAAGTAAGACTCGAGGAAAAACGAAACGCCTTATCCACGTCATTAGCGCACTACCGCGCGATGCGCTCGTTTGACGCTCCCCGGTGATTCCGTTAAGATGACTTCGCGGGGTGGAGCAGTCTGGTAGCTCGTCGGGCTCATAACCCGAAGGTCGCACGTTCAAATCGTGCCCCCGCAACCACGGAAGCCCTTTTTCTTGTCCAGAGCCCGATGTAGTGAGAATTGTAGTGAGAGAAATCATATTAAAATTTTTCACGCACGAAAATGGGTTGTAGGAGATGCCGTGGAAGCCAGAAGAAAAGAAGCACCGACACCGAACGCCAGGGGTTACGTTGCGTTTCTCGATGTGTTGGGTTTTTCCGCGCTTGTCAATAGCGACGAGTCCGGAGAAAAGGTTGAGCGCTACCGGCATAGCATAGAACGTGCGACATCCAGCAGCGACGTTAAATCTGTGGTTTTTTCAGACAGTATCGTCCTTACAGCCGAAGACGTGCGGCCCGAATCCTTTCTCACGATCGCACATGCGTGTTCAACCCTCATGTCCGACCTGCTCGCGGCTGATATCGCATTACGGGGAGCCATCGCTTTTGGCAGGTTTACCAGATCAAACGTCGGGGAGGGCGTGTTCGTCGCTGGGCCGGCACTGATTGACGCCTATAACTGGGAAAACAAGCAGGACTGGGTCGGCATCATGATAGCTCCTAGTGCGCTAGAGGCTGTGAGTGATCTCGGTGCCCGATGCAACTTTGACCAAGCGTATCAGGGCACAGATTCCCCTTGGGTCGCCACTGTACAGCGCTGCTACTCGATCAAATTTCATTCATCCCTTCCCCTTGAGACTTCAACTTTTGATGGCTTCGCCGTCGTTCCGACCAATAGCCAATCGGCACCAGCCGAAATCTTGCAATCCATCAGGACCTCAATCGGACACCTTCAGTGGCTGCGTATGATCGCTCCCTCTCCAGATTCTCAAGGGAAATATCAGGCAGCCTTAGGGTGGCTGAGGGAACTTGAGGGGCATTGGCGACGAGTAGCCCAGATAAGACAGCGACGCTAGACTGCAACTCTCGCCGCCCGTTCGCCCGGCCAAGGAAAGTCATTTCGCGATCGCAACGACTTTCTGGCCTGCGGCCTGGTGGAATTTCTCGAGCCGCTCCATCGCTTCAGCGAGATCCTTTTCGCTGGTGATGTTATAGCGATCGAACATGCCGCGCGTCTTGTGCCCGAGAATCTCCGCGCTTCCCCTTCCAGCGTTCCACTCACAAAAAGAAAACCGGCTTCGACTTTTTCTACGTACATTCGGCCTTCATCAGTGACGGTGTGCCTGTAGACGTTGAGAGTGGTGAGCGGCGACGCGTGGCCCATCCTCTCCTGAGCATGCTTGAACGATGCCCCGCTCTGCTGCAACAGCGAACAGTAGAGATGCCTGAGAGCGTGCAAGCTGAACTTCCGGACACCAGCCGCGCCTTGCGCTTGGTGCAAGACATCGTAGAGCCCGTCAGGATCAAGCGGCCACGCGAGCCTGCCCCCAGGTCGGATTCTCCAGCGCCATCCGGATGATGAGCTTGCGGATGTTATCAGGCAGACGCGGCCGGCCAACCCTTGATCTCCACTTCCAAAACAGCTTGAAACCTCTTCGATGCCAGCCGATAAGAGTCTCCGGCTTGACGATCACCAAAGCGCTCTTCCAGTGGAACAGGTGAGACCAGAGCACGAGTGAGAGACGAGCGGAGTTGTTTAATCTTCGTGGCTGCGTCTCTCGTTCTTCATAGAAAGCTAGCTGTTTTCGCAGAAACAGGGCTTCCGCGCTGAGGGCTGAATGCGAACGGACGGTCAGACAGAGGAAGCGAAGTCCGTTACTGGAAGGCTGGAAGCTCAACACCATCCTGACCGTGCAGAGCTCCCAGCCGTGGTCCATATATGACACACAGAACGCTTTCAGCATGATGAACGCTTTGGGCAGAGACACGACGGACGGAGAGGTCACCGATCGCTGGGATTTCTTCGGCAACCCCAAGGACTTCCAGCCTAGCTCAAGTTCCATTCCCTTCTGCAATAACTTTCCGGCGGACTTTCTCACCAGCGGTGGCGCTGACCTCACGAATGTTGCTTGCTCGACCACATCCGGGATCAGCACCCTACAAACCACGCTTCCCTCGTCGCTTGCCAGTGCGTGCAAAGTCGCCCCGGACATCACGACGCTCACCGCAGGCAAGGGTGGCTGCTTCGTAGTGGGCAACTCGGTTCTGGTTCCTCCCCAGGCCGGAACTTTTGGATGGGCCGGAACATCTTCCGGGATTTGGGCTTCAAGAACTTGGACTTCTCCAGATTCAAGGACTTCAAGTTCAAGGAGCGGTTCGGCGCCCAATTCCGCCTCGAGGTGTTTAACCTCTTCAATACCCCCAATCTCGCCAATCCGTACGGCGCATCCACGAACGGCAACCTAGGCGATGACCCGAGCAAAGGCGGCAGCTTCGGCTGCGGGTGCGCCACACCCGATGTCTCGGCCGGTAATCCGCTTATCGGTTCGGGAAGCAACCGGGTGATGCAACTCGGGTTGAAACTTAGCTTCTAAATCAGTCCGGCCGGTGCGGGGGCGGAATGCGCCGGCGCACCGGCCGCTGATATAAAAACTTCCTCTCTTTGGCCGGGACGCGCTGAAAGTAGCCCCGGCAGCCTTGAACGATATGCCCGGATAGTCCGGGCGTCGGCCGATCGGCTAGTTCCCGAAAAACGGTGCCGGCTCAGACGGGCCGACGCGATTTCCACCGCTCTCACTCAGTATTTAGTACTCTAGGCAGTGACTTAGCGCATTGCCACCATGACCGAAGCTGACGACAAAATCCTGGGACATCTCGATGCGTTTTCCGCGCGGGCCATGCAGGCACTATTTGCGGCCCGCCTTAAAGCTGGGCAGCGTGGCGCAAGTGCGATGGAGGTTGCCGATTTGCTTCTCGGATTGATTATGGAGGACCAGGGTACGATAGGAGGTCTGCTCTCAGACACCCACGGACGAAAGGAATTTATCCCGCTACCAATCCCGTCCCATAGTCCCTTCTTTTCTTCGGAAGCAGCCGGTATGTTACTGGCCAAAATCGAAGCGCAGATCCTTCCAGCAGCGCCCATTCCTCATACAAAAGACGTACCCTTATCGCCTGAACTCGAACGTACTTTTGATCGAGCGAGAGACGTGCAGAATATGTTTCATCACGAGCAAATCGGACCCCTGCACCTGCTGGCGGCCGTTCTAGCAGAAGAATCGAGCCAACAAACCAAACTGCTGCAAGACGTCGGAATTACGAAAGAACACGTGTTCAGGACGCTAAAGGCGATGAAACTCGTTGACCAAATGAAAATGAAACAGGTGTCGCGCGAGTTGGCAAGAGCCATCAACGAAGCTCTGGCAGAATCCCAAAGCGTCGTCGAAGTCGTTTCTAAAGCTCGGACCGCCGGTCTCGGTGTCTCACTTCGCCTCGACGCGACTGTTACGCTTAAACGGTTAGGCCTTCAAGAAAACACAGTTCCCGATCGGCGCATATTGGAGTCGCTGCATATGAGACTGGACGTTGACGAATCCGGGTCAATGCAACACTGGACTGAACGTCCTAACTGGAGCTTCGGCAGCTACATTCGGTGGCACTCGCTAAGACAAACGGAAAACACTGTCCTGTTTAGGTTTAAGTGAGGAAAGCTCCGAAAGATCGGTTCTCTGTGAGAAGTATTGCTGGATCATACGACCGTCTCCTGGCCCGAAACGAGTCTTTAGAACAGTGGTTTCAGAACTGGCTAGGGGTTAAGTTGTGCCTGCAAGCCCGGGGCCATGCCAAAGGGCACAAGCCGAAGGTAACCCCTGGCACTCTTGCCAGATTAGTTCTGGAGGTCACAGTAACGGCAAACATGAGTATTGATGAATTAACACGTTCGTACATTGCGAAGATAGAACGGCAGCAGCACGCACAATCCACTGGCCTATTCCGAGACAGAACTGAGCGCGCACCTCATTTCTCTGCGGGAATGCGGTTCCAATCAACATCAGGAGGAAGAATTCAGTATGAGGAACGCGGTCCGTGGATGGATGGGCAATCGATTTCCTCCGGATGCCGCGCTTCTCCTACGCGCTTGTGGCTTCAATTCGTCAGCCTAGCGACGCTAGGAGTTTTGACGGCGTACAACTACATCTTCGTCCTGAATTTTCTCCCCACGCGTGTTCCGCGCGAATACGTGGCTAGAGTGTGGCTAGGTGTCAGCGACTTTGCATGGCTCTACGGCTGGATAGTATGGAGTATACCTTCCTGCTTGGGCCTACTACGGGCGGAAGAAATATGGTTACAGCTTAGAAACTGGGGTGCGGGTCGGGATCGGATTCGTGGTAATTCTTCTGATTGGGGCAGTTGCACGGCCCATATTTCCCCGGATGGGATGGACCTGGGCGGAACGCCTTGGAACCTCGTTGGATTCCCACCCGGAACTCGGAATCATTGTGGGTTGGGCAGTTGTAGCGTTGGCGTTGGTTTCTATCTGCTGCAATCGCGAGTCACGGGGCCGACTCCTGGGTAGAGGCAAGGGACTTGCTCTTTTAGCCCTAGCAGTTCTTTGTATTATTCTTGGATTAAGTTTGTTAACGGTTTGAAGCTGCAGCGCTCGCGTCGCTTAGACTTTTCACTTTCCGGCTCCTCGAAACGCTTCCGTAGATTCTGCACTCTTCCGGGTCAAGATAATCAAACAGGATGTCTTCGGCGCTGCGTTTTGGCGGAGGGTCCGACAGTAATTTCATTTCGTAGTATTACGGAAATGTAGTACCCGATTCCGGTGCATTCGGTCAGCAAGTGGTGAATCGCTGAGCAACCTCTGGGCAAGTTGATCCCTCTCGTCCGGAGGGGCGAAAGCGAGCTTTCGGGCAATAGGTTCTGGATCTGAAAGTTTATTGAGTTCTTCGGCGGCTGAGGAAAATGTGGACCCTTAGCGATTAGGCGAGCTGCCTGAAGTAGGAACTGGTCGAACGCGCCCTGCAAATCGCAGATGTCGAAGACACGCCATCCACCGGAAGCCTGGCCTGCACAATTGAGATCATGACCTATTGCGGCGTGGCGTCGAGATCAAGCATTCGCACAACCCCTATGTGCTGTTCATTTGTGAAGCCTGACATTGTGATCGGCACCCTATTGCCATTGTTCAACCTCATTGCCCTGCGCAGCTTGAATGTGAGGATTGAGCTCGTCGCGCCCAAGAATGTTGCGGGGCAAAAGTAGTGTCAATACATTGGCCGTGATGTCGCTTGTGGCGTGCGCGACGCCAAGCACCGCCCATTGCGCGTTGTGCTCTCGCTCAAGGTAAGACTCAGCTTGCAGGTTTGCCGCTGCGCACTCTCCGCGGCGTTCGATGGGTGGCCAACCGAACAGGTCCTCCTGAACCATCGCCCCCCGTCCGAATTCTGTTCCTAAGAACACTTTACAGCGTCGTGCAATTCGGCAATCCTTGGACCAATGCAGGGGACATTCCGGGCTTTCAGCTCCATGTAATGCTCCATTTACACAAGGAGTGAATACGATGGGTTTCCATTCGCCTCGCACTACGGTCTTGTTCGGTGTGGTC
>WNGG01001327.1_pt1 | contig 27901 bp, 21 predicted proteins | sample 5400661 | NCBI WGS metagenome assembly WNGG01 (sample SAMN13153372, study PRJNA577476) | soil metagenome | isolation source: 100 cm soil or saprolite under Garry oak tree replicate 1 | place: USA:California | collected 2016-06-15
CATCCACGACGAGCAAACACGCTACGAGGAACTGTTTGTGGACATCGATCCCACAGCAGCTTCGGTGTAGTACCTCCATGATCTTTCCTCCTTGTGGTACTCTCCAATTACCGGTCGTGAAAAAGGCCAGGAAGGTGCCTGCCATGAGGTTAATTTCCTCTACGTGCTTCCTCTGACGAGCGACAACTGGCGGTTCAAAAAGGCACCAGGAGACATCTTTGGGCTCATGTTCGCCTCCATAAATTAGAAGCGGTCGTTCTCTCTCTGGCCTCTTTCTGCTCCAGTATATCCTCTTTCATCCCTGATGGTGCCCCTTCGGGGGCATGACGCTTTGGGCCAAATTTAGGTACTTAGCCTCTTATTAGCTTTTTTACAATGGTCACATCCCAAGCCTTCTAGTGTACCTAACCCATCGACTGCTTCTCCTTCCTTAACATATGTCTCTCAGCCATCACCTCCCCTCCAAATGCTCCCTTCCAGCCTCATCGAGAGCTACTCACCTCCTGATTTCATAACGATTCCTAAATATGAGCAAGAAGCCCAAATTGCGGATGCGGGCGTTGAACGTAGTGATATCCAAAGAGAAAATACGAAGGATTTCACAGAGGTGCTAGAGGAACTTCGCAGCACACGACAGGTAAGCAAAAAGGAATTAGCTCTCCGTGCCAACTTATCATCTGGTTACATTAGCCTTCTGACTAGTGGAGCGAGAAAAGCGCCTTCTGAAGAAACGGTTGCAGCTTTGGCTGATGCTTTGAGTCTGGATATAAATGATAGGCTACGTCTTTTCGAGGCGGCTGGCTTTCCTTCTCACTATGCTTCGCTGAATTTTAGAACAGGCAATGTTAAGGCAGATTGGGGAGAGGCCCCTAATGTGCAGGTCTTTTATGGACGCAAGAAACAATTAGAGGAGTTAGAAAAGTGGATTGTGCGTGATCACTGTCAGTTGGTATCAGTGTTGGGTATGGGAGGAATCGGCAAGACGATGCTTGCTGCCAAGTTAGCAGAAACCATACAGAATACCTTCGAGTATGTCTTTTGGCGTTCGCTCCAACATGCTCCATCTGTCCAAAGTATTCTGAAGGAATATATTCAGTTGTTCTCCTACCAACCGCACAATAACCTACCAGATGATGTAGATGAGCTAATCTCCATACTTATTGAATACTTACGTGAGCATCGCTGCTTAATAGTATTAGATAACTTCGAGTCTATTCTGGAAGCTGGTACAACCGCTGGCCATTATCGACCTGGTTTTGAAGGGTATGGCCAGTTGCTTCAGCGTATTGGTGAAGTCAAACATAAGAGTTGTCTTCTTTTGACTAGTCGAGAGAAGCTAAGAGAGATACCCCGCTTAGAAGGGAAAAGGTTGCCTGTTCGATCAATGCACCTTATCGGGGTGGAAATAGCTGAAGCAGAGGAGATTCTCAAAGATGAGAATCTCCAGGGAACGGATGAGACATGGGAAAGGTTTGTCAAACTCTATGGGGGCAATCCACTTGCCTTAAAATTGGCTTGCGAACCCATTCAAGATAGGGATTGAAGGTGAGGCAGTGTCATTAGATGACTTGCAAGAAGATATTGTACCAGCAGTGTCGAGAAGGGACCTGTTAGAGGCACTCACATCTCTACGACGACGATCAATGGTTGAGTCTGGTGGTACTGCACGTTTTAGTCTGCAGCCTGTTATTATGGAATACGCAATTGATAGGTTTGTTACGTATGTGTACAGGGAGCTTGTCTCAGAAACAGAGGGCATCGGCCTACTTGCGAGCCATGCGCTGATCAGAGCACAAGCGAAGGACTATGTGAGGACCATTCAGATCCAGAATATCCTTGTACCCATTGTTAACCGGCTAGTCGCCACCTTAGAGAAAGAGGGGAGCGAGAGGAAGCTCAGAAAGATACTATCTATGTTGCGAGAGACCAGTCCTCAAAAACCTGGTTACGCAGCAGGGAATGTGCTCAATCTCCTGATTCAGTTAAACGCCGATCTTCGGGGATATGATTTCTCTGATCTGGTAGTGTGGCAGGCCTACCTACAACGTGTATCTCTCTACGAAGTGAACTTTGCTCATGCCGACCTTTCAAAATCCGTCTTTACAGAGTCTTTTAATAGCATCTTTGCAGTTGCGTTGAGTCCAAATGGGGAACGACTAGCCGCTGGAACCAACAGTGGTGAGGTTAGGGTGTGGGATACTGCCAATACCAGACCAATACACACCTTGCGGGGCCATACGGAATGGGTTCGCTCGGTGGCCTTTAGCCCAGATGGGAGTACTATTGCCAGTGGCAGTGAAGACCAGACCGTCCGTATCTGGAACGCGAACACCGGCGAATGCCTCAGGACATTGCAAGAACATCAGAGCAGAGTGGACTCAGTGGCCTTTAGCCCAGATGGGAACATTGTTGTCAGTGGCAGTGCTGATCAGACCATCTGCCTCTGGAACGTGAACACGGGCGAGTGCCTCAGGACATTGCAAGAAGATGAGGGTGGAGGTCGGGTCTACTCGGTGGCCTTTAGTCCCGATGGGAAGACCATTGCCAGTGGCAGTGAAGACCAAACCGTGCGGTTGTGGGACGTTGACACGGGAGAATGTATCAAGACACTGCAAGGACACACCAATCGAGTGCGGTCAGTAGCCTTTAGCCCCGATGGGAAGACCATTGCTAGTGGCAGTGATGATCAGACCATCCGCTTATGGGATGTGAGTACGGGCGAGTGCCTCAAGCTATTACATAGACATGGGAGCCGAGTTTACTCCATCGTCTTCAGTTCTGATGGGAAGACCATTGCTAGTGGCAGTGATGGTCAGACCATCCGCTTATGGGATGTGAGCACCGGTGAGTGCCTAAAAACATTACAAGGACATGGAAGCAGGGTCTACTCGGTAGCCTTTAATCCCGATGGGAAGACCATTGCTAGTGGCAGTGAAGACCAGACTATACGCTTGTGGAATGTTGACACAGGAGAATGTATCAGGACGTTGCAAGGACATACTCATTGGGTATGGTCAGTGGCTTTCAGTTCTAATGGTATGCTTACTAGCGGTAGTGAAGATTGGACCGTTCAATTATGGAATGCCTATACGGGAGAGTGTTTGAAGATCCTGCAAGGGCATAGCTATCGGGTTTACTCAGTAACCTTTAGTCCTGATGATCGCATAATTGCCAGCGGTAGTGGAGATCAGACAATAAAGTTGTGGGACGTCATTACTGGCGAGTGCATCAGAACCTTACAAGGGCACACCAATCGGGTACGCTCCGTGGCTTTTAGTCCCGATGGTACCATAATTGCCAGTGGCAGCCACGATCAGACCATACGCTTGTGGAATGTTGATACGGGAGAATGTATCAGGATACTGGATGGGCATAGGAGCATGGTCTACTCAGTGGCATTTAGCCCTGATGGAAAAACAGTTGCCAGTAGTGATGATCAGGCCATCTACTTGTGGGGGGCTGACACTGGAAAGTGTTTAGAGGCGCTGGATGGGCATGGGAGTACGGTCTACTCAGTGGCATTTAACCCTGATGGAACCATACTCACCAGTGGTAGTCATGATGGAGTTATCAAACTCTGGGATATACAAACGGGGAAATGTAAAAAAATGTTGAGAAGTGACAGACCGTACGAGGGCATGAATATTACTGACGTGAGAGGGTTGACAGCCAGTCAAAAAGACGTCCTCAAAGCCTTGGGTGCTATCGAGGGCTGGACATAAACATTCACATGAGCAGGAGAAGAACTAACTTCCTCATTTAAAAATGTAACAACGACGATGAACAGCGAAAAATGCCGAACAGCAGTGAACACCTCTTAGTGATTTCGGCTCTCCCTATCTCGGTAATCTCCCAGTCACAGTGCAGCAACCTATACAGCAATACTCACACACTCCGGCAAAAAATGGTGGAACTCGGCGAACAACGAGACCAGGAAAGGAGTGCGAAGAGAACAATTGCGAACGCTAGCGAACGCCTCAAGGCGTGTCCCGTATTCAGCCCTTCCGCCACTGACAGCAAAGTTGACAGCAAAACCCCTGATATGAGGCACTGCTACATAACACCACATGAACATTTTCCCCAGGAATTGAGCACGAGGCGGTACTGGAAATACCTCAGCGGACGTGCTATATTTATCCATAGTATTGAAACCATGGATTTTGTTGGAGCATGATTGTTTTATGAGCACACCTCTACCCAGACCTAATACACCGATCCCTTCACAGCCAGCGCGTGATGTGTCACCGCGTCGCTTGATTGTGACGGCAAGCGTGGCTGTCTTTGCGATACGAGACTGGTCCTTATGGGTCTTGTTGCGCGATGGACCGTGGGGGCCACCAATGAGGCTTGTGTTGGGGAATGAATCGGTGGCGGATGCGGTGGATCGCACGATAGAGGCTGTGCTTATGTGGCCCAATCAGGCGGCACTCTTCCAACTGAAGGCGGGCTGGCAGGAGCAACAGGTAATAGTCTGGGGAAGCGAGGAAAAAGGCGCTGCTGTTTCCCTCATTCATAGTGTGTTGCTGCGCGCAAATCGTGATGAACTCCGTCCCAACCTGTATTCACAGCCGATACCGAGCTTGCGAGTGGGTTGGACATCGGTGGCAGAAGTCGAGTCAGGTCGGCACCAACTTGATGCTGATGTGCGTCCAGTATTGCAGACAGCACTGCACACATTGCGCTCCCAGATACAGCGCGATCCGGAGATTGTGCTACGCTATCTTGCAGATATGGGAACGGTAGAAGGTGGTAGAGACTGGTGGAAGCAGGAAATGAAGGGTCCTGTAAGCAAGGAGACTCGGCCTCTTGGGATTATCAAAGAGCCTGCTCCTGGCGATGGCATATTGACGCTTGCCGAGGCGACATTGCTCTACCGGGCGTTTTTCACACCGGATGAGCAGATTGACCTCTCAAACTTACGACGGCGTTTTCTAGCGACGAAGCGTCTTGAAATGCTAGATGAGGAGCGTCCAGTACGTGGACGCGAATTGGATTGGCGGCGTGTGAGCCGTGCATATCGATATCGTGGCTCATAGGTGTCACGACTGATGAGGATGGTATCTCTCTGGGATTGGTCCCGTAAGAACCGAGATTTGGATTTGGGACACTTGTCTCACTTGGGACACTTGTCTCACTTGGGACAGGGGTTCATAGACTGTCCCAATGAATCCAGTGATGAGTCGCTTGATTGATTGCACCCACTAGAATGAGGAACACATGGCTAAAGTGACAACTGGCACTGGAGACACGGGCTATACAGGTCTGCTTGGCGAGCAGCGCGTACCGAAATATGACCCACGTCCCGACACCTTCGGCACAGTCGATGAGGCAACTTCCGCACTGGGATTGGCTCGGGCGATGGCAAAGGACCCGAAGGTGAAACAAATTATTTATCGTATTCAGCAGGAACTCTATCTCTTAATGGGTGAACTGGCAACGCCACCTGAGAACTATGAAAAGATGGGGCTTCGCATGACGGCAGAACATGTGCAACGCCTGGAGGAGGAGGAGGAAGCTCTCAAACGTGAGGTGGAGATTCCCAACAAGTTTATTATTCCAGGTGATACCCTCGAGGGAGCTGCGCTTGACCTTGCCCGCACAATTATCCGCCGTGCTGAACGTATGGCTGTGAAGTTGCTGCACGACGGGGTGATTTCAAATGGTGAGGTTGTGCGATACCTCAATCGCCTCTCTGACCACATCTTCATTCTTGCGCGTTATGTTGAAGTGAAATCCTCGCTGGCGGAGTTGCCGGAATAAGGAGATTGTATCGTAGAAACTATTTTCTACAGATTTCTAAAAAAAGGAAAAAAGAGTTTTTCGGGTCCCCAATTACCTGCGCTTCATCATCCCCCGGATGCGCGCCCCCAGACAGGATTCCCCGAAGCCCCGGCAGGGAGGCTAGCCGCCTCCCTGCACCCTCCGCAGGAAGCAATAAACCTTTAAGTTGACGCCAAAGGGGGATACCCCACGACCCTGCAGGGGGCTGTGCCCCCTGCACTCCCAGTCAGCCGATTGCCTTGTACCATGGCATGAAGGCATTCTCGACGCCACGTAGGGATGAACGCAGGTGGGGGTAGTGACGGAGCAGCACAGTTGACATGGTATTGTCTCTGATCCAGTCCATTCCCGCCTGTGTGTAGACCTCTGGCGTGAAGTCCTTGGTGAAGAAGCGGTCGCTGTTCAAACGACGTGAGGCCATCAGGATAAAGATGCGGAAGGCCGTCTCGCTGAAGGCAAACCCCTGCGGTCGTTTCTCGGCGAACATGCCTACGATAGCGTCGACACGATCAATATCGTTGTTGTACACACGCCGTATCTTCTCTGCCAGGGCCGGGTCATCAGTGAGTTCCTCAAAGCTGTTCGCCGGAGGGAGGTGCAACAGTTTGCGGAACTGATTGTAACGCGGCACGCCGAGCTCGCGCGCACGCAGAATATCTGTTGCCGCCAGGTCCATGAAGTACCCATCGGGTCGCTCGAAGTGTTGCAGGAAGCGTGGGTAGTTGTTCAAGATGATGGCTCCTGGATATGACGTGCCAAACGAGTAGAAGGCGTCAGTCATCGAGACTTGCTGCAAAACCTCCTCAGCATGCGGCCCGGCAATCTCGCGGAAGGTGTGGTTGACGATGACTCGATCATCATCTGCTGAGCGGAAGCTGTAGTCGTCTGGAATAAGCGGGTGCATGCGATACACAATGGTAAACTCTTCGGTCAAGCAGTAGGGCACGCCATAATGATCCGTTTCCGAACCTGGGATGCCGCTGATCACCTCGCTGCTGCTGAGGCGGCCGAACAATCGATTTAGCTGCTCCATTTCGAGGCCCCACCAGTTGGCCCGCAGCGCATATTGCGAGGTGGGATGGCTGATAATGGCCGGAGTCCATTCGACGGTGTGAATCTTTGCTGTGAGGGCTGCATTGATGATACGCGCTCGCTCAAAGATGTCGTCGTCAGACCAGGTTGGATATTCGGCGCGCAAACGGTCACAGATGGCATTGTGTTCTAGTGTGAACAACGTCATCATCATCTCCAAACCCAGCCACCAACCCGGCACCATCGCCGGATTGAGATTTGGATCGGATGGCAATTGCAGCAGGCCATTGCTCCCGATGATGAGTTTGCCATCTTGTCCAGAACGCCTCATCGCTTCCTGCTCTTTGCTTGACCCATAAATCTGAGAAGCGTCCCACCAGTGCGTCTCTGTATTGACATGGGTCGGTGGCAGGTTAGAGCTGGGTGGGCGGGTCGGGTCGGCTGGCACACGCAAGATTTTCATCGGATGTTCAGGCCAGGGGTCATCATCGCGCAGTTGAATCAGCCAGGGATTCTCCTTTGGACTCTTGCCATGACTGAACCAGTCGCGCACCATGAATTGAACCCAGGCTGCGACCAGCATACTGAGCGTCGTCGCGGGCTGGAAGTTCTCACGTGTCAGCAGTTCAAGGCTCACCGTGCGCGGGTTCGGGCTGAGGATGGTCGGCTCAGGTTCAGGATAGGTGTATTCGATAGGCACGTTGCGCCCAAAGCGTGAGCCAGCCATGCCCATAGCCGGGTTATCCAGGTCGTTATGGGTGCCATCTGCTGTACGTTCCGTCAGGTAGCGTGCCTGCATTGGTTCGACGGGAGGCAGGTTGATGGCGGGTTCATGTGTCGTATCGTACAGGTTCTGCTGCCGCAGGATGTTGCGCAGCCCGATCAGGATGAGTAAACCCAGCGGGGTGGGTACTTTATCCCATCCGAAGTTGTGATCGAGCGTCTCTGCCGCCCAATCATAAATACGCCAGAAAGGGGTTTGCCGGTAGCCAGGCTGGGTCGTCTTCCCGGTGGTAGGCCGTTCGGTAATAACCCGTTGGCGGAGCACCACAGCTACGACGCCTGCTACGAGTGCCAGGAGTGCCAGGAATGTCCATGATATACGCTTTGTTGATCTCATCTTCTTCACCTTTCGCTCTGAATTGATGTGATGGTGGTCTTTTTGGTCGTCTCTTTATGCACATTGACAAAATACTGATGAGACTGGCCGATAAATCGGCGATGGCCGCGATAAATCGGGCCCTACAGTTTGGTTGATTCAGCGAGGATGACATCACTCGCCTTCTCGCTAAGCATGTATATGGCAGTGACGATGAAAAGGCCCGGAATGTGGGGAAACACTGATGCATCCACCACGCGCAAGTTTTTTGCCCCACGGACGCGGAAGCTACTGTCTACCACCGCCATTGCGTCGTCCTTCGCTCCCATCTTGCAGGTGCAGGAGGCATGATGGCCCCAGGCCTGGTCCTTGATGAATTCCTTGATCTGTTCTCTTGTGCTTACACTCTCTCCTGGTATCACCTCTCTTTTCGTCACAGGGGCCGCGTGACTCATCATGTGCCGCACAAATTCCACTCCGTCTGCTACCGACTCCAGGTCTTCCTCAGCGGTGTCATTGCCCTCTAAGAAGTAGTGGAAATTGATCTCAGGCACGTCACGAGGGTCGCTCGACCTGAGTGTGACCCTTCCGGCAGTGTTGTGCGTGTGAGCCTTGAGGATGGCCCATGTGAAGTAGTTCCTGTTGCGCTCCAGCTCCTGGGAATAGTGGGGATAGTATCCCTGGAAGGAACTGGGCAGGCCAAAGATGTAGAGATCGGGATTGGGCCTGGCTTCCTGCGACTTTTTGATAATGCCGATTACTACACCGTTTGTGGTATAGAGACCCTTGCCCGACTGCCACTCGACAAAGCCAGGATCAGGTGGCTTCCCTGGCTGTGGTGCCGCGAAAGTGAGATCCTTCAGCAGCGGAAAGTCGGCGTTCATTTCGCTAACGACCCCCACTTCGTAGCGATCTTGCAAGTTCTCACCAACCCCCGGCAAATCGACACGCACCGGGATGCCGAACTGCTCCAACTCTTCACGTGGTCCCACGCCGGAGAGTTTGAGCAGTTGCGGCGTGCTGAAGGTGCCAGCCGACAGAATAACTTCTTTTCTGACAAGTACCTGCACCGTCTGCGCCGGGGTTGTTGCCTGCCCGGCTTTGGGGTCCGCCCGGTAGAGGTGCCCACCATCCAGGTATTCCACGCCAAGAGCTGTATTGTCATCGTCGAAGAGCACCCTGGTGGCTAAGGCGTTCGTTTTGACGGTGAGGTGATTCGGAAACCTGGCCTGCACCGCGCGAATGTACTCGCGGGTGCCATTCCGTTTGCCAGCATTGGTCGCAAGCGGCGTGAACCACAGTCCCTGCATACCGTTGGCTTGAGCACGCCAATCATTGGGATCGAAGAGTCCGTTCAGACCCTCTAAGGCGGTGAGCGGCCTGCCCAGGTTTTCGGTGAAGGCCTCTTCGACAGCCGAGAAGATGACTTTCAGCAACTCTGCGTCAGTGATGACCAGGCTCGGGTCTGCTACATTGGTTGAGAGCCAGCCATCGAAGCCGTGTCGACTCGGATTGCCAAAAAATTTCTCGAGGAACGGAAAAAGCCGGACAAGAGCGGACAGAAAGGTGTTTCCAGTCAACAAGCGCGGTCGCTCGATATACTGGCAGCGCTCGAGCCGCTCGAAGTATTTCCGCATGTGCTGACTGTGCCAGGATCGGTCTCCGGTCAACTGTGCGATCTGGTCCCAGTCACTGTTATGCGGATAGACGGTGATCAGGGCATTATGGGCAGTGCATCCACCGAGCGTGCCCGAACGAGGATACAGAACGCCATTGCGCCCTGGAGTGAACTTGGTGTCGCGGCGCTGCTGCTCATCGTTGGCGTAGTGTCTCACAAAGTAATCCCAGCGCAGGTTCTCGTCCTCGGTTGCCAGGGCATGAAAGGCGGGGACCTCGTAGTTATAGTCCTCGTAGTCACTGCCAGCCTCAAGCAAGAGCACTTTCTGACCCGCTTTTGCCAGATTTCCAGCCAGTGGACCACCACCGGCACCTGAGCCGACGATCACGTAATCGTAGGCAGGCTGATTGTTCGGTCCTGTGTTCAAGCCGTTTCTCCTTCATGACACTGTGGGCCAGTTTCCCGCCGATTTCCCGAATGGTTCCATGCACCTGATGTATCATCGCCCAACCTTTTGGGAATTTGCTTCCTGCGGAGGGTGCAGGGAGGCGGCTAGCCTCCCTACCGGGGCTTCGGGGAATCCTCACCCTGCCTGGGGGGCAGGTAATAGGGGGACAGGTAATTGGGGACCCGAAAAGCTCTTTTCCCTTTTTTACGCGCCGCCGCAGGCGGCGCGTAGGAGATGAGAAAGTTGAGGCACAGCCCCAAGCCCCAGGTGAAGGGCTGCAGCCCTTCACAATCCCGCTTACGTTGACTCCAAAGGGGGACACCCCTATTACCTGCGCTTCATCATCCCCCTATTACCTGCCCCCCAGGCAGGGTGAGGGTGCTCCCATTCCCGCTGCATGCTGGGAGAGTGCATTCTGATCCCTGTCAATGAAATGCTGTACTTAGCCCTTGCGTGGTTGCGCAAGGATCGCCAGGGCGGTGTTGACTCCCGAGATCGCTGTGAGCATGATAGATGCACGCCGAGGGAGTTGCCCCTGGATACCTGCAAGGGCTGCTGAGAAGGTATCGGAAGCGTGGATGGGAATGGCGTAGCGCAAGGCGCTCGCTCGTACTTCCGCGTCTGGCACGAGCAGCTCGATACCGACGACAATGGTACGCACCCCAAAAAGCCGCAGCACGTAGAGAGCGGCGCGGTTGGAGTTGGCGTCGCCACCCCCTAACTGACGAGCCAGCAAGGTGGGTGCGAAGAGGGCAAGGGCTCCGTTAAACAGCCTGATTCCGGCAAGCAGGATACGGGCATAGTCACGGAACTGCTCAATATTAGCAGACATCTCCATCTCCTTCTTGTACAAGTACGAATGCTACACATGTGACCGGGCACTCGTTTATCTCTTCCCAGGTTTAGCTTCGTAGTGGAGCGGCAGACCATACCAGTTCACTACGGCTGGGCACGGGTTGACCACTGCGATACATCGCTTTGTATTTCTCGAAGTCCCAATTGGCGATAAAATTCTTCGCCGCCTTGACACCGGACTGGTATAAGCCTTCTTTCTGCTCCGGCTTGAGATTGAAGTCGGTCGCCGCGATGTCCAGTGTGTCGACCGGCGTTGTACGCACAAACTTGTCATTTTTCAGGTAGTACGCATCGTGGGCTTCCTGGGCGGTGAAAAAGAGGGCCGCCAGTTCAGAAAACGGTCCATGAATGGGATGGCGCACCATGGGGGCTGAATTTGCCTGGTCGGACTGGACAAGCTTGATGCCGAAGGTAGGCCACTCCGGCACACCGTCTGAGTCGAACAACTCTACCGGGAAGTTGCTGAGCAGGCCACCGTCCACGATGTAGCTGTTTGCGAGTTTGACAGGTTTGAAGAAGAAGGGAATGCTCATGCTCATGCGGACTGCCAGTGCTACTTCAAGGTCCTCGGGCTGCATGCCATAATCGCTGATATCTTGAGGAAGCACCAACATACGACCTTGCGTAATATCCGAGGCAACGACACGCACCTTGAAACGGTAGCGCTCGTCGTTGGCATACTCAGGTTTGATCAGGTCCCGGAACGTATGGACTCCTTTCTTCGCGAGCAGGTCGCGCATCAGCTTCAGGAGGAGGTCGCCGTTGTAGAGGCCCTGTTCAAAGAGCTCCTCGATGACGGCACCCACCAGAGGAATGCGCCCGATCCACGAAGAATCCGTGAGTGTATTGAAGTCGATGTTGGTGATGATTGGCTTGATTTGGGCTGCTGTGTAGCCAGCAGCGAGTAACGTAGCTACGATGGCTCCGGCAGAGGTGCCAGCGACATTCACAGGTAAGCACTCCTCTTCTTCAAAAACCGAGAGTGCTCCTACAAGGCCGATGCCCTGTACGCCACCGCCCTCAAAGACGAAATCTGCTTTTGGAGGTTGTATACCCATTGCCTCCTCCTTTTCTTATGCTTAAGAGAGATTTGCCGTAAATGAACCAGAATTCCTTACATTGGTTGATGTACAATTGTTAACCTATGAGACACCAATAGATAGACGCTGGTTGCCACTTTTTTTGCATACGTATTGCATGATGATATATTTCTTGTAAGTCTAAAAGGGGTGTCCGGTACCTGTGTTGCCCTCACCTCGCCAGCACCACCGTCGCCTGCGACGACAATACCCCACCGCTCCCATGCGCCACCGCCAACTTTGCTCCCTCCACCTGCCTCGGCCCACACTGTCCACGCAGTTGCCGTGTCGCCTCAATGATCAGAAAAATCCCCCGCATTCCAGGATGATTAGATGATAGTCCACCACCATCAGTATTGATTGGCAACTGACCACCCAGCGCAATGCGTCCACCCTGTACAAATGCACCACCTTCGCCCTTCTGACAAAATCCCAAATCTTCGAGCAGCAAGAGCACAGTAATCGTGAACGAGTCGTAAATCATGGCCATATCCACTTCGTCAGGTCGTATCCCCGCTTCGGCAAAAGCGCGTGGGGCGGTCATAGCGGCAGCGGTGACCGTCAAATCAGGCATCTGGGAAATATGAGCGTGGGTATGACTTTCGCTGCTTCCCAGCACGAAGATCGGTGCCTGCTTCAGGTCGCGTGCTCGCTCCTCAGTCGTCACCAGCACGGCTCCGCCTCCGTCACTGACGACGCAGCAGTCGAGCAGGTGGAGGGGATCGGCGATCATGCGGGAGGTGAGGACATCCTGAACGGTGATCGGGTCGCGGTACATGGCGAGAGGATTGAGTGCAGCATGACGGCGAGTGACGACGGCGATTTCGGCCAGTTGTTCGGAGGTGGTGCCGTACTGGTACATGTGACGACGTGCCGCCATGGCATAGGCTCCGACCAGGGTGTTGCCGTAGGGAGCTTCGTAACTGGCTTCGGGAACAGTTGTGGGACGTGCTCCTGTGCCGAGCATACGACCCCGGCTGGAAAGTTGGGTGCTGGCATAGGTGATGAGTGCAACTTCGCATTTGCCTGCGCGAATGGCCGCTACGGCGTGATTGAGGTGAGCTTCGAAAGATGAGCCACCGATGGAGGTGCTGTCGCTGTTGCGTGGAAAGAGTTGCAGATATTCGCAGAGCATCACAGTTGGCATGCCGAGGGTGTGCGAGCTACAGAATACGCCGTCGATATCTTCTTTGCGGAGGCCGCTATCGTCCAGCGCACGCTGTAGCGCCTGGGCATGCAGTTGCATCTCGGTCATGTGCGGGACTCGGCCATAGTCTGATTCGGCGACACCGACGATGGTGATGCGTCCGTTGTATGAGGGCATGGGCTGGGTGCTCCTTGTTGTATTGGCAGGTCATTCTTGCTGCTTGATTATAACCCTCCACATGCACCCAAACAAGAGGTTGTTCCTTTTCGGCAGAAGATGATGGATACCAAAAACTGCTCCGTGAAAATCCCTCACTGTTAGCGTCTATCTGTTGGGGTGCTATCTGGTGTATGTCTTCAGGAATACCTTGCAGTCCCTCTGGAAGCCAGAGACAAAAATATTATACATATTCATCGACATCATTCACGTTCGGAAAACCCCTGCTTTGTGATATACTCTGTGCATGTCCAATCGCTTCGCTTGTGTTCCCCACAGCACAAGGAAGCTCTTTAAGAAGAGAGAGGTGCTGAAATGTTAGCAGCTTATCGATATCCAGACGCTTTTGTTGTTTGTGGTGGTAGCCGCAGAGAGATTGCCTACCACTATGCTCATGTTTCACGAGAGGGTAAACTGCTATGCATTTCAACAAGAGGAGGCTCAGCGCAAGCACAGTCTACCTGATATTCTCAGGTGCGAACGCTCTCTTCTTTGCTACTATCGTCACTGTCAACTTAGTCTATCAAGTCGAGGTGGCCAGGCTTAACCCGCTCCAACTCGTGCTCGTTGGTACCGCATTGGAAATCGTGTGTTTCCTGTGCCAGGTCCCAACGGGCGTTCTCGCCGATGTCTATAGCCGACGCCTGTCGGTTATCCTTGGCGTCTTCCTGGTCGGTGCAGGCTTCATCCTTGAAGGCTCCATTCCTCGCTTCGAGTCCATTATGCTGGCACAGATGCTGTTTGGTATCGGTGCTACGTTTACTGATGGTGCAGAACAGGCATGGATCACCGACGAGGTAGGGGAGTTGAAGGTAGGTCCCATCTTCATGCGCAGCACACAGGTAGGACTGCTTGGGGGATTCTTGGGTGCCTTGCTCAGCGTTGGCCTTGCCAGTATTCGGCTCAACCTGCCGCTTATCGTCGGTGGTGCCTTGTACGTGCTGCTTGCGGTATTCCTGCTGCGCTTCATGCCTGAGAATGGCTTCCGAAGAGCTCCAAAGGGAGAGCGTCAATCGTGGCGGGAAATGGGTCGCACCTTCGTAAGTGGTCTGCGTCTCATTCGCGGGCGGCCCGTCTTGATGACCATCCTCGGCATCGAGTTGTTCTATGGACTCTCCAGCGAGGGATTTGATCGCCTCTCAAGGGCGCACTTGCTGGCCAACTTTGCCTTCCCCACGTTGGGGCAGCTGCAGCCAGTCGTCTGGTTCGGCATCTTCTCCATTGTAGGGACGATACTCACGCTGGGGGCGACGGAGGTCGTCAGGAGGCGAGTTGATACCAATAAGCAGCGGGTTGTGGTACGTGCACTGTTCATCATGAATGTGTTGAACATTGTATCCGTCCTGGTGTTTGCCCTGGCCGGAAACTTCTTTCTCGCTGTAGCAGCTTTTCTGCTCTATGGTGTCTTGCGAGGTGTGGGTCATCCCATCTTTATGACCTGGCTGGCACAGAATACCGATGCAAAGGTACGTGCAACGGTCATCTCAACCAGTGGTCAGATGAACGCTTTGGGCCAGATCGTTGGCGGTCCTCCCGTCGGCTATATTGGCACCGCAATTTCCTTGCGGGCTGCGATGGTGTCGGTGAGTGTCATTCTTTCACCAGTGCTGTTGCTCCTGGCTTATGCTTTTCGCAAGGGAAAGGCTCAGGTAGTGCCTGCTGATAAGGAGGAGAGCGCAGCACCAGAGGTGTTGGAAACTCCGGAGCTGGTCTAGTGTTGTTAAGATAGGCGTAGGTATGTTCCGCACGAGACCCACAAGGAGTCTCGTGCGGAACATACCTACGCCTCCCCAGGGCCTCTCTCATGGCTCTCATGGAGCTGCGAACTCGTCGAGGGAGGGGAGATGGGGACAAACTGACATGTAGCAGCACCCCCTTGTGGGCGCTGTGGGGCGCGAGGTGCGGTGGGGTCTGGAAGCGAGGCAGAGGGCTAGCCAATGACCCCGCAATAGGTTATTATCTGGTGGAGAAGGGAAAATATTTCCTATAGCCATGAGACACTAAATGAAGGAGCCATCCATGTCTATGCCGGATGTCCCACGTCCCAAACCGTTACCGATTGTAACAGACGAAAATCGTCCCTTCTGGGAAGGTTGTCGCCAGGGGAAGTTGCTCCTGCAATACTGCGAGCAGTGCCAGCGATACCAGTTCTATCCACGCCTGTACTGTATGCAATGTGGGTCTGATCCACTTCGTTGGGTTGAGGCCAGTGGGCGGGGTGTAGTCTACTCCTATACTATCATTCACCAGAACAAATCTCCTGAATTTCTTAATGATACTCCCTACAACGTTACCATCGTGCAATTGGAGGAAGGCCCGCGCATGATGTCCAATTTTGTGGATATTGCCCCGGCAGACTTGCGTGTTGATCTTCCAGTGACAGTGGTGTTTGATCCGGTTACAGAGACTATTAGTCTGCCACGGTTCAGACCTGCGTAGGTGGCCAATTGATCGTATTCGCTAAGCCATCCCTGCCCCGCCCCATGATTAGAAGCCTCCCAGGCTTCATATCCTCCCAAATATATAACGTCGAGCTTAAAAGTGGATATTTCCAGAAAAACTCCCAAAAAGGCGCGAGATATGCGTCTATACTCAGAGAGTATCTGTCGGTCACTGTCAGTTCGTCTGTTGAGAAATGAGGAATCCGCAATGGATGTTGATCAGTTTCTGTTAGAAGATTTAAAACTCAAAGTGGACTTTCTGAATGCTCATTTTCAAAGAATGTGGACACGCTTCAACTTTTTTATTACGATAGAATCTGTTCTCGTCGGCTTCCTTTTCTCATCTGGAACGAACGGATTATCGGATAAGGCCATCTACTTTGCTTATGTCGAGGCATTGCTGTCCGTCGTTTGGTGGGTGTTTGGTGCACAAGACCGCTACTTAGTACGGCATTACAGAGCCCAGGTCAAGGACGTCGCAGGCAGAATTGCTACAACAGATGCAAAACTCTCCTATTATCGGTACCACTATGTGAGTGCGACAGCAGAAGAAGCAGAAAAGGACCCCGAAGCACCCAAGCAGAAGAAACGGTGGAATCCGCTTGAGTGGCGGAATGAATTCTTGAGTATTACAAGGTTAGCCGCACTTTTTCCTTTGGTTATTCTTTTCCTATGGTTACTCGTGATAGCGCTTCTCCTGGCACAGGGGCGATGAGGAGCTGGTTTGAACGTCCAAGGCTCTTCATATAGGCGCTATCCTACGAACCTCTCTTTGTGTGTCAAATTACCCGATTGTGATCTACTGCACTTCCTCACAATGCTAACTTCCCTTATAATGGCAGAGGTGCATTTTGCCCAGAACTGGGAATCCTGGTCACCAATCAGGATCAGTGAGACGAAATGATTTGCTGAAGCATTATCCCTCTCAGAGGCACTGAATTCAGCACTCAAATGAATAATGGGGTCGTATGAACGCACTAGAGGATGAGTCGCGGCTCATTGTTGAAGCTTGCCAGGGTTCTATGACCGCCTTCGAGGCTCTGGTGATCTACTATGAGCCAAGGATTCGGCGCATGCTCTATGGCTTGACGCACGATGCGCAGCTGACGCAGGATCTCTGCCAGGAGACCTTTCTTGCTGCGTACCGGGCTATGCCGCGTATGAAGGGAGAAGAGCTACGCTTTGCTCCCTGGCTCTATCGTATTGCCTTCAACCAGGTACGTAGCGAGTGGCGGCGACGTAAGCATCTCAGCTGGCTTTCTTTTTCGGCTCCGGCGGAGGAGGACGATGAAATATTTAGTGTGCCAACCGAAGAGATTATGGCGAGTGAAGAACGTTTTGAGGAGCGTGTGATAGAGCGCGATTTGATACAACGAGTGTTGGCAGAGCTTCCTGAAACTTCGGTTGCCTGCCTGTTACTTGATGCTGAAGGATTTACGTATGCTGAAATTGCTGAGACCCTGCAAACATCGCTTTCTGCAGTGCGTAGTCGGTTGGCTCGTGCTCGCCAGGCCTTTCAACAGGCGTATAAGAGACTCGATAGGGAGGGACAGTCATGAAGCATCCAGATCAGCATGACCTACCACCATGTCCACTGAGCACCCATTGTCTGCGGATGGTCGATGAGATAGATCATCCCCGCATTTCGCAACAATTAGATGTATTTTCCTTTACGGACGACATTCGTGATGAGCGTTTGCTGGAGCAGTTGCGCTCGCATGTGCCTGATTGTCCAACCTGCAGCGCAGCTCTTGCCGAGGCGCGTCAAATGCGCCAGCAACAGAGGACCATGTTGCGTGATTTTCTGGCAGAGGGCGAACGGGTGGCTCCCTCCGTGGCAGAGCAAATCTTGGCTGCAATTCGTAGGGAGCAGAGGGACCAGCGAAATGGACAGCAAGCAAACGTTGATGAAATGAACAATCATCACCAGAGGTTGGTTATATTACCGCGGTGGAGACGACGCAACGCGAAGCAGCAGAGTACAGTTGAACCCAGGTCACGCATTCTGCTCCGTAATGTGCTGGCAGTGGCTGCGGTAGTGGTGATCATTCTGGCCTCGTTTGCCTTATTTGCTCACCATCTTTTGACAAAGGTGGCTCATGTGGGAACGCCGACAGTTTCCCCTGCTGTGCCAGCTATTGGCTGGTCTTCGGTTGTGATGGCTGTGCCGGGTTCTGATGGGAGTGGGTCGATAAGCATTGTTAACTACGATCCTGTGAGCAGGAAGCATATGCCACTTGTTCCGTCCTGTTGTCCGCCGGGGACCATCATTGATGGTGTTTCGCACGATGGACACAATCTGCTCTACCATACTTACGCGAATGGTAAAACCCATTACCGCCTCTTGTCAGGAGAAATATACGTTGCTGACGGTCAGATTGGGAATGCTGTGTGGACAACTGATGATCGCTCTGTACTGATTGCTGCCTCGAACAGTGTTGTACAGGTCGATGTCAAGAGTAGCGCTCCGAAGACCGTCGTTTCTGCACTGAACACGGCGAGCATGATGCCACTCACGTTCTACCGCAATGGCTTCCTGTATTTCACGCGTGTTGAGAGCAGAGTAGCAGGTGGACTTTATCGTGTGAATCTTTCGAGCGGAGTCGAACAGAAAGTTGCGGAGGGGAGACCAGATACGAGCTACTGGCTCAGCCCAGATGGGTCGACAGTGTACTATACTGCCAGATCTGGCGGTGGCAAAAGTATCTATGCCGTCAACAGCGATGGATCAACCTTCCGCCACTTGCGCAGTGATGGTACGCCAATTGGCTATGCTGCCGACAGTTCGCTGATGATTTTGCGCCAGCGCTCCAGCAAATATGAGGTAGTGAAACTGGGTGCAACACCACAGCAAGACCAGGTGAAATTCGCCGACGCCGCTCCGAAAGCAGTCGATATTCCTGACGGAGGTGCCGCGTTGGCTCCCTTCGGACATGCTCTCGTTCTGGAGGCTGTGAAAAGCGATGGCTATACCGATGTCTGGTTCGACGACCTGGCGACAGGCAAGCAGCAACTGCTAATGACTCACCTGAATAAGGCTTCCACGGTGCAGCTGGTGGGTTGGGACCGCATTCCTGTCTCCAGCGGCACGTCCACGCCGTTGCCTACTGTAGCCCCTTCTTCCACGGCCACAGCTACACCACCAGGGAGCGACTGGAATGCGGTTGCTATCGCTATTCCGAGTGATTCGAGTCTTGGACTGTGGAGTGTTACGAACAACAATTACCTCAATGGAAATAGTAGCCTGCTCGTCCCTGAAAAGCCGCTCAATCCGAAATTCGACGGCGTCTCACCTGATGGAAAGAACGTGCTCTACCACAACTCCTATGGTGGTCATACAATGTACTACGCCGCCTTGTCTCCGTTGCCAAACACGGGCTTCTTTTATGAATTGAACGACAGCAATGCAGGCAATGCCATCTGGATGCCGGACAGTCGTTCTGTGCTCATCCTTGCTCGCAATGTGGGAGTTGTGCAAGTCGATACGCAAACAGGGCAGTCCAGTACGTTGCTTCCTCTCCCCCGAGGGAAGCCCGGACACGAGATGAGCGCTGGCTCGCTCACATTTTTCCGCGATGGCTTCTTATACTTCGTTGGTGGTGATGGTCCTCAAGAAGGAGCATTCTACCGTGTCCAGCTCTACAGCGACGCTTTCAATGTGCAGCAGATAACATTCCGCTCATCAGGGACAACCTACTGGCTCAGCCCGGATGGCTCAACGGTTTACTTTGCCAATAGAGCAGATGCTGGCGAGCAGCCTGGCATCTACGCGGTCAACAGCGATGGAACGAACTCTCGTCTCTTGCGTCCATATACAGACGGTGCTCCAATTGGCTATGCCGCCGACAATTCGCTGATGATTATGCGCTATGTGAATGGCAAATTCCAGGTAGTGAAGCTTGGGGCTAGCCAGCAACAAGACCAGGTTGTGCTGGCTGATGCGGCCCCCGGCGGAGTCTCTCTCTGTGATACTGCCAGGAATGCTGCTGGTCTGAACTCGATTTGTGACAAGGATATTGCCCTGTCTCCTTATGGGCATGGCCTGGTGGTGCAGGCAACGTATGCCGACGGAAGTCACAAGGTCTGGTCTACTGATTTGACGACGGGCAAACAGTTGGAGCTACAGTTGAGTGCCGTTGGTGCGTTGGTGCAGTTGATCGGGTGGGATAGGTTGCCGACGCCGTAGCCCCACTGCGCCCAACCCCATGACGCCCACAAGGGGCGTCACTACATCTCGCCTTTCCCCACCCCGGGGCATTCCTGGCGGTTTCCATGGGGCGAGGCCCGACCCGCTTTACACCAGGCTATACTCTTCCGGCACCATCCCTTTCCAGATCCTGATTTTATTAATCCCCACCTCGCGCAAAGTAGCTTCAGTCTGCTCATGAGCCTGGGCCACCTCTCTGGGAATATGTGCATCTGAGCCAACACTGATGGGCGTCTTCTGCAAGGCACATGCCCTTGCAAGTCGACGCACCACGTCGGAGTAGGTCAGCACATCGTAGCCGTTGATCTCCAGGGCAACATTGCAGCGTGTAGCGTCTGCTGCCAGCCGCTCTAGCTCCTCATCGAAAGTTGGAGGCAGGTGAGGGTTTCCGGCTCGCATACGTACCGGGTGACTCACCAGGCTAAAGTAGCCGCTATTTACGGCCTCCCGCAATAGCTTGAAGTAGCGCAACCAGAGAGTCTCTCCTTCTTCGCGGGTTCTCTTGTAGTTTCCCTCGTACTGCCTGCCATCAATCTCGTGCACCGAGCCGATCAGAAAATCCCAATCATTTCCCTGGATGGACGATTGGATAAGCTCGTTCTTGTCAGGGATAAAATCCACTTCCAGCCCCAGGCGAGCATCAAATTGCAGGTTCTGCGCGGCTGCACGAACGGCTTCTTTATATTCGGCGAAAGTCAGAAGTGGGCCTTCGGGTCCCAGGTGTTCAAGGGGAAGGCGTGCCTCACTTATCTGGAAGATATGCTCTGAAAGGCCAAGGATTCTCAATCCTTTTTCTTTTGCGGCCTGGACCATCTCATAGGCGGAACTACGCGAGACATGGCTATGGAAATCAGTGTCGATGGTCATAAATCAAAAGATTCCCCATCTCTAGACCAGGCGAGTCGTCGGCAGCAGTTTGCCAGTCCGGAAGCGCTCAAGACTAAACTGCTCGATAGGCAGGGTTTTGCTGGCACCATCGAGTATGAGCTCTGTCATGAGCTTTGCGGCCATAGGCGCATGCATAAATCCATGGCCGGAGAAGCCGCAGGCGCACAGAAACCCCTCAACCTCTGTCTTCCCCAGCACAGGCTCCTCATCCGGTGTCATCTCGTAGAGTCCCGACCAGGTGCGGGCTACCTGTGCATTCGCAAGGGTAGGGCATCTATGGCGTGCGTGCATTTGAAGCAGGGGCCAGAAGCCTTCATCAACTGTTAACTCAAACGCCTCTGGTGCCAATGCTTGATTGAGCCGGGCCTCCTCATCGCCGGGAGGAAGTGGCAGAGCAAATACCACCGTGCCATTGCGCCGCCGAAAGTGAAAGCCGGTGATCAGATCGATGGTCATGGGGACATTTTCCGGCAGGTCGGCAAATGGCTCTGTCTGGAGGAGTTGGCGGCGCAGCGGGCGTACAGGGAGGTCGGGAATACCTGCGAGTTGAGCCACGAATGGTGCATAGACTCCTGTAGCGTTGATAACGAGAGATGTGGAGATTGTTTCTCCAGCAGTTTGTACAGCCTGGACTCTTCCATGCTGCACTGAAATGCTGACGACGGGACTATGTTCGTGAATGCTCACACCTCGTGCCTGTACCTCAGCTGCCATTGCCTGGATCATTGCAACCGGGTCACTATATCCGTCTGTTGGGCAGAATGTGGCTCCCAGCACATCATCAACGATGAGCTGTGGGACACGCTGGTGTGCCTCCTCTGGTGTAAGAAGTTGTGTAGGGACGCCCACTGACTGTTGAAGGGCGGCATGGCGTTGCATGGCTTGCCAGCTCTCCGGCGTGGTCATCAGAAAGAGGTACCCATACTGGTAGAAGCGTGGGGGCTTGACCGTAGTGAGGCGAGAGGCATAATCTTCGCCGGTGAACTGTTCATAGAAGCGCACGCCCTCCTGTGAGAAACGAATGTCGAGTTCGTCGGCGAACTGCTGGCGGATTCCTCCCATTGCCCGCCCGATGGAGCCGGATGCCAGCGTGTCACGTTCCAGAACGATGACGTTTGTCGCCCCGCGTATGGCAAGCTGGTAGGCGATGTTTATGCCGATGATGCCACCGCCAATAATCACAATGTCTGCATTGGTCATCAGATCAGTACCTCACTACGGAAATAGCAAACCCATCCGTATAGTTATCGTCCATGGGCAGGACAAGCGAGACAAGGCGGGGATCGCTGGCAATGCGTTTATCATACTCGAAAATACCGGCCATGCCTGCATCTTGTGGCTCCTGGAATGCTCCTCCGCTGCGCACACAGTTGTCGGCGACAATAATGCTGCCGGGTCGGCTCAGGCGGAGTGCCCAGTCGAGGTACTGGGGGTAGGGGGGCTTGTCAGCATCGATAAAGACGAGGTCGAAGGGTGCTTCACTCTGCAACTGTGGAAGCAGATCGAGCGCTTTGCCAACACGTACCTCGGCGCGATCAGCAACGCCAGCTCTGGCAAATGAGTTGCGTACAACATTGGCATGATCGGGATTGACTTCTAGAGTAATCAGGCGACCCTTCGGAGGCAGGGCCCGAGCCAGCCAGATGCCGCTGTATCCGGCTAATGCACCAATTTCCAGAATTTTGTGGGCGTTACACGCTGCTGCTAACACTTGCAGGAACTTCCCCTGCATCGGTGAGATGGCAATCTGTGGCAAGCCTGCTTCTTTTGCTGCCGTCAGGGCATATTTCAGCCCCTCATCTTCAGCGGCAAATAAGCGTGTGATCGCAGCCTCAATCTGAACCTGTTGCTGCAAGATGGTTGTATCTGTAGTATTGTCGGTCATTGGTTATTTTCCCTCTAGTGTCCTCTGCAGGGCGACCGCAAGGGATCGCCCCTACCCAGGCACGATAGGTTGCTGGAAAGAATCGCGGTTGGGTAGGGGCGATCCCTTGCGGTCGCCCTGTTCCGCGTCCGTGTTCGATATAAGGTTCTGCTCATACCTGCTGAGAATGCGCTCGATCCACCCCTGATCGATGCTTGCATAGCAATTAATGCAAATGTCGAGTGCTTCATGCAAATAGGCAAGTCCCTGTTGGTACAACTGATCGCCTGGAACGCTGCGTGTCAACAGGGTTACTCCATACCCGTGCAGCGCACGCGCATAGTCCAGGCGCATCCCGTGCTCACGAAATACCTGGATCGATTGCTCAAAATACTGATCGGCCTGTTCACGTTCTCCCTGTGCTGCCAGGATGCGTGCAAGCAGGCGTTGTGAGCGTGCCTCAACCCTGACAAGTTCCTGCTGGCGGGCCTCCTCCAGGGTGCGCATCGCCTTTTCTTGTGCTGCCTCTATCTCGCCAAGCAAAAAATAGACACTTGCTAGCACGAGTTGGCCTTCGATCATGACCTCGGCTTCCAATCCTTCAAGAGCAAGAGCCTTTTGTAGCGTAGCTCTCGCTCGTAAGAGGAAACGAAAACTTTTATGTACATGAGTTGAGCAAGGTTCACCATTTGTTAGAGCATTTTCGTTGCTGTCGGAAGCTTCCAGTTTGCAAGCGGCAATCGCCTGGGCAACACGCAGGTCACCTACTGCAATCAGGGCGAAGCCAAGACAGCGTGTACTTTTCAGTACGCGACTCACTGTTAAGGCACGATGAATACTGGCTGAAGCTTCGCGGAGATTGCCCTGGTTCTGTAGTGCAGTCGCTAATACAACGGTACACCAGCTCGTATGCTCGCGGTCGTTGACACGTTCAGAGAGGGCAAAGCTGTGCCTGAGCCACTTTTCTGCTTCCACCAGGTCGCCGGAACGCAGAGCCATATCTCCCAGATTGCCGGTGACAAAGGCCATGTTGGGAACGTCTCCCATACGTTCCGTCAGTTCTAGAGAACGATGCAGGTAGGCACGAGCCACAGTATTTTCCGATTTCCCTATGTAGACCGCGGCCAGGTTTCCACACACTTTTGCCATTGCCATCACGAGACCATGCTCTTCGTAAATTCCCAGCGCTGTATGTAAGTGCTTGAGCGATTCTGCTGGCTGGCCAAAGCTGGCTGCAATCACACCTAGAGACTCGTGGGCGCGTCCAAGTTCCAGGGGATCACCCAGGATCACCTGCTCAACGCGAGTTCGCATGTCTAAAATTTGGGATTGATTGCTCCTCTGGAGGTTTTGCATCACACGCTCGAGGATTTCCAGTGCTTCCTGACCATAGCGACGGGCTGCTTCAAAATTCCCCTCTAACCAGCGCATGATGCCCTGTTGCAGGTGAAGGCCTGCCCATGCTGCGCCAGACGTCACCCCGGCATCAGCCAACACCTGTTTGCCCCGCTCATAGCATTTGTGAGCCTGAGCGTATTCACCAGTCTCCGTCCAGGTACGCCCGATCTCACGCCAGATCAAAGCCTGAACCTGCGCTTCTTGCTGGCAACGATTGACAAGCAGAGACTCCTCATTGCCAGGTCTGCTCTGCTGGTTACGTAGCTCGAGAATGCATTCATAGAGTTGGCGAGCTTCCTCAAAATTGCCCTGTACCATCATACATTCGCAAACTCGTTCTAGCAAGCGGGCCAGGTGCAGGAGATCAAAAGACTCAGATGAGAGATCACTGAAGATCAAGGGGGTATGGCCATCGGTGAGTTGGATTTTCGCGTTTGAAAGTGCCTGGATTGCCTGGCGATAGTAGTGTTGTGCCTCTGAATACGCTGCAACGGCGTATGCCTGATTTCCGGCCATTTCGGCATAATGGGCCAGTTGTGCAGGATCACTTCCACCTTTGCTCAGGTGGTGAGTGAGGGCGGCGGCAACTTCTGTCTCGCGTCCTTTGTGCAGATGCAAGAGGGCATTTGCAGCACGCCGGTGAAGTTGTGCACGCCTGGCCGCTGATGGGCGCTCATAAAGATGACTGACAATAAGCGGGTGCCAGAAATGATAGGAAATGCGTGCACCTGTGCCTTCTTCCGTCAGCAGCCCGGCATGTAGTGCTTCTTCAAGTAAATCAAGGATGGCATCTTCATTGGCAGTTGCGGTAAATGATCCACCTCCATCGCTGGCCATAAAGAGCAACTGGCTCAGTTCGAAAGAACCACCGAGCATAGCAGCCTTTCCCAGCAGAGTTTGACACTCACTACTGAGCTTATTCAAACGGCGATCGAGAACAGCGGCGATGGTTTCTGGCAAGGTGTTATAGATCTCGATTTTTGCTTTTTGCAATGGGGAAAGCTTCTCTTCATCTATCTCTCCATCGTCGGTAGTTTGAAGCTCGCGAGCCAGTTCTTCTGCAAAGAAGGGGTTCCCAGAGGCTTGTGACTGGATGCTTTGCACAATGTTCTCTGGCAGATGAGCTACCAGTGAGCCAATCTGCGATGCGGTGAGTGGTGGTACTGCCAGGGTGACAATAGCCCGTTCGCGTCGCAGATCAGAGATAAGATTACGCAAGCCGTGGCTTGGAGCCAGTTCCATATCTCGACAGGTGCCAACCAGTAAGACGCGCTGATCCTGGAGGTGGCGAGCAAGATAAGCAAGGAGTTCGAGGCTGCTATCATCTGTCCAGTGCAGGTCATCCAGCACCAGGAGTAGCGGAGTTGCCTGGCTCAATGTATTGAGGAGCCAGAGCGTCGCTTCCCACAGGTGTAAGCGTTCCTGTTCGGGAGGGGGTGGCGAGGATGATCTGGTCTGTGGTGATGGATTGTGTGCTGTCACAAGTAGCTCTGGTAGCAACACGCTGAGTCTTTCAAGTTTGCTATGGCTATTGGGATCAACCAGGGAGAGCGTACCAGGAGAAGGAAAGAAGGCCCGTAGCAACTCGGTCCAGGGACGGTAGGGTATGGTCCCTTCTTGCTCGTATGTTCTGCTCCATGCGACCGCCCAGCCACGGATGTTGGCCTCCTGGCTCAGTTCCTCGGCCAGGCGTGTCTTGCCAATACCTGCCTCTCCCATGAGTAGCAAAAAGTGGGAAGGGCGAGTATTTTGTTTCTCCCCCTCTGGAGCAGAAAATTGCATCCCCTGCGTTGGTGCTATCTGAAGTTCTCTTCCCTGCTCTATAGTAAGCAAGTGTTGGCGCATGATCTCAAGTTCCCGGTTACGCCCAATGAGAGGGCTCTGGTTGTAGCGGCTTAGCTGGAAGACAGGACGCGAAAAGCTTAGCTCCTGCGCTTGAGTTTTGGGGTGAGCCGTCTCAACTCTGGGAGGAGAGTTGTTCTCAGTAGTGGAAACCTGGGGAGTGAGGGAGCGCGAGGCACTAATGCGGCCCTGGCGTATCGCCTCATAGAGTTCCTGTGTTTCAGGCAAGGGATCGCTCTCATATTCCTTCTGGAGGGCAGTGACAAGCCTTTGATAGGCGCGTAAGGCTTCGCCACGTCGATCGAGCTGAATGAGGATGAGCATGAGCCGCCGCACGGCTGTTTCATTGGTAGGGTCTGCGACAAGGAGACGATCAAGTGGTTCGATGGCCTTGATGAGTGCACCCTGTGCTTCGCGCAGTTCTGCGAGTTTGAGCAACAGGCCCATCCAGCCACGTCGAAGGGCTTCGCGACGGGGTGCCGCCCATTCGGAATACAACTCTTCAAGCAAATAGTCACCACTATAGAGAGCTGCCGCCTCCTCAAGTATGCGTTCGACCTGTTCAGGACTGGCAGTAGCGTTTGCTTCAGCAAGCAGGTTTTCAAAATTGTCGGCGTCAACCAAGATCTGGGTACTATCTGCAAGTTCCAGGACATCACGTTTGAGACGCAAGAGACGAGAGTCTGCCGGGCGTGCAAGTTCTGGTTCAAGCAGTCGGCGTAGTTCATGCACGGCCCCATTCAAACGATTGGCTGCCCTTTCCATATCGAGTTCGGGCCAGAGTGCCTCCATTACCTGCTCTCTGCCCAGTCTGCGCCCTGGATTGCTCAGGAGTCTCCCCAGTAATGCGCGAGCACGGCGGCTCTGCCACGTTCGGCTATCGACTGTGTGCCATTCATTCCCAACTCTACGTTCGAGGCGAAATTGACCGAGCGCATAGATGCGTAAAACGGGTTGTGATATGTGAGGTGTGCCTGGTGCTGGTGATCCAGTGTCTTCGGTAGTTTCTATTGTCCTCTGCCCCTCCACCCTGGCCTCTGCAGGAGGGTTCACACCGATATATTTGCTAATGGTACGCCCATTCTCGCTCCAGTAAGCGTACCAGTATGGCCCATGTCCTGCTCCTTCTCGACATTTGCGACAGCGCTGCTTCCCACAACGTGTGAACTGCTGGCGATAGGTAATTTTGCTCTTCATTTTTCCCTCTTCCTAGAGGAGGCTGTTGAGGTATTACCGGGGCTTCACTTCACGAAACGCTTACATGCGCGTCGAATTCTTAGAGAAGACAAAGCCAGATTAATTATAGCTTAAGCGGACGCTGTATCACAAATTCTTATAAAGGTGCCCCTCGTTTTGTTGCGAGGAGCATGGGATCCCCTTGCGGGTGGCCAATAGGCATCAACCTCGCGTGGCCTGGCAGTGTCATGCTGAGCGAAGCGAAGCATCTGGGCCCATCGAGACAGATGCTTCGCTTCGCTCAGCATGACACTCCTGTCCCCTACTGCCATGCGCAGACCAGGCGAGCGCGTTCCCGCGATGGTTCGCTCAAGCGCAGCCTGGTCAAAGCACGGCCAGTCCTGCCGTGGAGAGCTCCGGTGTCGGCCTTGGGCGTCTGCGGCGTCGTGGAACGAGAGGCCATGGGGCCGTGCACCTCGACCTCGATGGCGACGAGCCGTCCCGTCCATGCGTGCCAGAAGCAGCCTGCGGCCTCTTAACTCGTCGCCCACCCCAGGCTCAGGCGCGGCTTAGGTTGATGCCTATTGCCATCCCCTTGCGGGTGCCCTGATTATTCGCTCGTCGATGTTCGCTTATATCTTTCTCCCCTTGAGCAAGATAAAATCGTTGGTGAAACTCTCCAGGTGTCCATCCGAACGACGCGAGACTTCGAAGTAGCTCTGGATACGCGCATCGCTCTCTAATATAAACCGCTCTAGTTTCGCTTTTTCATTGGCAGGAAGCTGTGCGCGTGCTGTCCAGTCGTCATAG
>WNGG01007836.1_pt1 | contig 27901 bp, 20 predicted proteins | sample 5400661 | NCBI WGS metagenome assembly WNGG01 (sample SAMN13153372, study PRJNA577476) | soil metagenome | isolation source: 100 cm soil or saprolite under Garry oak tree replicate 1 | place: USA:California | collected 2016-06-15
CGGCGAAGCATTCGAACGCGACTTCATGGGCGCCGGCGAGGTAATCGTGCAACGAGTCGGGCACAGTCGCGCTCATCACGAGTTCACCGCGGACGGACGCAGGATTGCGCGACTCAGATGGCGCGGGCTACGGCGAGCGGTCTATGAGGCAGAAGGTGGAAGGTGGGAAATCAACGTTGAGGCTTTGGACAAACGCATAGCCATAATAGCCGAAGACGGAAGCGAATCTTTCCTGGTCGAGCGGTCCCGGGCCAACCCCAACAAGGAAGAGCTTCGCATAGAAATGTCGGAAGGTGACAACTTTTGCCTGATGCGTCAATTGGACAGCCGCTTCCGAGGCGAGGCTTCCCTTGTGGTCAGCAAGCAGTTCTACGCTTCGAAGCTGCTGGCCTTTCATTTCAACATGCGCCAGCGAACGCAGACTACTGCGAGAATAGTCGTGTATCCGGTGATGAAGTGGGAAGCGCGATTCATCCATCGCTTGCTCGCGCTGATCGTCTGTCGGATAATTCTTGAGCGCCGCCGCTCCGGCTCGCGACCTCTCAGGACCAAAGAGATGAGAGTTCGGCGCTTCGCAAGCAGCGTGCGAGTTCGTGACCGAAAGCACTCTTGACGTACCTGCGCGAGTCGTGGTCTTTGTGGTAAGCTACCGGAAACGTGCGTGTTAATACTGATTGGTGGAGATTGATAGATGGCGAAGAAGATGGGGAAGAAGCCGGCACTGGTGATCGGCTTGGTGCTAGTTGCTGCGGTCGTATTGGTTGGCGGCGCCATGATTGCCAGCAGCCGACGCGGCGGAAAACCGATCGCAGTGTCGCCGACGCCGTTGGTCACTGACAGCGTTCAGCAAAGCCTTGACGGCTATCGCGGAAAGGTGGTCATCCTCGACTTTTGGGCGACCTGGTGTGGCCCGTGCCGCATGGAGATTCCGGGTTTTATCACTCTTCAAAACAAGTATCGCGATCAAGGCCTGGAGATAGTCGGCATATCTATCGATCCGATCGCGCCACGCGGCAACCCTGGCGGTGCGCCTGCCGTGGCTCCATTCATGCAGAGCAACGGGATCAACTACTCGATCTTTATGGTCAACAACGCGTCGGCTCTTAAAGGCTACAATGTGAGCCAGGGGATTCCGACAACGTATGTGCTGGACCGCAGCGGCAAAGTTGTCAAGACGTACGTCGGCGCGCAGCCGATGTCAGTGTTTGAAAACGACATCAATTCGTTGTTGTGAACTTGGAATCGCGCTCACGGCGCGGGGGCTGAGCGCTCATCGCTCAACTCGATGGCGGCTCTCGATAAAGCAGCTCGATCAATTCCCGCAACCGGGAAATGATCATCTTTGAAACTTGACTCACGGTCATCTCACCTCAATATTACCGGACCGCGACCTCGCGCTCAAAGCGAAGATGAAACCAGTCACCGAAGAGACTAACCCAAGGACCAAAGACATAGATCGTCGTTCGACGCTTGACATCGCCAAGCTTATCAACGAAGAAGATAAGACGGTCGCCGAAGCTGTCTCGCGAGTGCTCGATCGAATCGGCCAAGCCGTCGATCTGATCGTCGAAAGGATCAAATCAGGGGGCCGGTTGGTCTATGTCGGCACGGGCACGAGTGGGCGACTCGGTGTGCTTGATGCCTCCGAATGTCCGCCGACGTTTGGCGTCTCGCCCGACCTCGTGCGAGGTGTCATCGCAGGAGGTTACGACGCGCTGCATCGAGCGGTTGAAGCCGCCGAGGATGATCCTGAACAAGCCGCTCGCGATCTCCAGTATTTTAAGCTCTCCTCAAGCGACGTCGTGGTCGGAATATCAGCAAGCGGCAATACGCCCTACACTCTCGGGGCTATTGATTTTGGAAATGAGATAGCCGCGGCAACCGTCGCTGTCACGTGCAATCCCGAATCGCGGATGGCCGTCGCCGCTAAAGTAAGCATCGCGCCAGTGGTCGGCCCGGAAGTGATCGCAGGTTCGTCGCGAATGAAAGCGGGCACGGCTCAGAAGATGGTCTTGAACATGCTGTCGACGGCGACAATGATCCGGCTGGGCCTTGTCTACAGCAACCTGATGTCGAACCTGCGAGCCACCAACGAAAAGCTGCGCCGCCGCGCGCGCGAGATTCTGTCTGATGAAGCAGGATTAAGCGCTGAAGACGCGGCACGTGTGTTTCAGGACGCCGGAGAAGACTTGCGCGTGGCGCTCCTGATGGCTCGATCCAATTTATCCCGCGGCGACGCAGAGCAACTGCTAGAGTCTCACGGTGGCTCCGTGCGCCGCGCGCTTGATGGCTTAGATCAATAGGCTGTTGTATTGTCGCGATTCTCAACACCAATGTCTGTAATCGATGGTTGAACTCCTTCTGCACAATGCTCGGGTGGTGCTCGCGCCTGCCGTTCTTCATGGCGGGTTGCTCATTCGAGACGGGCGAATCGCTCAGTTCTTCGCGAACGATCAAACGCCGTGCGGCTTGAGCTCAAGCGAATCCATCGACCTCAACGGATCATATCTCGCTCCGGGATTGATCGACATTCACATCCACGGCTCGGCGGGCGTCGATGTGCAAGCAACGGACGCGGATGGCCTGAACAAACTCTCGGAGTTTCTGCTCGCCGAAGGGGTGACCGGCTACTTCGCGACGCTTGTGCCGACCGATGAGCGCGAATACCGCGAAGCGCTTGCGACTATCGCTTCCTATGCCGTGCAACAAGAATCCAGGCGCGGCGCGCGCATTCTAGGAATCCATTTTGAAGGACCGTTCGTCAACGAACACCGTTGCGGCGCCTTGCGCTCGGAGCATTTCAGGACTTATGGCGGCGATCGTGAGGCGATCGAGTTATTTGTCGGCGTCCCGATGCCGCGATTGATGACGTTGGCGCCCGAGGTGCAAGGCGGGCTCGATCTTATTCGTGAGCTCACAAAAGAGGGAGTGCGCGTCTTCATTGGTCACTCACAGGCTGACCCTGAAACGCTTGATCTCGCGGCTCAGGCGGGCGGGCGTCACATAACTCATTTCCCAAACGCGCTCGATCCGCTGCACCATCGCAAGCCCGGCGCGGTTGCGTGGGGGCTGGTTCGTCACGATGTCACACTTGATTGCATCGCTGATTTTCAGCATGTTCATCCGCTGATGCTCAAGCTGATCTATGAATCAAAGGGCGCTGATGGAATGTCGTTGATCAGCGATGCGATAAAGCCCGCAGGCCTTGGCGACGGAGAGTTCACGGTTTGGGGCGAACAGATCACGGTGAGGAATGGACGAACAAGTCTCGCCGGCCCGTCAGGCCAGAACACGATAGCCGGCTCGGTGATAACACTGCGGGAGGCTCTCAGGAATATCGTGAAAGTGGGCGTGCCGATTCACGAAGCGGTGAGAATGGCGACCCTTATTCCTTCGCGCGTGGCGAGCATCGAGTCCGAGCATGGGTCGATCGAGGCAGGCAAGCGAGCCGATCTGATCGCATTCGATGTCCGTGATGATTGCATATCCGGTATCATTCAGTACTTTCGACGACTCAGCTCCTCCCAGTCAATCTTAAAGCTTAGAAATCTCGTAACCGATTAAGGCGACGGCGGAAGCTGCTGTGAGAAACGCGATTCTCGGAAGGAGAAGATAATGGCAAAAACAGCAAAGCGTAAGTACGAAGAGCGCGAGGCCGCCACAGAGGCAAGTGAGGTGGCTAGCCCGCACGCGACTCGACTCACGCACCAACAGATCGCCGAACGTGCATATCAGATTTACCAGGAGCGCGGCGGCGAGGAGGGTCATGATCTGGAGGACTGGCTGCAGGCGGAGCTTGAGCTCAACGAGGCAGACAGTCGAAACGTCGTCGTGAAGTAATTTCTGGTACCGCTTCCTCAACAAAGGGCGAAGGCAGGAACAAGTTAGCCATCTGCTCGGTGCGGATATGTCTATTTAAGTCGAAAGCGAGGTTTCTGATGAGCCGAGCACTAATGACGGACGAGAGCACTTCTCACGACGCCAAGCTCGATGAGCTGTGCATAAACACGATTCGTACGCTCGCGATGGACGGCGTGCAGCAGGCGAACTCCGGGCATCCCGGAACGCCGATGGCGCTGGCGCCAGTAGCCTTCGTTTTGTGGGATCGCCATCTGCGCCACAATCCCCGCAATCCCCAATGGCCGAATCGGGACCGGTTTGTGTTGTCTGCCGGTCACGCGTCGATGCTCTTGTACTCGATGCTACATCTATCTGGATACGATTTGGCGCTCGAAGAGCTGAAACGATTTCGGCAGTGGGGATCTAAGACGCCGGGACATCCTGAATACGGATTGACGCCGGGAGTCGAGACGACGACCGGACCGCTCGGTCAGGGTGTTTCAAACTCAGTGGGGATGGCGATAGCCGAGCGATGGCTCGCCGCGCATTTCAATCGGCCCGGTCACGAGATCGTGGGGCACAGGGTTTACGCGATTGCGGGCGACGGGTGTTTGATGGAAGGCGTTTCGCAAGAAGCAGCGTCGTTGGCAGGACATCTTCGACTCAGCAATCTCGTGTGGATTTACGACAATAATCACATAACCATCGAAGGCAACACCGCGCTCGCGTTTAGCGACGACGTGGCCGCGCGATTCACGTCTTATCATTGGAACGTGTTGCGAGTCGGAGACGCGAACGATACTGATCTGCTCGATCGCGCGCTCCAGACCGCGCTGAAAGAGACAGAGCGGCCTTCACTGATAATCGTCGACAGTCACATCGCCTGGGGCGCGCCTCACAAACAAGACACGTCGGCGGCGCACGGCGAACCGTTGGGAGAAGACGAGATCCGGCTGACCAAGCAACGTTACGGCTGGCCGCCTGACGCAAAGTTTCTCGTTCCCGATGAAGTGCGAGCGTACACTGAGCGGTCAATTGATCGAGGCCGCAAAGTCGAGGAAGAATGGAACACTCGCTTCGCGGCATACAAGGCAGCGCATCCCGCGCTCGCCGACGAGTGGGAGCGAATGCAGCGCGGCGAGCTTCCCGATGATTGGGACCAGAACATTTCTGAGTTCCCTGCCGACGAGAAAGGCGTGGCGGGACGCGACGCGAGCGCGAAAGTGTTGAATGCAATTGCCCCGCGCGTGCCATGGTTGATTGGGGGTTCCGCCGACCTCGCGCCTTCGACGAAGACTCGAATGCCCGAGGGTGGCGATTTTCAGGCCGGCTCGTTTGAAGGTCGCAACTTCCACTTTGGCGTTCGTGAGCATGCGATGGGCGCGATCCTCAACGGCATGGCGCTGTCGAAAGTGAAGGCATACGGCTCGGGCTTCCTGATTTTCTCTGATTACATGCGCGCGCCGATTCGGCTCTCGGCGCTGATGGAAATTCCGGCGCTGTACATTTTCACTCACGACTCGATCGGCGTTGGCGAAGACGGTCCCACCCATCAACCAATTGAGCAGTTGATCTCGCTACGGGCGATTCCTCAGTTGCTGGTCATTCGCCCGGCTGATGCTAATGAAGTCGTCGAAGCGTGGCGAGTAATGATGAATTCGAACCATCATCCGATCGCGCTGATCCTGAGCCGCCAGCCACTGCCGACGGTTGATCGGATGAAGTTCGCCCCCGCGAGCGGGCTGCAGAAGGGGGCTTACGTGCTCGCGGATTCGGACGGCGCGCCTGAAGTGATATTGATGGGCACTGGCTCCGAGGTTCAGTTGTGCGTCGCGGCTCACGAACAATTGAAATCGGAAGGAGTTAAATCGCGCGTGGTGAGCATGCCTTGTTGGGAGCTGTTCGAGCGCCAGCCGGAAGAATATCGCGCCTCGGTCCTGCCGCCATCGGTGCGCGCGCGTGTTGCGGTGGAAGCAGGCTCGAGCCTCGGTTGGCGAAGGTATGTAGGAATCGACGGCCGCATCATCGCGCGTCGCGAGTTCGGCGCTTCGGCTCCGCTGAAAGAGCTGCTGAAGCATTTCGGTTTCACCGTGGAAAATGTGGTGGTGGCTGCGCGAGAGACGATGGAAAGGGCGAAAGGGACTTAAGGGACGGAAAGGACGAAAGGGACATATGAACGATAACCCCTTGATCGAACTGCAGAGACTTGGACAGAGCATTTGGTACGACAACGTGCGTCGCGCGCTGATCACGAGCGGCGACCTTCAACAAAAGATCGGCCTTCCAAAAGGCGTCACCTCGAACCTCCAGCAGAAAGTCGCTGGCGACGATTTGCAAGGTGTCACGTCAAACCCGGCGATCTTCGAGAAGGCCATCATCGGAAGCACCGACTACGACGAGGCGATGCGCAGGCTGATCGACGAAGGCAAGAGCACTCAGGAGATCTATGAGGCGCTTGTCATCGAAGACATCCGGAATGTTGCAGACCTGTTCGCGCCGGTCTACGAACGCACGAACCGCCTCGACGGCTACGTCAGCCTAGAGGTTTCGCCGCTGCTGGCGCACGACACCCAAGGCAGCGTGTCGGAAGCCAAACGATTGTGGGCCGCACTCGATCGTAAGAACGTGATGATCAAGATTCCCGCGACACCCGAGGGCATCCCCGCGATCGAGGCTTTGATCGCCGAAGGAATCAACATCAACGTCACCCTGATCTTCTCGCAGGAGACCTATGATCAAGTCGCCAAAGCTTACATTCGCGGCTTGGAAAAGAGAGCGGACGCAGGCCAGGCAGTCGACCACATCGCGTCGGTTGCGAGCGTGTTCGTAAGCCGAATCGACACCGCAATCGACAATCTGCTCGAATTCCGAATCCGCCGATCGAATGACGACACTGAAAAAGAGGGGCTTCGCGCTCTGCTGGGCAAGGCCGCGGTCGCTAACGCCAAGCTGATGTATCAGCGTTTCAAGGAGATCTTTCGCGGTGTGCGATTCGAGAAGCTGCGCGCCAAGGGCGCTCAAGTCCAACGCCCACTGTGGGCGAGCACCGGAACCAAGAACCCAGCTTATCGCGACACTTATTACGTTGAAGAACTGATCGGGCCCGAAACGGTCAACACAGTTCCACCCGCAACCTTCACAGCGTTTCGCGATCACGGCCGCGTTCGACTGAGCCTAGAAGAAAACCTCGACGAAGCACGTAGCACGATCAAGCAACTCGCCGAAATCGGAATCGACCTCAAGCAAGTCACGCAGCAGCTTCAAGACGAAGGCGTGAAAGCGTTCATGGATTCGTTTCACACGTTGACCGACAGCATCGAGGCAAAGAAGTCCGCAATCACAAGCGGTCTTCTCGAACGCCAAACGGCGAGCCTCGGCTCATACGCCGACGCGGTCAGGGAAGCAATCAAGAAAGCCGAGAGCGAACAGTGGATTCGACGCATCTGGCGCAAGGACCCGACGCTGTGGAAGCAAGAAGAAGAACACCAAAAGATTATTCGCAATGCGCTCGGATGGGTGACGGTAGTCGAACAACTCGTCGAGCACGCCGACGAACTCGCCGCATTCAGTGAGCGAGTTCGAAGCGACGGTTTCACTCATGTGATGCTCCTGGGCATGGGGGGAAGCAGCCTCTGCCCTGAAGTTTTTCGCCGCACGTTTGGCCACCGCCAAGGCTTTCCCGAATTACGCGTGCTCGACAGCACCGATCCTGCGACGGTTAAGAGCTTCGAAGAGAGCGTCGATCTTCCTCACACTTTGTTCATCGTTGCAAGCAAGTCCGGCACAACGACTGAGCCGCTGATGTTTTACAAGTACTTCTTTAATCGCATGCGCGAAATCAAAGGGGACCGCGCCGGCGAGAACTTCGTAGCGATCACCGACCCCGGGACATTGATGGAAGAGATGGCGAAAGGCGACAGCTTCCGCAGAATCTTCCTCAACCCTCCGGACATCGGCGGTCGTTACTCGGCGCTGTCGTACTTCGGGATGGTTCCGTTAGCCTTGCAGGGATTCGATTTCAAGACGTTACTCGACCGCGCCGAGCGAGTTTTGCACGCGTGCTCGCCGGCAGTGCCGACTGAAGAGAACCCTGCGGCGCGGCTGGGAGCGATGCTCGGCACGCTTGCGAATGCGGGTCGCGACAAGATGACGTTATCGATCGCGCCTGAGATTTCGTCACTCGGGTTGTGGGTCGAGCAACTGATTGCCGAGAGCACCGGCAAAGAAGGCAAAGGCATTGTTCCGGTCGCCGGTGAAACGCTTGGACCGCCGATAGTCTATGGCAATGATCGATTGTTCGTTCACATCGGCGTTGGCGCGCCTGATTCTGAAACAGAAACCAGGCTGCGCGCGCTTGAAGCGGCAGGTCATCCGGTCGTGCGCAGACGACTCACAGATCTGCTCGATCTTGGTGAAGAGTTTTACTTGTGGGAGATTGCCACGGCCGTTGCCGGCGCGATCATCGGAATCAACTCGTTCGATCAGCCAAACGTGCAAGAAAGCAAAGACAACACCAAGCGGCTACTCGAAGAGTACAAGAGACAGGGCTCACTGCCTGAGCAAGAGCTTGGCGCAGAAGGACGCGGGTTGAAAGCTTATTGCGATGCGGAGACGATTGCGGAGCTTGGCTCGGGCCAATCGCTCGATGCCTTTGTCACCGCGCATCTCAGACGGACACACGCGGGCGATTATATCGCAATGCTCGATTACATCCAGGAAACGCCCGAGCACGAGGAGCTGATTCAAGCGATTAGAACGCACCTTCGTGATGCGCTTCATGTCGCGACAACGACCGGATACGGGCCGCGATTTTTGCACTCGACCGGCCAGCTTCACAAGGGCGGACCCCCGAGCGGCGTCTTCATTCAGGTCACGGCTGATAATGCAGTTGATGTTCCGATAGCTGGCGAGCCGTTTACGTTCGGGGTGTTGAAACAAGCGCAGGCGCTTGGCGATTTTCAATCCTTATCGAGCCGTCACCGTCGCGCGATTCGAGTGCACCTGGGCGTGAACATCGCCGCCGGACTGCGCGCGATATTGGAGATAGTTCAGAACGCTTTTCCGGTGGCTCAAGGCCGCGCCGGTTAGAGGTGTAACAAAGATGTGATCTTGTTTTCTACGGAGGGTGACGTTCGAAAACTGCGGCAGCAAAACTCCTTTAGGAGTTCAATGTTTATAGTATGGAAAGTGTGACGGGTCGAACTCCTTTAGGAGTTCAATGTTGGTAGAACAAGTCGATAATCTGAACTCGACAATACTCGGGTCTTTCGCGAGGACATTTCACTCCTAAAGGAGTGAGGATCTATGCAGCCCTCGTGACTACAAACATTCAACCACTACGTGGTTGTTGGAAAAAGATGTCATCTCGGCCTGTTGCAGAGGGAGAAGATATGGTCTTGCAAAGAGGATCGAAAGGACCCGCAGTGGTTCAGCTTCAAGAAAAGCTGAACGAGCTAGGTTTCAATGTCGGCGACGCAGACGGAAACTTCGGACAGGCCACGGAATCGGCGTTGATAGATTTTCAAAACAGCAAAGGGCTGACAGCGGACGGCATAGCAGGGCCGGACACTCTAGCTGCCCTTGGTGTTGACCAAACGCCCGCTGATAATGGAGATGGTGACTTTTCTCTCGACGATGTAACTCCGCAAGTTGTCTCACAGATGTTTCCCTTCACGCCGATCGGAAACATTCAGAGAAATCTTCCCGTCGTTCTTCAGGCTCTCCAGGATGTCGACCTTGCTGACAAGGACATGGTTCTGATGGCGCTCGGAACGATCCGCGCAGAGACCGGGAGATTCGAGCCGATCTCAGAGGGCATCTCGAAGTTCAACACCTCGCCTGGAGGACGTCCGTTCGATCTTTACGACGATCGCGCGGACCTGGGCAATCGAGGTGCGCCGGACGGCGCTGCGTTCAAGGGTCGAGGATTCATTCAATTGACTGGCCGAGCCAATTACCAGAAGTTCAGCGCGAAGTTGGGCCTTGGCGATGATCTGATCAATAATCCAGACCTTGCAAACGATTCTGACATCGCGGCCAAGCTGCTGGCTGCTTTTCTGAAAGATAAAGAAGACCGAATACGACAAGCTCTGGCGGCTGATGACTTGAAGACCGCGCGCAAGCTGGTCAACGGTGGAAGTCACGGCCTGCAAGACTTCACGGACGCGTTTCAGAAAGGCGAATCTCTATTCGCCTGAGATCATGTCGAATTTACATCCAATCGCACTGGTGATTTCAGACATCGATGGCACGCTGATCACCTCGAACCACGAGGTGACAGAAGCTACCAAGGCTGCGGCCGCTAAGCTGTACGAACGCGGCATCGAGCTGGCGCTTGCAAGCTCGCGACCTCCACGAAGCATCGTGCCGCTCGCGGACGCGCTAAAGCTCCAAGGGGCGTTTGCTGCGTTCAACGGGGCGTTGATCATCAAACGTGACGGCGAGGTGCTCGCTCGCAGCGTCATCCCAGCAGCCACCATCGCACGTGTCAAAACCATCGCCGATAGCCTCGGCTTGAGCGTGTGGCTCTACGATGAGAAGGATTGGTGGGCGCCGCGGCGCGATCCGTTTGTCGCTCGAGAAGAGCACACATCGGGCTTTTCTCCCAGTGTGGCTAAGGCGGTAGAGCGCGTCTTGAGCGAGCTCGCAAATGAAGTGTCAGCGTCGCGGTCGAAGCCCCGCTTTCTCGACGTGACCGCTTATGGCATTCACAAGGGAACGGTGGTTGTGCGGTTGGCTGGGCTTCTTGGTATCCCGACTGAAAGTGTCGCGGTGATCGGCGATGGACCTAACGACGTCGAGATGTTCAAGCAAGCGGGCTTGAGCATCGCAATGGGCCAGGCTGTAGACGAGGTCCGGCAAGCTGCTGATTCCGTTACGACTTCAAATGACGATGAGGGTTGGGCGCGCGCGATTGAAGAGTACGTGTTGGGCAGCGAACAGGCTGCGGCAACCTAAGGATGGCATGTACGGGCGGCCCTCCGTGGCCGCCCCTCATCGCCTTCAAGTGCAAGCTTCCGGCAGAGTAAAGAGGGGCGGCCACGGAGGGCCGCCCGTACAGGTGAGCGATGATGTCCAGCGAAGAGGCAAAAGCTAAGCAAGCGCAATTCGGGATGATTGGACTCGCCGTGATGGGTCGCAACCTAGCCCTCAACATCGAGGAGCACGGCTTCCCAGTAGCCGTCTGGAACCTTGAGACTGATTGGGTTGATAGCTTCGTCAACGAAAACCAGGGCAAGCAGTTCATCGGCGCTAAATCACTCGACGAATTCGTCCGAGCGCTCGAACGTCCTCGCCGAATAATGATGATGATCAAAGCGGGCGCGCCGGTCGATATGACCATCGAGCGAATCAAGCCGCTTCTCGAAGAAGGCGACATTCTCATCGACGGCGGCAACTCCTATTTCAAAGACACCCAGCGGCGCGAAGAATCGCTTCGCAAGGACGGCTTGCGATTCATCGGCTCAGGTGTGTCTGGCGGCGAAGAAGGCGCCAGACACGGACCTTCGCTGATGCCCGGCGGCGCGCGCGAAGCTTACGAGCAGATTCGGCCAGTGTTTGAAGCCATCGCGGCGAAAACAGATTCCGGGCCGTGCGTCACCTATGTTGGTCCCGATGGCGCCGGTCATTTCGTTAAGATGGTCCACAACGGAATCGAGTACGGCGATATGCAGTTGATCGCCGAAGCGTATGACATTCTTCGCACGGTATTGCGCCTCGAGGCTTCGGAGCTTGCCGACATCTTCGACGAGTGGAATCGCGGGCCGCTTGAGTCGTTTCTGATCGAGATCACCGCGAATATCTTTCGGTACAAAGATGAAGAGACGGGCAAGCCGCTGGTCGATTTAGTGCTCGACAAAGCTGAGCAGAAAGATACCGGGCGCTGGACTGCTCAAGAGGCGCTTGTCGATTTGGGCATCGCCATACCCACGATCGCCGCGGCAATAGACGCTCGCTTCCTTTCGACGATGAAGAAGGAACGCGTCGTCGCAAGCCGCAAGATCAAAGGGCCGCGCGTTCAGCACTTCAGAGGTGATAAGAAGAGCCTCATTCAAGCGGTCCACGACGGGCTTTACGCGTCGAAGATTTGCTCTTACGCTCAAGGCTTGAACGTGATTCGCAAAGGATCAGATAAGTACGAATGGAACGTAAGCCTGAGCGAGATGGCCCGGATATGGAAGGGCGGATGTATAATTCGCGCGCGCTTCCTGGATTCGATTATGAACGCCTACAATCGCCAGCCAGACCTCCCAAACCTGCTCTTGGACGACGAGTTCAATGCGTGGATTCAGTCAGCGCAGAAGAACTGGCGGCTGGCGGTGAAGACAGCAGTCGGGCAAGGCGTGCCGGTGCCGGCGATGAGCGCGAGCCTGGCTTATTTTGATAGCTATCGCACTGCGCCCTTGCCACAGAACCTCACGCAGGCACAGCGCGACTATTTCGGCTCGCACACGTATGAACGAGTGGATCATCCTGAGCTCGGACACGTGCATACAGATTGGGCGGGAGTGGAGAAAGGATAACTCATCGCTCGTCTTTGCCTGCGACGGGAGGGCACCTAAATGGGCGCATCAGTAATTGCATCAGTAGCGAACCAGATATTTTTGTGGTTTAGCGAGTGAGGTGATCTAAGACCGCGCACCCCGAACTGATCAAGGAGGAACGGATGCCATTAGCACGAGTAGAAACCATGGTGCCTGCTGAACCGACGCCATCGCCGGACACGCGAATCCTCTCCATCGACATCGGCGGGATCGGATTGAAGGCGGCGCTTCTGAACGTCAACGGCGAGATGCTGACCGAACGCCTTCGCGTTGAGACTCCGCATCCTACAACGCCGGACGGCCTTGTCGACGCGCTTGTCAAGCTCGTCGAGCCGCTCAGAGGTTACGACTTCGTGTCGGTCGGCTTTCCAGGAGTCGTGCGCGGGGGCAAGATCATCACCGCTCCGAATCTCGGAACAGAAGAATTGGAAGGATTCGATTTTGCCGGCGCCCTCGAAGAGCGTTTGGGAAAACCGGTGCGTGTTATCAACGATGCGGATATGCAAGGCTACGGGGCGGTCGAAGGCAAAGGCGTTGAGATGGTTATTACGCTTGGCACGGGCTTTGGCTCGGCGTTGTTTATGGATGGACAGCTTGCGCCGCATCTGGAGATTGCGCACCTTCCGTTTCGCAAAGACAAAACATATGACGAGCAGCTTGGGGACAAGGCAATGAGAAAGGTCGGCAAGAAGAAGTGGAACAAGCGCGTCAAGCAGGCGATCGAGACGCTGCGAGTGCTGACCCATTTCGACAAGCTGTACATCGGCGGAGGAAACGCAGAACACATCAAGTTCGAGACCGATCCTGATGTTCAGATCATCTCGAATGATTTTGGCGTGAGAGGCGGCGCCCGGCTGTGGGTGAAGAAATGATGAGTGATTGGTGATGCGTGACAAAACTCCATCACGGATCACGCATCACGGATCAGAATCCACTATGTCCACACGAATTCTGCAAGTATCCGAGTCCCAGATGCGCGTCTATCGCGACCCGGAAGAACTCGCGCTGAAAGCAGCCCGGCTCTTCGCGCGGCTTGCTGATCAATACGTCGTCGGCTGCGGGAGATTCACCGTTGCGCTTTCAGGTGGCTCCACGCCCCGAGCGATGCTCTCGCTGCTGGCCGAAGCGCCGTTTCACGAGACGGTGCCGTGGGCTTCGATCTATTTTTTCTGGGGAGACGAGCGTTGCGTGCCACCCGATCATCAGGACAGCAACTACCGCATGGCATATGAGGCGCTGCTGTCGAAAGTTCCGGCGCCGCAGGAAAACATCTTTCGCGTACCGGCAGAGTTGCCGGATCCGGCGCGCGCTGCCGAACAGTACGCAACAACGCTCACCGAGTTTTTCATTGCGGGACCGGGCGCAACCAAGACCGCCACTGCGCCGCTCGCGCACCTGCCGCGATTCGATCTTGTGTTTCTGGGAATGGGTCCCGACGGTCACACTGCTTCGCTCTTTCCGCACACGACAGCGCTTGAAGCCGGCGAGCAAGTAGTGGTCGCGAACTACGTCGAGAAGCTTAACGCTCACAGGATTACGCTGACCGCCGCGACGATCAACAACGCGCGCAACATAACCTTTCTGGTTGCGGGAGAAGACAAAGCAGAGGCATTGAAAAATGTGTTGGAAGGAAGCTATCAACCTGAAGTTTATCCCAGCCAACTGATTCGTCCGCGAAACGGAACCTTGCTGTGGATGGTCGACGAAGCAGCAGCGCGTCTGCTCAGCGAATTCAAACAGGGATAGACAGGATGACCAGGATAGCAAGTGAGAACTGAATTGCGCTGTCTTTAATCGCGATACAACCAAGGTCGACAAGTTCTTGCACCGCGCCGAAGGCAAGCAAGTCATCGGCGCTTACTCGATCCAGGATTTTGTGAAGTCGCTCGAGAAGCCTCGTAAGATCATTCTGCTCGTGAAGGCCGGCGCCCCTGTTGATGCTGTGCTCGATCAGCTCAAGCCGCTGCTCGATCCGGGCGACATCGTGATCGACGGCGGCAATTCATTCTTCGAGGACACACGCCGCCGCGAGAAAGAGATGAAAGCCGCCGGCTTCAACTTCATCGGCTCGGGTGTGTCGGGCGGCGAGTCGGGCGCGTTATGGGGACCGTCGCTCATGCCGGGCGGCGACCGAAACGCCTACGAACAGATTCGTCCGATCTGGGAAGCGATCGCCGCGAAAGTGGACGACGGGCCTTGCGTGACTTACATCGGGCCCGACGGCGCAGGTCATTTCGTCAAAATGGTTCACAACGGAATCGAGTACGGCGATATGCAGTTGATCGCCGAGGCTTATGATATCTTGCGAAACGCACTCGGCCTCGAGGCGCGGGAGCTCGCCGAGATATTTGCCAAATGGAACAAAGGCGACTTGAATTCATTCCTTATAGAGATCACCGCGAAGATTTTCACCGTCGACGATCCGAAGACCGGAAAACCGCTCGTGGATCAAATTTTCGACGTGGCGGGTCAGAAAGGTACCGGCAAGTGGACCGCACAAACCGCCCTGCAACTCGGCGTGGTGATTCCCACCATGCAAGCCGCGTTGGATGCCCGCGTGCTCTCAGGACAAAAGAGCGAACGAGTCGAAGCGAGCAAACAGCTGCCCGGGCCCAAAGGCACTCGATACAGCGGCGACAAGCAATCGCTGATCGACGCGGTGCACGACGCGCTTTACGCCAGTAAGATTTGTTCATACGCCCAAGGTATGAACCTGATTCGCCGCGGCTCGGACGAGTACAACTGGGACATCAACCTCGGTGAGCTAGCTCGAATTTGGAAAGGGGGCTGCATAATCCGCGCCCAGTTCCTGGATAAGATCAAGCAGGCTTATCAGCGAAGGCCTGATCTTCCGAATCTGTTGGTTGATCCCGACTTCAAGGCGTGGGTGATCGAGGCTGAGCCTCGCTGGCGACAAGCTGTAACGACCGCGCAGTCGCTCGGGATTCCGGCAGCGGCGATGTCGGCGAGCCTCGCGTACTTCGACACGTATCGGGCGGCGAACTTGCCGTTGAACCTGACTCAGGCTCAACGCGACTTCTTCGGGTCGCACACGTATCAGAGAGTGGATGATGCTAGCGGCCAGTTCGTTCATACTGAGTGGGAAGAGTTGGCCAAGAAGTGAGGCTTGAGGACAACAAGATGTCAACGGACAATCCTCTGAGAGAAGGTGTCAGGCTCGAACGCACCGCTGAGCCTTGCACGGTAGTCATCTTCGGCGCGTCAGGAGATCTCACCAAACGCAAACTCGTTCCAGCGCTCTATCGCCTGACTCAACAGCGATTGCTTCCCGCCGAGTTCGCCATCCTAGGCTTCGCGCGCACGAAGATGAGCCACGATGAGTTCCGCGACGAGATGAAAGAAGCCATCGTCACTTACTCGGAAGCCAAGCAGGTTGACGAAGCCGTTTGGGAGAGCTTTGCAAAAGGGATCTTCTACATTGCGGGCGACATCAACAACCCGAAATCGTATTCCGAGATCAAAAAGATGCTCGATAAGATCGATGAGGAGCGCGGCACTGCAGGCAATCGCGTGTTCTATCTTTCTACTTCCCCGACCCTTTACGCGGAAGCCATTCAGCAACTCGGCGCGGCCGGGCTCGCCAAGCCCAAAGACAAAGGTTGGATACGAATCATCATCGAGAAACCGTTTGGCCGCGACCTCGCAAGCGCCAGAGAACTCAACGCCGAAGTTGCAAAGGTGTTCGACGAAGATCAGGTCTATCGGATCGACCATTATCTCGGCAAAGAGACCGTGCAGAACCTGATGGTGTTTCGCTTCGCCAACGGAATCTTTGAGCCGATCTGGAATCGTCGTTACGTCGATCACGTGCAGATAACAAATGCTGAGTTAATCGGAGTTGAAGACCGCGGAGGCTATTACGATACCGCCGGCGTTGTGCGCGACATGATTCAGAACCACGTCTTCCAGGTTACGTCGCTGATCGCGATGGAACCTCCAATTAACCTCAGCGCCAATGCTGTGCGCGACGAGAAGATCAAGGCGATGTCGGCCGTCCGCGAGATACCGAAGGATCGTGTCAACGAATTCGTGGTCCGCGGCCAATATACGGCGGGCGCAGTGGCCGGCAAACCCGTGAAGCGTTATCGCGAAGAAAAAGACGTGAAGCCAAACTCCCAAACCGAGACATTTGCAGCCCTGAAGCTGTTCATCGACAACTGGCGCTGGGCGGACGTGCCCTTCTATCTCCGTTCGGGCAAGCGAATGCCTAAGCGAGTAACCGAGATTGCGATTCAGTTTCGCAAAGCGCCGCTTCAGTTGTTCAAGGGGGCCGAGCAAGAGATGGAGCCGAACGTGCTGGTTATGCGCATCCAGCCCGACGAGGGCATCACGCTCCGGATCGCTGCAAAAGTTCCGGGTCAAGTGACCCGAATCCGATGGGTGAATATGGACTTCCGTTACGGCGCTTCATTTGGCGTTGCGTCGCCCGAAGCTTACGAGCGATTGTTGCTCGACTGTATACTCGGCGATTCGACCCTATATGCTCGTCGCGATATGACCGAGCGTGGGTGGGAGATTGTGATGCCGATACTGGAAGCGTGGCAAGAGTCAAAGGAGGAGATTCCGAAATATGAAGCGGGCACCTGGGGCCCTCAGGAAGCTGATGAGCTGATAGAGCGCGACGGTAGAAAATGGCGCCGACCCTGAGGATTGCGGATTGAGGATTGAGGATTGCGGATTCGGAAATTGGAAATTGGGTGACGCGATGACTCCAAAAGATATGAAGAAACGCACGAAAGGTTACGCTCTCGCCATCATAAAACTCGTGCAGAGCTTGCCTAACACTCCTACGGCTAGAGTCATAGGCAATCAACTCCTGAAATGCGGCACGTCTGTCGGCGCAAATTACAGAGCTTCCTGTCGCGCAAAGTCTCAAGCGGATTTCATCGCGAAGATGGGTATCGTGGAAGAAGAGGCTGATGAAAGTATTTACTGGATGGAATTGCTCGTCGATTCTGGCACAGTCCCCTCCAGCGCAGTGGCCGAACTCTGCGACCAGGGCGATCAGATCGTTGCTATGGTTGTCTCATCAATAAACACAGCAAGAGGATCGAAACGATGAGCGAGCAATCCGCAATCCGCAATCCGCAATCCGCAATTGACATTGGTCAGATCGAGCGCGAGTTGACCGCGCTGTGGCGGCAAGCTTCCGAAGAAGAAGATCACGGCGTCATTCGGTCTTGTATTCTAAACCTCCTCGTGTACGTATCGAATGCCTCCGAAGCGGTCGAGATGGATGATCTGCTCGCCGACGTAACGGCTTCGCATCCAAGCCGCGCAATTCTCATTGCCGCGGAGGACGCCGACGAGCCAAGACTGGAAGCGCAAGTGACTTCAAGATGCACGCTGCCTATCGGCACAAGAAAACAGGTTTGCTGCGAGCAGGTGACAATCACGGCAGCGGGCAGCGGATTGGCGGACGTTCCTAGCGCCGTCGCGCCGCTGCTGCTTTCGGATCTGCCTGTGTACCTCTGGTGGCGTCCCGTGCCTCGCACTCAAGACAAGGCGCTGTTTCGAAAACTCGCCGACATCTCGGATCGAGTGATAATCGACTCTGCGCTGTTCAACGATCCACACGGCGACATCGCGAGCATGGCAACTATCTTGCGGGAGACTCCTCGTTGGACGGCCCTCAGCGATCTGAACTGGGCGCGGCTGACTGCATGGCGCGCATTGCTTTCGGGATTCTATGACGTACCGGAGTACCGCCTGCTACTCGATCAACTCGATGAAGTCGTCATTGAATACGCGCCACAATCCGTGGACTCTCCTGTGGTCTCGGCTAGAGCGCTATTGTTAGGGGGATGGCTCGTGAGCCGGCTCGGCTGGCGCCCGCATTCAAAGCGCGCAACTCGAACCGCTGACTCGACGCGCTTTGAATTTGCGATTGATGACCGCGCAATCAGCCTTGACTTTAAGCGCACGAATCGTCAGATAGAGCCCGACCACCTGGCGCTGGTCACGATGCAAAGCAAGGGCGACCGGTCGGTGGTGTTCACGGTTAGGAGAAGCTCGGACGCGACACGTATTGAGACCTCGGTCTCACGCGATGACCAGAAGCGCGCACAGCGCGTGCTGAGTTATGAAGCATTATCTGAAGCCGAGTTGATCGGAAAAGAGCTCGAGATTCTGGGGCACGATAAGGTCTACGAGCAGGCGGTGCTGTCGGCTGGCGAACTTGTCGGAGCGATGGGTACTTAAATCTATGGCGGTCTTAATCCTTGGAGTAGCGATTGGCATAATTCTGTCCCTGGTGAGTCTGTTTCGCATTTCGAAACCTGATCGCGACCGTTAGCCCCAATTCTGAAAGCGCGAAGTCGTTTTGGACTAGCCCACCATCTCGCTCACCTCTTGCCACAGTACTTCGTATATTTGGACAGGCTCCTCTCTACCCCTGACAATTATCTGGGAGGCTGGTTTGACCGGGAACGTTTCGCCAATCGCCTCGAACGTTGAACTGCTGATTATGATTTGTCCGCGACCCGCCTGTTTCTCAAGCCGTGCCGCCAAATTTACCGAGTCTCCGATCGCTGTATAGTCGGTCCGGTCCCTCGATCCGATATAGCCGACGGTCGCGGTTCCGGTGTTGATGCCGATCCCGATCGAGATCTCCTTTAAGCCTTGCGCCTTCAAATCGTCATTCACCGAGTGCATTCGCCGTTGCATTTGAATCGCCGCCGCGACGGCATCTGATGCGGCGGTGTCGCAGGCGTAGGGAACTCCAAATAACGCCATCAATCCATCGCCCATGAACTTGTCCAGGAGGCCCTTGTGCTCAAACACGATCGGGGTCATATCGGCAAAGTATTCGTTGAGAATTTGGACCACAACTTGAGGCTGTAGTTTCTCGGACATAGACGTGAAGCTTCGAATATCGGAGAACAACGCCGTAATGCAGCTTGTTGTGCCGCCGAGGCTGAGCGTGTTCGGGCTCGCCAGAATCTCATCTACCACGTGCGGCGGCATGAAGCGGCGAAACTTGGCGCGAGCCAGCTCCTCGCGCACAAGCCGCTTGTGAGTCAACGCGTTGTCCACCGCGATCGATGTCTCGGCAGCTACCGCATTCAACAGATCGAGATCGTCTTCTTTGAGCAGCTTCATCGACTCGCGACAATCGACGTAGATCACGCCCAACACGTCGTTCTTGCTTAGCAACGGCGAGCACATAACCGAGCTGATGTTTTGCATGACGATCGATTTCGCCTCAACGAACCGTTTGTCTGAATGCGTGTCGAATGAGAGCAATGAAACTCGCTCGGCCATAACGCGTTGAACAACTGTCTTGCTTATCGTGACCTCATCGCCGATCTGCGCGCTGGCGGGATTTCGAAACTCCGCGCCAACAGTTACCAGCTCGCCGGTTCCAGCGTCCTTTAGCAAAACCAAAAAGCGATCGGCGGGGGTCAGTCGAAATACCATCTCGCTGACCTTCTTGAATATGTCCTCCTGCGAGAAGTCAGACCCGAGCATCTGGTTAAGCTCGTAGATGCGCGCGAGCGTCTCCGCTTTCTTTCTCAACACCTCGACGTAATCAAGAACCGATTTGCTGCCGGGCTCGGCTTGCGAAATCGCGGCCTTGTCGATGTGCGGGATCACCGCCGCGATCTCCCCAGGGGTGCGCATCACGACAGTGCCTTCGATGTCATGGCTGGCCAACCTTACTGACGGCCCGGTAGGCGCCTCCTTAAACAAAATGGTGTGTTTGCCAATCGTGAATGAGTCGTCGTTTCGCAGCAGGCGCTCGTGAACTCGCTGGCCATCGATGAAAGTCCCGTTGCCACTGTTGAGATCGATCAGTGTAAATCCCGAGGCGCTCCACTGGATTAACGCGTGCTGACGGGAGACCTGGCCTTCGTCGAGCACGATGTCGTTGCGGTCGGCGGCGCGTCCGATGTGCGTCTCGCCGCGGATCAGCTCGAATTCGGACGAGTGTCCGGTGTCAGGATTCTTAATTACAAGCTTAGCAGGCATATTTTAACTACCATTCATATACTCGGTCGATTTCGGCAACCCCAACGCGCGAATCATTCAGCGCGGCGAGCTGTTTGATCACATCATCACGGTTGCTCGGTTTGATGTGCACTGCGTAGACCTCAACGTCACGGTTGAGCTTGCGAAGCTCCGCCGCGAGTAGCTCAGGCGTAAGATGTTTCGACGCCGCAGCCAGTTCGCTCATCTCGTTCGGATACGAGACGTCCACAAAGACCGCCCTCAGGTGTTCAGTCTCGCGTCCAAGCTTCCAGATTTCATCAGTGATGTATGTATCGGAGCTAAACAACACCGCCGTCGCTTCAATTCGCAACAGCAGCCCGAATGTCGGAACGATATGATTTACCCAAACCGGTGTCACCTCAATTCCCGAGATCGTAATAGTCTCGGCGGCGCGCAATTCACGAAACTCGATCGCGGCGCCGCTGCCGTTTCGAAGTCGGATGCTCTCGAAGTTCGGCCACACGTCGTCGTTGAACACGTGCTGCCTGAGCGTCCCTATCACCTCGCCGCTTGCGTAGATGCTGATTGGACCATCAAGAACGGGAAATGCTTCGGCGACATAAATCGGCAACGAAGCCGTGTGATCACTGTGGGCGTGAGTTACAATCACGTGACGGACGGCGCCGATCTCGCCTGGAGTTAGCGCGAACCCGAGGCTTCCGCCGTCAATCGCAAGCCTGTCGTCGACGATGAAAGAAGTCAAGGACTGAAACTGCGACTGGCGTCCGGCGCTACTTGGCAGAAGTTTGATCCTCATACCCGTCGCCTCCGCCTTTGGCGGTACAAGGTCTTACCCGATCTTGATTCCCAGCCCCTCCAAAAACTTCGTGGGCTTCTCACCGCCTATCAATGCAAAGACGTAATCGTTTCCGAGTCTGGCCTTCTCCTCTTTCATCCGCACATCCATTAATAGGACTTCTGTTTCTTTGATCTCTTTGATCTCAGTTCGGAAGAAGACTTTTATCTTACCCGCGTCGATGCAATCGTACACGTTCATCTTGTTGCCAAGCTTCAGGTCGCCTTTGAAGTCGCTGCGTATTACCAAAGTAACTTCGTTGGTTCGGTTAAAAGTAAGCGAATCGCCTTCTCGCTTGAAACCGGTCAGATCTACTGCCGCCTCGATCGCCGAGTTCCCTGCCCCAATGACAATACATTTTTTCCCCACGAAATCATTGGGGTCGGAGAGTTTGTATTTAACCTTCATGTCCTCGTACGGAGGAGGCGTTCGCACCGGCAGCTCGAGTCCACACTTCACGCAATGATGCGCCTGCCCGTGACGCCTTTCTCCGCATCGGGGGCAATGACTCGCAAAGGTTGGTCCTGGCTGCACAAGCTTCTTCAATTCTTCGCCTGGAACCTTCAGCTTCATGGGCGTGCCCCGGTTCCCGATCGCCAGGATCACCTTGCGCGTTTTGTAAGATGAAATCTCCTTTAACCGTCCTTGTTCGGTGAGCACGTTGAACAGCCCATCTTCGCGCTTGATGTCCGTACAGCTTTCCTCCTCAAAGACCTCGACTCCATTGGACATCATGGTCTGAGTCCACGCTTCGAGCATCGATTCTTTCTTGTCGCCAGCGCCCGGAAGCGGAATGCCGCCTTTCGCCACAAGCGTGTCAGGCTTGAAGAAGACGTACTTGTTCGCTGGATAGTTTGCAATCGTGCTTACCAGCTTGTCTTGCTCGATGGCGACGTAGCGAAGCCCTCGCTGCTTGGCCATTACCGCGGCCGACAACCCCGCCGGTCCAATCCCAATAATCGCGACGTCGTACTCCGCGTTCGGCTTCGGGCCCTCGTTACTGAGGTCTTCGCGAATGTAATCGATGACCTGCGCGCCTTCGTTGATCGCGTTCTTGATCAGCGGCACGCCGGAAACATCACCAATCATGTAGATGCCCTCCACGTTCGTCTTCAGCCGCTGATCGCGAGCCGGCACCTTTCGCTGCGGGATCTTCTTAGCTGTGTTGATTACGATGCAAGCCTTGGGATTAGTCGGGCACTCGACCTGGCAGCTTGTGTCCTCCATGCACTGGTCAAGGGCAACCGGCGTCGAGATCCCATTTACGATTGCCAGCACGTCGTGGGGACAAGCTTCGACGCACGCGTGGCAGCCAATGCATAACACCGGATCGACGACCGGGTGAGGATACGCCGGGCCTTCAGCTTTCAGCTTCTCAAGGTCGATCGAGCCCGTCGGCTCGGAATCGGCTGTGGGAGCCAGTTTCACGGCGGCGGCAGTCTTCAGTTTTCCCTTGCTTCGAGCCGTTCCGAGGGCCATTACTACAAGCGCGGCGAGCGGCAGCGCGGCTATCAGACCCACCCACGCGTACCACGGAACTGCGCCGAGATTCGATGCAAGCACGGAGCGAATCCCTGCTTTGTTCTGCCTGAGCACGTCCGCTGGCCCGACGCCGGTAAACAGATTCGCGCTTGCTGTTGCCAGTCGTGTTCCCTGACCTGGCTCTCCGCCGGCATCCAACGCCGCGATGTATGCGCTCAGCTTCTTGTTATCGCCGGCGCCGGTTGTCAAAACCTTCGCCAAGTCTTCGCTCTGTCCATGTTGCTGATGACACGTGTTGCAGTTTGCTTGCTGCTGAACACCTTGGGCATTCCTGACTCCGTGGCACTTCGCGCATTCGTCTCGAGGAGACTGCCGGTATCGTGTGTCGCCTAGGATTCCGGCACTGTGACAGTCGGCACAGCTCATCCTGTTGAGCATCCGTCCCTGTTGATGAACCGCATGAAATTGCTCTTTGGGACCTTGAGAGGCCACGATATCGGCTGACGTGCTGGGAAAGCCTCTTCTCCTCAAATCATCGGCCGTCAGCAGCTTCCACTGCCACTTCCCATAGACCACGGGATAACCAACGGTCCCCCCGTGCGGGATCGGCAACACATTACCCGTTCGCTCGCCGGTCTTAATCTTGTAGAGTCCGTTATGACAGCGCGAGCACAAGCCGTAGCTCACCAGCCCCGCCCGAATGTCAGGGCCTTGGTGTTCAGTGTGACAACTCGTGCACTCGATGTTTTCTCGCTGATGTGCGTCATAGATCGTCGGGCGAAACGTCTTCGTCGAATGACAATCGATGCAGTTATCCTGCATACCTTTGGTCACACCGTGGCAGCTGGAGCATGAATTGGCGTTCGCATGATCGGCGATGCCGCGAGCCGAAATCGATGATGAGGTATGCGCGGACGAGACCGGACCTGGAGCATAGGCGCCTTGATAAACTACGATCGCGACAATGGAAGCGAGCAACGAGCCCGCCCCGCCCCATGCGAAGTATGACTTTCGCCACAAGCGCCTCAGATCAAGAGTGGGCCTCCAATTGAACCGCGCTTTGCCGAGTTTCTGTCCGCCTCGCGGATGAAGCGGAGTTCTCGCCTCGATTTTTCCTGCCTCTCGCTTACGGTTCTTCCAGAAGATCTCGAGCGCTTGTTCATCCACAGCGCGCAGCACGCCCGTCAGCAGACCAGTGCCTTGAACGAGACCCGATCCGCCGGGTGTCCTGCGAGGGCCGGGAATCACTGACGCTTTGATTACAATCGTGGCGCTGGCGTCCCCCTCACCGACTCCGGGTGGCGCGGCCGGGAGAACGATCGAGCCTTCGGTGGTTTGCACTTGCAACTGCCTTTCGACAGTGATCGCAAGCGCCTGAGCCTGATAATTGACGCGTAGCAGGTAAGGGCCAATTTGGATAACGTCACCGTCTGCGAGCGCCGTTCTGTCGACGAGCTCGCCATTAAGCGACGTGCCATTTGATTTGGAAAGGTTGAACAGCCAGAAGTCGCTGCCGATCTGGTTTATGCCGGCATGGGTGCGCGACACCGCGCGATGATTGAGCACCAATTCATTGGAGATCAACCGCCCGATGACGAGACCCTCGGTCTCCAGGACGACGTCGTCAACCGAGACGTCGCTGTCCTTACGCTTTAATATGAATCGGCTCTTTGCGGCCATGCCCTCTATTACTTACCTTGCAGCGTAATAAATGACTTGAACGATATGCACGATCATCAACGCGAGCATCAACGAGGTCGTCGCGACGTGCGGCGGCAACCAAAGCTTTAGCGACTTGTGGAGATAGATTAGCGCGTCGACGCGTCGCAGTGTCGCAGCCGCTTCCACCGCTCCCTCCAGTTTCTGTCGATCTTTTCCGTCTCTTAGCCCCTTAATCTCAGCACTGAACTCTCTCTTTGCCGCCTCGATCATCGCCTCAAGACTTTCGCGTTTGAAGTATTGACGCAGCAGAAAGCCAAATGAAACGAATCTCCGGATGACCTTGCTTATGATGATTTCTCGCACTTGATCCGACGATGAACTTCCAATCTCAGCCAACTCATTCTGTAGTTCCTCGCGCCGCTGCTTCAGATCGTCGATCAGCAGCGGCGCTCCTTCGATCTTTGTCATCAGTCGCGGCACAACCAAGTAGAGAAATATTCCCAAGAGCCCAGTGGCGATGACCAGATCGAAGCTGACCATCAACAGCGTCGTCAAGGCTCCGCCCGAATCCACTCCGCCATGTAGAAGAATCATGATCCCTGCAATCACTCCGAGGTAAGTGTGGCTCAGCAGCCAGTACCTGAGCGGTCCGGCGCGCCGTTTGTACATCTGACGCCTGACCGGATAAGTCATCACTCCGGCAATACCCAAAAGACCTACAAGTCCCGTGATCCATCGCATGTTCAGAAATCCTGCAAGTCTCCCACCCAACCCGAATTCTTGGAGCGCTGCGATTGCGGCAATCGTCAATGCGACCGTTAGCAAGATTCCAACGACGTGGCTCGTTCGTTTTGGAGGATCAGACTTGTGGATGTTTCTGCCGATCGCGTGCGTCTGGTCCAGGAACATGAGTCCTTCTATTGTTCCGATTTCGGTGAAATAGTCTTTCGGATTGATGCGAGCCAACGCGCCGGTCGGACAATTCTCTTCGCAACTGTAGGCGCGAGTCTTACTGCCTGGCGGGTTCAGCATCACACGGTCGCTGCATAGATTGCACTTAACCGCAAGCAAGTCTTCTGTAGCATCAACCGCCGAAGGCAGCGGCTCCGGTCTGATCCTCAGATAATCACGCAACAGCCCCTTAAAACCGTGCTTGATCTCTTCAGGTTTTGCCTTTCGGGAAATCAGAGAGATCGCGTTATAAGGACATTGCGACGCGCAATCTCCGCAACCGATGCACGTCTTCGGATTGATATCGATCTGGCCAAACTCGAACCGGCCGATCGCTCCAGTCGGACAACCAGTCAAGCATTCGGGATCCTGACAGTGCATGCAGACCGCGGGTGACAGCACGCTCTGAATCGCGCGCGGCTTCGGAGCCTCGAGTCGAGTCAGATGGATGCCACGACGCAATAGCCTTGATTTCCCATGGATCTTGTGACACCAACCCTGTAGCGATCAAGCTTTGCTGCGCCGCGAGTTGCTTGTCTCTGACTTGCAGGTCTGAGCTGACCCGAGATGCAAAAGCAGGCGGCGCAAACTTCGTAAGCTCTCGCACAAGCGACTCGCGAAGGGCGATGTGCTGTCTGAGCGTTCGAATCGAAATCTCAAGCGCTTCGGTGCGACCCATCACTGTCACCGAATAAGACCAGGCGGCGTTCTTCATCGAGCCTTCCAGCCCGAAGCAAAAGCCCTGGCCCAGATAGTCTTCCTCGCCCGACCCGCGCGCGCGGCGAAGCCAACCTCGCTTGATCAGATATATCCGATCGATCGCCGACTTCTCTCGAATGAGGACGTGGTTTTTTGAAAACACTCTGAACTGCGCTAGCGCTCTCAGCTCGGCAAACATCTCGGGCGTCAGACTGATGATTGGTTTGAGGTCCTCGATCACCGAATCCCGGCTGTGCTCGCGATACGACTTGTCGAGGCCTTGGCCGAACGCATTGAGCTTGCGAAGCAGACGCAGTGCCGGCCGCTGAATCTCCAGCAACTGTGCCGGCCTGTCTGGCGGGGCTTTTATCGTCGCGCTGCGAGGCACACCAGCCAGTACGCTCATCTCCCCAAGCTGCGCGCCGGGTTTCAGCTCAGCAACTTTGATGTCCTGACCAGTTGGCGCTTTGATCCAAACCTCTACGTGACCAGCGGTTACCATGTAAATAGTGTTGCCGCCCCACTCACCCTCGGTCATGACAGTCTCGCCCGTATCGTAAGTGAGCAACTTCACATAAGGGCCAACCTTCTTGCCGCCGTAGTTGCGTCCGTACACCGTCACTTCAAGATCGAGTTCGTGATCGAAGTGGCCGTCGTGCTGAGAGAGAAGATCCTTGAGCGAGGGCAGCTCGCTGATCGCGTTCAGAACTTCGCGACGGCTCTTATGTTCTCGCGGCATGAAGCTTTACCCTGCTGGAACAGCCACTCGGGCCTTGATCGGCGAAAAGTATATCACGAGGGAACCAATTCACCACAAAGCCACGAAGTCACTAAGAACTGTTTATCTGTGTATCTTGCGCTCTTGGACTTTGAGGCGTTTAGAAAGGCGTGGAGCTTACGTGGCATTTGCTGCAGACTGACTCTTTCGCTTGAACGTGGCAGGTCCAGCAGGTCGAGTGATGCCGTTGGCCTCGCGCGACGTTGATTTCCAGAATGTCAGCCCGACGTTCGTCAGCCGGAATCTCAATGGTCCGATGGCACCTGTCGCATGCAGCCTTCTTCAGGTGCGGTCCGTGCTTGAAGTTGTACAGACTGAACGCACTTCCGAGGGCCGCAGTGTATTGCATAGCGTCAGGCTTAGTCGCGTGACACGCGCCGCAGAACGCGAGCTTTTCTGCAGGCTGATGAATGTGACAGGAATAACACTCAGGGTGCTTTGGCATGCTGGCCTTCAGGCCCTGCTCGTCGAAGCGATGACAGAAACTACATTTGGGCGCGCCGTCGGGCATCTTCTCGGCGTCCATCTGGCCTTTCATCTTCTCGGGGTTCGCATGATCGCGATGGGAGAAGCGTTTTAGACCAAATTGAACCAGTTTTGTTGGGAATTCGATCACCGATTCCTTTGTCGCCGGCGTTTTGTGGCAGACGATGCACATCTTGCTTTCCTGCGGGTTGTTGAAGTCCCTGTTGTGGCATTCGATGCACGCTCCGTGTTCCTTTCCGTTTCTCTGAAAAACAGGTTTCGGATCGTTATCCGGGCGCTCGTGGCAAACACCACAGTCCTGTGTCCTTGCCTTATGCTCTTTGCGGTTGTGATCGAAGGGCGAGATCAACGCGATCACTTTCGAATCAACCACGTCAAACGGAGATTGGCTCACGGGCGCGGACGCAGGCGGGTTCTCGGGAGGCTTGTTCAAATTCTGCTTGGTGCTTCGGCAAGCCCAAAGACCAATGACGCAAATCATCGCCGCTAATGATATCACCCGCGTTAGATTGTACCGTTGCAGGCTCATCAAGTTTGATCGCATAATCCCCGAACGTCCATAGCCACCGACGTACCTTCGCAAACTCCGCAGGAGTTCAATCTCTGTAGAACTCAAGGCATTGGCGACGCGCACTCCGTCGGAGTGCGTTA
>WNGG01001329.1_pt1 | contig 27888 bp, 20 predicted proteins | sample 5400661 | NCBI WGS metagenome assembly WNGG01 (sample SAMN13153372, study PRJNA577476) | soil metagenome | isolation source: 100 cm soil or saprolite under Garry oak tree replicate 1 | place: USA:California | collected 2016-06-15
ACTCAAGCATCTCGTTATAGATGACGCGCGTCTCTTTCAAGCACTCCATGAGCAAATGGGCTTGCTGCTTCTTCACGAACAGGCGATACTCAAAGGTTCTCATGCCTCTATTCTTTTACAACCAATGAGAAATGTCAAAGGGATAGTACCGCCTGCGGGCGGGCGGCAATGCACCCACCTGGCTAAAGCCAGTGGCCCTCTTGCCGCTTGATGGTAGAGCATTTTTTGGAACAGGAGGTACTCATGCCATCGGCCAAAGGTTGGGCGATATGGTGGCTCTTTATTTTGGGAGCGATGATGGGGACGGGGCTGGATGCGTTTCATGTTTATAGTAAGGTGGAACGGTATGCGATGCCTGTGTTTTTGGGTGTGGCGTGGTGGGTGCCACTGCTGTTTGGAGGTGCGGCGGTGGCTATCGGGTATTCGTATCTTATGGTTGATCCTTTGCTAGGGCAACTGCGAGTACCGCGAAAGCTACAGATGTGTATTGTGCAGTTGTTGTGGGTTGTGCTGGCTTACACGATCAGCGCGACGAGTATCTCCTCCCTGGCGAAAGTCGGACTGATAACGATTGTCTATGTTAATTTCTGGTTTGTGGCGGGGAAAGGGTGGCAAAATGTTGTACTTTCGTTGGCGACGGCGATTACTGGCACACTGGTTGAAATGGTGTTGGTAGCCGCGGGAGCGTTTGCTTACCGACATCCCGATTTCATTGGAGTTCCCTACTGGCTCCCATGTATTTACGCCTGTGCTTCCCTGGCAGTAGGAGACATGGGAAGATATCTTTTTCTTTCATCTACGCAAAGGGGGATTATATGAAGCGATCTGTCAAGAGAGATTGGGCACTGGAGACACTACTGGTACATGGTAGCGAACGGGAAGAGGGCAGGAGTAGTAGAGGAGTGCCGACGGTACAGCCTATTTATACGAGTACGACATTTCTCCATCCAGATTCCGAGGCTCTAGACCGGGCTTTCGAGAATAGTTTGTCCGGTAACGAGAGTGAGACGGCCTTTGTTTACGGTCGGCAGGGGAACCCAAATACCTATGCGCTTGAGTCTGTGATAGCACAAGCAGAGGGCGGCGTTGGCGCGATCGCTTATAGTTCAGGGATGGCGGCGATCCATGCCGCGCTGCTGGCGGCCGGGCTGACCACGGGAAGCAAGATTTTAGCGGCAAAGGACCTGTACGGGTCGACGATCAGCCTGCTGCGACAGGTGTTTGTGCCATTGGGGGTTGAGGTGGTGATGCATGATTTGTATGGTCCCGAGGTGGCCGATATTATTCGAGCAGAGGAGCCAGACGTGGTTTACGTGGAGACGCTTTCGAATCCGCTGGTGAAGGTCATCGATCTTGATGCTGTCAGCGCGGTGGCGAAAGAAATTGGAGCGGTGAGTATCGTGGATAGCACGTTTACGACGCCGTACCTGGTGAGGCCGATTGAGCATGGTTTTGACCTGGTGGTGCACAGCGCGACGAAATACCTGGGGGGACATGGTGATAGTACGGCGGGAATCGTGATTAGCGCGAAGCGTGCTTTACTGGACCAATTACGGAACTTTGCGATTATTTTGGGGGCTAAGCTGAGTCCGTTTGAAGCTCACCTGATTAAGCGGGGGGTACAGACGCTATCGCTGCGGATGGAGCGGCACTGTAGCAATGCGCTGAAGGTGGCCCAGTATTTGCAAGATCATAAAGCAGTGGAGCGGGTACATTACCCGGGGCTGGAGGATCATCCACAGCATACGCTGGCGAAAACACTAATGGGTGCAGGGCGAGCTGGCGGGCTGCTTTCTTTTGAATTGAGGGAGCAATCGCGAGTAGCGGCGTTTCGTTTTATGGATAGACTGCGGCTGTGCCTGCCGGCGACGACGCTGGGTGATGCCTGGTCGCTGGTGAGCTATCCATCGATATCGTCGCATAGAAATCTGCCGGAGGCTGAACGCAGGAGTATGGGGATTACGGACGGGTGTATCAGGTTGTCAGTGGGTATTGAGTGTGTGAATGATATTATTGGGGATTTGGAGGGAGCATTAGGAGGGAAAGGATGAGCATTATGGAAAACGTACTCACCCAAAGGCACGACACGATTTTCGTGGTAACAATCAATCGAGCGGCGGTACGCAATGCGATTGATGGCCCAACCGCGGACTCACTGGTGCGGGCCTTTCGTACATTCGATGACGATGACTCGCTGTCCGTGGCTGTACTAACTGGAGCTGGTGACACCTTCTGTTCGGGATTTGACCTGAACTCCGTTGCTGATGAGACACGCACTCTAAGCGTTGCCGAAGAGGGCGATGCTCCTTTAGGCGTATCGCGCATGCTGTTATCTAAGCCTGTCATCGCCGCGGTAGAGGGATACGCAGTGGCTGGTGGTCTGGAACTGGCTCTGTGGTGCGACCTGCGTGTTGCCGCTGAGGATGCCGTGTTCGGTGTCTATTGTCGCCGCTGGGGGGTGCCGCTGGTGGATGGTGGCACGATTCGTTTGCCACGCCTCATCGGGCATAGTCACGCGCTAGATATGATCCTTACTGGACGGGGCGTTTCGGGCCAGGAGACGCTGATGATGGGACTGGCGAATCGTCTTGTGCCTCGTGGGGAGGCGCGTGAGGGGGCACTCTCTCTGGCTCGAGAACTCGCGCGCTTCCCTCAACGCTGCCTGCGTTCTGATCGTCTATCGTCCTACGAACAGTGGGGTATGCCGCTTGAGCAGGCGCTAGGCAATGAAACGCGGCGCGGCCTCGAAGTAATCAATTCTGGTGAGACACGCGAGGGTGCTCGCCGCTTCGCCTCGGGACATGGCAGGCATGGCAATATGGACGATATCTAAACTTCTAACCCGATGGTTTGCCTGGGTGTATGTACATACACTTGCTTAAACCATCGGGCATTGTTACCTCTTGAACGCCTCCACCTTCGAAAGGAGAGTAGCGCCGAAGGCATACTATAGAAATGATGTGAAAAACTATCGTGCTGCCGCGCCAGCCTCTTGCACTTCTGCTGGTTTTTGAACAGTCTCGAGATCTATCTCGATTGTCACATCTTCGCTTACGAGCCAGCCGCCGGTTTCAAGCGTCTGGTTCCAGTTGAGGCCCCAGTCTTTGCGGTTAATCTTTGTTTTTGCGCTCAGGCCCGCAACCGTTAGACCCCATGGATTTTTGCCCTGACCAAAGTATTCTGCTTTTAACGTCACCGGACGTGTTACGCCGTGCATCGCCAGGTCCCCTGTGACATTATACTCGTTGCCACTGATGTGCTCGACTCTGGTGCTTTTAAAGGTAATGGTTGGATAAGTTTGTACGTCGAAGAAATCTGCTGAACGAAGATGTCCGTCGCGTCTTTCATCACGAGTGTCTATGCTGGCAGCATCGACCTGTGCTTCAACCCACGAATTTTGCGGGTTTTGTTCATCAATGTGTAGATGGCCGCTGAGAACATTAAAGTGTCCTCGCACGGTGCTGACCATCATGTGTTTTACAGAAAAGGTGGCTTGTGAATGGCTGGCGTCAATTTCCCAGGACATTAAGATACTCCTTCATTGGACTCTTCTTGCGGAAGAGGCCCTCAAATGCTTGTTTGTTGTCAAAGGAAAGGAATACATCAGGATTGGTTCCTGATATTACTTACTTTCTCTTAGTTACTTATTATATATTAGATTACTAGTATTGTCAAGGGCGTGTGAAGCGTTTTTTTGCCAATTTGTTTGGAAATTGAGGGGAGGATAGATATTGACGTTGTATGTTGGCATTGTTATACTGACCGCGGTGACGATTATAGGAAGAAGGGAACTACTTTGGGAACATATGCTATTGCTGTCTTAGCAGGGGACGGTATTGGTCCAGAGGTTACAGCGCAAGGGGTGCGGGTACTGGAAGCGGTGGCTGAGCGTTTTGGACATTATTTTAAGATGACTGAGGCGTTGGTGGGTGTGGCGGCAATTGAGGCGGAGGGTGATGCTATTTCTCATGCAACGATGCGGCTCTGTCAAGAAAGTGACGCTATTTTATTTGGGGCGGTCGGCGGGAGGTCAGGGGGGGTGCCTCGCATGGGACGCGATAAAGCGGGTCCCTCCTACGAGGGACCTCATTCAAGGGTTCAACCTGAACGCGCGCTCTTCCGGTTGCGGAAAGAACTGGCTCTTTATGCGAATCTGCGCCCGATTCGCCCTTTTGATGCTTTGCTCAATGCTTCAACTATCAAGGCTGATATTCTACGGGGAACTGACCTGCTGGTTGTGCGTGAGTTGACTGGCGGAATTTATTATGGGAAGCCCAGCGAGATTCGCGAGACAGCGCAAGGGCTCGAGGCGATCGATACTCTCGTTTATACTGAGGCGGAGATTGCACGGATTGTGCGTACGGCGTTCGAGTTAGCGCGGGATAGGCGAAAGAAGGTGGCGTCGGTAGATAAGGCGAATGTGCTCAGCTCTTCGCGGTTGTGGAGACGGACGGCCGACCTGGTGGCGGCAGATTATCCTGATGTGACGCTGGAGCACCTCCTTGTGGATGCCTGCGCGATGCATCTCATCAGGAGGCCAGCGAGTTTTGATGTGATTGTGACAGAGAACATGTTTGGGGATATTCTGACCGACGAGGCTTCGATGCTGGCAGGATCTATGGGGATGTTGCCCTCGGCGAGTCTTGGAACGCGCCATACTGCACACGGGTTGTTTGGTTTGTATGAGCCTATTCACGGATCAGCGCCCGATATTGCAGGGCAGGAGAAGGCGAATCCTATCGCGGCAATTCTGACAGTTGCGCTCATGCTGCGCTATTCGTTCAATTTGAAAGAGGAGGCGAGGGCGATTGAGGGGGCGGTAGAGAGGATTGTGGAGGCGGGGTATCGCACAGAGGATTTGCGTGAGGAAGGCAAGAAGGTTGTGGGGACAAAGGAGATGGGGAGGTTGATTGTGGAGGCAGTACGGGGTTAATTTAACCCATCATTGGTTTGGGACAGGGGCCCAACGCGAGGAGTTTTTTTTGTGCGTCAGTTAGCTGCTGGCGTATGCTGTCTGTTTCTTGTTCATCCGTGGCAGCACGGCACCTATCCGTGCTGCCAACGCCGCCGCTAGCTTCGCTCGGGCAGGACGAAAGGAGTGCGAGTTTTGCTTCGAGGGTTGTGATTTCTTGTTGTATTTGTTGTTGTTGTATATGCCAGCGTGTTACGGCTCGTTCTACTCCCATGATAGCCTGTTCCTTTTTATATATCTAAGGCAAGGTTCAAATGCACTTGACAGTTTCACATCAACAGAAAGGTCCAGCCCTGTCATGCTGAGCACATGCGCTACGCTCAGTGTAAACTCCGCGAAGCATCTCTCTGCCCCGCGCGACAGACCCTTCCCTGCGCTCAGGGTGACACGGTGTGACTGTTCAAACTGTCAAGTTCGATTCACCCAAATTGAACCATGCCTAAGTTACATATTCTATGCTCCCCGTGGCAAAGCCCCAGGGAGCATATATTTTAGCGCGCGGCTGCTCCATAGACCAGGATGTTGAGGGTGTTGATGAGTTCCTCATCCTGGTATGGTTTGACGACGTATGAGCTTGCGCCCAACTGAAGGGCGCGCTGCTGGTGTTTGGTGGCGGCACGGGAGGTCAAAACGACAAGCGGGAGTGTGCGGTATTGCTCCTGTGCACGGATCGTTGAGATGAGTTCATAGCCATCCATACGCGGCATTTCTATATCGAGCAAGACAGCTGCCGGCGTTTGTTGAGAGACCATCTCAAGAGCCTCGATGCCATCGCGCGCCATCTGGACTTCCCAGCCATGTTGTTTGAGCATGTTGCTTACGACACGGCGAACGCTAGGACTATCATCGACGACAAGGATATGTTTGCCGTGCTCCGCCTCTGTGCTGGCAGACGCGGCTGGTGGTATGGCAGCCGCAGCAGCTTGCTGGAAGGAAGATGGATGTAAGTCCGGCCTGGCGCCCGTTTGCAGAGATGAAACGACCATACCATCACGGTGGTGAGTCGGGGAAACAGGGGAAACCGAGACTGTCGTTCCTGTCGCTGTCCCGACCAGTTTACGAGTAGAAAGCAGTTCAGTTAACTCAAGGACGAGGACGACACGACCATTACCCATAACGGTGCCACCAGCCACACCGTGAACGTGACGCAGATGTGGCCCAAGGTTTTTCATCACGATATCCAGTTTGCCTTTAATATTGTCAACAATGAGGGCTACCCTATAACCGCCGGCGTTGACGAGCAGCAACGGAGCTCTCTCGTCCTCGGGTCTGGACGGAAGCGATAAGAGTTGTGACAGCGAATTCAGTGGATAGAGATCGTTTTGCACCTGTACGGCAGGTCTACCGGCAAGGGTTGAGCGTTTGAAGTTATCCAAACGGCCAATTGATTCGACGAGCACGGTCGGAATGGCAAACTGTTGTCCACCCGCCATCACCATCATAGCGCCCTGGATAGCGAGGCTGGTGGGGAACTTCATAGTAAAGGCAGTTCCTTGACCAGGCATTGACTCAACTTCGAGCGTTCCTCTCAGGCGGGATACACTGTCGCGTACGACATCGAGACCGACGCCACGGCCACTTTCTTCGCTCAGCACCTCGGCAGTTGAGAAGCCGGGGCGGAAGATAAGGTCAATAATATCGTTATCATTGAGTACTTGATCCGAGCCGACGAATCCGCGCGCAATAGCGGCACGGCGGATATGGTCCGGATCGATGCCAACACCATCGTCACGCACGGTAATGACAACCTGGTTGCCCTCGTAGGTGGCAGACAACTTGATCTGGCCGGCGGGTGGTTTGCCCTTCCGAATGCGCACTTCCGGTGTCTCGATAGCGTGATTGACGGCGTTGCGCATGAGGTGCAGCAATGGCCCAGCGATTTCCTCGTTGACCGTGCGATCAACCTCTGTGCCTTCGCCCTCCAGGAGGAACTCGAACTCTTTATGTTGCTTGAGTGCGACGGCGCGAGCAGCACGGTAGAGACGAGGCGTCATTGTTGAGAGAGGCACCAGGCGCGCTTTCATCAAACGATCCTGGAAGGTGGTATTGAGACGATTCTCACGAGCAAAGACGCCTTCACAATCACGTATGATGGCTTCCATTTCGGTGCTGAGTGTCGTCATATCCGAAATGCCCTCGCTTAAGCCACGAGCGAGCTGGTGAAATTCGGTGTAGCGGTCGAGTTCTAGTTCATCAAAATCAGCGAGGTGATCAGGTTCGGTACGGTTTCTATTGCCATTGCTTGAGAGCGAGAAACCTTTGCTCTGGAGGCCCTCACCTGGCATCACCTGTATAGAGCGACCACTAGGCAGAGTTGTCGCTTCAAATCTGCTTTCAAGTTTCTGGCCCACATCTCTGAGGCGATTGCTACTTACACCGACGTCGGAGATAAGCTGAACGAGGCGACTAACGCGCTCTTCCAGGATGCTACGATTCACGAGGAGTTCACCGAAAAGATTGACAAGCTCATCGAGCTTCTTGAGCCTGACGCGTACGCTCAGGTCGCCACGGGCCGCACGTTGGGCATTCGTTTCTGTAGTTTGAGTCCCTGCGACGACGCCAGCAACGGAGGAATTATCATCGCCTTCTTCGTTCAGATCATCGGCGTCGATATCATCCGCACCGGCATTACCAAGTATGCTCTGATCACCAAGCAATCCGGCATAGCGGACACGCAGCAACTGTACTTTCGCCTCTTCATCCTGTGCGTCAGCTCCCTTACTTGTGATGAGCAGATCAAGGGTTTCCGAGGTATCGAGAATGAGACTGAGGACAGCGGGGGAAATGACAGTCGAGCCTTCCATGATACTATCGAGCAGATCTTCAAAAATATGGGAGAGATCAGCGATAGCGCGGAAGCCCATCATGCCGGCGGCGCCTTTGAGAGTATGTGTAGCACGGCGGACACCCTGAATCAGCTCACGATTGGTGGGAGCTTTTTCCAGGGCTGCCACATGCATAATGATTGTTTGCAGGTGTTCTTCAGCCTCAAGACGGAAGATTTCCGCGGCCTCTTCACTAAAATCGCCACTAAAGGCTGAAGAAGATAAGGGCTTCTGCTTCCGGGAAGGCTGCGAACGCGCCACAGGAGCTACAGACGTTGCGGAGGCCTGTTGCGAGATGGTTGGCGCCGTATAGATGTTTTGCGATACTTCATATCCAGACATCGGTGTACCTAAAGTGGGCAAGCCGGTTGCCTGGCGCGCCTGGTCAACAAAGTTTGAGGTGCGAGGCGCCGCTGGTGCAGGAGGCATGAGCGTCTGCTGCATGGATTGGTTGAATACATCGCCGGCGCCTTCGGTTATCTGGTTGAGAAACTCCTGGCGGACCTGTATTTCAATTTCATTGCGCAGTTGTGCTTCAAGCTCCTGAAGGGATCCAGTATTCTCTGAGCCGGCGACACGCTCCTGTAACTGTCTTTTGGCCTCAAACTCCTGGCGGATCTCGTTACGCAACTGGCGCTCTAATTCGGATCGGGCAGCGAGCGATAGAGGGCGTGATTCGTACTCACGACGTATATCTTCGCGTATCTTCGCTTCTTGCTCATGGTGGTATTCCTCGCGTACAGCGGCCTCGATCTCTGCGCGCAGAGCAGCGGGGTCGCCGCGACGCTCAAAGGTAACACGCTCGCGCATTTCTTCCGCTTCACGCAAGACGCGCATTTCCCAGGGTGTCCAACCCTGGTCGTGCGTAAACATATGTGATGGGGTATTTGCCTGGAGTTGTTGGAACGCATCACCACAGGATGCAATTGAGGCAGTCAATTGCTGTAGGGCGGTATGTATTTGCTCATCCGTCATCTCCACACCACTGGTTATTTGCGTAAGTAGGTCAAGCACTTTCTTGAGTTTGGTGTTTGACACCCACATGACGGAGAGAGGCAGGTAGCGCCGCACCTGGTCGGGACTGTTGCGCAGGTTGAGTCCCATGGCCTGCCCAGCCCAATCTTCCATACGATCAAGGGCATCCATGGAACCGTCGAGAAAGCCTTTGAATTCGGTGCGTTGGGATTCAATGACAGACATGGCCATACGCAACTGGTTCAGCACTTCCCTGAGAGAGGAGGCCTGGACGGCTAAAGTCTGAGCCTCTTCCTGCATTTCGTTGAAAACCGTAGGAATCGCCAGTTCGCCAGCCTGGAGAACCGGCGCAGGTTGAGCGACAACAGCTGGCTGCCAGGGATTCGTGACACCTGCCAGGTCAGCTTCTGGGAGTGCTGGAATTGTCTCGCTTCGCTCGCCCCTCGATACATCGGGGTCTACTGTGCTTCGCTCGCCCCTCGATACATCGGGGTCTACCGAAGGCGTTCCAGGGGTCTGAGACGGCGCGGGCGAGACAGTAGGATCATCGCGAGTAACTGCTGGCCGTGAAGATGTTGAGGCAACCAACATTTCCAGGGCGCTAGGATTTGCCAAACCAGGTTCAGGTTCAGCCGGTCGGTTCGTTTCAAAGCTGGCAATTTCAGCAGTTTGCTCTTCCACATGTGGCGCCGGATACTCTTCCCACATCGGTATATCGGCTCCACTACGTTCCTTCCCCTCCCGATACCCTTCTCCCATCGCTATATCGGCTTCACTACGTTCCGCTCGATATACGCTCCCCTCCCCTATATATTCAGATTGCAATTCATAGACCGGTTCCGCTGGTGCAACGGAGGCAGCGGGCGCAGAATCTTCTGGCCAGGCAACTTCTTCGCCTGGGGTCACAGGTGACGTACGGAAAGAGGCCAAAACTTCATCGAGTGATGGCATCGAGGGTGTAGCCGAAGCGGTTGGGATTGGCGTAGGCTCATCAGCAAATGATGACGTAACAGCTTCCAGCAGTTGCTGATTATTGCTACTGCCGTTCGAAGCTGGCGCAGGCTGCGCTGAGGAGTCAGTGAGAGCGCGGTAGCGCACATAATCAGCATCATCTTCCGCCATAATTGCTTCTTCATCGATACCAGCATGTATGCCCTGGAGGAGTTGGTGCATTCTACCGAGTGAACGTTGCAACAATGCAAGGGTGGGAAGATCCAGCGTGGTTACCCCATCTAGCACGTCGCCGAGGATATCTTCCATACCATGGGCGACATGTGCTAAACCGGGAAAATCCATCATCGAAGCAGAGCCACCGATAGTATGGGTACGGCGATAGGTCTCCTCAATAGCTTCCATGTCGCCAGGAGTTGAGCCAGAGGGCGGTTGTGCCAGTTTTGCGAGGTTGTTCTCAATTTCTGGCAAATAACTATTTACTTCTTCGATAAACGAATCGAGTACTGAAAGTTTATCAAACGTATTCGACATTCTGCGCGTACCCACTTATTCTAGTTACACATTCCACCGTTGCCTACTTGAAAGCCATCCCTGCAACCCTTCGCTACCTCTTCACTCCGTTCAGAGCAAGTGTGGCTCAGGGCAAGCTCAGTTCGCTAGCGCGTCTACCTTCAGTCAGCAGGGATGCAAGGAGGTATAAAAACGTGTAACTCAGCTAGTTACTGACCAAACTGCCCATCATTCGGGAATGGGGCCTGATCCTGACCAAAATGAGACTGACTTTGATTTTGTTGAGCGTCTCTTTGCCAGCGTTGGCGCGAGGCTTGAGATTGTCCTGGCTGCTGGTCATGCAGAGAGCCAGAATTTGGGGGTTGGATCCCCGGGTTTGAGGCCGGGTTGTTGGGTTGCCCCTGTCCAGTATACCCTGGCATAGCGCCAAATTGTTGTTGGTCATTAAACCCCAGTTGTCGCTCAAACCTACCGAAATCGTCAAAGCCAGCCTGATGACCCTCAAAGGACGGTTGACCACTAAAGCCTTGTTGGTACTGATTACCAAACGATTGCTGTCCACTAAGACCCTGCGGGTTACCAAAGGAAGGTTGGCCACCAAAGCCTTGTTGATTATCAAAGGAAGGAGCAAAGCTCTGCTGATTGCCCAATGTCTTCTGGCTAAAATCCTGCTGACCACCAAAGGAGGGCTGACCGGCAAAAGATTGCTGTCCGCCAAAGCCCTGCGACTGGCTGAAGGAAGATTGGTTAAAATCTTGCTGATTAGTAAAGGAAAACTGGCCATTGCGAGAAGAGAGGGCAACCAGTGAACCAGATTTTCTTCCAGGTTCTGACAGTGGCGGGTAATTCCCGGTGAAATCTCGTGCCCAATTGTTTTCCGCACCTGGGCCGAGGGCCGGCGGGAAGAATTGACTGCCATTTCCGCCCTGCAGCTCGGTCACAGAGGTCATAGCGGGGAAGGCTCCCATGGCATCATTGCCACGATCGGGCAAACGGAAGGTGGACACCGAGGCACGGAGTTGTTCTGTCAACTCAGCAAGATAGCTTACACTGGCGGCTGCCTCCTGAGTACCAATGTTGGTCTGGCGAGTGATGTCGGAAATCTGACCCATAGCTACTGCAACTGCCTCAGATACAGTCGTCTGTTCGTTTGCGGCGCGAGCAATACTCTCAATCATTTGCGCCTGCCGTTCCACGGCAGTGTAGATAGAGTTCAGTGAGCGTCCAGCTTCGTCAGCAAGTTGTGAACCTTTGACGACTTCTTGTGTGCTATCTTCCATAGCTACGACTGCTTCGTACGTATCGCCCTGGATACTTTTGACCAGCGTAGCGATACGCTTGGTAGATTCGGTCGAGCGTTCGGCGAGAAGACGGATTTCATCGGCGACGACAGCGAATCCTCGACCATGCTCACCAGCCATAGCGGACTGAATAGCAGCGTTGAGTGCGAGCAAGTTCGTTTGATCTGCGATGTCTTCGATAATACGGACAATTTCACCGATTTCATTTGAGCGCTCACCGAGACGCTTGATTTTCTTAGCAGTTTCCTGGACGTTATCACGAATGAGGACCATGCCTTCGATCGTTTGACGAACGGAACGTTGACCACTATTGGCATTGCGCAACGCTTCCTGCGCAGCCTCGGCGCTCAGTTGCGCATTGCGCGCTACATTTTGAATGAAGATAGCCAGGGCTTCGACGGCCTCGGTGGTTTGAGAAATTTGTGCCACCTGAGTTTCGGAAGCCTGGGTCAACTCGTTGGAGCGATCAATGATACGGCGAGTGGCGTTTGTCACCTGCACAGCGGTTGATTGAACGCGTCCGACAACCTTCGCAAGCTCCTCGATCATATAGTTAAACGAGTCGGCCAGGACGCCAAGCGTATCTGGTGTGACTTCGGCCTGGACACGCAGGTCGCCATCACCAACGGCACTTACTTCTTGAAGCAGTTTTTCAATCTGAGCTTGAAGTGCAGCAGCATCATTGCCATTGGAGGAGTTGAATGCGACTCCACCTTGCGAGTTGCCTTGACTATCAAGGAGTGCATTCAGGTTGCGGGAGAGCATAGCGAACTCATCGTCACCGTTGACCACTGCACGGACGGTGCGATCTCCGCTAACATAATCACGACAAACATCTACAAGGCCAAGTAACCGACTTTTCACTTCGCGCTGAACAAAATAGTTAGCGGTCAGTATGCCAATCAATGACACTATTGCACAGGCAACAACTACAAGTACAAAAGTAGTAGAATCGCTGCTATTGCCGCTACTTTGTATTCGTTGAGAGGCAAATACTCCGAGAAATGCGATTATAACGACTGGAATTGCTGCTGAAAGAAATAACCCTATTTGCATCAGCGCATTGACAGTCATGCCACCTCTGTTACGATCAGGATTCATCCGCCGGGCCTCCTGTTTGTAAAAATACATCCACAAGTAAGAAGAAAAAATTATTGTAGGGATTCGTAACGCTGCATTCTGTCTGAGAAAAGCAGACGCGCTGCATCAACCAACACAATTACCCGAGTATCGAGCAACGCGACCCCGGCCGCATAGGGAATGGCCCAGTGCGAAATTGTGGTCTGGCGTACTTTTAAGTTGGTAATAGCAGAGGGAGGGATAGGCACCATTTCACTGACGCCATCCACGACCAGGCAAATCACCATTTCATTGTATTGCACGGACAACAAGCGCGTACGTGGATTGTAGGGTAGCTGCTCCATATCCAGAAAACTGCGAAGATCGACCACAGAAGCGATGGAACCGCGTAGATTAATCACGCCTCTAATCCAGGGAGCGACGTTGGGAACGGGAGTGACATCAACCAAGCGTTCAACGCCCTGAATATGTTCAGCTTTGAGAGCGAATTCTCGCTCTAGAAGTGAGAAGACCAGGTATTGCTCACCAAGGACTTCACCAGGGGAAGCAATGTCTGGACGAGATTGCGCGACTTGAGCAAGTTGAGATTGCAATGCCAGCACGGAAGCAGCACGGGAGCCGCGCTGGCTTTCGCGTATATCGTCGGAGGAACTACCAAATTGTGTTCCTGGTCGTTGAGTAGAAGACTTTGTCTGTGCTCCCAAAGCATTCCTTTGCCGCATTAACAGATCATCGCTGGCCACAAAAATCTCCTTGGGCGACACTTCGAGTCGCCGGGTCTATTTTCTCTCGATGAAGTAAGGCACCCAGGTATGGGCACCCGATCTACTTACACCAGTCTGCGTACATTTGCCACCAATTCATCAGTATTAAATGGCTTGGTCATATACAGGTCCGCGCCCTGTCGTAACCCCCAAGATTTATCGAGGGGAGTATTTTTACTTGTTAACAAAATAATTGGAATATGCCGACTTGCTTCTGAACTTTTGAGTTTTCGGCACAATTGAAAACCATTTTGTTTAGGTAAGACAACGTCTAATACAATACATTGAGGGTGTTCTTGAAACACTTTTTCGACAGCCTCGTCTCCATCAACAGCCGTAACCACATCAAAGCCACTATTACGCAGCGGTGTGACAATCATGGTCAACTCTGTCCAGCTATCATCTACAACGAGAATCTTCTGTCCAGGCATCACTATTATACCTTTCCGATTAGCCAGTTACGCTAGTGAAATGGGAAAAAAGGGCTATTTCACCAACGCCTATATACCAGGAACCTCCAGTTCGAGGCGTACGCGGACAATGCCTAGCCACGGCGTCGCAGGCGAGTGCGCAAACCTTCGTGCTGAGGAGGCATGCGTTCTTGCCAGTTTACGAGATGTTTTTTCACGGTCTGGACTAATTCTACCGAGTCAAAAGGTTTCGTCAAGTATTCGGTAGAGCCAGCGAGGCGACCGCGCATCTTGTCGAACAAGCCGTCCTTCCCACTGAGCATAATAATCGGTATTTGACGAAACTGCAAGTTTTTCCGTATTATCTGGCAAATATGGTACCCATCCATACGAGGGAGTTGTATATCGAGGAGGATCACAGCGGGCATTTCATCAGCAACGGAGGTGAGAGCGCTCAGACCATCTCCAGCAGTGATCACTCTAATATGCTCTCGTTGCAGGGTCATTTGGACGATTTTGCGCACAGTTGGACTATCATCCACAACTAGTACTGTCGGTTCAGCCATCAGATTGACCTCCTACGTGGCTCAGGTGACCTGTGGGGACCACCTTCATTTTGAGGAACATGATTCCAATGTTGAATGATACCCATTAGTGTGGGCGGAACAGCATCACGACCACGAGACAGGCGCGCGTTGCGCTGTGCCCGGTAGACTTGGTACTGTTGTATTTCCTGGTCAATTTCTGTGAGGAAAGCTTTCCAGGCAAAATTGAGGTTGCGTCCCGTATGTGAATTCCCGACCTCATCACGCAGTAGTTCCGCGAAGACCATGCGTAAGAACGCGACAAGGCCAAGGACGGCTTCCCAATAAAATTCTTCCAGTTGCTCTCCTTTTACCAGCTTGTCCAGCGTAAGAATAGAGGTGCAGTCAAGCCTGCCGTTGGTAAATTCGATGGTTTCAAGGATGGGATATTGCTGCTTTGAAAGGAGCTGCAACTGGTTGCCAAAACGGCGCTCCAAATACCGTACAACTTCAGCGTAGGGTATTTGCCCTCGTCCGCGAAGACTTTTCGCGTATTTGCTATGATGAACCAACAGGCCGTTGATGCATTCTGAGAGAACGGTGACAAGGCCAAGCAAGTGTTGTTCAGGGTTGGAAGATTGCTGTTGGCGCGTTAAGGTTGTCTGGCACTTAATGATGAGATTGGAGATGTCTTGTTGTACTTCTGTCTCAAAGGCAGTATCTACAACTTCGATGAGGCGAAGTTCGAGCAGGCGGGACATGATACGCGCGACACGCGCCTCCGGAGTCATGAGAACCAGTGCGATGGCCTGGAGAGGTAATTCTCCATTTGAGAGGCAGAGCACTTCGATATATTCCTGGCTCAGTTCCAGGCTACGAACATCGTTATTAATCTCGGGCAGCCAGCGGGCAACGGATGTGCGGGTCAAACGAGTTTCGCCCATCTCCTCCCACTCATCGGCCTGGCGCAAGGCCTCCAGGAGTGTCGAGTCAATATCGAGTGGCTGCATGCCACTTTCTATCGGCACCAGTTGGCGATGGAAAGCGAAACGGCCATCGACCCAGCGCAAAGCGTGACTGATGGATTGAGTGATAGCGAATTCCAGGCGACGCTGCATTTCGGCGGCACTCATCCAATTACGTTCGACGAGCATTGCCAGAGCAATCTGCATATTGCCACCGGCATAGGCACGGATCGCATGAGCGCGGGGAGGATCTAACTTATTGACAAGGCAGAGCATCATAAGTAAATCCGGCTGGGGCACGCCTTCTTCGCGCAATGCGACGATCTGTCCTTTGCGAAGGCTGATAAGGAGAGTCTCCGGCCCCGAATGGACGAAGAGAGTCCCGGTTTTCCCACTCAGCGCGAGCATTTTCAGGATTGATTGGAGACCCAATGTTTGTAGGTCTCCATCCATTATGCGGTCATGCTGCTCCATTGTTTCTTCTATTCCTTTCTCGGCCAAAAGCGCAAGTCATTCATGCTCGACTATTTCACGTGCAGTGAATCGTCAAAATTTCCATTCTCCCCTGATATAGACGAAAGAGAGAGGAATACGTATCAGGCGCTATGCATAATACATGCTTGTTTTATAGCGGAGAGCAAGCGATCGACGTTGAACGGTTTATCAACATACTCGACCACCTTACCACGCATATATGAGCGATTCCAGGGCACCTCAAACTGATTTAACGCACTCATAATCACAAAAGCGGGCATCGTTTGTAGGGAAACGGCGTTTAGACAGCGCATGACCTGATAGCCATTCATCCAGGGCATAATCAAATCTGTGACAATGCAATCAGGTCTCCAATCAAGGCATTGTTCTAACGCTGCCAGGCCATCATATGCTACTGCTACTTCATAGCCCGATTCAAAAATGAGACATTGTTGTACCGCGTTGGCAATAGCAATATCGTCGTCTACGACCAAGATGCGCCTCTTTTCGTCCAAAGGTTGAGTTATTGCCGGCTCGAGCAGAAGCCTTTGTAAGACGCGTAAATAGCGCTGCAAGCGGCCCATTTCAAAAGGTTTTTGCAGCAGAGCGACGGCGCCAATTTGTTCGAGCGTTGAACGCGAGACGGATTGGCTGCTCAATACAATTGTGAAGCGCGCACGTGGCAATTGTAGCCGATTCTTTTTCCTCGCTTCATCCCCTGCCAAGTATGAAGGGTAGGAAGGCGCTCTGATTTCTTTTGCGGGCGTTTGCGCGCCCTCTGTGACGATCGAGGTATCGTGAGCTTTGTCCAGATCAAACAATAGGATGTCGCCTTCAGCTTCATGTTCCTGCGTGGTCGTGGAAGCAGATACTATTCGTGCTTCATAGCCCCAGTTTTGAATATTTGTCGTGAGAATATGCTCAAAACTCTCTTGCTGACCAATGATCAGTACACGCGGTTTTGGGCATCCTCGCCGATCGCTCATTACAGCTTTTCCTCTAGTATGCATAAAGACAGTTTGATAACGTGATTGCCGTCTATGATCATGATGGTTCCCCACCGCCGACAGCAAAAAAACACGCTAGTATGTAGTTTACGCTATTACGAATTAGGTGTTTATTAAGAAAATGGTAAAAGTTATTAAAATTCTATTAAAGTTCTTGAGTAATCACGTTTCCACGAAAAACGTAGCCGATTCCTGGTTCTGTGATGATATAGCGCGGCCTTGATGGTTCCGTTTCCACTTTGAGGCGCAACTGCCGCACGTAGACGCGGAGGTAGTCGGCTTCCTCACCATATTCTGGTCCCCAGACTGCTCGCAATAACGTGCGGTGTGTAAGCACTTTGCCAGCATTGAGCATCAATTGTCGCAATAACTCGAACTCGGTTGGCGTCAAGCGCACATCGTGTTCACCGGCGCGCACGAGTCGCTGAACGACATGCATATATAAATAACCGTCTTCACTGCGCAAAATCTCGGGTTGCCCAGGCGAATCGCCGCCGTTTTCAGGCGAATTGGCGCGCCGCAAACATGCACGAACCCGTGCTTGCAATTCATCGTTGCTGAAGGGCTTTGTCAAATAGTCGTCTGCTCCAAGGTCTAAAGCTTCGACTTTTTGCTTTTCCTCTGTGAGAGCCGACAGTACGATGATAGGTGTCTGCATAGTGAGGCGCACCTGCCTGCAGACCTCCAGGCCATCTAGCTCGCCAGGAAGACAGAGATCGAGCAAAATAAGATCGGGTTGATGTGCCCGAGCCATTTCCACGGCCTGTTCTCCGTCATCAGCAACCAGGACATCATAGCCACTGACGGAGAGGTTCCGGCGCAAAATACGTTGAATGGGAAGTTCATCATCAACGACGAGAATACGTTTGCCTTTGACTTTCATAGTTGCTCCTCCGTCGTGGGCGCAACAAGATGGACATCGAACGATGATAGATGACGAGTAGTAGAGTGCGAGCCGGCAGCCTGGGGGGGGTCCAGGGTCGTACTTGCGCTATCCCCTGAAGAGGCGTTATTACTCCATGTCGCCGGGGAAGCTGAGATACTATTATACACGTGAACAGGCAAAGTGAAGACAAAACACGAGCCAACTTCGCCAGGGGCGGATTCCACGCCAATACGTCCCTGGTGGGCTTCAATGATACCACGACAGATAGCCAGACCGAGGCCACTACCGCGCAAATTCAGCCCGTAAAACGTTTTGAAAATGCGTTCGCGTTCACCCGCGGGTACTGCTGCGCCGCTATCGATGACTTTCGCGCGCAGATACTGCAGAGGAGCTACAAGAGTGTCCTCATCGGCAATATCCAGGGATACCAGTATCTCCGCGTGAGCTGGACTGTGACGGAGGGCGTTTTCAATCAGATTATAGAAGACGCGCTCAAGCTGCACATGATCAGCATAGATGAGTGGTAAATTGGGCTGTATAGATGTGCGGATAGTGCGCCCGGAGAGAATACGTTCAAGCCGAGACAAAGCTCCATGAAGGATTTCAACGACATCACACCATTCTTTATCCAGCACTAAGGCTCCCATTTCTATGCGGGACATTTCGACAAGGGCATTGACCAGGATAGAAAGGTGTTCTGTCTCGGTGTCTATATCCTCCAGGATTTCACGCCTGGTTTGATCATCCCATTCAACATCCTCTTGAAGCAAACCTGTTACCGCAGCCTTGATTGTAGTGAGCGGAGTACGCAGATCGTGTGATACCGATGAGAGCAGAGCCGACTTGTTTTTCTCGTCACGTACCTGCTCTGTGACATCGTGAACCTGCAAGACATTCCCAATATGCACGCCTTGCTGGTTAAAAAGGGGATAGCGCGATAGTTGATAATGATAATCAGAAGGTGAGCTATCCAGACGCAGAGCGGTACGAGAAGGTGCCAGGCGAGCCAAAAAGGCTTCTACATCTGGCTGTTGAGCAGAATACTGAGGCAGGGTAGCGAGGGTAGCGAGGGTAGCGCCTGAGTTTGAGTCTGAGCGCCTGAAGACAGGTTCCAGGGCGAGGGCGCAGCGCAGGTCCTGTCTATGGACATTCCCCTGTTTGAAATCCCGTAGATAGGCGGCCACTTCTTTAGCGTTGCGAATACGCGGCAAGACGTCTGCGAACATATCTTCCAGTGTGATCTCTGTTGAGGAGCCTATGTGCACACCACAAAAGACCTCCGCATAAGGGTTCACAAAGACGCACCGTCCAAGGAGATCAACTACGAACCAGGCATCTTTTCTATGATCATTCGATAGTTTGAGCTGTGTAAACAGGCGACTTAATTCACTCAATACTCCAGCACGGGCTAACGCCGCCTCGGCAGTTTGTGTGAGAATTATGATGCCGTCTTCTTGAACTGATGGGAAGCCTTGCGGTACTACCTGTGGCGCTTCTGCAACAAGCTGAGCGTGAAGGGATTGTTCCTCACCTGGCTGCGTAACAAATGGTTGCAGTGAAGAAGACGAGTCCTGTGATCTGCTTTCTGGTAAGAATGTGCCTGTGGATGACGGTGCGTCCTCTTGCTGTGAAAGCGAAGGAGAGGGATGGAATAGGGCGTGGAGGTCGCGCTCACTGCGAGTCAGCAGGTGGTCACTGATGAAGTAAAGAAGACTGCTGAAGCTGACGCCGAAGGTACGTTCCGACTCCAGGCGCACGCGGTCAAGCACCTCTTGTTCATTGTGGTTTTGCCCATAAGCCCGTTCCAATTGTTCAATGGCTTGTTGAAAGCGGCTACGCTGGTGTGCGGATTCGAGTAGCATGCCGTTGTGAATGGCGATGGTGGCCTGACTGGCGAAAAGGGAGAGAATATCCGCCTTGAGAGGTGTAAATCCGCCTGGTTCTGGCGAACAGAGGAGGAGAGCGCCATAGACTGTGGACCCCGTCACCAGGGGATAACTAAAGACAGAACGAATGCCAAGTTCTGTTGTGAAAGCGCGGCTCAGAGGGAAACGCTCATCCGAACTGATATCATTGGAAAAGACAGGTTGTCTACGGCGCAATGTGTAGCCGATGATGCCCTGTTCAGAGAGGCCTCCATTATTTACCGTCATCCTCCGCAATGTGGCCTGGTTGAGGCCAGATTCGGCTTCCAGGCGAAGGTGCCCTTTGCGTTGATCATAGGTTACAATGGCAGACGCAACGTTCAAGGCTTTAGCAATGCCAATCACAATTTGATCAAGAATAGTAGCGAGGTCCACTGTAGAGGTAAGAGCACTGGAAACATCTTTGAGCGCCTCGCGTTGACGATCCTGGATTTCCGCGCTTCCACCAACCTGGGCGCTGTCGATGGCAGCCGCCAGTACATGCACAACGGCGTCGATCAGTCGTCGTAATGTTACATCCGCATAGCTGTCGTGTTGATTGCTGCCTAGCTCAAGCGTCCCTAAGACTTTTTCTCCTACAATGAGAGGAGCTATAAGCGTTGAGCGCAGCTGGTGAAAGTTACTGAGGGCATCACCACAGAGCGCTGGAGGGCCATCTAGCCCTTCGGGGTAGTTCTGCACGATGGTAATGGGGGAAGGCAATAACTGTTCTAGTTTTGAGCCTTCGAGTGGGTGTTGATGGTATTGTGCGACCCATAAACGAGCTTCACGCTGGCAAACGGTGACGCGCACTGCGAGGCGGTCATGGCGCAATAATACGACGCCAAAGACATCAAAAGGGATAGCTGGCTCCAAATCAGCTGCCAGGTGTGTATAATCAGGTTTTGCTCCACGTACGCTGGAGACGATACGAGCAACGCGCTCGACGATAGTAGCTTTCGCCTCCATCTGTGTCCTCTCTACTTATCGTAACGGTCAATCAAGAAATATCAAATATCATGGGACATCTTGCTGTTTTAAGGTTTCGGGATGCCTGAATAGGAAATACGGAAACATGTTCCTCCCTTGTGAACCGTTTTAGTATACCATATAAAAAATCACCAGTGCGATACATTGAATGACTTTGTAGTACATTTGTATCTCTATGTTGCTTACATGTTGATTGTGGTTTTTGTGAGTCTTGATGTCATCTCTTTTTCCGTGACAAGTATAACATATCGGGGGGAACCCTCGTCAATTTGTTCAGTTCATGTGCTGGCGCAGGCACAAAGGCTACTCGGTCGAATTCTCGGCGCGTTGAGAAACTTTCTTCAGGCAAAAGGGTACTTTCGGCTGGCCTTAGAGACGAGTCGCGATTATGGTATGCACCTGGAGTAGGCTCGCGCACAGTCTTGCTTCGGAGAGGCATTGCTTCAACAACAAAGGCCCACGGCAGAACAATTGCAACAAGGAATCACCTACTTGAAGGAGGCTTACGAAACCTTTGCTGAGCGCTATGCCGTCATCGACCTGGAAAGGGTCAAGCGAATCCTGTCAAAAGATGTGCAAACTTTTCCAGATAAGGAGCGGTAATGGCAGGAACAAGCAAAAATCGATTCGTTTGAGAAAAGCTGGCAGATCTACGTACTTGACGAGCTGAATGCAGCACGTACGTTGCGATCAGCAACGAGATAGACCAGGATGATAATCGGAATAATGAGGCTGAGAATTCCTGAAATAATGGCCTTCTGTAGTATAAGCACAACATACAGCCCTAAGATTACACGGATTGCCTCAACAATTATAGTCGTCCAGTAGGCCCAGGGTCTCAGTGTCCATAATCCCCAGGCGAGCGCGACCTCGAAAAATCCCAAAATGATAGCGCCCAAAAGAGCTATGCTTGTACTTGCAGTCATCCCTTCGCCCAAGCCAAGAGTACTTACGCGATTCAAACCGAGGATGAGAATCAAAAGAGCAAGAATAGCTGAAATGCCTAAAAAAGCAGCAATGATAGTGATCCCCAAAGGACGTGTACGATCTTCCATGTTGCCCTCCAGAAAAAATAGTTGAACACATCATCAAGAGGTCTGTTCGAGATTGTTGTTTAACCTGAAGGCAACCCTCGGTAAGGTTGTTGCCTTCAGGTTAACCATCAAGCATCTTGACAAGCGAGACCCCCCCTGTTTGTAGTATAGCATGCAGAGCCGCAAAATACATCCTCAGAACGCACTATTTTTGTGTGCTGCTTGAGAGGCGAAGCATCTGGAGGCCCATGCAGACAGACCCTTCGCTGCGGCTCAGGGTGACACGGTGAGGCAGCGAAGGGTGATGCGTATTGGGCGACCACCAGGGGGCGACCACCAGGGTCGCCCCTACTATGGACGAGGTACGCTGGGCGACCCTTGGGTCGCCCCTACGACGAGTTTAATGTGTATAGCCGGTTAGTTCGACGTAGCCTTCGCCGAGCACAGGGGTACCTGCGCTCTGGCCATGAATAGTGACGGCGCCTTCCCAATAGGAGTTGCCTGTTGATTGATAGACGACAAGTTCTTGATTCAGCAATTCAGGGTTGAGCGTCAGCGATGTTTGGACCTGCGGATCGTTAATCTTGAGACGCCAGCCGGAGGGATAGGTCGCGCCTGTCGCCTGGCTTGTCCAGTGATTGAGGATACTGACGTGGAGTACGTTCGGGGACAATAGGCGCTCGTGGCCATTCCGGTCAATGTAGCCTACATAGACAGCGCCGATTTTACCCGTGGCGTCGCGTATGAGATAGAGCATCATCTCCGTGTTGTTGTTCAGTTGGATGCTGAACCAGTCCCAGCCACCGCCACTGAATGAGAGGAAGTTGCCCCATTGATGATCCATCCAGGCTTCACCGGTTACTTGTAACGGCTGGTTGTGGTCAACGAGCGTGCCCGATAGGGACATACGGGTCCGTGAATAGTAGTAAGAAAAGCCGCCCAGGCCATAGGTTATAAGCCCGTTGCCATTGTGCAGGGCAGGCGGTTTGAGGCCACGGAGGGATAGACGCATTGCGTAGCCGGTCATTTGCGCCGAGAGTTGGTCTCGCCCATTTACTCCCTGTATCGACCAATCACCTATCGATACATTGAAGCCGCTGATGGTTGTGCCATCAGGGATGAGCGCCCCTGGCTCGACCTGACGACGCTGGTCAAAATGGAACTGGCCCCGCGTCACGTCACTCATGGCAAAATGAGCAGCATAGACGGGAGGGAAATCGCTGCGCAAAGCCTGAAAGAAGACCAGCTCAAAGCCATAGTGATGAGGCTTCCCGTCAGGAGTTATGGCGGTCATGTGCCCTGTATAATACCACCATTCGGTGAGGTCGCGATGGGCGGCCTCGTCCTGTGGAAAATGTATGGGTGGTAATGTGACCTTTTGTGGCGTGTTGCTCACCTGAGGCAGGTGCGCGTTGGTAGAGACGATGCCTGGAACACCACAGGAGGCCAGGACAAAGGCCAGTAAAAGTAAGACGATAGAGCGCCTCTTGCCGCGAGTTATATTTTTCATCGCGTACCTCCTATACCCGCATCGGAAAATGAATCAGGAACAGGTACATCTTTTTTTGCACCAGGTTCTTGTCCGCTCGAATCGAGATATTCGGCAAGGACTGGAGGACGGCGTTGCACACCAACAAAGGGCAGCCACCAGTTTAGATTACCAAGAAGGCGCATAGTGGAGGGTACCAGCAAACCGCGCACGAGGGTGGCATCGATAGCGACTGCAAGAGCCATTCCGAGACCAAGGGCTTTTACCAGAATCATATCGGCAGTGGCGAAACAGGAACTGACCACGATGACGATGACGGCAGCACTGGTAATGATAGCTCCACTGCGCTGCAACCCGAGAGCTACAGCACGGGTATTATCGCCCGTTTGCCAGAAGGCTTCTTGAATACGCGATAGGAGGAATACCTCATAGTCCATCGAGAGACCGAAGAGAGAACAGAAAAGGAGTATTGGGCCCGAGGCTTCAACGAAACCGAGAGGGGTGAAACCCAGGAATTGATGTAAAAAGCCGTTCTGGAAGATGACCACGAGCGCACCATAGCTTGCCAGAATAGAGAGAGTATTCATCAAGATGGCTTTCAACGGCAAGATGAGCGAACGGAAGAGGAACAATAAGACGATATACGTGGTAACCGCCACGATGAGAATCGCTATAGGAAAATCAGTGTAGAGGGAAGAGACATAGTCCATATCACCAGCAGTGCTGCCATCTACCAGGGTTGTGATGCCGTTGCCAGGAGCCGTGTTGCGAATGGTCTGGACTAAGGCCTGTGAGCGTTGATCGAGCATACCATACTTACTGATGACGAGCATCAGGGTGGTATTGCCAGAGACCGACGATTTGAGAAGGGCGGACAGGTAAGGATCAGCGATCAATTGGGGATGGGTATAGACCTGTTCGTATTGCTCCAGGGTGAAGCGCCGGTCCGCGCTGACAATGCTATCAACACGGGCGACTCGAGGGTCGGCCAGGATACGCTGTACATAGTAATAAAGATTACGCACATTATTCGCGGCTATCACATCGCCGGGAGTCGTTACCGCCAAGACAATGGGAGTAGTCTCACGGTCATTAAAGCGTTTTGCCAGCAGGTCGAAGGCAGCGCGCGACGGAACATCCTTCGGCAGAATGGAGGCATCTGGGGCTGAAAAGCGTACTTCCAAGAAAGGTAAACCCAGGGCCACGAGCAAGATGAAGGTAGGCACAAAGATCTGAATGGGGTGGCGCATAACCAACTGGGAGAGTCGATACCAGAAACCGTGATGATCATCGACTGCAGGTGCAAGAGTGGAAGTACTGGCGAGTGGCTGGCTCGAAGAGCGCCAGCGGAAACGTGGCAGTCGAACAGGGAAAGCGTTGATCCTGGTTCCGATGATGGATAACGCCGCGGGTAAGAGGGTAATGGCAGCCAGGACAGCCAGCATTACAACCATTACGCCAGCCACTCCGACTGAACGCAAAAAGTTGATGCGAAAGAAGACAAGTCCGAACAGTCCGATGGAGACGGTCAAGCCTGAGAAAATGACGGCACGACCTGCTGTGGCAACGGAGACGGCGACAGCATCATCGACACTACGGCCATGATGTAACTCTTCGCGGAAGCGACTGACCATAAACAGGGAGTAGTCGACGCCGAGGCCGAGACCAAAGAGCGTGGTGATATTGAGCACAAAAATGGAGAGCGTGGTAAGATGCCCAAGGCCAAAGATGAGTGCAAGCGAGACAGCAACGGCACCTCCGCCGACTAACGCGGGAAGCATGGCGGCGATCACTGAACGAAAGACAAGCAGCAGGGCAATGATGGCGAAGGGAATGGCAAGGAATTCCGCTCGCCGCAGGTCGCGTTCGCTGACTGCTTGAATGTCCTCATAAAAGACTGGACCACCGCCGATGGTTGTCTTTAAGTGGGGAACCGGCTGCAGGCGATTTTCCAGTTCGGGCAGAAGTTTTGATGCGGTATCAGGATCGGGCTTGAAGAGTACATTGACATAAGCGGCATGACGATCCAAGGAGATCTGTCGCGGATTGTCGGTAAAGCTGACTATGCCTGAGACTTGTGACCAACCGCGCACTCTTGAGAGGGCCTGTTGAGACTCTTGAATAAATTGCGGGCTATCAGCACTACCAACGCTTGTGTCCTGGCTGGTGAAGATCACCTGAACGATGGTGAGGTCGAGATGCACTTTTTGCACCAGCAGGTTTAATGCTCGCTCCGATTCGGCATCGGGGCTGACGAAGCCCCCTGAGTGCAGCACCTGGCTAGCCTGGGGGGCAAATGGTAATGAGACTGCGATGGCGACCATCCACAAGCCCACTATCAACCAGCGAAAGCGGGTGGCTATTCTGCCTAGATGGTAGAACATATATTTGGGCCTTTCTCAGGTGAGTCTTTCTTGATATGACGTTCATTGCTGTTTCGAGGGGTAACATTCATGAGTTTCTCGACGCTTCTACATTCTTGTTGTATGATAATACCTCTACATAATTGTAGTAGTCCTCTGCAATGCAAATGTCAAGAGGATGGAGGCTGAGGTGTTTTCATGGCAAAACAGACAAAGGATAAAAAAGAGCAACCTAAGGCTGCGTCGAACCATGTGCCAATCAAGGTGATTACGGTCAATCGGCAGGCGTATCACGACTACTTTGTTGAACGCACAATTGAAGCTGGAATTGCTTTGATGGGTACTGAGATAAAGTCTATTCGCGATGGTAAGGTGAATTTGCGGGGATCTTATGCCATAACACGAAACGGCGAGTTGTGGTTAGAAAATGCACACATTGCGGTGTATGAACACGGCAACCGCTACAATCATGAGCCGTTGCGTACGCGTAAATTGCTGCTCCACCGGCGCGAGATCGCTCAATTGCAAGCAAAAGTGGAGACCAAAGGATTGACACTCATTCCGCTGAAGCTGTATTTGAAGGGCGGGAAAGCGAAGATCGAACTGGGCCTCTGTCGCGGTAAAAAGCTCTATGATAAGCGCGAAGCTATTGCTGAACGAGAAGCAAAGCGAGACATTGAACGTACGATTCGTACAAGGTAAAGGGAAGTATGTCACTGCAGGAACCGAGCCTTTCACCGGTACGAAAGTTTGCGTTCCTGGCTGAAGAGCATGAGGAGTGAGATAAGGGCGATGAAGGCCAACAACATAGTCAGGAGGATAAGGCCGTCGAAACCCCAGGTTTTGGCAAAGAGGCCACCGAGGCCATTGCCCAGAAGTTGGCCTACACCAAGGAAGATTGAGTACAACCCCATGAGAAGACCCCGGTCTTTGACAACATCTTCGGATATATCGGCCAGATAGGCAAGGGCAGAGGGCGCAAAGCTACTTTCGGCAAAAATACCGACCAACAAGAGTGGTATCCAGATGAGCAGTAGTTCATCGTTGCCAACTCCACGATGATTGATGCCGGCCAGGGCAATAGAGGCCAGATAGATACCTGCTATCGAGGTGAGCATGAGTCTCAGGCGAGGAATACGGTTGAGAAAGAATGCCCAGAAAAGGAGGCTCAGTCCGAAAAAAAGAACATAGGCCCCCAGAACGAGACTCAATGTATGGCCACTGCCAGGGCCGCTCATGCTGCCCATCAGTAGTTGATCGGGGTTCCTGTGGTGCCTGGAAAGAATGAAAGTCAGTTGTGAGCCGATCCAGACACCAACAAGGGCGTTGATACAAATCCAGGCAGGAATGAAGATAAACAGGCGAGGAGTACGTAAAATGCGCCAGTAGCGGAGACCTACTACACGAATATTCCCATGTTCAATTACCTGCATCACTTTGGGGACAAGAATCATGCAAAGTATTACCACGAGGTAGAGCGAGGCGATGAGAATAAAGGCGTAACGTCCCAGACGATCCCAGGCAACCCCCCCAAGGATGACACCCACAGCTATTCCACCACTGGTGGCAAGTTCAAAGAAGCTCATGACCCGCATACGGCGTGACTGTTCATGCGAGGTGTAATCAGCAAGGTACCCAAGGACAGCCGGTGTAGTAATGGCAGATGACGTGCCGGAAATCAGGCGCAAACTCAGAAAGTAAGGTAAGGGGTTTTGAAAAGGGACAAAAGGAATGAGAGCTACCTCGATCAGTCCCACCAGAGGTCCGATGATGAGAAAATAGCGACGGTGCCAACGATCGCTCAAGGCACCCATGAAGGGAGCAAGAACCAGTTCTGTGGCAAAAAAGACGACGGAGAGGAGGCCCACCTGGAGGCTGTTGATGGAGTTGCCTGTATGAGACGCAAGTTGAGCGAGGAACAAGCCAAAAATGATGGTTCCCGCACCGCCATTTGCGCGTAATAGAAAGGTTCCAATGAAAAGAGGCGTTATTGAGCGTCGAGGCATTTACGTCCTTTTATCCCATTGGGCAGTGTCAATGTAGGCGTTATGAGCTTTGATGCGTTTTCGCCATGTGATTAGAGCGATGACGCAGCCTGTTATTATCAGTAATACGGCTAATACCATGAGCAGGAGCAAGATGAGTCGTGTTGTCTCGTCACTTGTGGTGCTGAGCGCAAGTAATCCCAGAACTCTCATAATTTCCTTCCCCTCATAAAGACCCCAGGGCGATCCCGTCGCCGAGATCGCCCCCCCAGGCCCCCCAAGGTTGACCGCAAGGGTCAACCCTACTATATACGTTATATGTTTTTGCCTGATGTGGTACGGTGTTTTCGATCCCTATTATTGAGGGGTCCTCTTGAGTATTTCGTTTCTATGATATCATGACGGTACAGAAAGTTAGATGGTAACTTTCTAGCTTGATTATTTCATGCCAGGTAGGTCAGATGGGATGAGAGCAA
>WNGG01003842.1_pt1 | contig 27887 bp, 27 predicted proteins | sample 5400661 | NCBI WGS metagenome assembly WNGG01 (sample SAMN13153372, study PRJNA577476) | soil metagenome | isolation source: 100 cm soil or saprolite under Garry oak tree replicate 1 | place: USA:California | collected 2016-06-15
CGTCTGCGACATCAGCGAAGTGGCTTTGAGAAAATTTTCGACTTTCACGTCCGCGGATTGCGGATCGATCACACGAAAATAAACGACCGCGTCGACCGTCACCGGCACGTTGTCTCGCGTCATCACCTCCTGCTTCTCGACGCTGATGGTGACGACGCGCAAATCCATTCGCACCATCCGATCGACGATGGGTATAAGGAAAATTACGCCCGGACCCTTCGCGCCGAGTAATTTCCCGAGACGAAAAATCACGCCTCGCTCGTATTCGCGCAGGATGCGTATGGCCTGCGGCAGGATGATAATGGCGAGGATGATGAGCGGTATGGCCCAACTAATTAACTTTGGCAGTGCTTCAATTAATGGCATAGCTTTGTTCTCCTTTGGCTTTCAGTTTTACAGTTAATCCTTGCACGGCTGCAATCTCGGCTACTTGGCCTTTTTCGATAGGGGCGTCACTGACTGCGTTCCAATATTCGCCTTCGACAAAAATCCAGCCGCCGCGTGAATCGATCGGAGTCAATGCGGTCACCGTTTTTCCAATCAACGTTTGCGCTCCCACTTTCACCGGCAAGAGTTGCGCGCGCAGTCCTTTGCCGATGATGAAAATAAAGAACGCCGCGGTAACCAGTGTTGCCGGAATAATGTAGCTGAGTGACAAACGATAGAGCGGGTCAGCGCGGTTGAAGAGCATGAGCGACCCGATCAGAAATGCAATGACTCCGCCGACCGTCAACACGCCGTGCGTAGGCGCATAGACATCAAATATGAACAGCATTAGTGCGAGGGCGATCAACACAAGCCCGGTCACATTAACAGGCAGGATCGCCGCCAGATAAAGCGCAAGGATCAACGCGATCGCCCCCACTACGCCGGGAAGAATCGCGCCCGGGGTCGTCAGTTCGCCGATGATCCCATAGATCGCGATGAGCATCAGGATAAACATCACCTCGGGTCGCCACAGTTTCTGAAAGACACGCTCGGCGGGCGACATCCTCACCTCTGCCACCTCGGCGCCGGCGGTCTTCAACGGCTTGCCGTCCACTATGCGCCCATTCAACTTTTGCAGCAGGTCAGGGACGTTGGAAGCGATCAGATCGATCACTTTCAATTCCAGCGCTTTCTCCGCGGTGATCGATGCGCTTTCCTTTACAGCTGACTTCGCCCATTCGACATTGCGCTGGCGCTTGCCGGCGATTGTCTCGATGTAGCTCACAGAAAAATTCTCCAGCTTCTGCTTCATCGTTTCGTCCGGCTTCTCTTCTCCGCCGCTGGGAAAACCGCCGATGGAGACCGGGTGCGCTGCGCCAATGGTAGTGGCGGGCGCCATGGCTGCCACGCTTGCCGCAATGGTGATGAAACAACCTGCACTGGTAGCGGTCGCGCCTGTCGGAGCGACATACACCACTACCGGCACCGGAGCGCCTAAAAAACTTTGCACAATCTTCTGCGTCGAATCGAGCAGACCGCCCGGCGTGTTGAGTTGAATGATCAGACACTGCGCGTTTTGTGTCCGGGCCTCTTCAATGCTGCGCGAAATGTAGGTAGCTGTCGCGGGCCCGATCGCGCCGTCGATGTTGATAAGCGAAACTTTCTCCGCCGCGAAAGTTGCCGGCGCCGTTGCGCAAGCCAGCCAGAGAACCAGAGCTGTCAACGCAGTCTTCATTCGCTTGATCCAAATCGCCGCGCGGCCCTTCGTAAGCTCAAGCTCCTTTCATCGGCTGAAGCTTATCGGCCAGGTTTTCCACCTTCGGCTTCACGATTCTCTCGTAATCGCGGTAGCTCATTTTGATCGCGTCGGTGTGCGTGCCTGCTTCGAAAACGATGTAGTCTTGCTCGGCCAGATGCTTGTCGACATAGGTCGGCAGATCATAGAGATTTCCAAATGGCGGCATCGCGCCGATCGCGCAGTCGGCGAACAGCGACTTGAATTCCTGTTCCTTATCGAGTATCGATTTGGTGATCCGCCGACAGCACCATCATTAAGTGCTGCTCTCCCGACTTAATCATGACCACTTTGGCATGATGCCGGCCTTTGACGTGCTCAGCCTGGGCGATTCGTTGCGCAGTCACCGCTTCAGGGTGATGCAGGATTTCGTATCGCACCTTGTTTTCATTTAAACAATCGACCAGTCGTTTTGGTATTTCCATAACCGCCTCCGAGGGGGAAAGTATCACTTTCCAGCGCTATCTCTACTTCCTGAATAAGCGAGTTCTGCAGCTACGTAGTTGCGTTGAAAGCGCGGAATTTCTGTTCGCAAACGGAAACTTAACACCGCCGCCGAGCTCACGTGGCGCGAAACTTTTGTGTATGGCTACATGTGAAGTTTGCGAAAATGAGTATGACAAGGCGTTCGAAGTAGTCGTTGGCGGGAAGCATCACACCTTCGACAGCTTCGAGTGCGCGATCCACGCGCTGGCACCGGTTTGCCCGCATTGCAACTGCCGGATCGTCGGACATGGCGTCGAAGCGGACGGACAAATTTTCTGTTGCGTCCACTGCGCGCGCACGGCCGGCAAAACGCAATTGCAAGACCGCGCCTAGGCGTTGAAACCGTCGAGGTAATAGCACTTGACGAGGGGGCGCCGGAAATTGATTTGGTGCGGCCGGACTTCTCGGGAACTGCGAAATAGGTATGCAAATTATGAATTCGTTTCGAACGTCGTTAATTGGACTGATATTTTTATCGTTCATGGGTTTCACTGCGCAGGCGCAGACACCCGTGGAAAAACCATCGGCTCCGCTAAAGGCGATTGCCGTGCTTCATCCTACCGGAGGCAACAAAGTGAGCGGCACGGTCACGTTCACCGAAGTTGCCGATGGCGTGCAGGTCCAGGCAGAGATAACCGGCCTGACTCCCGGCAATCATGGCTTTCATGTTCATGAATTTGGCGATTGCAGCGCGGGCGATGCCAGTTCCGCGGGCGCTCATTTTAATCCAACCAACAAACCGCATGCCGGGTCCGACGCCACCGAGCGCCATGTGGGCGACATGGGAAATGTGGAAGCAGACGCTTCCGGCAAGGCGAACTTGGAGTATGTGGACCACCACATCTCGCTGACAAATGACCAACAGTCGGTGATCGGGCGCTCCGTGGTGGTGCATGCGAAAGCGGACGATCTGAAGTCTCAGCCATCCGGCGACTCGGGCGCGCGCGTTGCTTGTGGCGTCATTGGGCGGGCAAAAAGCCAGTGACCGCAGGTCTGCCGTCGAGTTGGATCCTATTGTCCGCTTGATCAACGCTTTGCAGGAATCGCATTGCCAAAAATCTCTTTGCTCGACAGAGCAGATTTCATTTGATCAAATTAGCGAAAACCATCGCCATACACGCTTATGCCACGAATATCCAAAACTGAATTAGCGCCGGAAAACGGCTGCATCATCGACATGAAATGGAAGCTTGGGTCGCTGAGCTATCACGCTTCTGCTGCGGGAAAGGAGCCGGTGCCGCTTGTAACGGAGGCAATACGCCTGCCGGAAATCGTGCTTTACGATCACGTTGGCTTCAAGGGCGCCTACGCTCGCACAAATCTGAGCTTTCATTACGTGGGCGATTACTGGAACGATCGGATGAGCTGCATCATCGTCGTGAGCGGAGTATGGCGATTTTATCGCGACGAATATTACAAAGGCCCGTACTGGGACCTCGGCCCCGGCTATTACGAAAGCTTCTTTGCCGAAAAGGGCCCCGACGACGTGGTCAGCTCATTCCAGTGCATCGCGCTGACGTAGGGTAGCGCACGCCTCCCGCGTTTTGGCGAAGCCGTCTCGGGATCGCGAACTTTTTCGCTCTGGGCTTTCTATGCGAAATTAGAGCGCTGTTCGCCGAGCGCTGCTTTGGCAAAAGACTGTTTCGGTGGGGACGCCGGAACCAACACGCGCGATGCGTGTGCTATTCGGCCTGTCGAACGAGCCTCACGACACTTTCCGTGCAGCCCCAGGAGAGGGTGAAGCCAGCGCCGCCATGGCCGTAGTTATGAATGACGGTGCGGCCATCGCGGAGACGATCGCGCTCGAGACGCACGCCTGATTTCCGGAATGGGCGCAACCCGACGCGCTCGGCAAGAACATTTGGTTTGTCTATGTTCAAAACACGACTGCACTCGTCGAGGATTCGCGTTGTCGATTTAGGATCGACACTGAGATCGTCGCTGATTTCATTGGTCCCGCCAAAGACGCAATCGTTCGCGCGTGGGATGGCGTACATGAGCGGCGGATCGTCGCACACGATCGCGCACGAGAGATTGTCGATCTTCGGAACAATGGCGACCTGGCCGCGATGTGGCTCGAGATTGACGTCCTGCACAAGGTCGCGCGCGCCAATTCCTGCGCAGTTGATCACCAGATCGAATTTTCGATCGACCTCTTCGAGTTTTTCGAACCGCACATTTGTCACGATTGATCCGCCAGCGGCGACAAAACGATTCGCGAGGTAATCCAGATAAATGGTGGTGTCCATGAGGGGAACCGTGATGGCATAGCTGCCTTTGAAGTTGTAGCCACCGCGCTGTGCGCGGTCCTGAACCGGCCACAGGCCGGTTGCTACAGAAGAAGCGCCGAGCGGGATGGCCCAATCTGGGATTTGAATTTCGCCGGTTCGGGAAAATTGGCGCAGCTCAATCATTGAGACGCCGGTTCCGGGAACGGGAGCCAGATCGACCAGCACATGAAAGGTTTCGAGCGCCCAAGGGATGACTTTCTCTGGTGGTGCGGCGTCATAGGGAAACCAAACCGCCGCAGCCGCGCCGGAGGTCGTTTGCTGCCCGGTTTCTTTCGCGAAGATCGCTGTGCGGTACCCGCGCTCGGCGAAAACGGCGCCACAGGTCAGACCCGATACGCCCGCGCCAATAATGGCTACACGATCCATAAACCAGAATCATCTACGTGCAATGCGTCGCGGCGTCATATAAAATGACCGGCGATGGTTTCAGTAAATCGAGATGCGCTCACGGAAAAAATCCTCGCGGGCGAACGGATTTCGACAGACGACGCGCTGGAATTATATGGCTGGCCGCTGGAAGAACTGGGTGTGCTTGCTAATGCCAGACGCGATTTGGCAAAGGCGAAAAGTTACGGCGGACGCGGGCGCGAGATCGTGACCTACATCGTCGATCGCAATATCAACTACACGAACGTCTGCAACGTTTACTGCAAATTCTGCGCCTTTTATCGGACCGAGAAAGACGAGGATCATTATGTTCTGAGCTTTGAGCAGATCGATCAAAAGCTCGACGAACTTTCGGCAGTGGGAGGTGTTCAAATCCTGATGCAGGGCGGGCATCATCCGAAATTACCATTCGTGTGGTATATCGATCTTCTGCATCACATCCGGGAAAAGTATCCGCACATCAATATTCACGGGTTCAGTCCGCCCGAGTTCCAGCATTTCGCGGAAACTTTCCGGATGCCGCTGCGGGAAGTGATTTCCGAATTCAAAAACGCGGGACTTGGTTCAATTCCAGGGGGCGGCGGTGAAATTCTGGTGGATCGCGTGCGGCAGAAAATTTCGCCGCTGAAAATCAACAGCGACGAATGGCTGGAGGTGATGCAAGTCGCGCACGAACTGGGGTTGAAATCGAGCGCGACGATGATGTTCGGGCATGTGGAGACGATCAAAGATCGAATCGACCATTTGCGGCGTATTCGCGAACAGCAGGACCGAAGCGGCGGGTTTACGGCATTCATTTGCTGGACGTTTCAGCCCCGGCACACCGTTCTGAAGGTAAATTACCCCACTGGGGTGGCTGAATATTTGCGGACACAAGCACTGGCCCGGATTTTCCTGGACAACATCGACAACGTGCAAAGTTCCTGGGTGACGCAAGGCCCGGAGATCGGACAGATCGCGCTCGGATATGGCGCAAATGATTTCGGTTCAGTGATGATGGAAGAGAATGTGGTGAGCAGCGCCGGGACAACATTCCGATTGAACGCGGAGCAGATCGAATCGCTCATTCTTGGTGCCGGCTACGAACCGCGGCGGCGGAATAATTGGTACGAACTTTTGAATTAAAACGTATGCCTGGACTCTCGATGGATGCACACCAGCGACCGCAGAAAATCTCGCCTTGACGATCCCCATCTTCTTCCCGATATAGCCGCCTGTCTCGCGTAGGTGTGTTTTGCGCGGGACCGCGCTTCTCTTAACCTATGAGACACTTTTCTGGATGGATGCGCCCCCCATTATCAGCAACCTGGGTCGCATTCATTTGCGCGTTGCTCGGGGTGACATCGGTCCGGTCGCAAGCCCCGCAGCAAGCTCCGCAGGCAGCTCCGCCTCGACCCATCATCCGAACAATCGATGTCGTGTACACCGGCCCAGCTACCGTAAGCAAGGAGCGGATTCTGGCGCAAATGCGGACAAAGGTGGGCCAGCCATTTAACGACGCAACCGTGGAGCAAGATGTGGAGGCGCTTTACAAGAGCGGCGCCATTCAAAACGTTCGCATCTTCGGTGAGCCACAGGGCGACGGCGTCAAGGTAATTGTCCAGGTGCAGACGCGTTTGCTCGCGCGAGAAATCGTAATCGAGGGAGCCGAACGGATCAAAGCGCAGAAATTGCGCAAAGAAATCAAATTGAAACTGAACCAGCCGATTAGAGAAGAGCAATTGGAGGAAGCGCGCGAAAAAATCATCGAAATTTATCAGTCGCACGGCTTCACGGACGTCGGCGTGCAGTTCCGTGTGGACCCGCTTGACGAGAAGCACGGGACGGCGCGGGTCGTTTTTACCGTGAACGAAGGAGCGAAAGGCGCGGTGGCCCAGATCAGTTTCGAGGGGAACGCGCACTTCAGCGCCTGGCGGCTGCGCAAGGAGATGAAAACGAAGCGCAAAACGATCGTCTCCTTTCTTGATAAATCCGGGCGGCTCGACGAGGCGCAGCTGCAACAGGACTTGGACAGCCTCCGCGAGTGGTACCAAAACCACGGCTTCATCGATGTGGAAATCAAAGATGTGCGCCGGGAACGGAACACAAAGGGTGCGCTCACCATCACGATCGTGATTGCAGAAAATCCACAGTATCACGTACGCAAGCTCACCATTTCAGGACAGAAGGTGGCGAAGGAAGAAGGTATCCGCCCCCTGTTAAAAATGAAAGAGGGCAGCGTGTATTCGCCGAAGCAGTTGCACGACGACGCAAAGGCGGTGGCCGATGCTTATGGCAGTGGAGGGTACGTCGATCTGGTGATTACGCCGGAAAGCACTCCGGCCGGTCCCGCCCTGGTCGATGTGCAGTACAAGATTGAGGAAGGCGAGCGCTCATATGTGAATCGGGTCAATATCGAGGGGAACACGCGTACGAAGGACAAGGTCATCCGCCGGGAAGTTCTCATTGCCCCCGGGGATGTCTTCAACACGGTCCGGGCGGACACGACGAAGAAACGTTTGGAGAATCTCGGTTATTTTTCCAAAGTCGAGACCTACCCGGAAGAGACGGATATAGCTGGTCGCAAAGACCTCACGATTCTGGTGCAGGAAAAGCGGACCGGCTCGCTCAGTTTTGGAGCGGGCTTTAGCACCATTGATCAATTGGTCGGGTTCGTGGAATTGACCCAAGGCAATTTCGATTTGCTAAACTGGCCAGCTTTTACCGGTGCCGGTCAGAAATTCCGGATGCGCATCCAGTACGGCACCCAGCGGAAAGACTTCCTTCTTAGCGTGACCGAGCCGTACTTCCTCGACCGGCGATTGGCGCTGAGCGGTTCGCTTTTTTACACAGAGGCGAATTATCTGAGCGTGGAATACAACCAACGCAATTACGGGTTCGCAATCGAGCTGCGCAAACCGCTTACTTCTTTTATGTACACGAGCCTGGCATACCAGCTACAGAACGTCGAAATTTTTGACGTCTCTTCCGGTGCTTCGGCGTTCATTAAGTCACAGGAAGGTACGTTTACTGAGAGCAAGATCTTGAACAGCATCGTCTTCGACCGGCGCGACAACGTGTTGCTCACGCGAAGTGGGCAGCGCATCACCCTTTCACCTTATGTTGCGGGCGGTTTTCTGGGAGGCGATACCCAGATCTACGGGTGGGACTTGGAGGGGTCGCAATATTTTCCGCTTAAATGGGACACCATCCTGCTTATCAACGGCGAGGTTGCCACAGTTGATACGTGGGGCAATGGCGCTTTTGTCCCAATCTTTGAGCGCCTTTATCTCGGGGGTGCAAATAACCTCCGTGGATTTCCCTACCGCGAAGTTGGCCCGCAAGACGTCACCGGCGAGCCGATCGGCGGACAATCAATGGCTCGTGCAACAGTTGAATGGACTTTTCCAATCGTCGAAAAGGCGCGCGGCGCGATCTTTTACGACACCGGTTTCGTCAATCTTGACGCCTGGTCCTTCGACTTCAAGCACCTCGCTTCCGATGTCGGTGATCCGGCTGAATTTGCCCATCGGCCCATTGCGCCTTGACTATGGGTATCCGCTTCAACGCGACGGCTACCATGGCGGCGGCCACTTCAATTTCAGTGTTGGTTATCAATTTTGAACGAATATATGTGGTTGCAGTCTAACGCGATTCCGACCACCGTATCCTCTGTTTTATGAAAAAGTCTCTGTCCATACTCTTTGCACTGACGCTCACCCTTCCGGTTGCGGCTTTCGCACAGGGCACGCTGAAAATCGGAACGGTCGATATGCAGCGCGCGTTTAAGGATTACAACAAGACCAAGGAAGCCGAAGCAAAAATCAACGACGCCAAGAATTCCGCCAAGAAAGAATATGACGATCGGGCCGAAGCTTACAAAAAGTCGCTGGACGAAATCAATAATTTGAACAAGCAGCTCGAATCATCGGCGTTGAGCGCGGACAAGAAGACGCAAATTGCAAAGGACCGCGACGACAAGATTGCCAACATCAAGAACATGGAGCGGGAGATCAGCGATTTCCGCCAAACCCGCGAACAACAATTGCAACAACAACTGATGCGCGTGCGAGAAGGAATCGTTAAGGAAATCACCGACGTCGTAATGGAGAAAGTTAAAGCCAATAATCTGGACCTGGTATTCGATAGATCGGGCATGAGCATCAATGGCGTCCCTTTTTTGATGTACTCACACGACAACATCGACTTTACGAACGACGTTATCGCCGTGCTCAACAGGCCGGGCCGCGCCACAGCCTCGACTACCAAGACCTCGGGAAGTCCCTCTGTCACGCCGACAAGAGCTGCGAAACCCTGATTACGTTCGAGCATTCGGAAATACACGCGGGCGAAACTCGCGTGTATTTTTGCGTACAGGAGAACCAGGCGGGCACATAACGACGATTTGTGAACAGCAGCGGGGTGCGAAAATGTTCACTTCAAGCAAATTTCCTGCGCAATGCTTCATCACGTTGTTGTTCGCGTTCGGCGCCAGCTCGCTGGCGGCGAATTGGCAGGCCACGCTCAGCAAAGATTCAGCTGGCAATTTTCCCGAACTTCGTCCTCTGCGTGCGTCCTATCGTTTCGGGTGGTCTGGACTTACTGCCGCCACCGGAGAGGTCCATTTTACAAAGCCGTCCAGAGATAAGTTTCAGTTCGACGGAACGGGCCGGACCATTGGCTTAGTTCGGGTGCTGTGGAGACTGGATGTGAACCATCGCGCAACCGCTGTCGCGGAAACGTTGCACCCGATCGAAACTGAGCAGACGGAAAGTTATCGATGGAAAAAAATCGTTACCCATCTCGCCTTCACAAATAGCGGAGTAACTCGGACGAGAACAGACGCCCAGGGCGGTACTGCGGAAACAAAAACTCGCCAGTTTAGTTTTCCAGACCTGTTCGATCTGCATTCGGCGGCGCTTTATTTGCGCAGTCAGCCGCTTCGAGATCGCAGTGTTTATCGCATTGCGGTTTACGCGGCTACCAATGCTTATTTTGCGACGGTCACCGTAGGCGGGCACGAAAAAATCTCCGTGCACGCCGGCACCTACAACGCGATCAAACTTGACTTGCAGCTAAAGCGGATCGGCAAGCACTTGGAATTGGAGCCGCACCGCAAATTTCGTCGTGCTACAATCTGGGTGTCGGATGATGCGGAACGGCTTCTGGTTCGCATTGAAGCCCAAATTTTCGTCGGCACAGTTTGGGCCGAGCTGCAATCGGTGCATTTCGACAAAGAGTAGCGCACGCGTCTCGCCCGCCGCGGCAGGCCAGAGGCTCGCGCTACATTACTCCGGAACCCACTCACCGCGGATCGGTTCGTTTGGCCATGGATGTCCATGCTTCCGTGGTGGATGGAAGACCGGCGCACGCGCTCCCGGCAATAGCTGCAGCGCCGCGAGCGTTTCCAAGTCCAGCCGGCCGGTTACCGGAAGTCGCGTTCGCGCTTGATAGGCGCGCAGGGAAAATTCCATCGCCGGCCCAAAGACCCCGTCAATCTCTTCGCGATAAAGGCCGCGGCGGGCCAGCGCTATCTGGGCTGAGAGCACCACATTGCGTTGCACGCCGGCAGGTGCAGCTTCAAACGGCGTGCCGGCAAGGACTCCTCCGGGTGAAGTGCCCGGAGTCACTGGACTGGAAGGATAAAGTTCCTGGTCTTGCGGCGCGTTGCCGAAAGGTTGAATCGGTGGCGCGGGGTTCGCGTTTGCCGTTTGGTTGGAAAACGGTTCGCTGGGCTTGGCAGGCTCACCAGTTCCAGGCGATGCAGACTTCGTTGCCGGTCGCACCGAAGCAGAAGAGTTAATTCCAAGTGATTGAAGCGTCTCGCTATTGAGCTCGCCACTAACCTGCAGTCCGTTGCGAATCTGGTAGCGGCGAATGGCTGCGGTTAAATTCGCATTCGTTTCACCGGTCACTTCACCATAGTAGAAACCCTGATCCTTCAACGCCTGCTGCACACTTTGAACCAGCTGATCGGCGCGCGTCAGTAGCGTCGATCCAATGAAAATGAGGGCAGCGATCTTGATTTTCATTCCGATGTTATTTTGACGCTTTGCCCTTTTGCCTATTCAGCGCTTTCCCCGATTCGTCACCGCCAACGTTGACTTCCGCTGGCTCGCTGCCTCGCGGTAACGCAAAATGCCATCGGCGACGGCTGCGGCGATCTGGTCACGATAGTCTTCGCTCGCGAGTTTGGAGATGTCTTCCTTATTGGTGAGAAATCCTCCTTCCATCAAAACGGCAGGAGAAGTCACGTTCGCAATCACAAAAAATTGTCTAGCCTGTATGCCGCGATCCACGGCCCGGGTGCGCGCCACCAGCGCTTCCTGAACAAACCGATTTGATGCGCAGCGTAGTACGTCTCCACCCCGCTGGCCACCGGCTTGTTATCTTCGTTGAAATGGATGCTGACAAAAATGCAATTTCGCACTCGATTGGCGAACGCCGCGCGATCCGCCAGCGATACGTAGGTGTCTCCCAGGCGGGTCATTAATGTAGCAACCCCTTCCGAGTCCAGCAGCCGATCAATTCGTCGCGCAACGTCCAGTGTCAGATCTTTTTCCAATACGCCGCCGCACATCGCGCCGGAGTCTTGGCCCCCGTGGCCGGGATCGAGAACAACTAATGAAAATGGGCTCGGAGTAGTTGGGGATCGCGCGGTTTTCGACTCTCTTGGGCGCTCGGGTGTCTCAGCCTGGCGAAATTGCATCCAGGCGAAGGACCCAATCATCAACAACAGGCCTGCCAACGCCAGCGTGTTCCGAAGCGCTCGTTTCATTCGTGGTTTCGGAGAAAAAATTTCTCTCCATAAGTTAATCGTTAATCAGGGAGCGCAATTCCGTATCCGATAACAATCGATAACGAATTGCCCTGCCGGCATCGCGCTCAAGCAATGCCGCTTCGATTCCACTATTTGCGAGTTGTTCCTTGCGATATTTCGTGACAGCAGCGCGCTCTGGCAGCTCCTTTGCGTCGTTTGTCTGCAAAGTCATATGACCGATGCTCCATGCGTCGAGCGCGGAGTTGAGCGCCGCTTCAAAACTTGCATCTGGCGCATGCTGATTCTTGAGAAAAGCTTCCATCAGTTCTCTCGCTTGCTGCGTCCCGCTGAGCACCGCGAAATCCTGTCGTGCTTGCGCGTAGGTTGCGCCGTTGGTTGCAATCTCACCGTCGTAGTCCACCCGTAAGAACAAATCGTCGTCAGGCCGTTCGCCCACCTCGGCAAAGAGCATCCGCGCCAGATAAGGCGGGCCATAGATCTGTTCAAACGCAGTCTTCATTACAGGGCTAAGCGAATAATGCACCAGCCGCCGCAACGAAACGTCCGTAGCCGAACGACTGAAACCCTCGGTGCTGGCCAGTTCAATCGCCGCCATTCGCAACCGCTCAATGTCCCCTGGATGACCAATCGCTCCCATTGCAATCCGATCGTAGATCTCGAAAATTTTCTGCCGCGTTTTGCCGAGAGTGAGAAACAGAATGCCGTCGCGATAGCCGAGCGCCGCGATCGGACTGCCCGGAGCGAGTTGCGCTTCGATGTACTCGCGGCGATTAGCGATCGCTTCGACCCAACGATACGGTTCTTCGATCATGCGACCGTTTCCTTGAACACGGCGGCGATTTTGCTCTCCGGCAAGGTGGTGATGCCTTCGCGCGAGACAATCTTGATCAGCGGATAAACCTTCCCGCTGCGATCCACGCCGCCCGTCGATGTGTCGGATTCCGCAGCGGTATCTAGCGCCCGCAATGCGATCGATATCGCTTTCTCTTCGTTCAATTGTTGCAGTGGCTTCATGCCCCAAGTGTTTTCGTAATAAAGAATGCCACGGACGGCGGGCGAGCCAGATCCTGTTGCCGCGTAATCGGTCGCTTCAAATTGTGCACCCATCGCATCGTAAAAATAAAGACGCGCCTCCGGCTTTGGATGAGAATCGTAGGTGGCGAAAATCGGAACCACGACCCCCACTCCCTGCATGACGAAGCCGAAATTATCACGCAACAGTTTGGATAGAGCGCGCACTTTTCCGTCGACGCTCATTTCCTGCAGTTGAGTTCGCCGAAAGAATTGGAAAGAGTGTTCGAGCACGCGCGCCATCTCCCAAGCCGTCGCCGGGACGCCGGCGATAGCCATGATCGAATGCCGATCAATTTCCAAAACTTTGTCGGCACGATCATAGACCACCGTGTTGCCAGCGGTCGCACGGCGGTCGCCTGCGACGAGCACGCCGCCTGAAAACTTGAAAGCTAGAATCGTGGTCGCCTCCGTGGGCTGCCACGTTTTCTGCGGCGTCCCCGCTTGTGGCACGGGATTTACAAGCGCCGGAGCAAGCAGACCCTTGCTCCGCAGCAGCGTAAGGAAATCGCTCGCTGTGCCAGAAAAATTCTGGTCAAACGCCACTGGGGAGCGCTCCATTACTGACCCGTACGCTGGCGATAGCGCTTGGATTGGTTGGGATCAACCTTGCGCATTTTTTTTAAAAGGTCCTTTGTGTCGGGCCGCGAAATGTCCGGCGAACGTGGCCCTCCACCATCGCCTTGTTTTGGTCCCCACGGAGCCGGTTCTGCCGGTTTTTGGATGCGCTCGGGCATGAAAAAATCTAAGAGCAAAATATTGGAAAGCAAGCCGCGCACCGCCTGTTCACTCGAAGCGGAACACAAAGCGGATGCTTGCCAGACAAATATGCTAGTGGCAAGGTTTCGGCCCGATGAAGCTCGCGGCTATTTCTTGTGCGATCCTGGTTTCGGCGTTTTGCACTGCTTCTGCTCAGACGCCGGCGCCGGAGCCACCAAAATCAGCTGATGCCGCCCAACTCGAAGCGCTGGCAAAAAAGATAGACGAACAAAACGCCAAAATTGATGCGCTTTCCCAGGAAATCCTGAAGCTAGAGCAACAAGTGTCGCAGATTCGTCCGGGGATCATGATCGGAGAAAGCACGCCCTCGCCAGCGAATGCTGCCGCTCCAGCCATGTCGCCGTCGCATCCCGCTGCGGCAGGTAACACCCACATCGTCGCACGCGGAGAGACACTCACATCCATTGCCAAAATGTACAAAGTGACCGTGGACGAATTGCAACAAGCCAATCACATCGAAGACGGCCGTAAGTTACAGGCCGGCCAAACGATCACCATACCAACGTCTGCCACGCCGACGACAACGCCGGCGGGGTAGTGGAATTTTCCTAGACCGGCAATCGCTCCTCTTTCTCGAGGGTTTGTGATGCAACAATTTCTTCGCGCGGCTCTGTCTCGCGCAATGGCGAGGCCTCGAGCAAACTTTGCCGACACAGCCGCGCATATTTTCCATCGAGCGCGACCAATTTATCGTGCGTGCCGCGCTCGATGATGCGTCCGTGATCGAGCACGAGAATTTGGTCGGCGTGCACAATTGTGGAAAGGCGATGCGCAATCACAATTGATGTCCGGTTCGCCATCAAGCGTTCCAACGCCTCCTGAATCAGTCGTTCCGTCGCGGTGTCCACGCTCGCAGTCGCTTCATCAAGAATCAAAATCGGCGGGTCCTTCAAGAGCGCCCGCGCAATCGAGAGCCGCTGTTTTTCGCCCACGCTCAATTTCACGCCACGCTCGCCCACCACACTTTCCAATCCGTCCGGCAAGCGTTCGATAAATTCCCGCGCGTTCGCCGCATCCACCGTGCGCCATAATTCCGCGTCGGTTGCGTCGGGCTTGCCCATCAAAAGATTTTCGCGAATTGATCCGTTGAACAGGAAACTCTCCTGTGTGACTACGCCGATCGCTTCGCGCAGCGCGTGCAACTCGTAATTGCGAATCGGTTTGCCATCGACATAAATCTGGCCGCTGGTGAATTCGTAAAAACGCACGAGCAGATTCACCAGTGTCGATTTTCCCGCGCCAGTCGCGCCGACCAGCGCAATGGTCGCGCCTGGCGGGGCATGAAACGAAACCCGCCTTAGCGCAGGCAATCCTTCCGTGTAACTGAAGCTCACGTCCTCGTAGCGAATGTCGCCCGCAATTGGGATATGATCATGCTCGTGCAAAGCCGCCTTACGTGAAATTGCTTCGCCTCTCCCTTTCAAAGGGAGAGGGTAGGGTGAGGGTTGGATCTTTTCTGAAGCCTCAGCAGAGAATCTCCTCACCTTGATCCTCTCCCCTTCACCAAGGGGAGAGGCGATGGAAGGCGCGTGATGTTTGAGAGCCGCCCCGGCGACAATGCCTGGCTCGCAGGGTTCATCAAGAATCTCAAATACGCGTTCGCCCGCCGCGCGCCCGGCTTGGACAAGTTGATTGAGTTGATGCAGCCGGCTGACCGGATCGTAGAGAAACGCCGTCAACATTAGGAATGCAACCAGATCCCCGATCTGCATCTCGCCCGTCAATGCTGCGTGAGCGCCAAACCCAAGGATGAGCAGTGCGCCGATCGCTTCAAACATCGACATCGACGGCGAGTAAATTGCCCATACCCGCATCACCACGAGCGTGGCGCGCCGCAGTTGGTCACTTGCCCGATTGAAACGCGCGTGCTCCTCAAGCTCGCGCACGAAACTTTTGATCTGACGAATCCCGGCAAGATTATCGTGCAACAGCGCGTTGATGACTGATGAGGCCCGCCGCTGCAAGCGATACCGCCGATGGGCGGTGAGCGTGTAAGCCAGCGCGCCTCCGATGAGCAACGGAAACGGAACCAACGCAAGGATTGCCAGCTTCGCATTCCAATAGAACATCACGGCCAACACGATCACGATTTGCAATACCGCAACCACGCCCTGCTCGATTCCATCGATCAGCACGCGCTCGACCGAGTTCACGTCCTCGATCACCCGCGTCATTAGATCGCCCGTGGCGCGATTGTCGAACCATCGCAAAGGCAGCAGTTGAATGTGCGAATACAGATCGCTCCGCAGATCGAAAATGACTTTTTGCTCGAACGTGTTGTTCAGGATTATCCGCAGCGAGTTGAAAACGTGCTGAAGCAGAAATGCCACTGCGGCCAGCAAAACAAACGGCAGCAATTTGTCCGGTCGTTGGCCGCGCACCACGTCGTTGATGATCCATTTGGTCGCGCCCGGAAAAACAATCACCATCAGCGTAGTCAGGATCGCGCAGCTGAACGTCCCCGCAGCCATCCATGGGTACCGCTTCAGATAAGCAAAAACGCGCCAGACCGTTTTCATTCGCGGGAAATTTACCCAAGCTCGCGAACCATGCGAATGCACGCGAATGGTTCTTCTTTTTCGCGTTAATTCGCGTGATTTGCGAACATGCCTGTTTTCACCTCCTATTCGTGTCGATTCGTGTTCATTCGCGGTTAAGATTCCCCAATGCCCAACGACTCGCACCCGTTCTTCGACGAAATTCACATCGAACAGCTTGAGGTTTCCGCGCGTATCGGAGTCCCGGAACAAGAGCGAGCTAGTCCGCAACGTTTAAGCGTGAGCATTTCCTTTTGGCCGTATGAGCAGACGCGCGATGTGGCGGACAAGATCGACCAGACCGTCAATTATTCAGCCGTGGCTGAAGAGGCCAAGAGTTTCGTGCGCGATCAATCCGTCAACCTAATCGAGACATTGGCGGACCGCCTCGCAACGCACCTGCTGAAGACTTTTCCGATTCAGAAAGTCGCCGTCGAAGTGCGGAAGTTTGCTCTGGAGGACGCGAAATACGTCTCTGCAACCGTCACGCGGACTGCATCGGTCGGTTGACCATGCGAAAAGGAAGATTCAGCAAGCCCGCCGCTGAGATCGCTCTGCGCTACGGCGAGTCTGTTTCGTTTGATTGGCGGTTGTACCGCTACGATATCGCCGGATCGATCGCGCACGCCGCAGCGCTCGCTCGCGCGGGAATCATAACGGCCGCCGAACGCCGAAAGATCGAGACCGGATTGCGTGCGATCCAGAAGGAGATCGAGTCTGGCAAATTCAAGTGGGACCGCTCTCTCGAAGACGTGCACATGAATATCGAAGCGGTGCTTGCGAAACGAATCGACACGACGGGCGCGAAGCTGCACACCGCGCGCAACCGGAACGACCAGATTGCGCTCGATCTTCGGCTTTACGTCAAAGCTGAAATCGCGGAAGTCTCATTGCGTCTGCGAGATTTGCAGAGGGCGCTGCTTAACCTCGTCGAAAAACATGTCGATGTTGTGATGTCCGGTTACACGCATTTGCAGCGTGCCCAGCCGATCGCTCTTTCGCATTACTTGCTGGGGCAAATGGAGGCATTTGAACGCGACAGAGAACGTCTCGATGATTGTCTTGTTCGAACAGATGTTCTCCCGCTCGGTTCCGGCGCGCTCGCTGGGTCGGCAATTGTCCTTGATCGCGAACGTATCGCGCGCGAACTCGGTTTTTCGCGCGTGAGCCAGAACAGCATCGACGGCGTGGGCGATCGGGATTTCGTGTGCGAGTTCCTTTTTGTCTCGCCATGATCGGCATGCATCTCTCGCGGTTGAGCGAAGACTTGATCATCTGGAGCACGCGCGAATTCGGGCTTATCGAATTCGGCGACGCATTTTCCACCGGCTCGAGTTTGATGCCGCAGAAGAAAAATCCCGACATCGCCGAGCTGACTCGCGGCAAAACAGGCAGGCTCTACGGAAATTTGACGTCCATCCTCACGACGGTGAAAGCGCTTCCCTCATCGTACAACCGAGACCTGCAGGAAGATAAGCACGCGCTATTTGATTCCGTCGATACTGTCCGCTCCGCGCTGGAAGTTTTTACGGCGATGCTGCCGGAATTGAGAATCAACCGCGAACGCATGGAGGTTGCCACGAGCGACCCGAATCTTTTTGCGACAGATCTTACTGAGTATCTGGTGAAAAAAGGAATGCCTTTTCGTGAGGCGCACGAAATCGTCGGCAGGCTCGTTGCCGACTGCGTGACTACGGGGATGTCACTGAATCAGATTCCGCTCGTGGAGCTAAAGAAGCGTTCGCTGCTGTTCGATGCCGATGTTGCAGACGTTTTCGACGTTCGCCATTCGCTTTCGCAGCGGCGGGCGATCGGTGCGCCATCGCCCGAGAACGTGGCGGCGCAGATCAAGCGCTGGCAGGCGAAGCTGTAGCCGCTTCGCTGTCCGAAGCGCGGCCCTAGCGCGTTTTAACCGGCACGCGCCACGTCGCCCACAGGGCGACGGCTACAATGTTTGCCGCTGAGGACAGCGGCCACTACAGTCCCCAGCGTGAAACACACCGGCTGGGAAACTGTTTCCAGCGAGCGCCATTTCGCGAACGCGCATCTGGAAGTCGTGACCGATCATGTGCAAACGCCATCGCGAAGCCAGCCGCGCACGTGGACAATCGTGCACCGCAAGGCTGCCGTGATCATCGCGCCGATGACGCGTGACGGTAAAATTGTCCTCATTCGCCAGGAGCGGATCCCGATCTGCCAGTCGATTTGGGAGATGCCCTCGGGCCAAATCGATTCTGTACCCGGGGGCGCCGATCTCGGCTATCCATCAGAAACGATCGAACAAGTCGCGTTGCGCGAACTGAGGGAAGAAGCCGGTTACGAGCTGGCAAAAGACGGCGAGCTCATTGCGCTCGGCTATTATTTTTCGTCGCCGGGATTCACGGATGAGCGCGGCTACTTCTTTCTGGCACGTCCGGTTCAGCGGCGTAAAGAGCCCCAGGGTCGAGAGGAAGCGGAATCGATTCTCGATTGCCGCGAATTTACTGTGGAGCAAATTCGCCGCATGATCGCGGAGAACGAAATTCGCGACGCCAATACCTTGGGCATTTGCGCGACGCTGTCAGCGCGAGGTCTTCTGTCGCTCGCGCGGCGCTGATTCTTCTATCCAATGGCGCTGCGAGACATCTTCAAATTTCGCGATCTGCCGGAGAGTGAAACTTCCAAGCCGTTTCTCGAGCACTTGGAAGACTTGCGGTGGACCATTGTGAAGATTGCGATCACGCTGGGGATCGCGATGATCGTTTGCTTCGCATTTCGTGCTGCCCTGGTGCGGATCCTGCAGGCGCCGCTGCGAGATGTTGGTTCACAAATCGGGACCCTTATGGCGCTCGGCATCACCGATTCCATCGTGATTTCATTTCATCTCGCGTTTTACGCCGGCATTGTTCTTTCCTTTCCGCTGCTGCTGTATTTCCTGGCAGAATTTGTTTTGCCTGCGCTCACCGCCATGGAGAAACGCTTTTTATTTCCAGCGATTGGCGTCAGCTTCGCGCTTTTCCTTCTCGGCGTAATGGTTTGTTATTTTTGGTTGTTGCCCAAAACGATCCTTTTTTTCTTTCGTGACACCGAGTCGCTCGGCTGGGCGCCTACTTGGACGGTGCAACAGTATTATTCCTTCGTGACCCGGTTCACCATCGGTTTCGGCCTGGCCTTTGAATTGCCGGTGGTGGTACTGGCGCTGGTTCAGTTTGGATTAATCACTTACAGATTCATGGCGCGCACTCGGCCGTATGCTGTTGTCCTCATCTTTATCCTCGCGACCATCATCACGCCCACGCCAGATATTTTGACATTGGCCGCACTGGCGCTGCCAATGTGCCTGCTTTACGAAAGCTGCATCTGGATTGCATGGCTCATGGAGCGCCGCCGCCAAAAGCAGATCGCCGGATAAACGCGTGCACCATCCGATTTACGAATTTCTCTTTGGGACGTTCGCGTTTGTGCTCGGCGCGGCGGTCGGCTCGTTTTTAAACGTCTGCATTTACCGCTGGCCTGTCGATCTTTCGATTAACAAGCCGCGTCGCTCTTTCTGCCCGAACTGCAAGCGGGCGATTCCCTGGCACCAGAATTTGCCGTTGATCAGTTGGATTGTGCTTCGCGGTCGCTGCGCAAATTGTGGCGCCAAAATTTCTTTCCGCTATTTCGCCGTGGAACTGGTTACTGCCCTTCTTTTTCTGGCGATCTGGGAAAGCTTTTCGTGGCAGGTGGCGATCGCGTACTGGATTTTTGTTTCGTTCCTCATCATAGGGACATTCATCGATTTTGAGCATTTCATTATTCCGGACCGGATAACAATCGGCGGAACAATCGCGGGCGTCGTTTGCAGTCTGGCTGTCCCGGCCTTGATGGGAGCCGATTCGCGGCTCGCAGCTTGTCTTCGTGCTCTACTCGCGGCTGCGCTTGGTTATGTGATCCTTTTGATTGTGTTGGAAGCGGGCAAGATGGCTTTTGGAAGAAAACGGATTCGATTTGACGCGCCGACGCCGTTCACGTGGGCAAAGCGCGGGGACGATGCCGATTTCGTGGTGGGCAGTGAAGAAAGTCTGTGGAGCGATTATTTTGCGCGGGAAAAGGATCGACTGCTGCTCGAGTGCGATGAGGTCAGAATCGACCACCACAGGCATGGAAATGTGACACTGGATTTCCGCTACGATCGCGTCGCCGCCGAGGGCAGCGTGCTGATGCTCGATGATGTGACGCATATTTCCGGCATAGCTCGTGAACTGGTGATTCCACGCGAGGCAATGGGACGCGGCGACCTGAAATTTCTGGCGGCGATTGGCGCATTTCTCGGCTGGCGCGCGGTGTTGTTTAGTCTTTTCGCCGGATCGCTTCTCGGCTCCGTCGTCGGATTGATCACACTCGTCGCGGGGAAACGCGTCTGGTCAGCCAAGCTGCCTTTCGGGCCGTATCTGGCATTTGGCGCAGTCACCTGGATGTTTTTTGGCGAGACTTTTCTGCGCTGGTATGGCGGGCTGCTGAATCCCTAGTCCGATTCGCCCGCCACGCCGTAGCCGAACGGAGGCGGGTGGTTCGTCATTGGTTGAGTGCCCATTGCGTCGTCGCCTGAGTTGCTGAAGTCACAGCTCGCCGACGCAGCATCAACGCCAAGTTAATCAGTTCACATTTCCACCAGCGCCGCAGCCCGCGGAAAATTTGTTTGCGAAGACGGGTGTCCGGAACGAATCCGTCGTAAAGTTCGCGCCAGCCGGCATTTCTTTTGCCGTAGTAACCAGTCGCCCATCGACGATTCGCCAGCGCAACGAGACGTCGGCTGTAAAAACGCATCGTGTTCCGAGCGAATCTGCCGCCAATGCCCGTGAAGGGCAGGTTCAGAAATGCACACTCGGGATCGCGATAGGCGGCTCGCACCAAGCCGACGTAATAACTGCTTACATCGAGGAGGAGCGCAGCCGACATTAAATCGGCGTCGCCCATGTAATAGTATTTGTCTTTGTAGAGACTTTCGAACCAGGACCGATACGTGATCGGGAATTGCTGGTTGTAATTGCGAAGCCGCTCCGTCACATCTTCGCCTGCCAGACTGCGCGCCAGTAGATCGGCAACGTAATAGGATGTGTAAGAACAAAAATCGAGACCGGGACTGTAAAGCGGATCGATAAAACCGGCGGCGTCGCCCACGGCGGCCCAGCCGTCGCCGCAAACTTTTTCGCTGTGATATGGCAACATCGACAAGGCGTGCACGTCGCCTTCGATCACGCGTGCCGCCCCGAAGATTTCGCGACCGACCGGATTGCTAAGGATATGCGCGTGCAGCCGTTGGCCCAAGCTCGGCCCTTCTGAAAGTTTGAAAATGCGATTGTCATAAACAATGCCCGCGCTGACATCGCCGCCGTGTAATGGAATGATCCAGACCCACCAGCCGCGTCCAAAAAGATGATTCGTGGCCCACTCGCGCGCAGTGCGACAACCATTTGCGTAATCGGGAAAACGTTGTCGCCACTCGTAGCTGTCCCACTCTTTTACACCGCTGAATCGCGCCCAGACGGCATTGATCGGGTGCTCCGTGTTTGGACGAAAATGTCCGAGTTTTCGGGCGAGCATGGTCGCGCGCCCTGTGGCATCGATGACCCAACGCGCGTGGACGGTGCGATCGCTGCCATTGAGAGCGGCGCTCACCTTTTGGCCATTGTCATTATTTAATTCGAAGTTTGTCACCTTTGCCGGACGCCAGAGCTCGCAGCCCGCTTGCACCGCGAGCTCGAGCATGTGCGAATCCAGCTTTGCCCGGTCCACTTGAAAGCCCGGCAATCGGCTCTGATACCGTGTGCCTACCTCGACGCAATCATCGAAGCGTTGATCAGGTCGATTCGAAAACCAGAGGCGCAATCCCTGCTTTGCCAGCTGATGATGACCGAGGTAATGGGCGAGACCCAAAATGCGCGTCATGTAACAACTGCTTACTTCGGTGGTCGATTCCCCAACCTTGCGGTCGAACGCGGCTGTCTTTTCGATGATGAGGACGCGCGCTTCGGGCCGTTTCCGTTTCAGCATCAGCGCCGTCGCCGCGCCGGAAAACGCGCCGCCAATGATCACGACATCATAATCGAAGTTCATCGCGCCCTAAGAGGATGGACTTTACTGCGTCCAAACGCAATTGCCTTCGTTTAGCGTTGAAGGTTAAGCGTTCAAGACTGAGCGTTAGGCGAAATGATCCTCACAAATGCGCGTTTGATTTTTCCTGATGGAATTCGCGACGGCCTCGAAGTTGTCGTGGAAGGAGGGAAAATCGCCGAGATTCGCCCGCCTGCGCCAAGGCTTCGGCGGACAGACGAGCAAACCCGAACCAGCAGCAAAGACGTTGTCGACCTTGACGGAAATTATCTCGCGCCTGGGTTTATCGATCTTCACGTTCACGGCGCGCTCGGCCGGGATACCATGGACAGCTCCGCCGAAGCATTTCGCACCATTTGCGATTTCCACGCAAGCGGGGGCACCACTTCACTTCTGCTCACCACTGCGACAGCGCCGCTGCAGAATATTGTCGATGTGCTAAAAGCGGTCCGAGATTATCGATCTCCCATTAGCGCGGTTGCGGGAGTTCATGTAGAAGGCCCGTTCATCTCGAAAGCAAAATGCGGCGCGCAGCGCGCGGAATTCATTCAGGAACCGTCACCGACTGGTGTGCGACAGTTGCTCGAGCACGCGGATGTGATCAAACGCGTCACGATTGCGCCGGAACTGCCGGGAGCACTCGAGGCGATCGAAAGTTTTCGCACGCATGGAGTCAGCGTAAGCGGCGGACATAGCGATGCTTGGGATGAGGATGCGCGCGCGGCATTCGATCGTGGCATGCGCAGCGCGACGCACACATTTAATTGCATGTCGAACGCGCGCCGCCGCGGCATTTGTCGTGTCGGCGGTCTGATCGAGTTCGCGTTGAGCGAACCGCAGATTAGTTGCGAACTGATCGCGGACGGCCATCACGTTTCGCCGACGTTGATGAGAATGTTGTATCGTGCGAAAGGCGCGGGCGGAATTTGTCTCGTAACGGATGCAACTGCCGGCGCCGGGTTACCGGAGGGATCTCGATTTTCACTTTTTGGCAATGAATGCCTTGTTGAAGGCGGCGTCTGTTTGCTAGCTGACCGCTCCGCACTCGCCGGCAGCGCTTCGCGAATGATCGACCTCGTACGAACGATGGTACAGAAGGTCGATGTCCCGTTGCATGAGGCCGTCATGATGGCAACGGGAAATCCTGCACGCGCAATCGGCCTAGAAAAAAAGGGTCAATTGACAGTCGGAGCCGACGCCGACTTTGTTGTTCTTTCACCGGAGCTTGAAGTGTTGCGCGTATCTGTCGGGGGAAAGGAAATTCCGTAAGCTAGAGCGACATCAAGAATTCGGCGATGTCCAGCGCGGCGCGGGGTTGGCTAAGTTTGCCGATGTTGCTAGCCCATTCGCGCCATTGTTTTGCGTCATTGGCGAACGCGCGTTCGATCTGTGCCACGACTTCTCTTGGTGAAAGCGCGACCACGCCGGAATTGGTTTCGACGATCAAGCGGGCGTTGCCTTCCTCCTGACCCGCAACGACGTGATTGATGATCATTGGGCAGGCGGCTGCAATCGTTTCCTGCACGGTCGCGCCACCGGCTTTGCCGACGAGCAAATGGCTTTCGTGCAGCATCCGCGGGAGCTGGTCTGTCCATCCAACAATCTTTGTCGTGCGGTCGTTCGCCGCCGCTTCGATTGCCGGCCGGAGTTTTTCGGAACGACCAATCGTCACCGTAAGATCGACACCAAGCTTTGCCAGTAACCTCACCAATTCCGGCGCGCCGCGCGTCGCGGCATGGATCATGTACAAAACGCGGGGCTTCGAATTGTTGGAAGGTAATTTTCGATCGTTGGTGAAATCGGCAAACTTCGGGCTTACAGGAAATCCAAATACCTTGGTTTTTTCCGGCGCGACTCCCACCGCTCGCAAGACGGAGGCGCTCTGTTCGTTCGCAACGAGGAAATAATCAGCCGGGCTCCGGTACCACGTGGCGTTAATGGTGATCGAATCCGTCACGACCACCACACATTTACAGGATCTCTTGGGTCCCAAAATCTCCTGAAGCACATTTGCGTATGCTGGGAAAGAGCAAACGACGACGCTCGGGCGAAAACGCTCGAGCAGCGGAGCGAGATGACTCTTAAGTTGAGTGAATCGCCGAAATTCTGTGTCGTAATCTGTCTTGCGATCGAGCCAGCGATAAACGATCCCCCAAGCGCGGGGCGCAGAATTCACCAGCGCCAGATAACCTCGGCGCACGAACTCATTGACCGGTCCATAGGCTTCAGCAAACAGATCCCGCAATTCCACGTCGGCCTGGTTCGGGGCGACGCGCGCCAGACCGTCGCGCACTCCTCTGGCGGCGCTATTGTGCCCCTCTCCGAAGCCGGCGGTTAGAATCAATATTCTCTTGTTCATGAATCGTCAGGCGCGGCAAACGATGATGGAGCGCAGAAGCGCACGGAACTCTACTCGCGAACGCACTCGGACTTTAATGGATATTTACGCTGGGCAAAGTAAACTCTGCCGAAGATGAAATATCTCGCGTTCATCTGGCGCGTTCTGCACCGGCTGGTTTGGGAAACGACAACTGATAACACGACCGGACTGGCTGCGCAGATGGCGTATCTGCTTCTGTTCGCGCTGGCTCCCGGATCGCTTTTTCTCTGGCATTTGGTGGGTCTTTTCGGCACCGATCCGACGAAGCTGCATCGGATGTTTCTTTTCCTAAAAAGCTTCATGCCGCCGGACGCGAAAGTGCAGGACATTTTGGATTCTGCGATGGCCAATGTGGTGGTGACAGGTTCGAGCGGTCTGCTCGCGAATGCGGGCATAGTTCTCGGAATCTATTTCGGGACCGTCTTCTTCGCGACGATTTCACGGGCTCTGAGTCATACGTATGGAATGCGGGAAGATCCCCATTGGTGGTCGAAATATATCATCTCATTCTTCATGCTCTTCTGGTTTGGGATCATTATTGTGTTTTGCTTCAACGCGATTGTCTTCGGTGAAAAGCTGGCTGGTATTGCAGAGGTAAATTTTCAACTGGGGTTCCCGCTGCAGGCGTGGATCGCGACGTTAAGCGTGCCATTCACCGCTGTGGCCCTGGTCGTTCTCGCGCTCGCGCTTTATCTCCTGACGCCGGAAAATTACTTGACGGTCCGTCAGGCGTTGCCGGGCGCGATTTTCTTTGCGGCCGGCTGGATCATCGCGACAAAACTTTTTCAATTCTACGTAGGAAGATATGATCGCTACAACCCGACGTATCTCGCGCTGGCATCCATCGTGGTGTTGCTCACCTGGATGTATCTGACTTGTCTGCTGCTGTTGTTGGGCGGCAAATTGAACGCCATTCTTCGCCGGGAACGCGAAAGAATGCGCAGGGCTGCGCCTGTTGCGCCTGCGGCGCCTGCGGCGTGAGATAGCTGTAGCCACCGCCCTGCGGGCGGTTTGGTTTGTGGTGATTGGAGCTGACGGCCCACAGGGCCGTGGCTACAGACTAGCGCCACGCTGCTTCCCGAAAGCGTTCGGGGTTGATCGCGTCGCGCGGTCTGTTACTCTCCGTCGCAGTGGTGCGTTTTCGCATTTGGGCTGCACTCGCCGTTGGCGCAATCGTCGCAGGTCTCCTTTGCGCGCAAGTCAGCGAAGAACAAGAAAGCCGCCGCGCTCAATCCGATCAAGGCGAGACACACGACGCGTCCTCTCCGAAACCAAAAAAATCTCCGAGCCCCGCGGCTAAAAGAGCAACGGGTAAATCAACCAAGAAGCATCGAGCGTCTGCGACGCCGGACGAAACGCCTAAGGCCATCCCACGAGCAAAACTAGCAAGCGAAGAGTCGAAAAAGGAACCAGAGCCTTCCCCAAGAGCAAAAAAATCGCCAAGTCCGATCTCGAAATCCAAAGCAAAATTCAGCGGGGAAGAAGAGACAACGCCAGAGCCAACGCCGCGCGAGACGCCCGAACCCACAGCTTCACCGAAATCAAAGCGGCACCACACGCCCACGCCCAAACCGAAATCGGCGAAGAAAAAATCCCGTGGCAAAGAAACCGCACGCAAAACCAGGAAATCCAAAGCGGTGCGGAGGGAAGAGGAAACACCAAAGCCGGCAAAGACGCCAACGCCTCGCGTGGAAGAGGGCGGCGTATCACTAGAAAGCTCACCTCCACCGCCGCGGGCAGTTGCAGTGCCGACGCCTGCGGCCTCGCCGCAGCCAAAGGTTCCCCGTGCTGTTCCCGCCGGCGAGCGAGCTCAGGTTTTGGTCGAAAAGTCCGGTATCGAGGAAGACCAGGGCTTCGAGCCTCCGCCATCGCCACCGCCACGCAGATTCGGTTTCTGGCCATGGAGTCGCAGTTCGAGCAGCTATCGCTATCTCACCAGATCAGTCATCGAAGCCATTCGACGCGCGCCAGTGAAACGGCGTCGCTGGCAATTCATTGTCGTGCACAACAGCGGCACGCGGCAGGGAAACGCGCGCGCTTTTGATTATTATCATCGGCACGTCCGCCGGATGCAGAATGGTCTTGCATACCACTTCGTGATTGGCAACGGAACATCCACCGGCAACGGCCAGATCGAAGTGGGCGATCGTTGGCGACGTCAGATCAACGGCGGCCACGTGCACAGCGATTATTTGAACAACATTTCGCTCGGCATCTGTCTGGTAGGCGATTTTAATCGCGACCAGCCCACGCGCGCGCAGCTCGACGCGTGCGAAGAGCTCATTCGTTACCTGCGCGACCGTTGCGGCAAGACCGAGAGGGGCGCCATTCCTGTGAAGCCACACCGAGAAATAAATCCGCCACGCTGGCCTACCGATTGCCCGGGAGACGTTTTTCCCTATTCATGGTTCCGCAGGTTTTAGCAGCGTGCGTACGGCTCTACTTCTGATGGATTCTTACAAAGAGGGCCGATTGCGTTTGAACGTGCGATTCTCTTAAAAAGATGACGAATGCTTTATGCAAAGAAATCGTCCGGTCCTGGGTATTGTTGTTTGTAATCGTGCTGTGCCTCGCGAAAGGCGGGTTTTCGGCGGCAGCGCAGGAACCTGCTCAGACGCAGCAGGGAGTTATCACGACGTTCGCGCCGACTGTCGAGAAGGTCGCGCCGAGCGTTGTAACAGTGTTCACCACTCAGACGGTGTCGCGCGGGCTGAGCGCGTTTCCGTTTTCCGATGACACGCTGCGCCAATTTTTCGGAGGACAATCTCCACAGAGGCAAGGCAAACAAACGCTGCAAGGCCTCGGCTCGGGGGTGATTGTTAGCCCGGACGGATACATACTCACCGCTAACCACGTCGTTTCAGGCGCGGATGAAATCATGGTTGGCCTCGGCATCGAGCTCCGCAAATACAAGGCCAAGAAAGTCGGTACCGATCCGGGCACGGACGTGGCGTTGCTGAAAATCGACGAGAAAAATCTGCCGTCGATCACGTTTGCCGACAGCGACAAAGCGCGTGCCGGCGATATCGTGCTTGCGATCGGAAATCCATTTGGCCTGCGGCAAACGGTGACGATGGGAATCATCAGCGCCGTCGGGCGCGGCGGCATAGGGATTGTTGATTACGAAAATTTCATCCAGACGGATGCGGCTATAAACATGGGCAACTCCGGCGGCGCGCTAGTCGATACTGAGGGGCGGTTGTTAGGCATCAACACGGCGATTTTCAGCAGAAGTGGTGGAAACCAAGGCGTCGGCTTTGCGATTCCTGCCAATCTTGCGCGCGACGTGATGCAGAGTTTGCGCGAAAAAGGCCGCGTCGTGCGCGGCTACATCGGGGCGACGGTGCAAACGCTCACGCCGGAGCTGGCTGAGGCGATGAAGCTCAGAGGGCAACCG
>WNGG01003220.1_pt1 | contig 27873 bp, 23 predicted proteins | sample 5400661 | NCBI WGS metagenome assembly WNGG01 (sample SAMN13153372, study PRJNA577476) | soil metagenome | isolation source: 100 cm soil or saprolite under Garry oak tree replicate 1 | place: USA:California | collected 2016-06-15
CGTCAAGCTCCGCCGCACCCTCATCGCGGCCCGATTTTCCGCTGCCGTCCCAGGCCAGCCCGCCGACCACGAAATCCGCGCCGTCACCGCAGCCTGGGCCGCAGCAGCGGCCTAATCCCCAAGACCTGCGAAAGTCGAGATTCCTCATCGGTGCCGAAGAACTGGGCGACGTGGCTGGTCATGACCGCGACGTCGAACGCGGCGTCCGGCAGCACCGACGAGGTGCCCTCGATCCAGGTCACCTCGTCGGCGCCGGGCTTGGCGCGGGCCGCGTCCAGCGACGCGCGGGCCGGGTCGACCCCGGTGACCGCGTGGCCGGCGGCGGCCATGGCCAGCGCCAGCCGCCCGGTTCCGCAGCCGAGGTCGAGCACCCGCGCGGCGGGCGTCTCACCGGCCACGCAGAGGAAAAAGTCGTCGTCGCGGACCATCCGAACGCCGCGTCGTAGACCATCACGAGGGCTGGGTGGTTGAACTCCGCGTGCCGCATGAGACCCGGACGCTAGCAACTGGCCATGCCGGGGGCGAGTCAATTTGCCGCGTCGGCGTCGGGGCCGGCCTGGGCGTCGGGGTCGGGGCCGACGCCGGCCTCGGCCTCGGCCAGCCTCCTCGCGAGATACCGGCGCTCGGCGTCGTTGACCGCGAGGTCTAGTGCCTGCCGGTAGCTCTGCGCCGCCTCGGCGGGTCGGCCGAGCCTTCTGAGCAGGTCCGCCCGGGTGGCGGGAAGCAGGTAGTAGCCTTCCAGGCCGCCGGCGGCGGCCAGCGCGTCCACCAGTGCCAGCCCGGCCGCCGGGCCGTCGGCCATCCCGACCGCGACGGCCCGGTTCAGTTCGACAACCGCCGACGGCACCAGCTGCCCGAGCAGCCCGTACAGGCTGGCGATGAGCGTCCAGTCCGTGTCGGCGGCGGCCGGTGCCGTGGCGTGGCACTGCGCGATCGCCGCCTGCAGCAGGTAAGGCCCGCGCCGCTCGCGCTGCTCGCGCCCGGCAGCCGCGTCGAGCAGGGTCGCGGCCTCGGCGATCTCCTGCCGATCCCAGAGCGAGCGATCCTGGTCTTCGAGCGTGACCACGTCGCCTGCCGCGTTCACCCGGCTGGCGCGCCTGGCGTGGTGGAACAGCATCAGCGCGAGCAGCGCCTTGGCCTCGGGCTCGTCCGGCATCAGCCTAGCCAGCGCGCGGGCCAGCCGGATGGCCTCGGCGCACAGGTCGTGCCTGACCAGCCTGCTGCCCGCGGTCGCCGTGTAGCCCTCGTTGAACAGCAGGTACAGGACCGCCAGCACGCCGTTGGTCCGCTCGGGGAGCAGGTGCGCGGGCGGGACGCGGTACGGTATGCCCGCGTTGCGGATCTTCTGCTTGGCCCTGACCAGCCGCTTGGCCATGGTCGGCTCGGCGGTCAGGAAGGCGCGCGCGATCTCGGCGGTGCTCAGCCCGGCGAGGGTTCGCAGCGTCAGCGCGACCCTGGCCTCAAGCGGCAGCGCCGGGTGACAGCAGGTGAAGATCAGCCGGAGCCGGTCATCGGGGATGTCCTCGGCGTCCACGTCGCCTCCCGGAGGGTTCTCGGCCGGCGACAGCACAGCCGCCTGCTGGAGCTTGACTGCCTCCGACGCGTGGCGGCGCAACCGGTCAAGTGCCCGGTTGCGTGCCACCGTGGTCAGCCAGGCGCCAGGGCGCCGCGGGATGCCGTCGCGCGGCCAGACCCTGAGAGCCTGCGCGAAGGCGTCCTGCGCGCACTCCTCGGCGAGGTCCCAGTCGCCGGTCATGCCGATCAGCGTCGCGACGATCCTGCCCCACTCAGCGCGGAACGCCTCGTCGACGGCCTCGCGCACGCCGGCCATTTCGTCCTCGGTCACCTGGGCCTTCCCGGCTACATGAAGGGCCGGACCTGGAGCGCGCCGAACCTGGCCACCGGGTGCTTGGACGCCACCTCGATCGCCTGGTCGAGGTCGGCGCACTCGATCAGGTCGAAGCCCGCGATCTGCTCCTTCGTCTCGGCAAACGGCCCGTCCCCGAGCAGCACCTCGGCATCGCGCACGCGGACCGTCGTAGCGTCGCTGAGCGGGGCAAGCTGGCTCCCGAGCAGCCGGATGCCCTTGCTGTCCATCTCCGAGACCCAGGCCTCGGTGGCCGCGGGCATTTCGGCCCGCTCGGCTGGGCTCAGCTCGACCGACTCGTCCACGCAGACCAGCATCAGGTACTTCATGGTCTCCTCCGTACTCTCATCGTCTCGCGCCAGCCAGCCCGGCGGCCGGGAGAGCGCGTTGTCTTCTCGTAACGACGACGATCGGGACCGCGCGCGATGGACACCCGGCAGTCAGCAGGACCCGGCCGCAGCGCGGTCACGAGGCGGGGGCCGGCGTGGCGGGCTCGGCATGGGCCGGCGCAGTTCCCGCCCGCGGCGATGAACAGGTTGGTGCTGCCGACCCGGCCGAGCATGGCGGGCGGCGTCGGCGCTGCCGCAGCGAACTGCTCACGATGGTCCACAGCGTGCCGTGCACACCGAACGCGAACAGCGCGAAGCCGACCAGGTATGCGCTGCGCGAGGTGGCCAGGGTCAGGTGCAGCCCGGCCTCGACGAGCAGGCCGACCCGCACCGTCCAGGTGGTCGATACCCAGGCGATCAGCCGGTCGCCGATCACCGACCCGAGTATCCCGCCGGCCGCCAGGCAGCTGAACAGCAGTCCGTAGCCGACCGAGCCGAGCCCCAGCCGCTGCCTGGCGACCAGGACGAGCACCGCCATGGCACCGGTGAGAGTGACGTTCAGCAGCCCGATCAGGACCGCCATCGTGCGCAGCAGCCGCTGCCTGACCAGCCAGCCGAAGCCTTCCGCGAGGTCGGACCAGATCGAGCCTGGGCGAGCAGGGCCAGACCGCCCGGCCGGGCCTGAGGCGACCGGCGCGCCTGAGGCGACCGGTACGCCGGCGCCCGGCGCGCCGGCGGCGACATGTCGATGACGAACTTCGAGTCGGCCCTGCTCTCCGGGGCACGCACCGACCCGCAGCCCAAGCAGTACGCCTTCCACGCGCCGCCCGCCGCGCTCACGGCCTTCAAGTACGCGCACGTGACCCTGGTCACCGAGGCCAACAACCACGGCGAGGACTGCGGCCGTCCCGGGCTCGCCCAGACCCTGGCTATCGCCAAGGCGGCGCACTATCCGGTCATCGGGATCGGCGCCAACGCCGCGCACGCGTTCACGCCGTACCGGAAGACGATCAACGGTCAGCGCATTGCCATTCGCGGCCACCGAGGTCATCGACTCGAACCTGATGACCTCGTGGACGGCGACCGCCACCCAGGCCGGGCTGGCCTCGGCGTACCAGGAAGGTGAGCTCGCCGCGGCGGTGCAGGCCGCCAGGAAGGACAGCGACACCGTCATCGTGTGTTCCTGCACTGGGGCTCGGAGACCAAGCAGTGCCCTAACCCGTTCCAGGTACCGCTGGCCGAGGCGCTGGTCAAGGCCGGAGCCGACGTCGTCGTCGGCAGCCACGCGCACGTGCAGCTCGGGGCGGGATACCTGGGGTCGGCGCTGGTCGACTACGGCCTGGGCAACCTGGCGTTCTACGACACGGCGCCGCCGGAGACCTGCAGCGGCGCCATCCGCGTCACGGTCACCGGCCGTCATATCGACAGCTTCAGCTGGCGGCCGGCCGAGATCTCGAACGGCCTGCCGGTCCTGCTGACCGGATCCTCGGCCACCGCCGCGGTGCAGCGGTGGAGCGGGCTGCGCGGCTGCACGCACCTGTCGGCAGCGGCCGCGGCCAGCACCGCGACCACGCGGAGCGAGACCCAGCCGTTCGCCGGGCCCACCATTTCGCCGCTCGCGGGCTAGGGCTGCGCCCCCATAGAGGCCCGCCACGACAGCCAGCCCGGCGGCTGTCGTTCACTGCCCGCGACGTCCTGACGCGGCGGCTGGCGCCGACCCGTCCGGGCATGCAACAGTAACGATCGTCACCAGTGCTTCGAGCCCGGCGTAATCGCCTGGATTGGTGGTGAAGAGCGGCAGGTCCTCGGCGAGGGCGGTAGCTGCGATCATCAAGTCAGCGATCCTGCGCCTGGGCTTGCGCCCGATGGCCACTACTGCCGCGGTCATGCGCCCATAGGCTCGCGCGGCCCCGACGTCGAAGGGAATCGGGTCAAACTCGTTCTCCGCGCGCTGAAGTACGTCGAGTCGCCGGGCTCGCTCCGCGTGTTCGTCATAGTCGGTTTGCTGATCGTTGCGCCTGACCTGGTGCGGTCCGGCTGACAACTCGGCGAGCGTGACGGCGCTCATGGCCATCTCTTCCGGAAGTTCGTCGGGGTTGATCAACCTCCGCAGGATCATGATGTTGGTGTCGAGCAGCCCTCGCCGATGGTCACTACCGGCCATGTCGGCTGTCGATGTCCTGGTCGAGCGCAGCTTCCTGGTCCGCGCGGAACGGATCGATGTGGAGCCCGGGACTGGTCCGTGACATGGCAGCGAACTCCTGCCTCGGGACGAACCTGCGAGATGTAGCACCGCGTGCTCCTGAGTGCCACTACCCAGGGAGATCCTCGCAGCGCTGGTTCACCGCTGGTGTGATCCGCTGGCCCCGGGCGCTCAATAGACTCGCTCCTCATGAGCACCGTGCAGCCGCAGCCCCCCGAAGCCACAGAAGCCCCAGAAGCCCCAGAAGCCAAGCGGATCCCGATCGAGCGCACGCACCACGGCGACACGTTCATCGACGAGTACGCCTGGCTGGCCGACAAGCAGAGCCAGGACACCATCGCCTTCCTCCAGGCCCAGAACGCCTACACCGAGGCGATGACGGCCGGGCAGGCTGGCCTGCGCGATGCCATCTTCGCCGAGATCAAGGCCCGGACCAAGGAGACCGACCTGTCGGTGCCGAGCCGCAAGCGCGGCTGGTGGTACTACTCGCGCACCGTAGAAGGCCAGCAGTACACCGTGCACTGCCGGCGCGCCGTGCGCGGCGACGACGAACGGCCGCCGATGACGGAGGACGGCTCGCCGCTGGACGGCGAGGAGATCCTGCTCGACGGCAACGAGCTCGCGGGCGACAAGCCGTACTTCTCGCTCGGCGCGGTCAGCGTCAGCCCGGACGGCACCAAGCTGGCGTACTCGACCGACTACGCGGGCGACGAGCGGTACACGATGCGGTTCAAGGACCTGGTCACCGGGGAGATCGCCGCCGACGAGATCCCCGACACCTACTACGGGGCGGCCTGGTCGAAAGACGGGTCCGCCCTGTTCTACGTCACGGTCGACGACGCCTGGCGGCCGTACCGGATCTGGCGGCACCTGATCGGAACCCCGGTCGCCGGGGATCAGCTGGTCTTCGAGGAGGCCGACGAGCGGTTCTTCGCCTGGGTCTGGCTCACCCGCAGCGAGCGTTACCTGGTGATCTCCACCTCGTCCAAGCTGACCAGCGAAGACTGGCTGCTGGACGCCGACGATCCGACGGGGGAGTTCCGGGTCGTCGTGCCGCGCAGGCAGGGCGTCGAGTACAGCGTCGACCACCAGGTCACCGCCGACGGCACGGACCGGCTGCTGATCCTGCACAACGACGGCGCCGAGAACTTCGAGATCGCCACGGCGCCGCTCGCCGACCCGGCGGCCTGGACGCCGCTCGTGCCGCATCGCGCCGACACCCGGCTGCTCGACGTCGGAGCCTTCCGCGACCACCTGCTCGTGCACCTCCGCAGGGACGGCCTGACCGGCCTGCGGATCCTGCGCGCCGACGGCAGCGAGCACGAGGTCGCATTCGGCGAGGAGGTCTACACGGTGACCCCGGGCGCCAACCCCGAGTACGACGCGCGGCAGTTCCGGCTCGGCTTCGTCTCGCTGGTGACGCCGGACTCCGTCTACGACTGCGACACGGTCAGCGGCGAGCTGACCCTGCTCAGGCAGCGGCCGGTGCTCGAACTGCCTGGCAAGGGTGAATACCGCGCCGCGGACTACGAACAGCACAGAGAATGGGCGACCGCGCCGGACGGGACCCGTATCCCGATCTCGATCGTCTGCAGGAAGGGAACACCCAAAGACGGCTCGTCCCCATTCCTGCTGTACGGGTACGGAAGCTACGAGATCTCGACAGACCCTTCTTTCTCCATTCCCCGGCTTTCTTTGCTCGACCGCGGCTTCGGCTTCGCGATCGCGCATATCCGCGGTGGCGGCGAGATGGGCCGCCACTGGTACGACGAAGGGAAAATTCTCAATAAGATTAACAGTTTCACGGATTTCGTCGCGTGCGGCAGGCACCTCTCGGCGGCCGGCTGGACCAGCCCGGCCCGGCTCGTGGCCCGTGGCGGCTCGGCCGGCGGCCTGCTCGTCGGCGCCGCGGTGAACCTGGCTCCCGACGCCTTCGGCGGGGTGGCGGCTCAGGTGCCGTTCGTCGACGCGCTTACCTCCATACTCGACCCGTCACTGCCGCTCACCGTGACCGAGTGGGAGGAGTGGGGCGACCCGCTGCACGACCCGGGCGTCTACGCCTACATGAAGTCCTACAGCCCGTACGAGAACGTGGCGGCCGGCCGTCGGTATCCGCCGATCCTGGCGATCACGAGCCTCAACGACACCCGGGTGCTGTACACCGAGCCGGCGAAGTGGATCGCCAGGCTGCAGGCGACCGCGTCGGGCGGCCCGTTCCTGCTGAAGACGGAGATGGTCGCCGGTCACGGCGGCCGCAGCGGGCGGTACGACGCGTGGCACGAGGAGGCGATGGCGCTCGCCTGGATCATCACGACGGCGACGGCTAACGCGGCGGCGACGGCTAACGCGGCGGCGACGGCGGCCGCGGCCTCGCCGGCCGGTGCCGGCTCGGCCGACTGAGCCAGCCGCCCGGTATTCCCGGTCTGCGGCACCGGGCCTGTGGCACCTGCGACAACTGTGACGGCGGCGCGCGGCCTGGCCCGCTGTCACAGCGATGTCACAGGGGCAGGTCAACACTGCGTCGTGCCAGGGCCCCGATGGCGTGCCTGCCCGCTCGTCCGCGAACCCGGCAGGAAGGCAGGTGCCGATGCGCTCGACCGGCGACTGCCCTGTGGCCCGCTCAACACGGCCCAAGGGCCGCGTAGCGCCCTATTTGTGCGGATCAGGTGGATCAGTCCAGTCACGCCCGTCAAGCCCGTCAAGCCCAATTATTGGTGGAATCGCCCTGGGCGGTTTACGCCGTGCCGGGCATTCTCGGCACGTCATCGGCGCGTCGGAGGCCGCAAAGACCGCTGAGGCAGGGCGTATTGCCGCAGAATGGTGCCCGACACGAGCAATGGTGCGCCGCGATTTTTTGCCGGGTGGTGGGCGCAGGAGAGCGGGCGGAGGTGTGATGGCTACGGGCAACCGGGTGGTGCCCGAAGCCCCGGTGACGGCGGAGCACACAGGTGCCGGGCGGCCGGCAGCAGCCGAGCAGGCGAACTTGGTCGCTCAGGGATACGCCGGGTCGGCCATGGCTGCGCCCGCGCCGTCGGCTGGGTATTCGCCCGTGCCGGGAGGATCGCCCACCGGCCGGGTGCAGCCCAGGCCGTGGCGCGGTGCGGGCGGCCGGTGGCTGGTCTGGGTCTTCCGTGCCGTGCTCTGGGCAGTTCTGCTGCTGATCGGCTACCGGGGCGTCGCCGCGATCGTAACCGGCTACCCGGGCGCTGGCGGGGTCGCGTCCGCGACGAGCGGCCGCGGGCAGGCGTTCCCCGCCGCGCTCGCGAAGGCGTACGCACTCGAGTTCGGGCAGGCTTACCTCAACTTCAGCCCGGCCGGGGCGGAGCAGCGGGCCACCAGCCTGGCCGCCTTCCTGCCGCCAGGAGCCGCCCCCGAGCTCGGCTGGAACGGCGTGGGAACGCAGACGCTGCAGTCCGAGCAGGTGGCTGGCGTCCGCGTGCTGAGCCCGCACCGGGCGATTGTCACGCTGCTCGCCCGGGTCAGCGGGCACCTGGTCGAGATCGGCGTCCCGATCTTCGCGGCCGGGGGCGGCCTGGTCGTGTCGGGGCATCCCGCGCTGCTCCCGCCGCCGTCTCAGGTAGTTCCCCAGGCGTCGGCCAGCCCGCCGGAGGATCTGGCGGCCAAGCAGGCGCTGCTCGTGATGCTTCCGGGGTTCTTCCGCGCCTACGCCAGCGGCGACGCCCTGCAGCTCGGCAGGTTCACGGTCGCGGGCGATCCGCTCACCGGCCTGGGCGACGTGGTGACGTTCGGCGGGATCAGCCACCTCAGCGTGCCGACTGCGGCTGGCCGGGCCAGGCAGGTCACCGTCGCGGTCGTATGGCGGATCGGCAGCACGTCGGCGGCGGCGGCGGCGAAGGCCCCTGCGGTCCACGCCGCGATCCCCATGACCTATGCCCTCACGGTCGTCAGGCACGGCGGAACCTGGCGCGTCCGGTCGATCGGGCCGGCGGCCGTGCAGCCCTGGCCGTCGTCATGAGAGCGCCGATCCCGGCGCCGAGCCCTCGCAAGCCGCGCTCATCACACCCGGAGTAATGATGTCACCGCACACCCTCGCTACGGCAGCCCCGGTCGCGCTCAGCAGCACGGGGCTCGTGACATACCTGCAGACCCTTTTCGGGCCACTGTTCCTGGGGATCGTCGGGATTGTCGCGATCTTCTTTCTCTTCACTCGCGAGATCATCCGGTTCGTGCAATTCTTTGTGCTCGCGGTCGCTATCGCGGTCATCTTCTATGTACCGGGAATCGTGCGGTCGCTGGCCATGGGAATCGCGCACGCTCTCGGCGTCCACTAGCGCAACGGTCATTCGGGGAACCTTCAGCGCTTGTCGCGGGTGAAAGGAGAGCATCTGGTGGATCTGCCCACATACACCAGTATCTGGCGAATTGAGAAGCGGCTCTACAAGCTGTATGACTTTCGGCTGCCCATGCCGCTGCCCATTGGCCAGGTCACGGTGTTCGTGGCCATCGCCGTTCCTTACGTGGTGCTCCTCACGATGCTCGGGCTCCCGTCCAACCACACCCTGATCTGGCTCTACATACTCCCGCCCGGGTTGGCGACCTGGCTCGTCACCCGGCCAGTCCTGGAGAGCAAGCGGCTGCCCGAGCTGATCAAGTCGCAGTTGCGCTACCTGGCCGAGCCGCGGGTCCTGTGCCGGATGGCGCTGCTGACCGAGCGCGACGTGGTGGTAGTGACCGGCCGCGTCTGGCGGCCCAGGGCCGGCCGTCCGACGGTCGCGGCCGCCGCCGCGGCTCAGGCCGAGTTCGGGCCGGCGCAGCCGCCGGGCGAGGCGGCCGAAGCGCCGGCCTGGACGCGGGCGACGGACGACGTGCCTGCCAGGCCGGGCAGGCGCCGCCTCGGCCCCGGTCGGTCGCGCGCCGCGAGCGCCCCTGCCGCCACGCCAGCCCCTGCCGCCACGCCAGCCCCCGCCGCCACGCCAGCCCCCGCAGCCATGCGCGCCGCAGCGAGAGCGATGGGCCATCGCCACCGGTACAGCGACGGTGACGGCCCATCGCCCGCCGTCCTGGCGGCCGCCGCCCGGGCCGGAGCTCCCGCCCCGCCAGCAGCCTGCCCTGCCGCTCCGATTACCGCCGCCCCGCCGGCCCCGGCGGCCCCGGCCGTCACCGCCGCCCCGGCGGCCCTGCCCGTCGCCACCACCCCGGCCGGCCCGCCGGTCGCCGCCGCCCCGGCCGCCGCTGCCGCTTTGAACGTCACCGCTGACCTGGCGGTCCCGGCCGACCCGCCCGTCACCGCCGCCGTCCCCGCCGGGCCACCTCCGCAGCGGCCGGTCGTCACGGTCGTCACCGCCGGGCCGGCCGGCTCCGCGCCGCCTTCGGTGGAACGCGCGCTTGCCGGGCCGGCGGCGCGCCGCGGCGACGTGAGGGCGGGGCGGGTGACCGTCGTTCCCGGCGGAGACCGGCCTGGCAAGCCTGACCAGCTCCACCGCGACCGGACGCGGGCGCAGCTTCCGGTCGGCCGCCCGGCGAGGGTCGTCGTGCTCGGCTGCACGGTGGGCGCGGGCCAGACCACGACGGCGTTGCTCACCGGCGAGGTCCTGGCCAGCCTGCGCTCCGGCCAGGTGGCCGTGCTCGACCTCAACCCCTCTCTCGTGTCGCTGGCCACGCGGGCCGAGGTCCGCCCCGCGCTCAGCCAGGCCGCCATGCTCGCGCCGTCGCGGCTGGTCGTCGTCCCGCCGCGCCAGGGCGTCGCCGCCGGCCAGGGCGTCGCCGCCGGCCAGGGCGTTGCCGCCGGCCAGGGCGGTGCTGGGGAGCAGGCGGCCGGCCGGCCTGACCCGGCCGCCGCCGCCGAGGCGTTCGACGCCGCGGCCGACCGGTACGAGCTCGTCCTGGCCGACCCGGCCACCGCGGTGGTGCCGCGACTGCTCGCCTTCGCCGACCAGCTAGTCCTGGTCGCCCCGGCCAGCGCCGCCGCGCCAGGCGCGGTCGCGATGACCTTCGAGTGGCTGGAGGCGCACGGGCGGGGCGGTCTGACCGCCGGCGCGGTCATGGTGCTGAACGGAGTCAGCCGCCGCAGCATGGCCGCCGTCGAGCAGGCTGAACGCGTCTGCGCCGGCCGGTGCCGGGCGATCGTGCGGGTTCCCTGGGACGATCAGCTGCAGAACCAGATGGCGAAACGGACTCGTCCGCCGGCTCCTGGTTCGCCGGCCCGTCAGCACTGGGCGGGACTGCTGACCGCCCCCACCGCGGCCGCGTATACGGCCCTGGCCGGCGTGGTCGTGGCTGGCCTGGCCGATCGTGCCGCCGGGGCGGGCCAGCCGGGCCAGCCAGCTCCGCTCGGGCAGGCACGGCGATGAGCGGGCGGAGCGCCAGGCGGAGCAGGCTCTCGGTCCGCTACTTCGACGACCGGATCCTGCTCACCGAGACCCACGCCTGGGCCTACTTCCGGGTGCCGACCATCTCGTATGAGTTCATGACCGGCCAGCAGCGCGAGGCGCTGGCGACGAACCTGACCGTCGCCATGGCCGGGATCCGGATGGCCGACGCCGAGGTGCACCTGCGGATCGCGCACCGGAGCTACCCGGCGGCGGAATGGGCGACTGGCCTGCACCAGACGTCGGACGGCGGTCCTGGCTGGATCCCTTATCTGGACGAGATGTACCGGCAGGTGTGGGCGAAGGACTTCTGGACGAAAGAGGTCTACCTGGGTGTCAGGCTCGGCCAGCGCGGCGTGCGCGCCCAGCTGACCGGAGGCGTGTTCGCCCAGTTCGGGCACGCCTACCGGGCGAGCGAGCAGCTGCTCGGGCTCGAGGACGACGCGGTCCCCCGCGGCGAGATCGCCAAGTGGACCGAGCACGCCGACCGGGTCGGCCGCGCGCTCGCCGCCAGCTCGCTGGCCGCCAGGCATGCCACCGCGGACGAGGTCGGTTGGCTGTTCCGGCACGCGATCACCGGCTGCCTTGGCGACCCGCCGCCGTCGGCCGCGCGCAGGCGCCGGTGGGGCATCGGGGAGATCGAGCAACTCGTGGAGGGCGAGATCCACAACGGGCGGACTGTTCTGCGGATGGTTCATCCTGACGGCGAGTCGTACACAGCGTTCCTGTCATTCTCCAGGTTCCCCGACGTCATGTACTTCCCCGACGGTGAGCCGTGGCTGCACTACGCCGACTCGCTGCCGTTCCCGGTCGAGGCGAGCCTGCGGATGAAGCTGATCCCGCCGGCCAAGGCCAGCAAGGACGTCAGCCGCAGGCTCGCGCACGCCAGGGACATGGACGCCCACATCCGCGAGGCGGGTGCCGACATGCCGCTGGCTCTGGCCGAGCAGATCGAGGCCGCCAGGCTGCTCGAGCACGGGATCACCAAGGAGCGGCTGCCGTTCGTGTACGGCTGGCACCGGCTCGCCGTGACCGCGCCGAGCCGTGACCTGTGCGTGCGCCGCGCCGAGGCGGTGACCGAGCACTACAGGGACATCGGCATCGACGTGGTGAACTCCACTGGCGACCAGTTCTCGCTGCTGAGCGAGTCGCTGCCGGGCGACAAGGTGCGGCTGGCCTCGTACCTGCAGCGCCAGCCGCTGTACACGATCGTCGGCGGGATGCCGACCGCGACCGTGGATCTCGGCGACCGCATCACCGACGACGCCGGCTGGATCGGCCCGTATATCGGCGAGACCATCGGCCGGGCGCGGTCGGTCGTGCACTTCGACCCGCTGGTCGCCGCGGCACGCAACCGGCCGACCGCGGTCGCGATCACTGGTGAGCCTGGCGGCGGCAAGACCACGCTGGCGCTGCTGCTGATCATGCAGCTGGCGCTGCGCGGCGTCACGGTCGCGGTGATCGATCCGAAGGGCGACGCCGAGTCGCTGGTCAGGCTGCTCGCCCATCGTGGCCGCCGGGCTCGGGTGCTGCCGCTCGGCAGCGCCGCGGCCGGGCTGCTCGACCCGTTCTCGTTCGGCGACGATCTCGCCGAGCGGCGGACGATGGCCGCGGAGACGCTGCGGCTGCTGCTGCCCGGCATGAGCGAGGAGCGCGAGAGCGCGATGATCCAGGCCGTCGGCGCGGTCGCTGCGGGCGAGAGGCCCAGCCTCGGCCAGGTGGTCGAGCATCTCGAGGCGGCCGGCGACCCGGCATCGAAGAACCTCGGCGCGGTGCTGCGGTCGATGTCGGAGATGCGGCTCGCCCGCCTGTGCTTCGCGCCGTCGGGCGGCGACCGGATCGACGCCGAGGGCTGGACGACCGTGTTCACGCTGGCCGGGCTGACGCTGCCGGAGTCCGGGCTCAAGCGCGACGACTACTCCTACGAGCAGCGGCTGTCCGTGGCGCTGCTCTACCTGGTCTCCCAGTTCGCCAGGCGCCTGCTGAATGGCATGGACCGGCGGATCCCCAAGGCGATCGTGCTCGACGAGGCGTGGGCGGTGACCTCCACGCCGCAGGGAGCCAAGCTGATTCCCGAGGTCTCCAGGATGGGCCGGTCGCGGAACACCGCCCTGGTCCTGGTCTCGCAGAACGCCGGCGACCTGCTGAACGAGCAGGTGACGAACTGCCTCTCGGCGGTGTTCGCGTTCCGCTCCACCGAGCGTGCCGAGGTCGCCAGCGTGATGTCACTGCTCGGCGTCGAGCAGTCCGACGAGCACCAGGCCGTGCTGCGCAGTCTGGGCAACGGCGAGTGCGTCTTCCGCGACCTGGACGGCAGGGCAGGGCGGATCGTGATCGACCTGATCTCCGACGAGTTGCGCAACTGGCTGGACACGAATCCGACCAGGGCGCGGTCGGGACAGGTCCCGGTGTCCGGGCAGTTCCCCGGCCAGGAACCGGGGGGAGAACCTGACGAAGCCGCGGGGGGTCATCAGACGGCCGCGAACGGCCAGCACGGCCAACACGCCGTATGGGGCCGCCCGCCGAGTCATGTTCAGGCGCCAGCACCCTAACTGGCGTGCCCGACACCCCCCTGGAGCCCCCCAAGATGCTCAGACTCCGCCACGTGCCCCGCAAGACCGGCATCGCGCTGGTCCTGCTCGCCGTGCTGTTCAGCCTGCTGCGCGGCGCTGCCCAGCCGGGCCACCTGGCCGGGCAGGGCGGCCCGGCCAGGCCGGGCGGCGTGGTCGCCGCGCGGACGCTGTCGGCGACCAGGCCGGCCGGCGGACCCTGCACGGTTCCAGGGATCGGCGACATCGGCGGACTGCTCGGCTTCTGCTCGCTCGGCCAGTCCGGGCTGATCGGCGGCATCAACAATCTCTGCCAGCCAGGCGTCCCGCAGCCCGAGTCGGCCACGTCGGGCACGGACGCCCTGATCAAGCCGCCGGCGGCGCCCGGCCGGCCGGTGGCCACGCCGTACAACCAGTACGGCATGTCGGGGCTGTTCTGGGCGCCCACCGACCTGCAGTGCTCGGACATGACCGCGCTGATCGGCAATGACGTGGCCGGCATGCTCTTCGACTTCGCCAAGGCGCTGGACCGGGTCACGATCACCGTGTACCAGTCCGCCGCCGGCGAGGGCATACTCGGCTGGCTGCAGGGCGTCACCGACCACCTGATCAGCGGCCTCGGCAACGCCATCTACTTCCCCTACGTCGCGCTGGTGGTGATCCTCGGGGCGATCTGGCTCGCCTGGCAGGGGCTGATCCGCAAGCGCGGGACGAAGACGATTGAGGGCACGATCTGGATGGTGGTCGCCTGCGCGGCCGCGATCTGGCTGATCGGCCGACCGGCCGACTTCACCGGCCTGGGCAAGGGCGTCTCCGACGGGATCGGCACCACGCTGAACACCGCGTTCGCCCACCTGCCCAGCCCTGGCCAGTCCACCTGCCTGCCCGTGCACGGTCACGACCCGCAGATCAGCCGGTCCAGCTTCAGCTACACCTCGAGCCGGACCGTCGTCGACCAGAACGCGAACGAACTGTGGGCGGTGCTGGTCTGCAAACCGTGGCTGGACGGCGAGTTCGGGACGACGGCGTTCTCCGCAGCGGGCAAGGCAACGCCCGTCGCGACCTACTCGCGGCAGCTGCTGTGGGCCCAGGCGATCGCGGTCAACGAGCGGCCGACCACTTCGCTGATCAGCGCCAAGCAGGCCGCCTACGCGGGGATCGCGCAGACGATCAAGACGAAAGAGCCCGCCGTCTACCCGCTCTTCCAGGGCAAGCAGTGGACGACCAGGCTGGAGATCGGTTTCGCGGCGCTGCTCGCCGCGCTTGTCGCCGGTGTGCTTGTGCTGCTCATCTCCGTCACGCTGATCCTGCTCAAGCTGGGCTTCCTGCTGCTGCTCATCGTCGGCCCGTTCTTCCTGCTGATCGGAACCCATCCGGGATTCGGCCGGGTGGTCGCCGTCCGCTGGTTCGAGATGCTGGTCGGAGTCCTGCTCAAGCAGGCCGCCGTCGCGCTCGCGCTGAGCGTCCTGCTCTACTGCTATGCGCTGATCATGGGAACCGCGGACGCGGTGCTGCCCTGGGCGCTGAAGATCCTGATGATCACGCTGGTGACGGTGGCCGTGTTCATCTACAGGAAGCCGTTCCAGCACCTGTTCGCCGCGGTCGGCTACGGGGCGATCGGCTCGGCCGAGCGCGCCGACGCCGACCTGGGCCGCGCGGCCGCGGCGGCCAGGGCCAACACCCGCGCCGCGGCGACGCTGGCCGTGCCCGGCTTCGCCGCGTACCGGGCCGCCCGGTGGGCGCGGCGCAACCCGGCTCAGGCCGCGGGCCTCGCGCTGAGCGCCGTGACGGCCGGGAGCACGGCCAGGCTGGCCGCCAGCGCCGGGGCGGGCATGGATGCCTCGGGCAACGGCAACGGCAGCGGCGAGGCGGCCGGGGCCGGCCAGGTGCCGGCTGGCGTGGCCGCGGGCGGCGGCTCGCCGGACCCGGCAGGCAACGGCGCGCAGGGCGGCACCGCGGGTCGGGCGAGGGCGTGGGGTGCGTCGGCGGGCACGGCGTCGACCAGCGAGGCGCCGCCGCTGCGGCTTCCTGCCAGCCAGGACAGCGCGGCGAAGTGGCCGAACGCCGGGCCGTCCGGTGGCTCGGCGCCGGGCACCAGGGGCAGGGCGGCCGAGGGGCCGGCCGGCGGCGGAGCGCACGGTGCCGCGGGCAGCGGTGCGGGCGGAGCGGCGGCCCCGCCGATGCCGTCGGCGGTCAGGGCGTCGGGTGCCGCGCCTGTGTCCGGCCAGGCCGGACGGGGGACCTCGTGGTCGGGGACGGCTGGCAGGCACTCCGGCCAGGGCGGGCCGTCCAGGCAGGCGGGCCAGGCCGCACCGTCTGGGCCGGCCGGATCGGCAGGCCGGTCCAGGTCACGCGGATCGGGCGGGCCTGGCGGGTCGGGCGGGCCGGCCAGCGCGTCCCGGGCGGCCGGGCCGAGCGTGCCGCCCTCGTGGAGTTCGCGCGGTGCGGCGACGGGGAGGTCGGCCCCGCTGCCCCCGCTGCCCCCGCCGCCCGCGGCGCCCCCGCCGCAGGGATCCGGCTGGGGCGGGCCGCCGGCCGGCGGTGGCGGGCAGCGGCGCAGGGCGGCACCGGCACCGCGGCAGGCCGCCGCGGACCGGGCGGCGGCCGAGCCGCCGTCGCGTCCTGGGTCGGCCGGGTCGCAGCGCCCGCTGCGGCCGTGGCACCGGGCCGGCCGGAGCGGGCCTGAGGGTCAGTACAGCCAGCGACGCGGCGGCCGGGCGGCCGGGCGACCCGCCGGCGGCCCGGCCGACCAGGGCGGTCAGCCGGGCTCGCCCGACTTCACCATCGCGCCCTACGGCCTGGGGTCCGGCGGATCGGATGAGCCAGCGGGCCCGTTCTGGAGCCGGCCGATCTGGCGGCGGAAGTAGCTGATCGGCATGGAGCTGTCGCCGTTCCAGCGGCTCGCGGCCTTCGCCGTCGTGGTGCTTGTCCTGGCCGGCCTGGGTGCATACCTGTTCCTGCCGCAGTCCCCGGCGACCGGAAGCGGCCGCTCGCCGTCGCACCCCGGCTCGTCCAGTCCGGCGCCCGCCCCAAGCCCGGGCGGTCCGGCGCCCTCCGGGCAGGCGACGCCCTCCGGGCAGGCGGCGCCGGACATCTACCAGTGGCTGCCGTTCACCCAGGCGGGCCTGGCCAGCGCCGCGAACGCCACGACGTCGTTCGCCGCGCGCTACGGGACGTTCTCCTACACCGAGGGCACGCAGGCGTACCTGGCTCCGATGCGGCCGCTGATCACCAGTCAGCTCGCGGTCGCGCTCGGCCGGGCGTTCGCCGCGCCAGGGGTCGCCGGGACCAGGGTGAGCAGCAGGCAGGTGGCGACCGCGACGGCGGCCATCGTCGCGCTGCGCGCCTTCGGCCCGTCCAGCCTGACCTTCGTGGTGGCGATCACGCAGCGGATCGCCAGCAGCAAGGGAACCAGCAAGCGGACCACCTACTATGCCGTGACCCTGACCGGCACCGGGTCTAGCTGGCAGGTGAACGACATCGAGCTCGCGTCGGCGGGCAACCAGTGATCCGGCTGAGCGGCGGGCTGGCCAAGCCCGCCATCTTCGGGCTGGCCGCCGTCCTCACCCTATTGCTCGTCGGCGTCCTGGTGGCGCCCGTGCTGCTGTTCGCCGGCGGCGGGCTGCTGTACTCGACGGGGAGTACCTGCTCCTCCGGCTCGACCACGACGTCGCAGCCGCCGGTCAGCACCGCGGCCACCGACTCGATCCCGGCCGACTACCTGGCGCTGTTCAAGTCGATCGGCGCCCGCAACAAGGTGCCGTGGGTCGTGCTGGCCGGGATCGGCAAGGTGGAGAGCGACGACGGCCGGACCACGCTGCCCGGCGTGCACAGCCGGTCGAACGCGTTCGGGGCGGCGGGACCGATGCAGATCGGGATCGGCGGGGCGTCGACCAACACCTGGGGCGGCGCTGCGGTGCACCCGGCCAGCGAGCACGTCAGCGGCGTGGCGACCGACGGCAACGGGGACGGCGTCGCGAGCGTCTACCAGCCGGCCGACGCCATCGCGGGTGCGGCGAAGTACCTGCTCGAGCACGGCGTCCTCACCAACGTCGCGGGCGCCGTGTTCGCCTACAACCACCTGGACGCCTACGTGCAGACGGTGCTGGGCTGGGCGAACCGGTACGCCGGGGGCGGATTCGTCGTCAGCTCGCCGGTCGGGAACAACGCGCCGGAATGCGTGCCCCCCATCGGCCTGACGTCGAGCAACTACGCCGCCGGCGCCGGCGCCTTCGCCAGGCAGGAACTCGGCAAGCCCTACCTGTGGGGCGGCACCGGCCCCGACGCCTTCGACTGCTCTGGCCTGACGATGATGGCCTACCGCTCGGCCGGCCTCGACATCCCCCGGACCGCTGACCAGCAGTGGCTCTGGGGCCCGCGGGTCGACCCGAGCCAGGTCGAACCCGGTGACCTGGTCTTCTTCGCCGGCGCCGACGGAACGGCCACCGCGCCCGGCCACGTCGGCATCGTGATCGGCCACGGCCTGATGATCGACGCGCCGTCTGCCGGCCTCCAGGTCAGGATCCAGCCCTATACCAGCAGCGGCGCGGTCGGCTTCACCCGCCCGTGGGCGCACGCCGGCGTCAATGTAGGTTCTCACTGAGTGTGTCCTCTTCTCAGAAAACATGTCCTTGACTTGTCCTTTTGGACATTTCAGTGAGAAGCCGCCGTCAGCACGCAGTGGCGTTCGGGAAGACGGCCGTAGCAGCAGTGACAGAGCGTCACCGTCGACCTGGGAGCGGGTGGCGATATCCGCCGTTACGGCCGGCAAGCCGACCTCCGCCGGGCTTCCTCCATAGCGACCGAACGGGGTGATCTGCGCGGACCGTATCGTTGGCCGACGTCCGACTCTGCCGAATTGAGTGCGTCGTCTGTGCGCATATTCATGCACCAATCGGCATGCTCACTCGTAGTCCAGCGAGCCAGGACGTAGTTCTGCACGGATCTCGGCACAGCGTTGTCGTGCATCCTGGGCATGCCTGCCGAGTATGGCGCTGTCAACTTTGCGCAGAGCGGGATAGGTAGACGCATGCAGATCATCGGTTCTGTGCTGTGTTGCCGGCTGGGAGGTCCGCCTGTGGGGCAGGGCTGATGTGCGGCATTCCGCGCTCGGCGCTTCTCTTACTGCGCACGCCCGCGCTGGTACGGTGCGGCCGCTGACTACCGGGTGAGGTGGCCGGTGAGGAGCGGGAGAACGGCGGCGCCTGCGATGCCGATCCCCAGCGAGGCCGTGCCTGCGGTGTAGGCGGCTGCGGCGGCCCACTGGCCGGCGGGCTCGAGGGTGTCCGGGGCGGTGCCGGTTTCGGGTGGCCGTTGCAGGAACGCGGGTGCCAGCCAGCGCAGGTAGTAGAAGAGGCTGGCGACGGTGTTGACCACGGCCAGGGCGGCGAGCCAGGCGTAGACGCCGTCGATAGTGGCGGTGAATACCTGCAGCTTGCCGAAGAACACCCCGGTGGGAGGGGTGCCGACCAGGCCGAGCAGGCTGACTACCAAGACGGCGGCCAGGGCTGGGTGGCGGGCGGCGAGCCCGCGGTAGGCGCCGATGGTGCGGGCGTTTGGCAGTTCGGCGACGACGGCGAACGCGGCCAGGTTGGTGGCGGCGTAGGCGGCCAGGTAGAACAGCAGCGACCGCAGCGCCAGACCGCTTCTGGTGGCGACGGCTACGGCCATGAGCAGGTAGCCGGCCTGGCTGATGGTGGAGTAGGCGAGCAGCCGTTGTACTGAGGTCTGGAAGAACGCGGCGAGGTTGCCCAGCGTCATGGTGGCGGCGGCGAGGACCGCGATGAGCGCCGGCCAGTTGACCGCTGTGGTGGGGATCGCGACAGCGAGCAGGCGGAACAGGGCGATCAGGCCGCCGATTTTCGGCATGGTGGTGATGAACGCGGCGACAGGCGGCGAGCTGCCGTCGGTGACGTCCGGCACCCAGAACTGGGCGGGCACGGCGCCGGTCTTGAACATCAGCCCGGCGATCACGGCGATGGTTCCGGCGGCGACGAGGCCGTGCGGCGCGGCGGCGAGCGCGGCGTGTAGGGCGGGGTAGCTGGTGGTGCGGCCGGCGCCGTAGATCAGCGCGATCCCGGTGAGCATGGCGACGCCGAATAGCGCGCCCATCAGGTAGTACTTCAGTGCAGCCTCGGTGCCGGGTGCGTCCTTGCGGAACCCGGCGAGTACGTAGGCCGGAACGGAGGCGAGCAGGTAGCCGGCGAACAGCAGCAGCAGGTCGTTCGCGCCGGTAAGGATGATGGTGCCGAGCGCCGCGAGCTGCAGCAGCACGTAGTACTCGGTCTCTCGCGGGTGCGCCCGCATCGCGTCGCCGGACAGGCCGATGACCAGCAGGGTGGCGGCGGCCACTATGACGCGGGCGGCGTTGGTGGCGGCGTCGATGCTGTAGCTGGTGCCGAAGTCGACCGTCACGGCCCCGGCGCTGGTGAAGGCGGTGATGGCGATCGTGGCCAGGCACGCCGCGGCGGCCATCAGCCGGACTGCCCACTGCCGGCCGCGGGGGAGCCAGGATCCGGCGAGCAGCCCGGCCACGGCGCTGGCGGCGAGGATGATCTCCGGGGTCAGGGGGACAAGCCGCTCGTTCACCGTGCCACCAGGGTGATGACCGTGCGGGCGGCGGGTTCGATGACATCGAGCAGGAACCGGGGCGCGATCCCGATGACCACCGACGCGGCGAGCAGCGGGATGATGCTGACTGCCTCGGCGGCCCGCAGGTCGGGGAAGGCGGTGGGGGTGCCGGGGGCGTCCGGGAGCCGGGACGGGCCGAGGAAGATGCGCTGCAGCGCCCACAAGAACAGCGCCGCGGTGATCAGGATGCCGGTCACCGCGATCGCGGTCGCGACGGCGGCGGAGGAAAGGCTGCCGGTGAAGATCTGGAACTCGGCGATGAACCCGGACAGGCCCGGGATGCCGAGGGAGCCGAACGCGGCGACCGCGGTGACCGCGGCGAAAACCGGGGTGCGGCTGGCCAGCCCGGAGTAGGCGGCCATGTCGTAGGTGCGGCCCCGGTCGTACAGGACCCCGGACAGCAAGAACAGCGCGCCGGTGAGCAGGCCGTGGCTGACCATCTGGGTGACCGCCCCGGTGACCGCGAGGGTGCGGGCCTGCGCGGTGGTCGCGGCCAGGATCCCGGCGGCGCCGACGGCGAGCAGGATGTAGCCCATGTGGTTAACGGAGGTGTAGGCGATCATCCGCTTGAAGCTGTCCTGGCCGAGCGCGACCAGCGCCCCGTACACCACCGACACCACGCCTATGACGACGAAGACGAGCGCGTAGTGCCGCCAGGTGCCGGGCAGCATCGGCATCGCGATCCGCACGAACCCGTAGGTGCCCATCTTCAGCAGCACCCCGGCCAGGATGGCCGACCCGGCCGCGGGTGCTTCGGTGTGCGCGGGCGGCAGCCAGGTATGGAACGGCACGACCGGGGTCTTGACGGCCAGCCCGATCGCGACCGCCAGCAGCACCAGCCCGCCATACAAGCCGCGCCCGGCCAGCGGATTGGCGCGGATCAAGGCGGCCATGTCGAAGGTGTGCGGGCGGGCGGCCAGGTACAGGCCGATGAACCCGAGCAGCAGGGCCAGTGATCCGGTGAAGGTGTAGAGGAAGAATTTCAGCGCCGCGGCGCGGGCGCGCTCGCCGTGCCCCCAGCCGGCGATCACGAAGTACATGCCGACGATGGACAGGTCGAAGAACACGAAGAACACGATCAGGTCCAGTGCGGCGAATAGCCCCAGGGACACGGTTTGCAGGAACAGGAACAGGCACACGTAGCTCTTGACCCGGCGGGCTTCGCGCAGTGAGTAGACCGCCACCGCGAGGAACAGCACGGCGGTCATCGCGATGAGCGGCAGGGACAGCCCGTCGACGCCGATGTGGTAGCGGATGCCAGCGGTGGGGATCCATGTGGTGTTCTCGGTCCAGCCGAACCTGCCGCGCGGCTGGTACCCGGCCCAGGCGGCGGCGACCAGGGCCACGTCGGCGGCGCTGACACCGATCCACGCCCAGGTGAATGTGGCGCGCGGCGCCCGGCCCGGCACGGCCAGCAGCACAAGCGCCGCGGCGGCTGGCAGAAAAATGATCAGCGACAGCATCGGCTACCTCACCAGCACGAAGATCAGCGCCAGCACCGCCAGCAACACGGCGGCCTGCGCGTAGTAGGTATGCAGCCTGCCGGTCTCCGGGCGGCGGGCCAGCCGCCCGGCCGACCGCGCCGCTGCGGCGGCACCGGCGACGACCCGGTCGACACCGTGGTCGTCGGCGTCCGCCGCCGCCCTGGCCAGCCCGACGGTATCGCTAGCGATCCCGGTCACGGCACGGTCGAGCACCCGGTCGTCGAACGCTGCCAGCGCGCGGGCCAGCCACACGGCGGGGTCTGCGACCAGGACGCGGGCGGCGCGCTCCAGGTGCAGCCACCCGGCGAGCCAGCCGCGGGCCAGCCCGGGCACCGGTACCGGGCGGGCGCCCCACCAGGTCACGGCGCTTGCCAGCAACGCGGCCATCGCGGTGACGGCCAGCTGCCACCACGCGGGCGACGGCTCGCCGGCGGCGCCGAGCGCCCGCCCCAGCGGACCGGCTACGGCGGGCAGCGCGAGCACGCCCAGGCTGGCGGCCAGGAATGCGAGCACACATAGCGGCGGCCCCGCCAGCCGGGTGAGGCGACGGGTGCCGCGCTGCTCAGTGTCGTACCCGGCGGCGGCGTCGGGGGGAACCGGCTGCCACACGTACCAGGCGGCTTTCGCGCTGTAGACCGGAGTGACCACCGCGGCGGCCAGCCCCATGGCGTACAAGGCCGGGCTGGCATGCAGCGCGGCGGCGAGCACCTCGTCCTTGGCCACCCACAGCGACCCGGGCGGCAGCCCGGCCAGCACCGCGGCGCCGATGGTGAACGTCACCCCGGCCAGCCGGTAGCGGCGGGCGGCGCCGCGCAGCGCCGGGAGCTGCTTGGTGCCCAGCGCGGTCAGCCACGCCCCGGCGGCCAGGAACAGCAGGCTCTTGGTCGCGGCGTGCGCTACCAGCTGCAGCACCCCGCCGCGGACGCCGCCAGTGCCGGCGGCCAGCACCATGAACCCGACCTGGGAGCAGGTCGAGGCGGCGAGCAGCTGCTTGAGGTCGGCCTGGGCGACCGCGACCAATCCGAGCACCAGCGCGGTTGCCGCGCCAGCCCAGGCGGTCACCGGCTGCCCCCAGCCTGAGACCGTCAGCAGCGGGTTCAGGCGCAGCAGCAGGTACGCCCCGGCGGCGGCCATGGTAGCCGAGTGCAGCAGCGCCGAGACCGGGCTCGGTCCCTGCATCGCCCGCGACAGCCAGAAACTGAACGGAAGCTGCGCCGACTTGCCCAGCGCCGCCAGCACCACCCCCACGGTGATCACCGTCAGCCACGGCTGTGCCGCGTACGGCAGCCCGGCCAGGGCAAGGGTCCCGGCCCCGCCCGCCACCGCCGCGCCCGCGGCCACGTACAGGCCCAGGTCGGCAGCGCGGGTCGTCAGGAACGCGACGTTCGCAGCGGTGACCCGCCACGGCTGTCGCCACCAGTAGCCGATCAGCGCGTAACTGACCGCGCCCATCGCCTCCCAGCCCATCAGCAGTAGCGGCAGCGTCGCCGCGGTGACGGTGACCAGCATCGCCCCAGCGAACAGCAGCATCAGCCCGAAGAACCGGCCCCGGTTCTCCGCGGGCCCGAACTCGCGGGCCGCGAACACCAGCACGGCCAGCGTGACCACAGCGACCGTGACGACCATGACAGCGGACAGGCCATCCACCCGGACCGCGGCGGTGATACCGGTGAACAGCGGTGCGGACGCCGACGGCCGCAGCGCCGCCGCCACGCACGCCAGGCCTAGCGTGACCGCGGCCGCCAGCGCAGCACCAACTGGCGCCGTCCGGTTCACCCGCATCCCGGCGACGGCCAGGCCCGCGCCCGCGGCCAGCGGCACCGCGGGAAGCAGCCAGGCCAGCCAGGCCGCGTTCACCGTTTGAGCTCCGAGGCCGCGTCCGCCATATCCACGCCGCGCGCGGTAGATCGCGGTGAGCACCGCGAACCCGATCGCCATCTCCACCGTCATCGCTACCAGCACGACCACCACGATGACCTGGCCGGCCGCGCTGGCCGGGGCCAGGTAGTGCCAGAACGCGCCCGCCGCGACGGTGACCCCGTTCAGCATCAGCTCCAGCCCCATCATGATCATCACGATCGGCTGCTGGGACAGCGCACCGTACAGGCCGGTCGCGAACAAGCCCGCCGCGAGCAGGAGGAACAGCTGCAGCATCACCGGCTCACCGTCCCACCCCGCCCCGCGCCGGGTCAGACGGCGCCCGGCGCTTCAGGTCGTCGCCGAACCGGTCGTACCGTCCCCGGTGCGTCGCCAGCACCACCGCTCCGACCATGGTGGCCAGCAGCGTGAACCCCAGCGTGACCATGGTCAGCATCTGCGGCCCCATCAGCGCCGCTCCGAGACGGAACGTGGGATCGCGCGGCGGCGCGCCCGCCCGGTGCGGCCACCGGGTGGCGAAGATCCCGGCCGCCAGCAGCGCGAAGGTGGCGGCGCTGATCGCCAGCGAGCCCCGCCGGTTGTGGACCATGGACATGGCGACCAGCCCGGCCGGGTTCATCATGTAGGCCATCATGAACACCGCCATGATGACCATCTCCATCACCATCATCAAGATCACCACGGTGCCCAGGTAGGCCAGGCCCAGTCCTATCAGCAGCCCGCCGGAGGCCAGGAACGACACCAGCAAGGAGATGGTGACCCTGGCCATCGAGGCGAACCTGAACACCATCACGCCGCTCGCGGCGGCGAGCGGCGCGAGCACCCAGAACACCGCGGTCACGGTGTACCTCCCGTCGTCAGTACGACCAGCGCCACGGCCAGCGCCTGCAGGATGGCCAGCGGCATCAGCACCACCCACGCCACCTCGGCGTACCGGTCGGCACGGATCACCGGCAGCCGACGCCGCGCCCACACCAGCGCGAGCAGCACCGCGAGGGTCTTCACGGCCGACCACGCCCAGGCCGGCAGCCCCGGCCCGGCCCCGCCGCCGAGGAACAACGGCACCGCCATCCCCGCCCCCGCGGTCAGCAGCAGCCACCGGCCCGCCTGGAACACCAGCCGGTCCGGCCCGGACAGCTCAGCCAGCACGCCTCCGGCCAGGTCCCGCCCGGCCGGGTAGCCGAACGGGCCGAAGAAGCTGAACGCGTACACGCTGGCCAGGTACACGGCGAACGCGGCCGGCATCCACGCAGCGAACCACAGATGCCCGCGCTGCGCGGCGGCGATGCCCGCGACGCTCAGCGACTGCGCGCCGGCGGCCGCGGAGATCAGCGCGAACATCAGCGGCAGCTCATAGGCCAGGCCCTGCGCCACGAACCGGTACCCGCCAACAAGGCTTAGCACGGCGTTCGGCCCCCAGCCCGCCAGCCACAGCCCCGCCCAGGTGAGCACCTCCATCGCGTTGAACCAGACCACCCCGACGGTCATCGGGCTCACCGTCACGTCGCCGAACGGGATCACCACGGCCGACAGCACCCCGGCCACCGGCACCACTGCCAGCCCTAGCCGCCACAGCAGCCCGTCCGCCGCCGGCGTGGTACGCGGCTGGGCGGCCAGCAGTCGCAGCACCTCCACCAGCGGCGCCGTCAGTGCGGCCCCGGTCACCCGGCGGCCCGCGGCCCACGCGCCGAGCAGCGCATCCGCCGCCACCGCCACAACCGTGAACACCGTCAGCAGCGCCGCAACCACCAGCACCGCCCATAGCGGCGCGCTAGCGATCATGACCCGCCGCCACGGTGGCCGACAGCCCGTCGAGGTCGGGGTCCAGGCTCGCCACGATCAGCCGGGCTGCCGCGAACTCGGCACCCTCCAGCAGCCGCGGCAGCAGCGCCGCGCGCGGCGCCTGGCCACCGGCCAGCGCGCCGCGTGGCGGGTCAAGCACGCTCGCGTCCAGCGGCGAGCCGTCACCGAACGCGGCGGCGAGGCCCGCGAGTTCGCCGCACCAGCGGCGGTAGCGGGCGATCACATCCCCGGTTATGCGCGCCGGCTCGCTTACCCCGGCGATGGCGCGGTCATCGGCGCGCAGCGTCCCCATCCCGCGGGTCGACCAGGCCAGCACGCGAGACCGGGCCACCCGGGCCGCCATCCGGCGCAGAGCCGTCCGCAGCGAGGAAGCCGGCTCACCGGCCAGCGTGCTGTCGCGCAGGCAGCGGGCCGCTGTGGCGGCGTCGTCCCAGCCCGCGACCGCGAGAAACCGGCCCAGGCTGTCCAGGTGCGCCGCGGCCCGCCGCCGCGCCGCGACACCGGTGGTCACTGGCTCCCCGGCGGCCGCGCGCCGCCACGGCTCGGCCCAGAACGACCCGGCGCCCGCGGCAAGTCCCACGGCACCGGCCTCGGCGTGCTGAACCACATCACCCTGCAGGGTGAGATGGACCACCAGCCCGGCGGGCCAGTCGGGGAGGATAGGGCCGAGCGGCACGTGCAGCCGGTCCAGTTTCAGCCCGTCCCGGTCCTCGCCCCGCCGCGCCATCGGCAGGCCAGCTGGCCTTCCCATGTCCATATCGGACATATCGATGTGACCCATGTCCATGGGATCCATGTCCACGCCGCCCATGTCGTGGCTATCAGCGCCGCCCATGCCTTCGTGGCCGGCTGGCACGTCCTGCCCACCATGACCGGTGGCGTGGCGGCCGCCGGCTGGCATCCCCATGTCCATGGCGCCCATGTCGTCAGCACGGCCGCTGCCCATGGCCTCGTGGGCATCGCGGCCGCTACCGAGGGCGGGGAAGCGCAGCGCCACTCCTGAGACCAGCTCGGCCTGGGCGGCGTCCAGTGCCGCGGCGACACCGGCCGCGCGGCTGGCCTGCGCACGGGCCCGCGGCGCGGGGATCGCTGCCCAGGCCTCCTCCACAGCGGCCGCGATGTCGGGAGCGGGAGCGCCGGCGACCAGCAGGACGTCGGCGTCCGCGGGGGTCAGCGCGGCGGGCCAGCCGCGGCGGCGCAACTGCTCCTCGACGGCGAGCCGCACGACCGTACCGCCCGGCATCGCGGCCACCAGCACGTGCGGCCGGGTAGCCCCGGCCCGCATCAGCAGGCCTGTCAGGCCCACCGCAGGGCGCCTTCCCGCCACGCGTACGCCACCCCTGCCAGCAGCACCGCCAGGAAAGTGAACATCTCGATCACGCTGCTGGCACCCACCGCGGTGATGACGCGAGTCCACGGGTACATGAAGATCATCTCCATGTCGAAGGCGAGGAACAGCATGGTTATCGTGTACCAGCGCACGTGGAACCGGCTGAAGGCATGCTCGGCCGGCGGCAGCCCGCCGGTGAACGGCACCGCCCACAGCGGTGACCGGGCCACCGCCACCAGCCACGACACGCCGTAAACCGCGCCGTATGCCAGCAGCACCAAGCCGAGCAGCGCCAGAGCCGCGGTAAATCCCGCCATCACGGACACCTCCGTCTCCCTGCGGCAAGACGCCAGGACCCGGCACAGCCCGGCCGCACTGATGCCGAACCATCATGCCCAGCGGGGTTCCCCTAGCGGAGCTTGTGTCCGGGGAGACTTTTGTAATGCGGATCTTGCTTTGGCCCGCGGTCTCCTTAGCCCTATGAGAGCGCCGGAGCGGAGGGTTTGTCCAGGTGGAGCCCCCGCAAGGGCCGTCAGGCCCGCGGAGGAACGACCTGGATGAGCCCGAGCACTGGCGCATCCTGGTGGGCGGAGAAGCGGGCATGTTAGGCCGCCAGGGTTTTCTCATATGTGACCGGCGGCATCATCTGGCAGGCGGAGTGCCTGCGGTGGGTGTTGTAGTCCTCGATCCAGGCCGCGACCTTGGCCCGGGCCGTGTGCCGGGTGGTGAAGTGCTCCACCGCCCGGAGCTCGAACTCCAGCGTGGAGTGCCACGATTCGATGACCGCGTTGTCCAGGGCCGACCCGGGCCGGCCCATGGACTGGCAGATGGAAAGCCGCTGGCAGGCCTGCCGGAAGGCCCGGGCGGCGTACTCGCTGCCCTGGTCGGTGTTAAGCCGGATCCTAATCCGGGGTCGCCAGAGTGCCGTCCGCCACAGCCGGTGACGGGCCGATATGACCGATTCCCGCTCCGTCGCAGACGGGTTATCCGGGGCCGGACCGCGACGGAGCCGGTGTCCGTGACGGGCGGGCCATGGACACCTGCTGCTTCTGTGACGGACGCGTCCGCGATGGTCAGACCTGCGGAGACATCGCTGTCGATCTTGAAAACCCCGGATAAGTGATGACGGCGCCGGGGCCAGCCACGCCCTGATCACCCGGCTGGACAAGCTGGCGTCCCGGCGCGGCTGCCAGCTGACCTACTCGGTCGGCTGGGAGCTGGGCGAGCGGGAACGCCGGCACGTTTGAGCGGGCCGGGCAGCGGCTGGAAGACAACAAGCGGTACGCCGCGCGCAACACCAGGGTCCCCTCCCTGCTGCAGGGCCTGGCCGCATGCCAGGCGTGCGGGTACGGCTATTACCGGACCTCCACCCGGACCACGAACAAGACGATCTGCTACTACCGGTGCCTGGGATCGGATGACTACCGGTACGACGGCGGGCGGGTCTGCGGCAACAAGCCGGTCCGCGCCG
>WNGG01001431.1_pt1 | contig 27863 bp, 20 predicted proteins | sample 5400661 | NCBI WGS metagenome assembly WNGG01 (sample SAMN13153372, study PRJNA577476) | soil metagenome | isolation source: 100 cm soil or saprolite under Garry oak tree replicate 1 | place: USA:California | collected 2016-06-15
GGGCCTCGGAGTACGGCACGTCGCCCCAGACATCGGTGACGTAGCTGAACACCAGGCTGCGCAGCACCTGGGCCGGACCCCACAACAGCGGCTCGTTCTCGGACTTGCCGACGTCGACGACGGCCTGGAGGTTCTTCAGCTCCTGCGTGTACGCGTTGATGAAGTCGCCGTCCGTGTCACCCGGGCCGAGGCGCCGGTAGGCGTCCTCGTCGGGGTACTGGACCTCGGCCAGGTGTTGCACGGTGAACTCGGGTCCCCGCAGATCCATGGCGCCCCCACCGAGCCAGCGGCCCATCGCCAGGCGCGCGGCGCTCGTGAACACCGGTCCCGGCGGAGCGGAGGTGGGATTGTTGGGATCCTGATTGACGTCGGTCAGGGTGTCGCTGTTGCAGGCGCCCACCCCCAGCGCGATCAGCGCCGCGATGCCGGAAAGGCGAAGCATTCTGGAGGTCATCATGGAACGATCCTCAGATTGAACCCGATGCTCCGGGGATTCGACGGGATCATGTACTCCATGCCTTGGAAGTTGCCGTTGCTGTAGGCGAATTCCGGATCGATGTTCGGGACGTTTTTCCATGTGATCAGATTCCGGCCCGTCACCGAGATGGTCGCGGCCTGCGCCTTGAAGAACCACGCGGCCCAGTTGGCGGGTAGGTCGAACGAGAGGCGCAGCTCCCGGAGCTTCACGTAGCCACCGTCGTAGATGTACGGCTCGATGATGTGAAACAGGTTCTGGTAGTAGGTCTCCGCGGTGACCCTCGTCGTGTTCGGCTGGCAATTCGGCGGAGCCGGGGGCAGTTGGCAGGTGTCGACGTCAATGCCCTTCACCACGATACCAGGCGAGTTCCAGTCCGCCTCACGGCCATACAGGCTGCTCGCCAGGGTTCCGGCATAGTCCCCGAGGTAGTTCGTGAGGCTCACGATCTTGCCGCCGTGACGCACGTCGATTTGCATGCTCAGGGCGAAATTCCTGTACCGGATCTCATTGGACCAGCCCCCGGTCCAATTCGGTTGGATGTTGCCCAGCACAGAGAAGGCGGGATCTTGCTGGGGTAGGCCCCCCGAGGTGAGAATGTTGCCCGCGGAATCGCGCAAGAACTTGTTGCCGCGAATCGTGCCGTACGGCTCGCCCTTGCGGGCCTCGATGTTGACGTCGCCGAACAGCCCCTGCCCGAGCACGATCGTGCTCACCCCTGGCGCGAGGTCGACGACCTCGCTGTGGTTGTGGGCGAAGTTGAAGATCGACGTCCACGTAATCCCGCCCGGCACCTGGAGCGGCGTTACGGTCAACAGGGCCTCGATCCCGCGGTTACTGATCTCGCCCGCATTGATGAACTTCGACGTGAAGCCGCTGGTGGGCGGAATTTGGACATTGAAGATCTGATCGCGCGTCGACTTGTGATACCAGCTGGCGTCCAACGTGACGCGGTTCCGTAGCATCACCAGCTCGGCGCCCACTTCTTCCGAGGTGGTGATCTCCGGCTTCAAGTTGGCGTTGGCGAGGACGGGGTTCAGCGAGAATTGCGGCTGACCATTGAACTTGCTCGCGTTGCCGAGATAGACCGGTTGCAGCGAGTAGACGGGGGCGTCGTTGCCGACTCGGGCGACGGAAGCCCGCAGCTTGATCGCGTCGAACAGCCGACTCCGCAGGCGCGGGAGGGCGTCGGTCAGTAGCACCGACGTGTTGAGCGACGGATAGAAGTACGAGCGGGCGGTCGCCGGCAGCGTGGACGACCAATCGTTCCGTCCGGTTCCCTCGACCGTCCACCAATCGAACAGGGTGAAAGCGGCCGAGCCGTACAGACTGTTCACCCAGCGGCGCTCGATCCGCTGACCAATCGCGGGTGCAATGGCGGCATTGGCCGGGTTGTAGATCCCGGGCACGACGATGCCCGCCGTCTGCTGGCTGTCGGCGTGGAAGTACTCGCGACGCTGATTACCGCCCACGAGCGCGTTGACGTGCAGCCAGTCGGTGACTCGCCGCTCCCCGGTGACCGACAAGTCGGTGTTGTTGTCGCTACGGTAGTCGTTTCGGAAACGGAAGCCGCCCGCGTACGCCTGGTTGATGAACGACAGGCCTCCGCGAGCGAAATCCTCCTCGATGCCGAGTCGATAGATGTCGGAGCCGGTGCGCAGCGTGGCGTTCGCGCCATCCGTGATCCGGTAGTGCGCGGCCACCGATCCGATGACCTGATCGCGCCGATCGACGACCGGGTTCTGCTCCTGCAGCCAGAAGGGATTGTTGTGGTAGTTGTAGTTCCAGTTGAACTCGCGGGTGGCGGGTCCCCCATTCGTCGCCCCGGTCTTCCCGGCGTAGTCCGCGAGCGCGTGGAAGTCCACCTGCCGCCCCAGCCAGATGAAGTTCTCGAGCGCGTTGCGGCCCCAGTAGCCCGTGCCGGCGCGATTCTTTCCACTGTTGTAGACGTAGTCGACCGACCCGTCGGCGGTGAAGCGGTCGCTCGCGTGAAACGTGCCGCTCAACGCCGCCGACCGGCGCCGGAAGTCGTTGTTGGGAAACACGCCGTTCACGTTGTCGCCGCCCAGCGACACGCGCCCATAGGCGCGGTCACTCCCGCCGCTCACCGCGACCGTGTTGGTCACGGTGAGGCCGGTCCGGAAGAACACGTCCATGTTGTCGGGGTGCGGCACCCAGGGTGTGGGCGTGCAGCCCGAGGTCCCGGCTCCGGGGCTCGTGAACTGGCAGATGAGGCGGCCGTCGAGCCTTGGTCCCCAGCTCTGGTCCGCGCCGTCGTTCGTGCCGCCACCGGAGCCGTCAACCCACGCGAACGCACCCCCTGCTCCCTGACCGTACTGATTCTGCCAGTCTGGGAGGATGGACGGGCGCTCAATCGTTAGGTTCGTGTTCAGCTCGGTGCGCATCCGGCCGCCGCTGTTACTGCCCTTCTTGGTCGTGATCACGACCACGCCGTTGGCCGCGCGTGAGCCGTACAGCGCGGCGGCGTTGGGACCCTTGAGCACCGTCAGCGACTGAATGTCGTCCGGATTGAGATCGGAGAGGACGCTGCCGTAATCGAAGCCCGAGCCACGATCGCCGCCGCGGTCCGCGTTCGACACGGGAACGCCGTCCAGGATGAATAGCGGTTGGTTGTTTTGCGTGATGGAGTTCTGGCCGCGAATGATGACGTTGACCGACCCACCTTGCGTGCCCGATCCCGTGATCTGCACACCGGGTACCTTGCCCTGCACTTGCTGAGCGACGTTCTGCGCGCGCGTGGTGTTGAGCTCCTCCGCGTTGAGCTGTTGGGCGGAGGTGCCCAGCTTGCTCTTCTCGATCTCACCACCGAGGCCCGTGACGATCACCGCCGTCAGCTCGACGGCGGACGCTTCGAGCGCGAAGTCCTGGTGCAGCTGGCCCCCCGCCAGGGTGATCGGGACGGAGCGCGTCACGTACCCGATCCGGCGAACGGATAGCGTCACCTCGCCGGTGGCGCTCGCCGGGACGGTGAGCCGGTACATCCCCTGTCCGTCGCTCGTGCTGCCCACACGCAGTGACGGAATGCTCACGCTCGCGCCCGCCACGGGCGCTCCCCGAGTCGAGACCTGTCCAGTCACGATCGTCGCCTCCTGGGCGCCGGCGACGGCGGGGACCAATCCGAGCAGGACGAGTCCGCAAGTGACGAGTGAACTGACGAATGGACGGCGCATTTGACCTCCCCCCCGAGCTGGGTGCACGGGTTCCAGGATCGGTGTCGGCCGGGAAGGACGCCGGCGCGCCCGAGCCGCCCATGGCCGGGCAGCGCGGAGCGACCTTCGAGTCCGTCACCTGAAAGAGCGCCGCCTGCTCAACGGCTGGGGAGAGCAGGGCGGTGCCAAGTGGGGCACGAAACTACCGCCCGCGAGCCCGTGCCGCTAGAGGCGCGGGCCCGTTGCAGAGTGGGCTACTTCGTGAAGTCCACCTTCGGCGCCTGCGCCGCGCTCGGCGTCTGGAGCTCGAAGTATTCCCGCGGACCCTTGCCGATCACCTTGGCCGTGAGGACCTGGGGGAACCGCCGGATGTAGGCGTTGTAGCGGTTCACCGTCTCGTTATAGTCCTGCCGGGCCACCGCGATGCGGTTCTCCGTCCCCTCGAGCTGATCCTGCAGCGCCCGGAAGTTCTCGTTCGATTTGAGCTGGGGGTAATTCTCGGCGATCGCGAGCAGCCGGCCGAGCGGCGCGGTAAGCGCGGCGTTCGCTGCCGCCATCTGCTGCAGGTCGCCGCCCTGCACCGCCCCGGCGAGCTTGGCCCGGGCCTCGGCCACCTCGGTGAAGATCGTCTGCTCCTGCTTCGCGTACCCCTTGACCGTCTCGACCAGGTTGGGGGCCAAGTCGGCGCGCCGTTGCAGCTGCACCTTGATCTGGGACGCGGCGGCGTTCACCTGCTCGTCGTAGGTCTGGATCGTGTTGTAACCGCAGCCCGCGGCGCCGAGTCCCGCACCGACGGCCAGCACCCACCCCCATCTCCGCATCGTTCGAGTCACGAGCATTCGTCCTTCCATGTGCGGTTCCGAATATGGTCCCCGGGCTGAAGCCCGGGCTCGGCGCAGGTACGCCCTAAAGGGCGATGCCCTTCAGGGCGTACGTTCACCGCCGAGCCCACCCTTCAGGGTGGGAAAACGATGACGATCGCGATCCTCCGCCTAAGCTAGTCCGTCCACATACTCCGCCGTCCGCGCCACCGCGGCGAGATACGCCGCCACGAGCGGGTCGCGGGCTCCCCCCTCGAGCCGCGGCGCCGGCCCTCCCTCCGAGTGCCGGATGAGCGGCGCCAGTTCCCCCGCTGCGAAGCCGATCAACGCCCCCGCGGCGGCCACGAGTGCTTCGGGGCGGACCGGCACCGGTTGGCCCGCCAGCCGCAGCACGGCGCGCAGCATCGTGAAGAAGCCGGGCGCGCTCCCTACGATCACACCCGCCAGGCGTTTCGGCTCGGCCCACAGGGCGCCGTACGCCTGGCGCAACCGCACCAGCTTGCCCATCAGCTCATGCTCGAGCTGGCGGCGCACCTGGTCGCGCTCGATCCGGATGCCGGGCCACGGGTCGCGCCCCGCGAGCAGCCGGTGCGCCTCCCGCATGTCCTCGTACTCGATCGGGAACGCGTCCGCCGACTCGCGCCATTCCAGCTCCGTGAGGATGAGCGGTGCCGGGTGACCGGCCTTGGTCCAGGCGCGCACCACCGGCGCGAGCGCATCGAACAGCGCCCCGTCGACGGCGTCGCAGATGAGCAAGGTATTCACGTCGGACCGCTTGGGGACGTGGGTGCCGCGGGCCGCCGATCCGTACAGCAGGAGGGCCACGAGCCGCGGGCCGAGCGCGCGGGTCACCGCGTCGCCGAGCGTGTCGATCGTCAGCTGTGAGGCCATGTCAGAACCTCCCTCCCGCCCCCCCTCCGGAGAACCCCCCACCGCCCCCGAATCCCCCGAACCCGCCGCCGCCCCCCCCGCCCCCCCAACCACCGCCGCGGCCCCCGCTCCAGCCACCGCCCCCTCGTCCCCATCCGGCGAACCACAGCGGCAACAGCAGAATGCGCCCCCGCGACAGGACGATCACCAGGACCACGGCTACTACGATCCAGCCCAGCGGAATCGGCAACGGCTGGGCGCCGTCGCCGGGCGGGAGCTCGGGGACTCCTGTCAGCGTGACACCGAACTCTTGCGCGAACGCTTGTGCGATCAGGTCGACCCCGCGGGCCAGGCCGGCGCCATAGTCCTCACGGGCGAGGTCGGGCGTCATCGCGTCGCGGATCCGCCCCACCCGGGCATCGGGGAGGAAGCCCTCGGCGCCGCGTCCGGTGGCGATGAAGACCTGCCCCGTACCGGCCCGGTGATTCTTCAGGGGCACGAGCAGCACCACTACGCCCAAGTTCTTGGCCGGATCGCCGGCTTCGCCTTTGGCGCCGACGCCCCATTGGCGCCCGATCTGGAGGGCTACGTCCGCGGCGGGACGGTCGTGGATGTCGGCGAGCGTCACCACGGCGATCTCGCCCCGCGTCTTCTCGCGCAGCTCGGTGATCACGGCCGTCATGTGGGCGACCGACGTCGTATCGAGCACGCCGGCGAAGTCGTTGACGTAGCCACGGGGGGGCGGGACCGCGATCTGCAGGAGGGCGCAGCAGAGGGTGACGAGCATGGTGGAGAAGAAGCTTACGTCATCGAGCCTCCGCTTGACAGCGCTCGACCGGCGGAGACATGATCCAAGCGGAGGCTCCCATGCGTCTGCCGTCTAGAAGAGCGCTGACGTGCTCCCTGCTGGTCCTGGCGGCGTGCGCACATCCCCGTATTGTCCCGACGACGGTTCCCACCACCGAGTGGTCGCTCACCGTCGAAAACCATCACTGGGTCGACGTGGACGTCTACGTGTCCCACGGCGGTCAGCGTACGCGGGTCGGCGTGGCCAGCGCCGCAGGCACACGGAGCTTCGTCTTGCCCGCGTATCTGTTGGGACCCGGTGGCGACATCGAGCTGGTAGCTACGGCCGGAGGACGCCAGAGTATTTCGTCGGGGTTGATCAACCTACGCGGCGGGCAGTCCGTCCAGTGGACGCTCGAGCGCGAACTCAGCCAGTCGAGCTTTGCCGTCCACTAGGGCGCGAGGAGGGGATGCTACTTGGTCGCGGTAGTACCCCCGCTGCTGCCGGAGCCCGCCGAGAACGCGCCGAACGCCCTGAGCAGGCTGACCCCTGCCGCCAGCCCGATTGTGGCGACGAGGCCGCTGCGACTTCCGGAAAGCTTCCGCTCTTGAATCCCCAGGACGAGCCGGCGCGGGACGCGGACCATCTCCCCCTTCCAGAAGTTCTCCGCTCCACCGCGGGTGGCGACGGTGTTGACCGATATCTGAAGCTCTTCTGGAGAGCTGCTCACCAACCGCCCACCGATGCTGGCCACGTTCGGCCCCAGGTACTCGGCCAGCTCTGCCGTACCCGAGTCCGTGAGTACGGCCGCGATGAACGTGCCGGACTGCGGTTGCGGAGTTGACAGGGGGACGTACCGATAACACCCGGCAATGGCGAACAGGGCGACGGCGAGTCCAGTACGGCTAAATCGCTGCATAGCACATCACCCGCTCTCTACGGTGGCGGCAACGATCCGCAGCGGCCCGGTCGGGCGGGTTCACGCCCGATCGGGCCGCTCTCGTCTAACCGATACTTCGACTTCCCCGGCCCGTCAAGGACAGGGGTTGGGGTCATTCGCGTTCCGCGTCGGCTCCGGCGACGGAACGTTGGGGTTTGTGTTCACCTCGTCGATGGAGTAGGGAAGCCGCCCGATCACCTGGGCCGCTCCGGCTGCCGGCACGAGCGATGGGATGCACGTCCGCTTATAGTCACTCCACGCTTCGATGTTCTGGAACGTCACGACGTACTTTTCGGTCATGATCGAATCGAGCAGCGCGGTGCCGCTAATCCCGACCAGCGTGGACAATCCGGCGGCCGTGCGCTCCGCGTTGAGACTGTCGAGCGCGGTAGTCGCGTCCCCGGTCTGGTAGGACGCCTCGGCGATGATCAGCTGGGTCTCGGCGTGCGTGGCCAGCGGCTGCCGGAACGCCGGATCGCAGCGTCCCCCCGCACCACCCGCACCGCAGCCGCTCAAGTTCGACATGATCGTGGGGTCGAGTTGCTGGCCGGGGTTCGCCCCGCCGTACGGCAAACCTTCGTTCGTCCACGTGACGTTGTTGTCGGTCGTGGTCGCGCCGACGGTGGTCGCCCAGGTCGGCTGGGTCCCGCCCGACAAGCTATCCGCCGCCACTGCCGTCACCTGCTCGGCCCGGTTGTTCGGATCCAGAATCCGGTCGCCGACCTTGTGCTTCTTGCTTGCCGCCCACGGCGTCGTCGTGTTCTTGTCGAAGTACTTCGCTAAGCGTGGTTCGTTCCTCGATACCAATAGATCCACGAGACGCTTGCCCATTCGCAGATAGCTGTCGCGCTGCACGATCTGGAACTGGTACCAGAAGTTCCCTTCCGTGGTCGCGGAGCTCTGGTAGGTGAGGTAATCGTTGCTAACCACCGAAATCCCCTGCTGCGCCTGGGCGAGGGCGCTCGCGTACGCGGCGGCTCCATTCGCTTCCGCGACATGGAGGTAATAGCGTGCCTTGAGGAGGTGCGCGAGCTGCAACCACTTGGTCTTGCTGCCGCCATACACCAGATCGTTGGAACCGGGACCGGTTCCGGTCGATCCGTTGAGGGCCTTGATGCCATCGTCCAGCACCGTTTGCAGCGCGGCGTAGACGCTCAGCTGGTTGTCATAATGCGGCGTCGGGTGGTTCAGTGGATCGATGGCTTCGGAATAGGGGACGTCGCCCCAGAGGTCGGCCGCCGTACCGATCATATACGCTTCGATTACCTTGGCGACCCCGAGATAGATGCTGTCGGGAACCGTGGCGGCCAGCGCCTTTTGCTGGATGTTGCGCAGGTCAGTGAGTCCGCCTCCGGTGTAGACGCGATCGAACGACCCGGCGAAGACCGAGGCGTCGACGACGTACGTCCCGATTGCCTGGTACTGCCGGTCGGTTCCGGCACACTGCTGCGTGTACATGCACGCGGCCCGGGCCAGCTCCCCCGTCAACTGACCGGTCAGCGAAGTCTGGGTCGCGACGAACAACTGATCGATAGTGGCATTGGCTGGCGTCGGATTGTTCGGATCACCGCTGAGGCTCGATCCAGTCAGGTAATCATTGCACCCGACGGACGCGAGGGCCAGCAGCGCACCGAGCCCGAGCCGCAAGAATGAGCTACGCATGGTTGTGGTCCCCTTGAGCTAGCGATTGAGAACGAGCGTGAACACGAACGACCGGGTTTGCGGGTGATTGAAGTAATCGCTCCCGCGGTAGCCGATCTCGGCCCCTTCCAGGGTCGACTCGGGATCGATGCCGGTGTACTTCGTCCAGGTCACCAGGTTACGGCCGGACACGCGGACGTCGATGCTGTTGAAGCCGAGGGTGTTGCGCACCCAGTCGTTGTCGACTGTGTAGCCGAGCGAGATTTCGCGCAGCTTCACCCAACCGGCGCCTTCCACGAACTGCGAGGATGGACCGTTGAACCCGCTCCCCTCGGCCTGGAACCAGGTGTTCTGGTCGAGCACCACGGGGACGCCCAGACCGGGACCGCCGAACGTGTACTGCGTGTAGTAGTCTTTCCCGAACGTGCGCGTCTGACCACGAATCTCGGTGTCCTTGTGCGTGCCGAATTGGTAGAGCGCGCCCTTCGTCCCATTCCATTTCTGGCCACCGTGCGAGACATCGAGCAAACCCGAGATCTGCCACTTCTTGTAGGTGAACGCTGTCCGCACGCTGCCGGTCCAATCCGGGTGGGGATCGCCGATGACGCGGTTGGTCACGTCCGTCCGCGGGTAACCGTCGGCGGCCAGATAGACCGCGCCCTTGGGAGCGCTGCCACACTGCGCGTCAATATTTCCCTCCGTCGGATCGACGATGCCCAGGCCGCAGCGGATGAAGTCGGTGCCGTAGATCACGCCCACCTGCGAGCCCGCCACGGCAGCGGCGGTCGAGCCCGTGAACCCGCCTGGCAGGAAGACGAACTCGGCGCCCTTCAACGCCACCACGCGATTACGGTTCCTGGCCCATTGCACCCCGATTTCCCAGGACCCGTCCCGCACCTGAAGCGGACGCACGTTGAGGGAGAGCTCTTCCCCGATGTTCGTGATCGTGCCGCCGTTTTGCGCCTGCGAGGAGAACCCGGTGCTCGGAGGCACCGGGACTTGGAAGATCACGTCGGTCGATTTGTCGTTGTAGTACGTGACGTGCACATCCGCCCGGTCTCTGAACAACCCGAGATCCACCCCACCTTCGTATTCCCGGGTGCGCTCGGGCGCGATCAACGGCTGCGGCGCCACGCCACCGGTGTACAGGGCGCCTTTGCCGCCCTGCGTTGGGCTCAGGCTTGGGCCCCACCCACCGTCCCCGAGATTGTCGGTGCTCAGCGTGGCGACCGTCTGGTAAGGCTCCGGCTCTTGTCCGGTCTGCCCGTACGCCCCGCGGAGTTTCCCATAGCTCAACCACGAAGGCCGGCTCTCTCCCATGGCGGTGGTGAAGTCCCAGGCGGCGCTCGCCTTGGGGAACCAGTGGCGGCGGTTCGAGCTGCCGAACGTCGACGAGCCGTCGTTGCGGAGAGCCCCGGTGAGGTACAGTTGCTGCTTCAAGTCCACGGTGAGCTGGCCGAAGAACGAGGTCGTATGTACGCGCGTCTCGAGGTCGCTCGGCGTCGAGCGATCCACCGTGTTAGCCAGCTTGAAGGGCGACGGCGCGATCAGGTTGTTCCCGGTCACGTAAATCTGATGGAACGTGCGGCTGTTCAATCCTTCGCCCAGGGTGAAGGTCCCGGAGACGTCGGGATTCAACGTATAGTTGGCCGTGGCGACAAGAGACTGGTCGATCTGCAGGCGCTTGAAGTCCACGCTGATGACTTGCCCGCCGGGGAAACTCGAGCTCGACTGGGCCAGCGCCTCGAGCCGCTCGTCGGCCGAGTAGTCCAGGCCCACGATGCCATCGACCTTGAGCCAGCTGACCGGCAGGTAGCTGCCGTTCACGTTGCCGAACGTATGGCCGGTCCGCCCCGCCGCCTCGTCCTGGTTCAGGACGAAGAAGGGGTTGTCGTACCCGCGGGTCGCGGTCTGCGATTTGGGCGCCGGTTCGGGATAGCGGTAGGAGCGGTGCAACCCGGTGGTCGAGTCGATGTAGTTCTGGTCGTCGAACTCGGGGGGCGTCCGCAACGAGCCGAGCAGCAGTCCGCTGATGTTCGAGCCCTTCTGAATGAAGGCCCCGCGCGTGTCGGCGTAGGCGATGTTGCCGCCGATCGTGAGGTTGTCACGCACGCGGTGCGAGCCCTTCATCCGAACGGTCGCGCGCTGATAGTGATTGTTGGGCCCCACCATGTCCCCCCGGTTGTACATGCCTTCGCCGGAGAGGTAGAAGAGCGTGCGATCGTTGCCGCCCGAGACCGTCAGGTTGTTCTCTGTGACGTAGCCGCTCTGGAACAGGTCGCCGAAGTGATCGTACACCGGCGTGCCCGCCGCCAGCTGCGGACCCCAACTTCCCGAGGGCAGTCGACACCCGACGCCACCGCACACGGCTGCGGTGCCGTTGGTCCCTTGTCCGAAGCTCGTCTGCAGCGGCACCCCGTGAGTGACGTTGTCGATCGAGAACGAGCTTCTGAGCGAGTAGCGCGTGGGACCGGGCTGGCCGCTCTTGGTCGTGATGAGCCAGACACCCTGACCGGCGCGCGCGCCATAGATGGCGCCGCTCGCGGCGCCCATGAGAATGTCCGACGTCGCGACGTCGTTCGGATTCAGATCCGACGCGCGATTGGGCGCCACCGTGCTGCCGAGATAGCCGCCCGTCGCCTCGGTGGAATTGTCGAGCGGTACGCCGTCGACCACGATCAAGGGCTGACCTGTGCCGTTGAGCGTCCGTTCGCCGCGGATCCGAATGATCGCCGATGACCCCGGATCGCCCGCCTGCGACTGCACCTCGACGTTGGGCGCTTTCCCCGCTAGGGCCGCCACGATGTTCATCTCGTTACTGCGCTGGATGAGCGTCGAGTCCACGCTGTTCCGGACGCTGCCGAGCTTCTCGGCCGCGGACACGGTACCCGCACCGGTTACGACCACTTCGCCGAGCTGCAGGGGATTGGCGGCGAGCGTGAAGTCGTGCGTCACGCCGCCCGGGGTCAGTGTGATCTGCACGGTCATCGGTTTGTACCCGAGCCGCCGCGCCGTGACCGCGACGGCCTGACCCGAGACGCGCGCCCCCGGAATGACGATCGTGTAGCGACCGTCGTCTTTGGTGAAGGCGCCCACTCCCAGCGTGGGAATCGAGACTTCGGCCTGGCCGAGCGGCAGTCCCGCGTCGCTCGTCACGGCGCCGGAGATCGTGACCGGCTGCTGTGCGGCCAGCAGGGACGGCAGCCAAGCGAGGCCCGTACATGTGAGGAACCGACGAACGGAATGCAACATGCACCCTCCTTGCGTTGACGGAACGATGGAGGTGAACCGGGCCCACGTGGGCACCGGCATGAAAACGCCCGGCGCCGTCTCGCGCCAGGACGTACTGCTCTCGGTTGCTCTTCGTATTCAACTACGCGCGCGTCGCCCGACGGCAGGACGAGCGAACGCACACGTCGACGGCTGACGCGGAGGGCGCCGCGGTGCGGCGCCCCGGCCGTTCTACACAGCTAGATTTGATATAATGCGCGCCCGGGAAGGCCGCCAGGGTGTGGGTCGCTGGTCGCTTTCGGACGCCCTCGAACCGCGAGGCCTCTATGAAGGCTTTCCCCACGTCGTTGGTCGTCGCCCTGGTGGCGTGCGGCCCCGCTGTCAAACACGACGTCACGGCCCGCCAGCCCTCCGGCACGTTCCTCATCACCGCCGAGCAGATTGAGAAGACAGGAGCGCGCACCGCGTGGCAAGTGCTCAAGCAGAGCGCGCCGATGCTCCAGACCAGCGACGACCGCAACGGTCGGCCGGCACAACTGGGCCGCCGCGGCCGCACGAGCTTCCTGCTCGACGACGCGCCGACGATACTGCTCGATGGCGTGCGCATCCCCGACTTTCGGGCGCTCGACGACATCGACGCCCAATCCATCCTCTCCATTTACATCTACGATGGCATCGAGGGGACCACGTACTACGGGACGAATTCCGGGAGCGGCGTCATCGTGATCCGCACCAAGGACGGCCGCACCTAGCCCTGCAACGCAACGGGAGGGGCAACGTCGCCCCTCCCGCCCGTATCCTCCCTGCGCGAAGCCTACGGCAGCCGATCGAGGCAGGCCTTGAAGTTCGGGTTATTCTGCTCGGTGATCGGCACCGGGATGTTGACGTCCGGGCCGTACACCGAGGGGTTGGACTTGAAGTACGGCCCGGTCGGAAACACCGTGTTCGCCGGCCGGCCGTACTGCCGGATCAAGCGTCGCAGGTCTCCTAGACGGTGCGCCGTGAGCCACAGCCAGCGCGCCCGCTCGTTGAACAACAGGTTCACCGCCCCCCCCGCCGCCGTATCGTCCACCGCCGTCAGGTTCGGCAGCACCGGGATCGGGTTGGTGAGAGTATCGGTCCGACTGAACGGACTGGGGTTGAGATAGGACCGGCTCGAGGGGTTGGCCCGCGGATCGTTCACCGCGGTAAAGAACGCGGCGGACGGGTTCGCCGTGTCAGTCTGCAGCGCCGCCTCGGCTTCGATCAGCCGTGCCTCTACTCCGGTCGCCAGCGGAATCGGCGCCTTGCGGTCGCCGAACCGGAAGTTGTTGAACTGAGGCGTGAGGCCGTCGAACCCGTTGCGGCTCCCGGCTGTCCTCCGCCGCACCGGCGTCCGCGGGTCGATCACGGAGCGGAACGGAAATCCGTTGGCGCCCTCACGGTCGGCGACCGAATAGCGACGGTCCTGCGTATTGCCGTTGAACACGCCGTTGTTTTCGTAGGTACTGATCTCCGAGTGCTCGCTCAAATAGGCGAAAGACGTCGGCACCGCGCTGACCGCGACCGCAGCGGCTGCGAAGTCACCGCTGTCGGCCAGCGCACGTGCCTTGCCGACATTCGCCAGGTTGGTCATCGTCTGCTTGAGTGTCGCATTGGTCACCGTGGCGGCGACGCCGAGCGCCGCGTCGAAGCGTGCAATCGCCGTGTCGATCAGCTGCCTCGTCGTGAGCGGCACGCCGTAGGTGATCTTGCCGGTGACGGCGTCCAAGTGACTCACCGGGACGCCGGAGCAGTACGTTTCGGCGAAGAAGAGGTAGGTATATCCGGCCAGACTCAACATCTCGGCATGCCCGGCGTCGTTGGGCAGCAGGGCGGCGTACTGGGCGGCCGCCTTCTCCGCCGCATTCCGGGCCTGATGCAGCAGCCGGTACCACAGATCCACGTCCGCGTTGGTCACCTGGATGGTGCGGGCATCCACCTCGATGCGCGTGGGGAAGGTCTCGGAGTCGATCCACTCGTCGGCGAGCAGTCCCCCGTACATGATCACGCCTTCGCCGGTCCCCCCCGATCCATCGGGGTGATCGCCGCTGAACGCAATGGAAAAGTTGCCGATCGCACCGGCGCGGAGCGTGCCCAGCGCCGCCGAGTCGCTCAGCGACCCGGGGGGAACGATGGTCGGAATGCTCACGCGCAGCGGGTCGTTGCAGGCATCGCTCGGCAGCACGAGCGCGACCGCCAGGAGCGCGAGCAGCTTGGATGTATGCTTCATGGAGTTATCCTCGGGCTCTAGAAGGTCACGTTGACGCGCGCCAGGAAATAGCGCACCGGAGGCTGACTCAGGAAGTCGGCCACGCTGAAGTTGAACTGTCCGGACTGGCTGATCTCGGGGTCCGCGCCCCTGTAGTTGGTCCAGGTGGCGAGGTTGCGACCGGTGAGCGTCAGGCTCAGCGTGCTCGCGCCGATGCGAGAGGCCCATTCTCCGGGAGCCGTGTACGTCAGGGACACTTCCCGCAGCTTGAGGAACCCCGCGTCCTCGAAGAATCCCGTCTCGAGGCCATAGTACACGGCGGCGTCGGCCGCGGCCTGGTCGGCGAGCGACGACTTAGCCAGGTTGAAGCCGCGGCAGATGGCGAACTGACAACGGAACTGTTCGGTGGCGTTGTCCAGCTTGTTGCCCCACCGCCCATCCAGCAGCCCATAGAGACGGAAGTGCTGCAGGAAATTGACCTCGGTGCTGAACGACGCGCCGCGGGTCGGCACCGACGCCCCTTTGAACGAGTCCGCGGTGTCCACTGTCATCTCTGTGAACGGATCGATCAGACCGTCCTTGTTCGAATCCGCGAACGTGTACGACTTGCCCCAATAGCCGCCGGCGACGTAGCCGACCTGGTGGCGCTGGCTCGCGCCGCCCAGCCCGAAGATGATCGGCGTGTTACTCGTGTCGGTGGCCAACACGCGGTTCTTGTTGCCCCACCCGCTGGCTGTGACGGACCACGTCAGGTTCGGCCGGTTGATCACCTGCGCCGTGATTAACAGCTCGATGCCTTTGTTGCTCACCCGGCCGAGGTTGTCCAGGCGGGTGAAGCTCTCGCCCAGCGAACCCGCGATCGGCACCGCGACCAGCGCGTCCTTCGAGGTCTTGTCGTAGTACGTCGCCTCGAAGTGGACGCGCTGCTGGACGAAATCGGCGTCGAACCCGGCCTCGACCTCCTGGGTCTGCTCGGGCTTCAGGCCGGCGTTCCCGACACCTCCGAACGTCACACCGGGGAGGTCGGTCCCGCTCGCCGCAACGGCGACGGGCACGGCAAAGCGCTCGGCATCGAGCGTGCCGGGCGCCCGGCCCGCCTTGCCCCATGCCGCCCGCAGCCGGAGGCTCGACAGCCACCCCATCCGTGGGAAGAACGGCTCCTCCGAAATGACCCACGAACCGGACAGCTTGGGGTAGACGATGTTGCCGAAGTTCGTCCCGAAGGCGGAGTTCTTGTCGGCACGCAGCGCCCCCGTAAGGAACAGGCGGTCGCGCACCCCAACTTGCTCCTCCACGTATCCGCCCAGTGTCACCTGGGGCGCCACGGAGTCGCCCACCCCTGGGAACACGACCCCGGCGACGCCGGAAGTCCCGACCACGATCTTGCGCCCGGACGCGCGCACCTGATCGAACACGTTCTTGTTGAACTGCAGCCCCACCGTCGTATTCGACGCCACCTCGGGCGACAGGCGGAAGGTCGCTGTCGTCGCGAGATTCGCCGTGTACGCGCGCACTTGAGCGCTATAGGTGAACGCTTGCCCGTCAACGTCGAACGGATTGACGTTGGGCGGATTCAGGAAGGTGTCCCCCTGGTTCGTCACGTCGTACCCGGCCGTGCCGCGCATCGAGAGGAAGCTCCACGGCCGGAAGGTGAGGTTCAGGCCCCCCGTAAAGCGCTCGATGCGCTGCCCCGCACGGACGGCCTCGGCTTGCTGCGGCGTGAGGAATCCATATCCCTCGTTGACCGTGCTGTCCGTACCCCCGAGCAGCCCGCTGGGGAGTATCCCGAAACTGTTGTTGTCGTTCTGCGGCAGCGCCAGATCGCTCGAGACGTATGCGGTGGAGATCGCAAGATCCATCAAGCGGCTGACCTGGTCGCGCAAATTGGCACGGAGGCTGGTCTTCCTGAGGTCGTTCGATTCGAAAATGCCCTTCTCCCGCTGGAAGTCGCCCGATACGTAGAACGTGGTGATCTCGTTCCCGCCGGAGGCGCTCAGGCCATAGTGCTGCCGCACGCCTTGGCGGAACGGGGAGCGCTGTTTGAGCGGGTTGAAGCTGTCGATCACGACCTGAGCGACAGTGCTCGCGCAGGCCCCAATCGCGATGAACGACGGATAACACCCACCCCCCGTGTCGTGCGCGAAATAGTTCGTGGGCCAGTTGGTCTCGTCGTTCAGCGTGCCGCCTTCGCTAAACGCGGTCCACTTGGTGGGCCCTGGGCGTCCCTGCTTGGTGCGGATCTGAATCACGCCATTCGCCGCGTCGGTACCGTACAGCGCAGCGGCGGAGGGGCCCTTCACCACTTCCACGGACTCCCAGTCTTCAGGATTCAGGTCGTTGAGGCGCGACGGTGACTGGCCGCCCGAGGCGCCGAGGCCGCCGTCCGCATTGGGCACGTTGTCGATGCGCACGCCATCCACCACGATGATCGGCTCGTTGCGGAGCGACAGGCTGGTCGCACCGCGGATCCGGATGCGAGAGCCAGTCCCGGTCGTGCCGCCGCTCTGCATCACCTCCACGCCCGGCACGCGCGAGTTGAGCAGGTCGGCCGCGTTCACCGGAGCGGCTTCCTGCGCCGCCTTGGCGGCGTCGATCGTACCCACGTTGTTGCCGAGCTCGCGCTTCAGCTGCTCCGCGCCCGTGGCCGACACGACCACCGCGTCGAGCGGCACGGCCGCCGGCGTGAGCGCGAAATCGAGCGTTGCCGGCTGGCCCGTGGCGACGGTGACCGGCTGGGTCGCGGTCCCGTACCCGATAAAGCGGACCTGCACCTCGTACTTCCCGGGCGGCACGTTGGTGATGCTGTAGCGCCCTTCGCGGCCGGTGCGGGCCTGGAGGCTCGTGCCCACCACGAGCACCCCCGCCCCCGCCACCGGCTGCTGATTGGACTTGTCCGAGACCTGCCCAGCCACCGACCCCTGCTGGGCCTGCACCGGCCCGGCGGCGAACCCCGCGGCGACGAGCCAGGCCGCCACGACGCCGAGCGAGCTGCCGAGCGAGCTAATGGTTAGACGCGTCATGAGATGTGCCCTCGAATAGAAGGAGACGCGCGCACCCTCCCGCACCAAGGGCGACCGCGCGGTGACAGACGTCTGTTAGACCGTGCTCAGTCTAGGGTCTACGGTGGCTACATCGCGTTCCGGGGGAACAACCCGGCGAGCGAGATCGACGGCAGGCCGACGATGTGTGTTGCATGAGCCAACCCTCCTAGGGCTGGAGGTGAGAGTGAAACGGCAGGGCTAAGGTGAGAACAAGCAGGCTCCACCGCAAGAAACCGATGTTTCACACAGGAACGTGACGGGCGGTCGACCTGTCAGAGAACTGTTATGAACGTCGGCGTCGAGGCAACTCTCTTTCGCGGATCCCGCGTCGGGGCTACGTTCGCGCCTCATGCGTTTCCGACTCCGCGCCGCGCTCGTCGCTCTGCTCGTGGGCGCCTCCGCGTGCTTCATCTTCAACCGGGGAAAACCCGACCCTCAGCCGGCGTTCGACGTCCCCGCGGGGGAAATCGCCCTCAACGTCACCAACCACAACTATCTCGACGTGGTGGTCTACGTGCTGCACGACGGCCAGCAAACGCGGGTAGGGATGGTGACGGGTTCGTCGGCGGCGCTGTTGTTCGTCCCGATCCGGCTGTTGGGTATGGGACACGAGCTGCAGCTGTACGGGCGGGCGATCGGCAGCGAGGCGTTCGCGCGCACCCAAACGCTCATCATTCAGTCCGGGCAATACATCGAATGGACGCTCGAAACGGACCTGCGCCGCTCGAGCGTCGGCGTGTTCTGAACGGCGCTACTTCTTGACGGGTGGCGGGCCCGAGGCACCGCCCGCGTTCTGCCCGCCGGCCAGGGTGAACGCTGCAGTGGTAGCGACGAGTCCGGTAAGGCCGACGCCGACCAAGAGCACGCTGCGCCGCCTCGACAGTTGCCGCACCTGCACCGACGCGATGGTGCTCTTGGGCAACGTCACGCGTTCGCCAGCCCAGTCGACCTGGTCGCCGCGGACGAGCTCGACGGAGGACACCGACACCCGCACCCCTTGTTCTGCGTCACCGACATAGCGCCCGCGCACCACAAACACGTTCGGCCCGAGGTAGGGAGCCAGCTCCAGCGACCCTGCGTCTGTGAGAGTGACGGCCACGTACGTGCCCGGCTCGGGAGTCGTCGTCGCGAGCGGGCTGTAGCTATAACAGCCAGCCGTGAGGCAAACCGCGGCGATTAACATCGATGCGCGCATAGACACTCCGTTCAATGGGGGCTCGGCCCTGGCCCGCCCCCTCCGCTCACTCCACCACCCGACGCCGGTCCAAACGCCCGGTTCGCGACGACGAACCCCGCAACCGCCGCGCCGGCCAGCAGCGCTACCTTGCTGCCTGAGACCGTTCGCTGCTCTACTTCCCGCACAAACTCTCCCGGGACGACCACGGTCTCCCCGGCCCACCGCAAGATGTCGCCGCGACGCAACTCCACCGACTCCACGGCGAGCGCCAGCCCTCGGTCCGTCGCCGACAGGTAGCGCCCGCGCACCACGAACGCCGTGGGCCCAAGGGCACGAGCCAGCTCCTCGGACCCGGACTCCGTAAGCGTGACCGCGAGATAGCTCCCGGGAGCAAGGCTCGACCGTCGCATCGGCATGTAGTTGTAACAGGCCGCGTCCAGCAATGCCACGGTCACCACGAACGCAACGGGTCGCGACACCGGCCGCCTCTCGACACGAGTACGAGGGGAGCGAACCCCGACCTCGAGATCCGCTCCCCCATTATACCACTACACCACTCCCTGCGGCACCCTGCACACGCCGCTCGGCCCACACGCCGCCCTAGGGATACGCCTTTGCCCCGGGCCCCGTACAGGGAAACACGTCCGACTGAGTTCGCACGCCGGCGGCGACTTCCTGGCTCTCCGTGGGGATGTAAGAGTTGGCGTTCCGCTCGACCTGCGGATAGAAGAGCTCACCCGGCACCGCCGCCAGGCTCAGCACGTTCGGGGTGACTGCGGCGAGGGTTGGGATGCAGGTACGCCGGTAGTCGCTGAGCGCCTCGATGTTCTGGAACATGACCACGTACTTTTCCAACATGATGGAGTCGAGCAGTGCCGGTCCCACCACGCCGGTAGCAGACGATGTCAACCCGGGCACTGCCGCATACGCGGCGTTGAGGGCCGTCTGCGCTGCCAAGGTGTTTCCCAACGCAGCGTTCGCCTCCGCGAGAATCAGCTGGTTCTCCTGGTAGGTCACGAATGGCACGCGGAAGTCGGGCGAGAACCGCAGCGGCTCGCAGTCGAAGAACGAGACGTCGGGCTGTGGGGTGTTGAAGTCGTCTCCCTCGTAGCCGCCGGCCCCGTTGGTGCAGAAGTAGTCCGCACGCCGCGGGTCGCTCCGGGCGTTCATGTAGTCGACCAGTGCCTTGCCGGACTCGAGATCTCCCCCGAACGCCGAATTGTCCTGGAATGCGAACCACATATTCGCCTGCGAGTAGGCTATTCCGCTGTGAAATGCCCGGAAATCGCCGGCCCCCGTGGCATCGCTGATACCGAGCGTCGCGTACTTGAGCACGCTATCGAACGCCGCCGCCTGGGTGAGACCCGCAACCTTCCCTTCGGTCGCCGCCTCGACCAGGTGCAGCCAGTAGCGGGCCTTAAGCGTATTCGCCGTAGCGATCCACTTCGCGGCACTGCCACCGAAGACCAAATCGGGCGGCGCCGGAAGCGTCCTGGTGCCGGTCCCAAGGGCCGTGATCGCGCGCGTGAGCATCCGCTGGACGGAATCGTACACAACCACCTGCGAGTCGAGATCGGGTGGCGTAACCGTGCGAATCTGCGTGTACGGGATGCTCCCCCACAGGTCGGTTGCGCTGCCGACCGTAAACGCCTTCCAGACGAGATCGATCCCGACGTAGAGACTGTCACCCGCCCGCGTGGCGATGTTCGCGATCGTGTCCATGTCGATGAGCCCGCCGGCGGTATAGATCAGCCCCCAGTCTCCGCCGTTGGCGCCGATGTTCGAGCCGGCGCCGAACACGTAGCGGCCCGCCTGTTCCACGAACCGCCCGTTGGTCGCTCCGCACTGCTGCACCCACATGCACACCATCATGGCCACGGTGCCCTCTTGGAACGCGAACTGGCCGGCCTGAATGCCCACGAACAGGGTCTGAATCGTGGCCTGCGAGGGGTTGTTGGGATCGGTAGACAGTTTTTCTCCGGTCAAGAAGCTGTTACAGCCCGCCGTCCCGAGGAGCAGCCCCAGCGAGACGAGCGCGACATTCGTGTTACGACGCATATGTCGATCTCCTCGGGGTTAGTGGTTGAGGGTGACCGCGAACGCGAACGAGCGCGTCTGCGGGTTGTTGAAGTAGTCCACTCCGCCCGCGCCTGCGGCGGACGAGATCGGACCGCCCAGGTTCGTCTCCGGATCGTACCCAGTGTACTTGGTCCAGGTCTTCAAGTTTCGACCCGACACGCGGAGATCAATGCTCGAGAAGCCGATGGTGCGCGCCACCCACGGCGCGTCGATCGTGTACGTGAGCGACACCTCGCGCAGCTTGACGAACCCGCCGTCCTCGATGCACGGCTCGTCGATGCCGATGAAGGGGCACGCGGCGATGAACTTGTACCACGGCTCGCCGATCGAGACGGCCTGTGCTTTGCCCGGCCCGGCGACCGGTCCGTCCCACCACCCGCCCTGCCCGAACGTCTTCACATTACCGGTGCAGGACGCGGGGTTAGTTGCGCTGGTGCAGGTCGCGCGGGTCTCGGTGTCCTGATGAGTGCCGTAGCTCCACAACGCGCCCTTGGTGCCGTTCCAGATCTGCCCGCCGTGACGGACGTCCAGCAGTCCGCTGATCTGGAGCTTCTTGTACCGGAAGGATGACCGCACGTTGGCGGTCCAGTTATAGTTGGGATCCTGCACGATGCGCAGGTCCGGGTCCTGCACCGGGAAGCCGTCGGGCCCGATGAACAGCGCCCCCTTCGGTGCGCTGCTGCAGAACGTGCCGAGCACGCCCTTGGTGCCCGCGGCGTCGACCACGACCGTGTCCGCGCTGTTGGAGATGCCGCAGCGCATGAACCCAGTGCCCAGGTACACGCCGATCGGCTGGCCGGTCTGCGCGATCTGGCGGTTGAAATCCCCGATCACGACGTACTGCAGCCCGGTCGGCAGCTTCGTCACGAGGCTGCGGTTGCGAGCCCATTGCAAGCCGACGTCCCACCCGTAGTCCGGCTGCTGCACCGGCCGTACGTTCAGCGATGCCTCCAACCCACGATTGCGGATGGTGGCCGCGTTCTTCGCCTGGAGCTGATAGCCCGAGGTGTAGTTCGTCGGCGCGAGCAGGATCACGTCAGACGACGTCTTGTTGTACCAGGTGATGCTCGCGTCGGCGCGGTCCTTGAAGAACCCGAAGTCGGCGCCGGTCTCGAACTCCTTGGAGCGCTCCGGCTTGAGGACGTCGGCGGCCTTCACGAAGCTCGACGCCAAGCCAGGCAACCCCCCCTGGGAGGGGATGAACCCCGTGCCCTGCGACACGCCGCCGATCGTCTCCGAGCTCGAATACGTCTGCGAGGTGAGATAGGGCGGCGGCTCGATCCCCGCCTCGCCGTACGCGACGCGAGCTTTGCCGAACGACAGCCAGGATAGCTCGCCGATGGCCTTGGTGAACTCCCACGCCAGGCTCCCTTTCGGGAACCAGCTTCGCAGGTTGCTTCGGCCGAACGTCGAAGACCCGTCGTTGCGAATCGCCGCCGCCAGGTGCACCTGGTCCTTGATATCCAGCGTGCCCTGCCCGAACCACCCCACATCGTGGATGACCTGCTCCACGTCGACCGGCAGGTCCTGGGTAACCGTGTTCGAGAGCTTGAACGGCTGCAGGGCGATGAACGTACGACCCACCGCGCCCAGCTGGCGCACGTTGCGCGTATCCAGGTTCTGCCCGAGCGTAAGTGTGCCGTTGAAGTCGGGACTGACTGTGTACGTCGCCGTCGCCGTGAGGTTGTGATCGATCGAGTAGTTGACGATCTTGCCCTCGACCATGCGACCGGCCTGGCACGGCGCGGCCGAGCTGACCGGGCAACCTTCCAAGCGCTCATCGGCGGCGTAGTCTGCGCCGAGGGAGTAGTTGAACTTCAACCACCCGAGCGGAGTGTACTCGGCGTTCACGTTGCCGTACACGCGCCCCACCGTCGCCGAGTTGATCTGTTCGTTCAACGTCCAGTACGGGTTATCGAAGATGCGGTCGGTCGTGAGGCTCAAGGTGTTGGGGTGCAGGAAGCGGTATGCGCGCTCCTGCTTGCCGACGGCCGTATTGACGAAGTACGGCAGCGGGTTGAACTCGGGCGGCTGCCGCAGATCGCCGAGCTGCACGCCGTTGGTGTTGTTGCCGCGCTGAATGAAGTGGCCGCGGTCGTCGGCATACGACAGATCGGCGCCGACCTTCAGGTTGTCGACCAGCCGGTGCGAGCCCTTGAACCGGACCGTCGTGCGCGAGAAGTAATTGTTCGGGCCGAGGAAGACGCCCTGCTGGTACGTATTGTCCCCCGAGAGATAGAACGTGGTGCGATCGTTCCCGCCCGAGAGCGTGATGCCGTTGTCCAACGCGTGGCCGACACGGTAGATGTCGTTGGCGTGGTCGAATATCGTCGCGCCGGAGAGCTTCGGCCCCCACGACCGTCCGCAGCGCGTCGCCGTCGCACGCCCGGCGCCACACTGACCCGTAATGGACGTGTCCCCAGCCACGCCCGCATCCCCTCGACCGAAACTCGTCTGGAGCGGGTAGGAGTGGTTCAAGTCGTCGAACGACGTGGAGGAGCGGAACGTGAAATGCGTCGGACCGGCGCGGCCCGTCTTGGTCGTGATCAAGATCACGCCCGCCCCAGCGCGGGAGCCATAAATGGCGCTCGCGGCAGGCCCCTTCAAGATCTCGTACGACTCGACGTCGTTCGGGTTCAAGTCCACGGCCCGGTTCGACACCACCGTGCCCTCGGTTTGCCCGAAGCCGCCGAAACCGGTGCCACCGTCGTCGAGCCGGTTGAAGTTCGACGTGGAGAAGGCCGAGTTGTCCATCGGCACCCCATCGATCACCAGCAACGGCTGGTTCGGCCCGAGAATCGAGTTGACGCCCCGGATGTTGATGAACGAGCCGGCGCCGGGATCGCCCGACTGCTGGATCACCGTGACGTTGGGCGCCTTCGCGGCCAAGCCCTGCACGACGTTCACTTCGCCCGCGCGTTGCACGACGTCCGCATCCACGTGGTTACGCACATTCCCGAGCGCGTTTGTTTGGGCCGACGTCCCAGCACCGGTCACGACCACCTCGCCCAGCTGCAGGGGGTTGGAGGCGAGCGTGAAGTCGTGCGTCACGCCACCCGACGCGAGCGTGACCTGAGCACTCTGCGACTTGTAGCCCAGGCGGCGGGCGGTGAGCGTCACGGTTTGGCCCGACACGCGGGCGCCAGGAATGACGAGCGCGTAGCGACCGTCTTCCTTTGTGAGTCCGCCGAGGCCCATGGTCGGGATCGCGACCTCGACCTGACCCAGCGGCTGTCCGGCGTCGCTCGTGACTTTGCCGGTGATGGTCACCGGCTGCTGCGCGGCGAGCAGGGCCGGAAGCGCGACGAGCGCGCTGAGAATGATGGGAACTAACCGACGGGGTGTGCTTTGCATGTCCCCTCCGACGAGGTAGACGTGACGACCGCGACCGGTGCCACTCGCACGAGAGCGGCCCGGCCCTCCCCTTCCATGTCTGCTACTCAACGAAATGCGCGCTCGCACGATGACGGCGGGATAGGGCGCAACACGCGCAGTGACGGCAAGACGTCGGATCAAGGCGAGACGGCTCGCCGACTCTACACCAATAGCACGAATCGCCGGAGTGCGCCAGAGCGACACATTCGGCCATACGTTCCATAATGGAACACACGGCAAGCGCGGACCGGCGGTGCCGTACAAATTGATCGCCGGAATCGCATGATCACACGCGCGCTCCTCATCGCCGTCGCCGCCCTGGCGCTCCTCGATTCCCGGGGCTCCCGCCAGACGCCCGACCCGCTCGCCGCCCGCTCCAAGGGCCGCCCCGATGCACCCATCACGCTGTACGAGATGTCGGATTTCCAGTGCCCGTACTGCCGCGCCTTCGCCCTGGGCACCATGCCTGTGCTCGAGCAGGAGTACATCAGCACGGGCAAGGTCCGCCTCGTCTACATCAACCTGCCACTCACCAGCGTCCACCCCAACGCCCGGGCCGCCGCCCAGGTCGCCATGTGCGCGGCCCGGCAGGACCACTTCTGGGCCATGCACGATCTGCTGTTCCGACACCAGGACGAATGGGCCAAACTCACCAAGCCCTCGGGCGTTCTGCTCGCCCTGGGCGACTCGGCGCACCTCGATCACACCGCGCTGCAGCGCTGCGTGGCCGCCAGCGCGACGGCCTCCGAGGTCGACGCCGACGCCGCGCGGGCACGCCGTGCCGGAGCCGTGAGCACCCCCACCTTCTACATCGAGGGCGGCCTGGTCGAGGGTGCCGCGCCGGTGACGGTGTTCCGCGCGGTGCTGGACTCGATCTACCGGGCCAAGACCGGGCGCTGATGGCGCGCCCTTCCTTTATGTACCGGCTGGGGCTGGCGCTGGCGCACCGGGCCCTGCCCTTCGCCGCCCGCTTCGACAAGAAGCTCGCCCGCGGGCTGGACGCGCGCCGCGGCGTGACCGAGCGGCTGGCCGCCTGGGGCCGCAGCGAGCGCGATGCCGGGCGTCCGCTCGTGTGGGTGCACGCCCCCTCGGTGGGCGAGGGCCTGCAGGCGAAGCCGGTGCTCGAGGCGCTGCGCGCCGAAGCGCCCAGCTGGCAGTTCGCCTACACGTTCTTTTCCCCGTCGGCCGAGCGCCTGGCGCGTACGCTGCCGGCGGACGTGGCGGACTATCTCCCGCTCGACCGCCCCGTCGACGTAGCGGCAGTGCTCGACGCGCTCCAGCCCACCGCGCTGGTGTTCTCGAAGCTCGATGTGTGGCCCGAACTGACGCTCGCGGCGGCGCGCCGCGGCGTGAAGCTCGGCCTCATCTCCGCCACTGTGGCGCCGACCAGCTCGCGGCTGCGCTGGCCCACCCGCGGCTGGGCGGAGCCAGCCTACCGGGCGCTCGACCGCATCGGCACGATCAGCGAGGAGGACGGCCGCCGCCTGGAGCAGCTGGGGGCACGCCGCAGCGCCCTCCAAGTCACGGGGGACACGCGCTACGACAGCGTGGCCGAGCGGGCCGAGCGCTTCGACCGCACGCGCGACCCGTTCGCGCGCCTCGCGATCGCACCGGCCGGCACGTTCACCATTGTCGCGGGGTCTACCTGGCCCGCCGACGAGGCGGTCGTGCTGCCCGCGTTCGTGGACCTGGTGGCGCAGGTCCCGAGCGCGAGGCTCGTGCTCGCCCCACACGAGCCCAACCCGGACCACCTGGCGGGCATCACCCAGCTCGCCGCGAAGCTGGGGCTGCCGCGACCGGTGCGGCTGTCGCAAGTGGAGCACACCTCCGCCGCTCCGGTGATCGTGGTGGATCGGGTGGGCATCCTCGCCGACCTGTACGCGCTCGCGGACGTGGCATTCGTGGGGGGCGGGTTCCACCGGGCGGGCCTGCACTCGGTGCTCGAGCCGGCGGTGTTCGGCGTTCCCGTGGCCGTGGGCCCGCACTGGCAGATGAGTCGGGACGCGACGCTGTTGCTCGAGCGGGGCGGCGCGATCGCGCTCGCGAGCGACGGGCGGCACGCGCTCCACTCGCAGTGGCTCGTGTGGCATCACGATCCCGCGACGCGCAAGAAAGCGGGGGACGCCGGGAAGAAGCTGGTGCGGGAGGGACGCGGGGCGGCGGAGCGGACGACGGAACTGGTAAAAAAACTGGTTGGGGGAGGTTAGAACTATTTCCCCGCAACTACCCCTTCGAATGTCACCGATCGCGGGACCACGAATCCGAGCGTCAGCCCCGTGACGAGCAGATCGGTCCAGCGGCTCCGCACCTTGACGCGCAGATTCGCGATCCGCGCTCCGGTCCCCACCTGGCCGGCCAGCACGTCCTCGAGGTTGGGCTGCGAGACGGGCAGGAGCCCGACCAACAGGTAGATAGAGTGCTTGGTGATGTTGAAGGGCGTGCCCGAGTCGGGCCGCTCGGCCGAACTCGCCAGGGAGACCGGCACGCCGAGATGCGTCGCATCTAGGGTGAGGGCGCACCCGGCCGGCGCGAGGGCCAGCAGCAGCACGACGGACGCCCGCGTGGCAAATCTGCGATTCACACGGCTCCTGGAAACAGACGGGGCGCGCCGGGTTTGGCGCGCCCCAAAGGTAGCGGCTTCAAGTACTCTTGTGAACAGGGCTTACAAGCCCATCGGCAGGCGCAGGCCCACATCGGCTCCGACGCCGAGCACGCCATGCGTGCCGTTGTCGAACTTCTCCGAATCGTAGGCCACATGGATCCCTACGAGCCCGAAGCTGAAGTTGCCCCCGATGACCCAGCCGAAATTCGTCTGGTGATCGGTGATGCCCACGGGGGCGTTGGAGATCTTGTGGTACCGGATCCCCGGAGCGAAGTAGGGCTCGACGCTGATCCCTGGCGTCGGCAGTGGCACACTCAGTCCGACTGCTGCGAGCACGCTGGTCTGTGCCAGGTAAACTCCCCCTTGGCCGAACGTCACCGCGGCGCTGTGCGCCGCGCCCAGCTGAAGCCCGACCGACAGGGGAATCAGGCTGCCGCCGATGAGGCGGAAAGCGGCCGTGCCCCCGTACGAGGTCACACGGATATTCAGGGAGTCCACCTTCCGCGAGGCGACGCCCGCAGTCAGTGTGATCGTGCCCACGCCGAGTGCAACCCGGCCGCCGAATGCGTTGCCCTTCCCCGCATTGTCGTTGGGCGCGCCGTAGTCGCCATAGAACGTCACGCCGGTGCCCCCTTTGGGGCCGTTCCACGCCGGCATGCCGAGCCACTGCGTCTGCTTCATAAGGCTCCTTTTACAAAGGTTTGGGAGGCTTGGGGAGGTTTGGGGAGGTTAGAGGAGGTTGGGACGTCTGCGGAGCAACCTCCTCCAACCTCCCCAACCTCCCGAACCTCCCCAACCTCCTTTAGTGCACCCACACCGCCGCGATCGACACACCGGTGAACGGATGATCGCCCAGGCCGCCCGAGACGCGCGCGTCGAGCACCCGAGACAGCCGGAAGTCGGCGCCCACGCCGAAGCCGAACTCCAGGGCGGAGGTGCGGCCGCCCGCGACGAACCCGACGGTGGGCTGCACGTAGGGCACGATGCTGATCGTCGCTCCCTGGGGATCGACGCGGCGGCCGAGCGACAGGCCCACTGGAACGAACAGCGTCGAGCCGCCGCTCACGAGGCCCGCTCCCGCGCCGAACACGAGGGCGCCGTCGAGCGGGAAGTCGATCGTGTGGGTGATCACGCGCTCGCGCGCCTCGACGCCGGCGAGCAAGACCGCTTTGCCCGAGCCCGGAGGATCGAAGATGCCGCCCCGCAATCCGACGTCGAGTGTGCCGCTCGCGTAGCGGTACGCGCCCTCGAACCCCGTGCCGCCGCCGTCGGGAAAGCTGAACACGGCCCCCAGCTCCGAGCGTTGAAACGCCCGGTAGGGCGCGTTGAACGACGGCATGCCCGTCGCCTGCGCCCGGGCGACCGGCGCCATTCCTGCCACGGCCGCCACCACCAGCAACGCCGCCTCACGTCCCATGGCTTCC
>WNGG01001335.1_pt1 | contig 27859 bp, 27 predicted proteins | sample 5400661 | NCBI WGS metagenome assembly WNGG01 (sample SAMN13153372, study PRJNA577476) | soil metagenome | isolation source: 100 cm soil or saprolite under Garry oak tree replicate 1 | place: USA:California | collected 2016-06-15
CGGGATCATCTTTTACCCGAACTATTATCGCTGGTTTGATCGGGCGGCCCACCAGTTACTGTACGACGCCGGGTTGCCTGCCGGAGAATTAACCAGGCAGGGCTATGTGCAACCTATTCTTGAATGCGGTGCGCGTTTTCATAAGCCCCTTATTTACCACGACCTAGTAGAACTTAACGCAGAAATAACTGAAGTCAAGAACAAAACCTTTCGCATTGAGTATCGGGTCAAGCGGGGGGATAGCGTGGTAGCAGAAGGATTTGAGGTAAGGGCTTGGGCCAAACAACCTGAGAGTGGCATCCGGGAGCAGATGTCTGCTACACCCATTCCCCCAGAATATGCCACTCTTTTATGCCAGGATGGTGAAAAGTAAGAGTGCATTATCGACCTGTCAGCGGGGCTCAGGCGAATGACTCTCCCGCTCACGCCAAGCGTCAACATGCCAGACTGGCTGGCCGAACACCTTAGATGCTCCAACTAAGAACACGATGGCGAACACGAGTACGACTGGAACGAGTAGAAAGTCTCCGCGAACCAGGTCGTTTATCATGTCAAGCATCTGAATCAGTGCGATCAAAACCATAGTTCCTGCTAATATCTGACGAGCCTTTATCGCTAGTAGAAGAAGTAACATGCAAGCCAACGCTAAGTCCCGCGCAAACGTATAGTCCGCGAAGACTCTTGTTGCAGCTGTTATGTGCTCACCATTGGCAAGAAGGGAGGGATCTACCTTACTGATCACCGCGCCGGATGCGAGCAATATAGCACCCAGAATCACCGCTATGGATATCCACCAAGGGTTATTGCCACCAATTCCAGTAGAGTCACTAGAAAGCTGTTTTCTAGACATAGTTATTCCCCTTTCGGTTCAAAAGAATCTCGGAAAGATTAAACGCTGCTCCAAACGAGCATTGTCTTTCTTCTGGAGTGAAGTGTAGCAGAGAAAGGGCCAAGCTCCATCCGCGCCAGGGTTGACTTCAGGTTGATATTTGTGTGTGCGTTTTCTCAACTCGCAGGTGGATGCTGGCTGAGTCGTCAGAGAGTATATAAGGAACCTACTAAGAACGCCTATACAGAAGCTATAATAGAGCAAAACACAAGAATCAGATTACTGAGAGACCATTTCTGCTACTGACTGGAACTCCATCATTTCGATAATGTACCCAGGCGTTCTAGAAAGGCAGTCACACACAGAAAGGAAGAATGATGAACGAGGAACTCCAGGCTCTCTATGAGGAGGATCAGGCGGATCGGAGAGCATTCGAGCAATTGGATCGAGAACAACCTCAGCAGGTGCTTCAGCGAGACCGAGCGCGGCGGCAACGGGTTGAGGAACTCGTAGAAAGTGAAGCGTTGCAGGCCCCAGAGGATTACTTCCATGCCGCGATGGTCTTTCAGCATGGAGAGACGCTAGAAGACTTCTGGCGAGCTCATGAGCTTGCCAAGAGAGGAGCGGAATTGGGACATCCCACTGCCCGTTGGTTGACGGCAGCCGCTTACGACCGCTGGCTGATGAACCAGGGGAAACCACAAAAGTACGGGACTCAGTATACAGCTCGTGGAAACGAACCATATCGGTTATGGGATGTTGATCCTAGCACAACCGACGAGGAAAGAGCAGCATGGGACGTGCCACCACTCGCGGAGGCATTACGACAAGCAGAGGAACTTACACAAAGAAGAGAACAAGCCAAGCAGGGAATGCCGCAAGAGCAAGGACCTCAACGCTTAGCCAGTTTTGAGGTACCAGGGCTACGTGTTGAGATCGTTGCCTTTGATGAGCAGTTTGTTCATCAAGTTCCTGACCAGGAACGGCCTTCACGAGAAGAACTTCCAGCACCGGATACCTTCCCGGCAGGCTGGAAACTGTACCGACTCGGTGAAGGATATTGTGCGACCACCCCAGATGGGCAAGAGGCCATCAACTGGTACAAAGTGCAGCAACCACTCAGCTACGCTTGGAGAGAACAGGAGGTTCCTCAGTTCGAAGCCATCCAACTCGGCCATCAACCTGCCATCTTAATCAGGTGTTCAAATCCTTCATTCACCCAATTGTTTCTGCAGTTAGGCGATGCCTACTATGTGGTCGATGGACAAGTGGCTCTCAATGAGCTCCTGCAGCTAGCTACAAGCATTCCTTGGACTGAACAGTTTTCCCTTGACCATTAATCCCGTATCTTATGTAGCGCCATCCCGGCTATACATAGAAATTCCGTATCCAGCGGTGCTTCTTCAGCTTCTGTACTTGATCCGGTGGGAGTCCTCTCCCATCGGCTACAGCGGCGTTGCGTTCCACATTTCGAAGGGTGCGCATGCCTGGAATCACGGTCGAGACAACGGGATTACTCAAGACGTAGCGCAGTGCGATCTCTGGAAGCTCACCAACTGTTTTCCCCAAATCGGAGACAATGTTCTGGACGTGCTCGTACACTTCTTGTTTCCGGTTGTCCCGGAAGTAGCTACTGCGGAAATCCTGCGGCTCGAAGTGGCTTTCAGGGGTGACCGTGCCTGTAAGACCACCTTCGTCAAGGGCAACACGCACGATTACCCCGATGTTGTAGTGTTGGCAGGCTGGAAAGAGCGTATCTTCTGGGCTCTGCTCAAAAATGTTGTAGATGACCTGAACCGTATCCACGATGCCGGTTTCTATGAGTCGGAGCGCATTGTCTGGCTGATGATCGTTAATCGAGACCCCGAAAAAGCGAATCTTCCCCTGATCTTTGAGTCGTTGGATGGTCTGAGGCCAATCTCCTTGCCCAACCCACTCATCATTCCAGACATGGAACTGCTGAATATCAATGGTCTCCGTCCCAAGATTGCGCAGACTCTGCTCGGTACATTCTCTGATGTAGGTGCCTGGAAAGGCCTCTTCGACTGGGACTCCGCCCTGTGCGGGCCACTGGCCATTCTTTGGTGGAATCTTGGTGGCCACGATAATACGTTTGTCTGGGTTGTTGCGCAAGACCTGGCCGACAAGCTGTTCGCTGTGCCCGCCACCATAGGCCAGGGCTGTATCAATACAGTTCACACCCAGGTCGATGGCCCTTTGGAGGGCCTGAAGTGATTCCTGATCTTGGGCACCGATCCACCCAGATTGGCCAATCCCCCAGGCGCCATAGCCGATCTCCGAAACCTGTAATCCTGTTCTGCCTAATGTTCGGTAATGCATCATTCACTCCTTTTTCTTCTCTTGAGATAGGGAACTTACCTCTCACACGCAATTCGAAAGGATTCGGTTGCAAAAATTTTTAACTCAAGAAATTGAATGGGGCATTATTATATTTTAGCCTTTAAATAAAGCCGACAAAAAGGTGTCGCTTTTCTAGCGTGATGATTTTTCAGTGGTGCTTGCATATCCCCTCTTCCTTGGTTATACTCTTTCATAAAGGGCGTAGGCTACTTGACGAGAAAGGATGCGAACATGCGCCCACGTATTATCTCTACACTGCTTAGCGTGCTAAGCCTGTTCTTGTTGTGTGCATGCGGTACGTCTCAGCTATCCACGACCGCTGTGCAGCCTGGTCCTGGCAAGGGTACTCAAGAAGCAGGGTCATTCCGTGACCTATCGAGTATTGCTCATCTGCATCTCCCGCCTGGGTTCCAGATCAGTATGTACGCCTCTGGTTTGCACGACCCGCGCTTCATGACCACAGGTCCCAATGGAGTGTTATTCGTCGCAGAGGCTGGCTCGAATACCATCATTGCTTTGCCGCCGGGGACATCGCCAGAACATGCAGGGACGCCCATCGTCATTAGTAAGACCCTCAACAACCCAACCAGCCTCGTTCTGCAAGACGGCTATCTCTATGTGAGTGAGGCTGCGAGCATTGCTCGTCTAGCTGTGGGGAATGATCTGAGGGCAGATCCAATCGAACGTATCATTACCAATCTTCCCATTCCTGAAGGCGCGTTGTATGGGACACATACGGTCTTGATAGCTCCAGATAACCAGCTCTATGTATCGAGCAGTACAGGATGCAACGGCTGTGTTGAGCAGGATCCCCACCGAGCTGCGGTTTGGGTCTATCAGTTGGATGGATCACGGGGTCGATTGTTTGCCAAGGGCTTGCCAAATGCAGTGGGAATGGCCGTTAATCCCTGGATGGGGCAGATCTGGGCCGATGTCAATGGGCAGGGTTTGATAAGTGGTTCTCCTGCCTTGCCCGAACCGGTGTATGGCCTCACCTATCAGGCTGACTATGGCTGGCCGCGCTGCTATGCCGGTGTCATACGCAATCCGGAATTTAGCCAGTCACCTGGTGCTTGCAAGGGCGTCCAACAGCCAGTGGTCACTCTGCCTGCATACTCTATGCCGTTGGGGCTGGCTTTCTATCCACTAGCGGAGACGCAATTTCCTGAGAGATACCGCAATAGCCTCTACGTAGCATTACATGGCTCAGGGAATAAGAGCCTGGCATCAGGGGATAAGATAGTCCGCATACCAATTGACTGCGGCAAGATGGCAGGCCGCCCAGAAGATTTTCTGACAGGTTGGCTCAATAGCAATGGTACTTCGAGTGGCCGTCCTATGGGAATTACGTTTGCTCCCGATGGCACTCTATTTATCAGCGATGACCAGGCCGGTCTGATCTATCACGTATGGTATCGAAGCTAGTATTTTCTTTAAGGAGGTCCCATATGAACATCGAACAGTACATCGCATCCATGGATCCCGAATTGCGTACAGGCTTCATCCAGATGAGACCCTTCTTCAGCAGTAGCCCAAGCGATCCAGTGGCAGCCCGCAAGTGGATGGCAGAGATGCTCGCAGCTACTTTTTTAGAGCGGCCTAAGGACGACTGGGTGAAGGTTGAAAATCGCAGCATCCCAGGCCCAGCTGGCGCACCTGAAGTTCCCGTTCGCATCTATGCACCAACCGTGAGAACAGGAACGGTGCCTGGACTCCTCTATATTCACGGCGGTGGGTTCACGCTCGGAGACCTTGATTCGGAAGATGCCAGTTGTCGACACATCGTTGGGCAAGTGGGCTGCGTGGTGGTTTCGGTGGACTATCGACTGGCACCAGAACACGCCTTCCCCGCCGCGCCAGAAGATTGCTATGCCGCACTGAAATGGATGGTCGCCAATGCCGAACAATTCGGAATTGATCGCGAACGCATTGGTGTTCGCGGTGGAAGTGCCGGTGGTGGACTGTGTGCCGCGGTTGCGCTCATGGCCCGCGACCGTAAAGAGGTCAAGCTGATATTTCAAATGCCGCTCTACGGCTGTCTCGACGACTGGCATATCGCCCCCTCAAGTCACCAAATGGCTACTGAAGATATGGTATGGGGTCGGCCCGCATCGTTGAGGGGATGGAAGGCCTATCTGGGCGCAGACCACCAGGGAGATGTCTCTCCGTATGCAGCACCTGCCCGTGCGAAGGATCTCTCTGGCTTACCACCCGCGTTTATGATGATCGGTGAGCTCGATCTGATGCGCGATGAAAACATCGAATATGCGATGCGACTGATGCAGGCCGGTGTTCCCACCGAGTTGCACGTTTATCCTGGTGCTTTCCACGGCTTCGAGGGACTGGTCCCCACTGCATCGGTGAGTGTGCGTGCAGTCACTGAGTATACCGAGGCCCTCAAACGCGGACTCAGTCGCTGAGCGATTGTGCGACAGGGGTGCGGTTCTTTTTTTGCAGGGTGCGGGGTGAGCATGATGAGCGCCCCTCCGTGGCATGATGACCGCAAGGGTCATCAAATACGCATCAACCTAAGGAGGGAAATGGCAGAGAAAACGAGAAGGGAAGCGGGATCGCGTAGGGGCGGGAGTGGCGTGGATGAGTGGGGTGGGCCCTTGTGGCCGCCCGTTGGGGCAGGGCGCGGCAAGAAGGTGCAGGAGAGCATGTCGGGCTATGTCGGGCGGCCACAAGGGCCCCAACCCCGCCTCCACGCCGCCCCCGCCCCTACGCGAGATCCCGATCCTTTCGCTTAGGTTGATGCGCATTTGATGACCGCAAGGGGCATCACTACTATAGGCGCCTACCTCGGCCTGTAGAGGCGTTGTAGGACAAGCAGCATCAAAGGAAAGTTACCGTCATAGTTCTATTAGTAAGGATGGAAAAGTCATGAGCGTTACAACAAAGAAGTCGCTTCTACAAGCGGATGGCGATTTTTACCAGATTAGCTCGGTCGTTAGCCAGGAAGATCAGGCCTTGTTGCAGAAGACCCGCGCCTTCCTGGAGGCCGAGATTACACCAATTATCAACCACTATTGGACTCGCGAAGAATTCCCATATCACCTCATCCCTAAATTTGCTGAGTTGGGGATCGTAGGCCTTCCCTATCAAGGGTATGGGTGTCCGAGCAAGAACACCCTGCTTGATGGCCTGCTGGCCCTGGAATTTGGGCGCGTCGATTGCTCGATAGCCACCTTCTTTGGCGTCCACAGCGGACTGGCTATGGGTTCTATTTACCTCTGTGGCTCAGAGGAGCAGAAACAGCAGTGGCTCCCAACCATGGCACGCCTGGAGAAGATTGGCGCATTCGGCCTGACCGAGCCAGAGGTCGGCTCTGGCACTTCTGGCGGTATGACCACCACAGCTCGCCGTGAAGGAGATACCTGGGTTCTCAATGGACAGAAAAAATGGATTGGTAACGCCACCTTCAGTGATGTGACCATCATCTGGGCACGTGATGTGGCAGATAGCCAGGTCAAAGGCTTTCTGGTCGAGAAAAACACACCTGGCTTCCGACCAGAGAAAATGAAGGACAAGATTGCCTTGCGTGTGGTACAGAACGCCCTCATTACGATGGAAGACTGCCGCGTGCCAGAGACCAATCGACTCCAGCACGCGAACTCGTTTCGTGATACGGCTGCGGTCTTGCGTATGACACGAGCAGGCGTTGCCTGGCAAGCTGTGGGCTGCGCACGCGGTGCCTATGAGCTCGCGCTCAAATATGCACAAGAGCGAGAACAATTTGGGCGTCCCATTGGTCGCTTCCAACTGGTGCAGGACTTGCTGGTGCGGATGCTCGGCAACATCACGGCCTCCGAGTGCATGGTCATGCGTCTCTCACAAATGCAGGATGCAGGCGTGATGAAAGATGAGCATGCCTCCTTAGCCAAAGCATTCTGTACCGTCAGGATGCGCGAGACGGTCGGCTATGCCCGCGAACTGCTGGGAGGCAACGGCATTCTCCTCGACTACCACGTTGGCCGCTTCGTCGCCGATGCCGAAGCCATTTACTCCTACGAAGGCACCCGTGAAATGAATACGCTCATTGTCGGCAAAGCTATCACTGGCTTTGGTGCGTTCGTGTAGCAGAAGAAAGGAGAAGACCATGAGTAGCCCCCTTGAGGTTGTTCGACTTCGGCTGGCGAGCATCGGCATCTTGTCTGGTCTGCTCGTCGGCCTCCTCATGGGGATAGTGGCCCGGATTGCCATGCGGATCGTGGCGTTGGTCGTCGATCAGGGATTGGAGTTCAGCGTTGGTGGCACACTTGGGATTATGCTGGTGGTGAGTTTTGGTTCCATCCTTCTCGGTCTGATCTTCGTCATCGTGAGGAAGTATCTGCCAGGATCTGAGCGCCTCAAGGGCTTCGCTTTTAGCGGACTCGTCTTCCTTTTCATCGGGATTCCCTTCTTATTGGGTCTGTTAGGCCCAGCTGACGAAGTGTCTGTTGGTCCACCGTTGCTAGGCAGAAGCCTTTTCGGAGCACTGTTTCTGATCTATGGGATCGCTCTGGAGACGATCTTTGGACGGCTGCTGTCCCTCACTGCTCGATTTCGTGCTAGGATGCTTCTTGTCGTTGCTCTCCTGGCGGTTCTGAGCTTGATCGGACTTTTTCTCCTGGGAGCCTTTCTCGCCTCTCACTGAGCCGTGAGGGGATCTCCCTAGTCCCATTCGAGATAAGCAAACATGTCGCAGAGACATTTGGAGATAATGCTTGTCATCCTGAGCGCAGCGTGCGGATCTCGCTCGCCGGACGCAGAGATCCTTCGCTTCGCTCAGGATGACATGCGTTATCTCCAAATGTCTACATGTCGCATCCATTACTTGACCGATGCATATAGAAGATGTTATAATGAGACGGTAAAACTCACATACCTTCATAAATCAGTGCTAGTTCAGCGTACTATCAAGATAACATCAAAGTACGCACGCTATGTAGTTTCAGCGAGCCATTTGACCTCGACGAGTTCCTATCTACCGTTGAAAGCATTTTAGTTTCGTCTTTGTGTGAGCAGGAATTGTAACAGTGTATTTATTCAACGGCATGTAAGCCCTTTAGTGAGATGGAAGGAGACAGGCCCTTATGAAGCTGAAGGACCCAATCAACAGAGTCAACCTCTTGCAAGTTGGAGATAGAGTGCGTGTGAGTAGTTACAGTCCCTTCAGAGGACTCAAAGGCATCATCAAAATAGTCGATACAATTTCAAATGATCTTGAGGATGATGAGCCATTTTGTTTCTACTCCATAGTTCTGGAAGGATCCCATGTTCAGGAACCTATTTGGTTTGAATACAATGAGGTGGATTTAGTTGCTTCTACTTCATCTCCTCTTTAAGAGGTAGGGAAGGGCTGCATAGGATAGGAGTTCTCGTGCCGACCATTATGAGGTACCGCCACAATGCACAGTTGTGGCAAAGGGTCACAGCAGACGGGCACAAGGGGCTCCACCGCTTATCCGTATCACATCCCTACGCGCTCACTCCACCGTTCTCCCTTTTCAGTTCCATCTCCCCTCTGAGGTTGAGCCCTATTGGGAAACCTCATGCTCCTCTGTCGCCTATGCCACAAACAATTTTACACCTGTTGTGACGCCCTACGCGCCTTTTCCATTTCTTTGAGCTCGCGGCGCAGGATTTTGCCGGAGGCAACTTTGGGAATGGCGTCGATAAATTCGATGGCATGAACTTTTTTGTAACCAGCCAGTTTGCCATTGGCAAAGGCCAGGATCTCGTCTGGGGTGACTTGTTCGTACCCTTTGCGAATGACGACAAAGCCTTTGGGCAGTTCGCCAGCTTCAGGATCGGAAATACCGATGACGGCGGAATCCATGACGGCGGGATGCTCCATGAGCAGGGATTCCAGTTCGGCAGGGGCAATGCCAAAACCTTTATATTTGATCATCTCTTTCTTGCGATCAACGATGAAGGTGTAGCCGTCGGGGTCAACATGGCCGATATCACCGGTGTAGAGCCAGCCGTTTCGCAGGGTACGAGCCGTCTCTTCAGGAGCTTTCCAGTAGCCCTGCATAATTTGTGGACCTCGAATGATGATTTCGCCATCCTCGCCAACGGGCAATTCACGTTCACCAGTCTCGATGTCTACGATTTTCTGCTCCGTGTTGTGCGTGGGCATACCGACACTATCGATACGCACAAGGGATGGGTCGCCGGGTTGGGCGTGCGTCAGCGGGGAAGCCTCGGTCAGACCATAACCCTGTACGATGGTGCCATTGATCTTGTCCTGCAATTTACGCGCTGGATCGAGCGGTAGGGGTGCAGCACCAGTGAAGATGTATTTGACGGTCTTCATCTTACTGAGATCAACGGGTGCATTGGCCAGGGCCAGGATAATGGGAGGCACAGCGAAGTAGTAGGTGACACCGTGCTTCTCGCAGAGTTCAAGCGATTGCAGCAGATCAAAGCGTTCCATGATGACCTGGGTGCCGCCACAGACCAGGAAGCTGCCAGTAAGCATGACACCGTAGATGTGATAGAAGGGCAGGAAGAGCAAGGCCACGTCAGTCAGATTTACCCGCAGAGTTGTGGTAAATTGAAGATTGTTGGATGCCAGATTACGATGCGTGAGCATGGCTCCCTTGGGGAAGCCAGTGGTACCAGAGGAGTAGGGGAGAGCCACGAGATCATCGGCTGTAACGTGAGCATGCCGCGGTGCTTTGGGCGATGATTGGCGCATAAGTTTAGCGAAGGGAACGGCATTCGGCATGCCTTCAGGAGTACCCTCACCTGTGACAATGACATGTTTGAGTTCAGGTAGTGCTCGCTGGCTTAACACGCTCTGCAACAGCGGCAAAAATTCGCGCTGGATGAGAATACCCCTGGCTTCGGAGTTTTCAAGCTGGTAGCCCATCTCGCGTTCCTTGTAGCCGGGGTTCATGGGACTAACCACAACCCCGATAGAGGCGGCGGCAAAGAAGGTGATCGTGTATTCAGGACGGTTGGTCATAAACAGGCAAAGACGGTCGCCTTTTTTGAAACCCAGATCGTGAAGGCCATTGGCGATGCAGTTGACCATCGAGAGAACTTCACGATAGGTCAAAATAAGATCATGATAGATCATGGCGGGGCGGTCAGGAGTACGTTCGACGGCCATACGCAAGAGATGGTCGTAGGGAACATCAGGGAAATCTACCGGCGGGCGAAAGAGTTCGGGGGCAACCATTTTTTTCGACATGCCTGGAGTCCTTTCTTGCCTGTGGTTGGGCAACCATAGGAGCTGTCCTGGAGCGTTCAAGAGACTCATCCAGGGCAGAGTTAAACGTAGTGCATGGACACGCACTATACTTCAGTGTATGTGCTTAGCATACTCTAGCTAGGCTAGCAGGTCAAGAGGAAATATCATGATCACCGTAAAGTCATCCTTAAGAATCCTCTAGCATAGATAGGTACAACCCTGAATCGACGGACAACTTTTGTGCGCTCCAAGTCAATTTTATCTCCTGTTTCTCGGTTTTCTAGGGCGCAGTAAGTATCTCAAGACAGCAAGGGTTTGCTCACTGCGGTTATTGTGAAGGCTGATGGATGGTGCGTCTGACCTGGGGTTCATTGGTCTTGCGCTTATATACCCACCAAGGCCAATGTCATCACCACTGAAGAGCTTGAAAGAGAGTTGCTCTACACGGTACCAGAATTCTTGATCATCAACGATGGCAGTATCCCGAAATGCGTGAAAAGATACTCCGATAAGATCCTCATAGAAGTATTCCGCGGTACTATCATCATAAAGCACTGTAGGGTTGAGCGCGTTTATGCTTCGAGTATAGATAGCCATGTAACCGTCGACGGGAAAGAAGTAGGTATAGAGATTAACGCTAGAACGCCACTTGCCATCTTCACCCTGCTTCAGGAGTATTTCATCACGATAATTGTGCGCTAAACGTGAACCAGGCAGAATGATACTATGAATAGAGAGTATTTCATTGATGAGCTGACGTTCATACAAATCGAGTACATCATATGCTTCCGCTATAACTAATGAAGCTTGATACGCTAACCACTCATCATAATCTTCATCGCTAGGGTTTAATGTGATGAGGGTACGTATAGTCCACATGCCGAGGAGAAGGAGGATGAAATCTATAAACAGAAGAGTCAATGTCAAGGAGGTTAGACCAAAAAGCCGAAACAGAGCGAAACTGACGAGTACAAAGAATGTACTGAGAAGCGTTGCGATGACCAAGCCCTTCGAGATGATTTTTTTAGGATAGAAATATCGTTCTATTTTTATCTTGGAGAGGCGGCGGTAAGATTTTTTCCTACGTTGCTGGTATTGAATGTTCATGGTACCAAGTCTCCCCGGTGGTAAAAGAATTTATGCGCGATAACTTTGCCTCGATCATATTAGTAACGATACAGTACGCACTTTATATACCAAAATAACTGTTTCAGGTGTACTTCTAATTAGAGAGACGTTTGTTTGAACAGCTTATAAAACTGAATGAAACGCGGAAAGGTTTTACGATTGTTTCGGATACAAATAAGTGGTATGCTGTTGAAAGATAGGCCGAGTTTGTGCAACAAAGGAGTGTCCGACATGAACATTGCACAGGGATTGGCACATGCCAGAAAGGTTTTCGGAACTCATGAGGCAGTAACGTGTGGCGAGATACACTACACGTGGAATGATTTTGACCAGCGAACTGACGCACTGGCACGGGGCCTGGCAGCTCTCGATGTGCAGCGCGGAGATCGGGTGGCGGTATTGATGCTGAATTGTCATCGTTATTTGGAGTTGTATTATGCCTGTGCGCGTATGGGGGCTGTGATTGTGCCACTCAACATTCGCTTGGCACGGCCTGAGATTGTGTTTATTCTCAACGATAGTGAAAGTAAGGTCTTGGTGGTAGACAAGACCTTTGCAGGTCACATCACGGGTCGTGATACCACCCCGACAGTAAGCCATATCGTATACATTGGTGATGAAACACCCTTGGGGATGATTCACTATGACGATGTGGTGAGCAAGGGTGCGACCATGCAAGAAAGTGTTGACCAGGAGATGGACGATAACGATCTCTCTGGTCTGTTTTATACAGGTGGAACGACGGGACGCGCTAAGGGCGTCATGCTCTCGCATAAGAATGTGATGTCGAATGCCACAAACATAACTATAGCGGCGGGCTATAGCCAAAGAGATGTATACCTGCACGCGGCTCCCATGTTCCACCTGGCCGATATTGCGTCTACCTTCTCCGTGACCATGCTGGGTGCACGGCATGTGTTCAATCCACTATTTAATCCTGTACAAGTACTGGAGGCGATTCAAAGAGAGAAGGTGACGGCGACGCTGTTGGTGCCGACGATGATTAATGTAGTACTCAATCACCCAAATGTGGATAACTATGATGTTTCGAGCCTGCGACGTATTATCTATGGAGCTTCGCCGATGCCAGTGGAGTTGTTGAAGCAAGGGATCAGAAAATGGGGGCAGATTTTCGCACAGGGCTATGGGATGACTGAGACAGCACCGGTGCTTACTCTCTTAGAGCCATGGGATCACATTATAGAGGGAACACCGGAGCAGATGCGCCGCCTCTCCTCGTGTGGCAAAGAAGTGCTGGGGACAGAAGTGCGCGTGGTAAATGCACAGGAAGAGGATGTGCAGCCGGGAGAGATTGGTGAGATCATTGCACGAGGACCAAATGTAATGATGGGCTATTGGCATATGCCAGAGGCCACGGCGGCAGCCATTGTCGATGGCTGGATGCACACCGGCGATCTGGCAACGGTGGACGAGGAAAACTACATTTATATTGTCGATAGAGCTAAAGATATGATCATCTCTGGCGGTGAGAATATCTATTCGGTTGAGGTTGAAAATGCCCTCTACACACACCCAGCAGTGTTAGAGGTAGCGGTAATCGGCATACCTGATGAACAGTGGGGTGAAGCAGTCCATGCAATAGTGGTCTGTAAGCCAGGAATGAGTGTGAGCGATGAGGCATTGATTGCACACGCACGCACCCTGATCGCCGGGTATAAGGTACCACGGAGTATAGAGTTCATGCCGGAGGCCCTGCCCAAGAGCGGTGCGGGGAAAATTTTGAAGCGCGACCTGCGTGAAAAATATTGGGCCGGAAAAAGCCGGAATGTAAATTAGCGAGGAAACCATAACTACGATAGGAAAACACAACCGTAATTCAACCACTTCGTAACCTGTTCGCCCTTTCTCGGCCTCGTCATTTTTTTGATAATTGATAGGCATGGCTGTAGTTTACTTATATGGCGAGGTTTTGCATAAAAAAAGAGAGCAGGGCATATATATGGACAACCAACAAGGGGTTCCACCACCACAACCATCCTGGAACCAACAACCGTTCCCGCAACAACCGTTTCCACAGCAATCACCCTGGAATCCGTCTTCGTTTCCAGAAGATGGGCCGCCACACCAACCGTTTCCGCAGCAGTCCTGGTGGGATCAACCAACACAGCCACATGCTGCACTTCCACAGCAACCAACTGGAAATCAACCACCTTTGCCATCCTCCGTGCCACCACGGCGACCGCGACGACCACTAGTGCGCTACCCACTCATAGCTATTAGCCTTGTGGGGGTAGTCGTGCTGTTGATAGGTGGTATTACAAGCTGTATATCGTTGCTCAGCCATAGTCAGACGGTACCCATTAAGCATATCGTGTTTTTCATTAAGGAGAATCGCACCTTCGATAATTATTTTGGAACCTATCCCGGTGCGAATGGTACGACAACGGCTATGGATTCTAAAGGTCAGATGGTGCCTCTACATCATGAAAGCGATCAGATACCGGATATTAACCATTCCTGGCAAAGTGCTCTTCAGGCTTACGATCAGGGCAAGATGGATCGTTTCGATTCGATCAAACAAAATGCCAAACAGACCAAGAAAACATCCACAGGCCCCTATACTAATAACAGCCTGACACAGTTTTATCAGTCTGATATTCCCAACTACTGGACATATGCTCAGAATTTTGTGTTGGGCGACAATATGTTCTCGTCGCTGATGGGACCGAGCTTTCCCAACCATCTCTATACCATAGCAGGACAGTCGGGCGGAGTGATCAACAATCCGACAACAGACAAAAATGTGGGAACCCTCAATCGCTCAAGCAAAGGATGGGGCTGTGATGTGGCTAACCAGCAGGTACAGGTGAAAGGTAGCAATGGTCAGGTTACCCTGCAGGAGGCGTGTTTTGATTTCAAGACATTGGCGGATGAACTGGATGCGAAGGGGTTGAGTTGGCGATATTATGCGCCGCCATCGGGTAAGGCGGGCTATATCTGGTCAACGTTCGATGCGATCAGACATATTCGTTACGGCAAGGATTGGCAGAATGTGGTGCCAACAGAACAGTTCATGACGGACGCGGCCAACGGGAATTTACCAACAGTTTCATGGATTGTGACCCCAGCGAAGGTGAGTGAGCATGCACCTGCCAGCGTGTGTGTCGGTGAAAACTGGACGGTAGAGATGCTGGACGCGCTCATGAAGGGGTCAAATTGGTCATCGACGGCGGTATTTCTGACATGGGATGACTTTGGTGGTTATTACGATCATGTCAAACCACAACAGATCGATGGGTATGGACTGGGCTTCCGTGTACCATTGATTGTCATTTCGCCTTATGCGAAAAAGGGGTATATCGACCATACGCAGTATGAGTTTTCCTCCATGCTGCGTTTCGCCGAGGATACCCTAGGACTACAAACGCTGACAGGACGTGATCATAGTGCCAACAATATGATGGGTACATTTGATTTCTCGCAGAGTCCACGTCCTCCGCTTACACTGCAACAGCGCACCTGCCATGTAGCACAGCAATATACAAATCCAAATTATGATGATTAGGGAAGATAAAGTATGCCGATTGTTGAATGCGCATAAGGCTATGCGCATTCAACAATCGGCATACTTTACACCTCGCCCACCTCCCCTGATGCCGTGGCGACGATGGCTGGAAGGTGGGCGTCACGGATCAGCATGTTGAATTCAGCGACTGGCGCGGCGATAAGATCGCGCAGTTTCCCTATCTGGACATCAGCGCGGCTGACAAGTTCTTTGAAGACTTGCTCCGACTGACGCGTGGGAGGCGCGGCGGCACTGGCAACAACGAGTGCAAGCGACGCCAATTGAGCATCAAGCTTCATCGGATAATCGAGGGTATCCAATTGATCCTTGGCTTTGACCTGGAACAACTCCTCCTCGATCTGAGCAAGCTTGCGCTTGAGCTCTTTACCTTGCTTGGCTATGGCCTCGTGCATATCGTGCCCCTTGGAGCGATGCTCCCATTCGTCGATCTGCCGCCGGATCGTGCGGATGGTGTTGATCACGGTGTGCAGTTCCGAGATTTTGTCCCGAATTGCCAGTGAGAACGCGAACTGCGCCTGCAATTCTGCCTGCGTGACCGCTACGTTCGGGTTTTTCTGAATCTGGAATGACTCGTGATAGACCTGATCACTAATAGTGAGTCGAACATGATACGTTCCAGGAAGAGCAAGTGGACCCTCCATGATATCTTCCGAGCCATCTACCCCCTCAATTTTAAGCGGTTTGGCATAGTGGGTATCCCAGACAAAGCGGTTGGCACCGGCTGCTTTGGGTACATGCGGTTCCTTTTTCTCCTCCTTCTTTTTCTTGTCTCGATCAGTACTCTCTGGAGTTTCTTCACTGGATGGCTTCTGTGGTTTCTCCTCGCTTGAGAAGGTGCGAATTTCTTTTTCGTTGGCATCAAGGAAGGTCAGCGTGACTTTGCCCTCCGGTTTCTCTTTCAGGTAGTAATGGACAACGACGCCATCGGGTGGATTCTGGCCAGCATCGAGATAGCGATTGACTTTTTCGCCCGTGGCTATCTCTTGCTGGCGGTAGGTCACAACGAAGGCGCCGGTATGGCGATAATTCTTGCCGGGCACAGCTGAATGACCGTAGCCCGTAAAAGAGACAAAGCGCGTGACCGGGCGTGGCGGAAAGAGGTATAGACTAGCATTGCGTACCTCGTCACTCAACTGGCGTAGCGGTGTAATGTCGTCGAGGACCCAGAACGAACGTCCGTGCGTCGCCACCACAAGATCACTCTCCTTAATTACGAGATCATGGATGGGCACAGCTGGCAGATTCAGCTTGAGGGGCTGCCAGTACACGCCATCGTCGAAAGAAACCTGGACGCCGGTTTCTGTGCCCGCGAAAAGCAGGCCACGCCGGGTCGGGTCTTCGCGGATCACGCGGGTAAAGACATTCTCAGCCAGATCGCCCGTGATCTTTGTCCAGGTTTGCCCATAGTCGTGCGTCTTATAAAGGTAGGGCTGGAAGTCATCCAGTTTATAGCGCGTGGCTGCCACATAGGCCGAGGCGGGATCGTGCGGCGATGGTTCGATGATGCTGATCAAGGCCCATTCTGGAAGATCAGGAGGTGTGACATTTTGCCAGTTCTGGCCACCGTCGCGTGAAATATGCACCAGACCATCATCCGAGCCAGCCCAGAACAGTCCACGCTCTAAGGGCGATTCGACGAAGGCAAAGATGGTGCCGTAGTATTCAGTGCCAACATTGTCTTTAGTGAGTGGACCACCAGAAGATTCCATCCGGCTCTTATCATTGCGTGTAAGATCGGGACTGATCTCCTCCCAGCTATTGCCTTCATCAAGCGAACGGAAGACATGGTTGCCGGTTGCATATAAAACATTGGGATCGTGCGGCGAAAAAAGGATGGGAAACGTCCACTGGAAACGATATTTTGCCTCACTGGCAGGCCACCCCAGCGTGTTTTCAGGCCAGACGGAAATATCGCGCATTTCACCGGTGCTGTGATCGTAGCGCGTGAGATAGCCCAGATAGCTGCCTGCATAGATGATGTTGGGATTATCAGGATGGATGGCGAGATAGCCGCTCTCACCACCGGCTATCTCGTAGTAATCAGCCAGAGTAATGGCAGTGAAGCGCGAGCGGCTGGGCAGGGTAATAGTGGTGTTATCCTGCTGCGCTCCATAGATGCGGTAGGGAAACTGATTATCGGTAGTGACGTGATAGAACTCGGCGGTAGGTTGGTTGTAGATCGATGACCATGACTCACCACCATTGAACGTCACGCAAGCACCGCCGTCATTGCCCTCAATCATACGTTGGGGATGACGAGGGTCGATCCAGAGATCGTGGTTGTCACCATGAGGAGTAGGAATTTTGACAAAGGTGCTCCCACCATCGACGGATTTGAAGCATTTCTCGTTGAGAACCCAGACAGTTTCCGGGTCCTGCGGGTCGGCATAGATATGCATATAGTACCAGGGACGTGTGCGTAAGTCACGCTCTTCACTGAGCCTCTGCCACATCTCTCCCCCATCATCGGAACGAAAAAGAGCCCCATCCTCAGCTTCAACGAGTGCCCAGACACGGTCAGGCCTGGCTCCTGAAACCGCCACGCCAATTTTGCCGACCATGCCAGTAGGCAGTCCAGGTTTGCGAGTAATCTCGGTCCAGGTATCGCCACCATCGGTGGATCTGAAGAGGCCGCAACCTTCGCCGCCGCTCTGCAGGATATGGGGCAGACGTCGCGCCCGCCAAGCAGCCGCAAAGAGAATACGCGGGTTATTAGGATCCATAGCGAGATCATGCACGCCAACATCCTCGTTGCGGTACAGAATATGCTCCCAAGTTTTGCCACCATTGGTAGAGCGGTAGACGCCGCGTTCTTTATTGGGGCCGTGCGCATGTCCGAGGGCCGCGACGTAGACGAGCTCGGCATTCTGAGGATGGACGCGTATCCTGCCTATGTGGCGCGTATCTTCCAGGCCCATGTGCGTCCAGGTCTTGCCACTATCGGTGGATTTATAGACCCCGTCGCCATGAGCCACGTTGCCGCGAATTGTCGTCTCACCCATACCAACGTAGAGAACATTGGGATCAGAAGGTGCAACGGCCATAGCCCCAACCGAGGCGCGTTTGAAGAACCCATCAGAAATATTCTCCCAGTACACACCGCCATCAGTCGTCTTCCAGACGCCACCACCCGTTGAGCCGAAATAGAATATTTGCTCATGTACAGGATCACCTGCTACCGCCACCACACGTCCACCGCGATAAGGACCAATCGATCGCCATTCGAGCGAGGTGAAGAATGGGGAAGTTTGCTCTCCACCTTGGGCTTGCTCACTGCGCTGGCTGTCATTTGATCGATGGTTAGAACTCATATAAGATGCTCCTTCTATTTATGCTAAGATTATAGTCAGTGTAGCACAAAATTATGGTGATGGCCTGCTTGCTGTTCTCTCCAAGGGTCGGCGTAGGATTTTGGCGAAGCATGATGACCGCCAGGGTCATCACTACTATACACGATGGCTTCACAGGCCGAGGTATCCGTATATAGTAGTGATGACCCTGGCGGTCATCATGTGGCGGGGCACTCCTCATGTGGCGGGGCACTCCTCATGTGGTGGGGCACTCCTCATGCGGCGGGGCACTCCTCATGCCCACCTACCACACAACCCTTGACATTATCATATCAAAATCTTATACTCAGTATAAATTTGTCTAAGCACACGTTCGATGTATGTATCAAACATGCCAAATTAGCAAAGGACATACACTCGTGAAGGGAACTTTTTTATGAGTAACCAATCCGACCATACCTCTGCAGAAGCATTCTCGTCGCGCTTTTTCAGTGGTGAATTTTCAGCAAACCCCTTTCCGCTATTCACTCAGATGCGCTCCATGGGAACCATCGTTCCGGTGCCTCTTCCCTATGGACAAGGCACACATCAAGCGTGGATGGTCACCCAATGGAAGGAGGCCGTTCACGTTCTGAAAGACCACAAGCGGTTCACAGTTGACGCATCCTCAGTCAACGCAGACAGATTTTTTAGACGAAGGGCAGAAGGCCCGTCTGAAGGACCTGGCATTTTCGGTAGATCCATGATTTCTGTTGATGAGCCAGACCATATGCGTTTGCGCGGGCTGGTCTCCAAGGCGTTCACCCCAAAGTACATTCAAAGTTTACGTCCCAACATTCAGCAGATCGCAGACGAGTTGCTTGACAAGGTTCAGGATCAGGGCAGCATGGATATGGTGGATGACTTTGCCTACCCACTGCCCATCAACGTCATTTCAGATATGCTCGGGGTTCCATCGAAAAAGCGGGAGCAAATTCGCGAGTGGTCGAAGACCATTACCGATGGCAGTGGTCTCCGAGAGCAGGAGCGCATGACCAAAGTACGAGAGTTCTCATCCTATGTGGTACAGTTGGTCGCCGACAAACGGCAATCTCCCCAAGATGACTTGATCAGCCAACTCATTCAGATTGAAGAGGCGGGTGACCGTCTTGATGAAGCTGAGTTACTCTCGATGGTTGGTTTGCTGATCTTTGCAGGACACGAAACGACTTCCAACCTCATTGGCATCGGCACCTTGATGCTGCTGGATCACCCCGAACAGCTTGAAAAGCTGAAAGCTGATCTGAGCCTCGTCCCAGCAGCAGTTGAAGAACTCCTGCGTTTTAATGGACCAGTACTCATGCCCGCACCACGTTTTGCTACTGAAGATAGCGAGCTCGGTGGCCAGCACATCCACAAAGGAGATTTAATCATCGTCGCCCTCGCCTCAGCCGATCGTGATGAGACACAGTTTACGCAACCGGACGAATTGGATATCGCCCGTCGTCTGAATCACCATATTGCCTTTGGGCAGGGCATCCATATATGTTTGGGTGCGCCGCTTGCTCGCCTGGAAGGAGAAATCGCCTTCACGACCCTGCTCCAGCGGATGCCGAACCTTCGGCTTAACGCGCCCCGCGACACCATCACCTGGCGCGGCGGTGGCACCTTACGCGGACTAACCGCGCTGCCGGTGGCCTTTTGAAATCGCCAAAGGTGAAAGGCAAAGCCCTTGCCTTTCACCCTACCTACTAGCCCAAGCCATTGAGCTGAGGTCAGGGCACGTCTTTCCACAAGAGGAGTGTACAGGGATGCTCAGCGACCAGGCATTTGAGCAGTGGTATCTGCGGTTGGTCCTTTCGGACCAAGGGAAAGCGCTCATCACGCAGATCTGCCTGTCACCACCTGCTCGTTCCCATGGGAGGATTCTTCTGATTTGCAACGGCAACCTATGAACTGGTCGTTGCGCTCTTGCTACTCAGCTTGACATTCATAAGTACGGCATTGCGTTGATGCGCATAGAGAGCCTTTAAGGCGGCAACGAGCGTGCTGAGATACTTCACTTGCCGCAAGTTCCTGGCTTTGAGAATGGTTCCCTCTTCTTTACAGCCCCTTCTTTCAGCTCGGCGTCTGGTGAGGCACCTTGCGCATTTCTAACTCACGAATCACATCCGCCCAGCGTGCTTGAGCACGTTCAAGGGCAGGGAGCGAGAGTACACGTCGTTTTTCACTCGTTGGAACTAGGTCCTCTGCTTGTTCGAGTATGTGCCAGAGGGCAGCTTCACGCTCCTCCTGAGAGACCGCCTGCTCCGGCTCACAGAGCAGGCTCGTTGCTAAACGGAGACGGAGTGCGAGCGGATCTTCATTAAACACCGAGCCAGGCAGAGTGGCGATTCCCCACTCTTCCAGCAGATAGTGGGCAAGTTCCTGGCTGGTTCTGATGCCCCGTTCCAGCAGGACAGGACGCCACGGGGAGAAATCAGGATAGAGGTAGAATCCTCCCGCTGGTCGTGGACAGGGAATGCCTAGCTGCGTGAGCGTGTCGTAGAGCTGACCAGCCACATACCCATGAACGAGTGCTGAATGATGCACGTATTGCTCGACCGAAGCATTGGGGGTGAAGGCGGCAAGAGCCGCTTCCTGTAACGGCGTGGCAGCCGCAGACCAGATTTCACTTGCCAGCGCACGCAAGGCTGTCATCGCCTCTTTGCCTGCCACTGTTGGCGGAAGTGCTGCATATCCGATCCGCCATCCTCCAGCCGAGAAGGCTTTGGAGAGCCCTCCCGTCACAATACAGCCTTCCGGATAGAAGCAAGCCGGTGAGACATGCTCGCGCCAGCCATGGGCCAACTCAGCATAAATTTCGTCACTGATGAGCGTTACCCCTGCCTCGCGTGCCCAGAGTGCAAGCGCTTCCACATCAGTCCGATCAAACATACCCCCCGTGGGATTGCTTGGGGTGTTCACAAGCAAGATGCGCGGATCGGCTCCATCTCTACGAGCCTGGACCATGGCCTGCGCAAGGGCTTGTGGAGTCAGACGATGATGATCGTCTGGCTCCGTCTGTACACCGATCACGCGCCTACCGGCCAGTTGTGCCATCGGAGCATAGCTGACCCACGAAGGAACAGGCAAGAGCACGTCCCCTTCGAGGATGTGCAGGAGTGCATAGAGCAACGGTTTGCTTCCTGGGCCAACCACGATCTGCTCAGCGGAACACGTCATCCCGCGTGTGCGTGCGAGATAAGCCGCGATGGCCCGACGAAGTGCAGGTATCCCCAAAACCGGGGCATAGCCAGTGTGTGTTGCAGCTTCAGCCAATGCCGTTTTCAGCAAGGGATGCAGCGGAAATGCCGCTTCACCAAAGCCCAGGTGAATCGTCTCAAGGCCCGCAGCACGCCGCTTCGCCACCGCTTCGTTCATGGCAAGTGTTGCAGAGGTGGGAAGTGTTTGTGCTGTAGATGCCAGGCGCAGCGGTGCAGGTGCAGGTGCAGCATCGACATGTGGGTTTCCAGAGTGCATGGTATGCATCGTTGTTTCCTTTGTTCTCTCTTTCTTCTCAGACAGTTCTTCCGCATGATGGCTGCAAGAGCTATTACTACTATACACGGTCGAGACATCGTTTCGCTCGTCCCAACAACGGATGTGATATACTACCATGAGTAGGAAGAAAGATCACTTACGATTATGGTCTGGGTAAGGAGCCGAATGATGACACAAGCCGAATTTCCCACGCAGGGGGTTGAGCTTACCCATCTGTTGGTAGTCAGCGACCTTGACCGCTCGCGGCAGTTCTATCGAGATGTGCTGGGAGCCACGCTCTACCGCGAGTATGGCGGCACATCCTGCGTCCTCAATTTTCAAGGGAACTGGCTGCTCTTGGTGACCGGCGGCGGACCTACCAAGGATAAGCCCACAGTCACATTTGCGCCGCCGACAGAACCCGATACAGTCAGTCATGAGCTGACGCTACGTGTACCCGATTGCCACGCCGCCTATGAGATACTCAAGGCTCGCGGTGCTATCTTCTTAACGCCTCCGGTTGACTGGGGTGGAGAAATCCGCTGCTTCTTCCGCGACCCAGACGGCAACCTCTTGGAGATCAGCCAAGTCACCTAGGCTTCTCCTACCTGTGCATCACCTCACCCATACCCCTGCCTTTCCAGCAGTGAGGATATCAACAATTAAAAATGGGCAACACGATGGCGGAAGGGTGTTCGGGATCGTGATAGACCGTCTGGTCGGCGACCCGTAAGGTGGTTCCCGTAGCCAGCGGCTCTCCACTTCCCAAGTTACGGGCAAAGCGCGGGTGTGCGCCGCTGGAGACCTGGATACGGATACGCTGGCCGCAACGGAAACGATAGGCGGTCGGCCAGAGGGATATCTGGATACGCAGGCTCCCGTCCGCTTCAGGAGCCGGACAGCCAGGGGTCAGACTCAGAATGCCGTCGCACACATTGATCGACTTGCCCGACGGCTCGACGACGCAGAGCCTAGCAAAGAAATCGGTGTGGTTCAGACTGGAACGGACATAGAGATCGGCCATGACCGGGCCGATGATCTCCACATCCTGTTCGAGTACGGTGCTTGTATAGACCAAGACATCCGCACGAGCCTCAAGCCGACGGTTGTCTTTAGGCGGTATTGTCAACTTAATGAAAATTGATGAGTTTATCTCTGAGAAAAGGAGGCAAAAGTGGGGAGTCAGCTCACAATCTGTCGTGCGAAAGGCGGCTTTTTCTCCCACAAGTGGCATGAAAGCGGTGAAGACTCATCAACAGAATTGATTAAGTTGACAATACCTCTGTGGTTCCTCCTCCTTCAGCAATCTGCTGGTTGCTCCACTCTGGATGCTCATGGGCACTTAACAGAATCCGTGCACGAACGGCAGCGCTCTGACCCGTTTTATGCGCTCGCGCCTGCTGTTGCAAACTTTTGACCTCTGCTTCCGTTAAGCTGATCGGATAGCTGGGCTTGGGACCTCTCATTCTGGCTTCCTCCTTCTGATGGCACGACCTTTTTCCCTACAGCTTACCTCCTTTCCTTTTCCGCTGTCAAACTCGGAACGGATTTGCGCCCAGCTGTACTAAGGCCGCGGCAGTTCCAGTCCCGCAGCCGCACACCTGCGCCGGGATGCAGCAGCAGCTCGGCTACGCTAACGACTCGTGGGGATGGCAATTGGCCTCGCCAGTATCAGCGGGCTGGCGCCAGATGAAGCCCGGTGTATCTGTCTGTAGCAATGAGGGATCATCGGACTGGTACCTGTTTCAATGCACCGAGCTGGTCAACCGCTTGCTCTACGAGCGCTGGGCATTGCCCCATCTCCCGGGCAATGCTGCCCGCTACGATGACTATTACCAGGATGGCGTCTTGCATCCAGGGACCATTCGCACGTTTCCAGCGGGTAGTTACCAGCTCTCCGACGATGCCAGCCAGGGGAAAAGTGCGTTCCGCCCGGTGGCAGGCGACCTCCTGATCTTTCAGGAGGTGAATACTCCACAGGTTGGTTGGACGTCGGGGCTGACAAGCTCGCCTGGCCACGTTGCCGTCATTGTGGGAGTGGACGATGCCCATGTCTACGTTGCCCAGGAGAACTACAGCGACACACAATACTTCCTGGCTTTGCCCATCCACAAGGTAGCCAATGGCTACGAGATCACCGATCTGAGCGGCTGGAGCCAGCGCATTGTGCGCGGGTGGATTCACTTCACCGTCAATGGTGGCCTACCGCCCAGAAGCTAGCATGCACAAGGGGTGATGACACCAGGACCCAGGCTAAAGCCGCCCCTGCTTTCGCGGAAAGGGACTTCTTCTGCCTCGACAAGGCGAACGAACTGATTTCTCCTCTCCGGATGATGGCAAGAACTGCTTCCTTAACCAGTTGCCTTGCTCGATAGAGTTGCACGATACAACTTCCAGAGAGACCGAGAGACGTTCCGTTTGACGTTCTTCTCTGAGTATGCTACTATCCAGTCGGATACTACCGTGAAGCATAAGCTCACGATGATGACCGCGTAAGCGTCTGCTGCTCTACCAAACGTCTCAGGAGAGTGTCTATGTTCGGTTTCCGCTTCTGGGGACTTTCAGCGCTCTTTACGCTCGGCGCAGCGCTAGCCATTGGCATCCCGACCGTCCTGATTCCCAACCATTTTTTTACGCGCATGACACCCACGAGCCTTCAGGACTACGTGATCTGGGGTATATCTATCGCGCTGATCGGGCCGGTAATGGCGCTCGCTTTCCTGTATCCAACAGCGACAACAACACGTCATACAGCTTCCTCGAAAACGGGGAGCGGTCGCGCCCTGGCCGGTTTCTTCCTCTCGTTCTTCTCGGTTGGCTGTCCTATTTGCAACAAACTGGTGGTCTTCCTGCTCGGTATAGGTGGAGCCATGACCTTCTTTAACCCGCTGCGTCCATTCCTGGGCATCGCCTCCATAGCGCTTTTAGCAGTGACGCTCTTTCTCCGGGTACGGATTTTGCGTTGTGGCTGCGCGGTACCCCTGAATAAGACCGATGCCTCGACCAGTTAGAAAGAAAAGATACACCATGCCTCTGCCCTGCATTGGGACGCTGCGCACTTCTCTCTGTGTCCTCATGTTCTCCCTGCTGGCGCTCGCCTCCTGCGCTCAGTCTCCTTCTCCCGCGACGAATGCGCCAACCAGCACGGTCGTTTCCTCCCCCACTCGATCCATCGCATCCCCTACTCCTACGGTAACGCCTACAGCTCCTTCCATTCCTTCCCCGACAAATACGAAGACAGCCCCGGCGCGCTATACGGCGCATGTTCTCTTACGAGGAGTGGGACGCCCCGATGACCTGGCGTTCGACCCACAGGGGCGACTGCTCTTCAGCGACGAAATTGATGGCACCGTCAGCAGGCTCAACGCGGATGGTTCCGTGACCCGCCTGCTCACCGACCGGGCAGGGCCAGAGGGGATGGTTGTCAGGCCTGATGGCACGATTATCTTCGCTGAGCAGGACACGAATCGCATTGTCTCCCTTGCTCCAGGAGCCAGCACCCCCCTCGTTCTCCGCACGCTGCCTAGTGTACCGAGCAGCGCAACCTGCAAACACGGGGTGGACGGCATCGCGTTTGACCCCACCACGAATACGATTATTGTACCGGATAGCCCTACGGGCACGGTGTACCGCATGAGCCTGGATGGGAAATCCTTGACCTTGCTGGCTTCCGGCATTGTGCGGCCCGTCGGCGCTGGAGTAGACGGCCGGGGCACTATCTACGTAGCAGATGAGTGCGGGGGTGCCGTCTGGCGCATCACGCCCACTGGTAAAACAACACGCATCGGCAGCTTTGGCATGCCGGATGACGTGGTTCCAGACGGGTACGGCAATGTACTGGTTGATCGACCTCCAATCCGCGATTCATGCGCTCATTCGGCTGAACCCAACCACAGGCACACGCGAGACACTGGCGAGCCAGGGCTACATCGAGCCGCAAGGACTTGTCATTGATGCTCAGGGGAATATCTACGTTGCGGACGACTACGCCGACATCATCGTGAAGTATTCGCCGGCGTAAGGGACGTGTCCCTCTGAAATCAGGTGATGTGGCGACACGTGCTCGAATGAGCAGCAGTCTCGTAAGCTTTATGACGGGGTTCTCGTAGCAAATGGACATGACAAAGTGCCGTGGACTGACAGCAAATATTGCGCCATCTGATGAGGAGAAAGAGGCATGTCATTTTCAAGCCACCAGGCCAGGAGACTGAGAACTGCTCCCGCGAAAAATTGCACCTGCATGGCAGGTGGAACGGCGAGGTGCTGGTTGGCCAGGGTCCATTCGTGCATTTTGGCCGAAGCCTGTTCTGCAATATACTCCTTGACCAGCCTCTGAAACCGGCCAATGCCTTCCCCACACAACATCAGCTTGTAGAAGTGCTGGTGTTCTGCCACATGCTCAAACAGACGAATAAAGTAGGGAGGAGGATGATCCATGGAGAACGCGCTAGGGGGCACATGCGCCACTTCTGCCACCAGGGCATCATACATCTGTCGCATGCCCTGCTCAAGCAGGGCATACTTATCCTCATAATGCTTATAAAACGTCGTGCGATGAACCATGGCCCGCTCACAGATCTCCTTAACGGTAATCTCCTCGAAGGCTCGCTCGGAAAGCTCCGCCATCAGCGCTTCCCACAGCAACTTGCGGGTGCGTCGAACACGTAAATCTGCCCGGCTATCGGACGTCTTCATCGACACGCTCCCTTCATATGTCGCTTATGCTACACCGCGGCTGCTTTTGCTTCTTGACTGGTGGTGCTTTCTCTAGCATACTCGAAACAGGGACAGAAGTAAAGATATGCGACGTTCCGTAGACGAGTGCGTACAGGCAACGAGCCAGATCCCTCTCACGTGTACGAGGTTGAGAAGTAAGCGCAAAGGAGAAATTACTCTATGTTTCAAAGGACCCACAACACGCATGGCACCTTTCTATTGAACCATGTTCGGCCGCTTTCAATGAAGAGGGTGGCATATGAAGTCGCTCTGAAAGAGAAAAAACAACTCGCAGAAGGCACCATCGCTTTCGTTTTTGAGAAGCCGAACGGCTTTCATTTTCAGGCTGGCCAGCATATACGCATGACTTTAATGAATCCTCCCGAAACTGACAGCGAAGGCAATCGTCGATTTTTCTCACTCGCAAACTCTCCTCAAGAGCAAGATCTGGTGATTGCTCTGAGAATGCGGGATACGGCATTCAAGAGAGTTCTGGAACGCATGCCAATCGGAGACAAAGTCCGCATAGAAATACTCCTGAAAAGTCCGCACGGATCATTTACGCTGCATGATGATCCATCACCACCTGCGGTTTTTCTCATCGGAGGGATCGGCATCGTTCCTGCGTTCTCCATGATTAAAGACGCAACGGAAAGAAAACTGCCACACGAGATTTTTCTGTTCTATTCGAACCGCCGACCAGAGGATGCGCCGTTTTTAGACGAGCTGGAACATTTGGCAAAGCAACATCCCTCTTTCAAATTGATTGCCACTCTGACCAAGCCCGATAAATCAGCAAAAACATGGCGAGGAGAAACCGGATACATCGATCATTCCATGCTTGAAAGGTATGTGGATGATCTAAAATCCCCGATCTATTACCTTGCAGGACTGACGGAGATGGTGAACGCCATGAAAACAGTGCTGAAAGATTCAGGCGTCAACGAAGAGAACATACGTGCCGAAGCATTTTCCGGATTCATCATGCATCTCAATAATGCAAGGACCAATCAAGCGTGGAAGAGATACCTTCTGCTCGTTGCAATCGCATTGGTTATCATCGTAGCAGTCGTTCTGCATGCCGCTGCTGCCATTTCACTCTCTAAAACAGGCTTCGGTGCCTTCCTTCTTCACAACCCGATCTCCTATGTGATGATCGGATTAATGCTTGTTGTCATGTTCAAGCTCAAGTTCAAGTATTTGTTGGGCTTTATGCACGGCAAGGAGAACCAGTCGGCGCGGGAAATGCCGAAAGGATAGAAGCCTACACAAAAGGAAAAGTACTTGTAAAAAAAAGAGGAAAG